>Ga0137418_10000100_pt1 | contig 61904 bp, 52 predicted proteins | sample CZODoug3_1_2_16f_FD_122242 | JGI IMG/M metagenome (GOLD analysis project Ga0137418, IMG submission 122242) | Vadose zone soil fungal communities from Angelo Coast Range Reserve, California, USA - CZODoug3_1_2_16fungal (Hybrid Assembly) | ecosystem: Environmental > Terrestrial > Soil > Vadose...
TCACATCGCAGACAGCGACGCCCTGCACGTCCGGCTCGCTCAGGAAGTGCAGCATTACGCGAAAGCCCTGCGCGCCCACGCCGATAAAAGCCATGTTGATCTTGTCGCTGGGAGAAACGTATCCCGGCCCGCCCAGCACGCGGCGCGGAACTATGGAGAGACCGACGGCAGCGGCCGTGCTCTGTGCAATAAATCTCCGTCGAGAAAGCAACTTACCTGAGGGCTGAAGCTGATTGTTCACTTTGGCCTCCGGGTAAACTGGATACTGTAACTGAAACCAGTGTTCCCCGACCGCGACAGTATGCGCTTCCGAATGGAGGAGTCAACTTCACAGATCGTCAGGGGCAATGAGTAACTGGCGATTTTACGCCAACTACAAAGCCAACACCTGATCGGCGAAGAACAAGCAGTAAAACAGCTCCGTCAACTGCGTGATGATCTACGGACTGGAACAAACCTCTGCTCGGCTATAATGCACCCGCTGAATCTGTTGGCCGGAGGATTTGACATGAGATGCGTTCGTCTCAGAGTATGCGCAATAGGGCTTCTGATGTGCACCTCGCCATTGTTTGCTCAGAATGAGCAACCGGCATGAAATGCCATAGGGGCTTTGGCCGAGATCGTTTATTGAGCTGAATATGGCGCTGGCGCAATTCCTGGTAAGTGGGGGCACCGCGATGGCTCAACCAGTGGAAGACGAACTGGAAGCCTTGGTGCGCGAGCATGCGCGCCTGGTCTATCGCGTCGCGTTTTCGGTGCCCGCCTTATTGCGCCCGAACCTGGTTAGACTTTGTTTTTGCTTGCACATCAATCACTTGCCGGGCCTACCACACCTTTCCCTGGCGACAACGCAAGACACTCATGCTGAAGCAATCGAAACAGCTCATCCATGTGCTCTTTGCGGGTGCGGAAGTTCACCGGGTTAATGCGAAACCAAGTCTTACCTTTAAGCTCGGTGGTCGACATCCAGAAACGCCCGCTCTGCTCCACTCGCTGCGCGACCTCCGCGTGCAATTCCTTCGATTCCGTCTCATTCAGCCCGGCACTTTTGAATCGGATGCAGATCGCAGACATCGGCGGACTACTGGCCGGCTCGAACTCAGGGTCTTTTTCGGCAAGAGCATAGAGGTGTTTCGCTTGGCGCACGTTGTTGTCGATCCACTCGCCAATCTGGCGCGCCCCGTAGCGCTTGAAGCTCATCCACACTTTCAAGCTGCGGAACCGCCTCGATTGCTCGAAACCGTGCACGTAATACTGATAGCGCTCGTTGGCTTGGTCGAGTTCGTCCGTGAGGTATGAAGGCTTGATTCCAAATGATGCGGTGAGCCGGTCCTGATCCTTAACGAGCACGGCCCCGGCATCGAGTGGAGCATAGAACCATTTGTGGGGATCGATGGTGATCGAGTCGACCAGTTCGAGTCCCCGATCTCGCATCGGCCACTCATGCGAGAGCAACATGCCGCCGCCATAGGCGGCATCCACATGCAGCCACATACCTTCGCGGTCGGCGATGCGTCGTAACTCGCGGATGTCATCGACGGCGCCAGTATTCGTGGTTCCGAACACTCCCACAATAGACATTGGGCGAATACCAGTCTTCTTATCGCGCGTGATAGCCTCTTCGAGTGCATCGAGCCGCACCTGAAAATTTGCGTCGGTGGGCAGCGTGCGAAGTGCATTTCGTCCCAGGCCGATTGCGTCGACGGCTTTATCGATCGAGACGTGCCGCTCCTCGGACACGTACACCGCCCAGCGCTCACGGACTCCATCGTGCTGTGCGCGATCGCGCGTTACCGCGTCGCGGCCCACCTTTAGGCCGATGAAGTTGGCCATCATCCCACCACTCGTGAAATTGCCTCCCGCTTTGGCATCGTAACCACACATGTCCGTGAGCCAGCGCACCACGCGGCGCTCCATCGCAACCGCGGATGGGCCAATCGAGTACGCCCCCACGTTCTGGTTGATGGCTGAGCAAATGAAGTCCGCAACGATACCCACAGGGTTGGGCGACGGTGTGATCAGGCCCATGTACCCTGGATGGCCTACGTGGGTGCAGTACGGGAGCAGTTTGCTTTCAAGTTCGTTCAGAACAGTCTCCGGTGAACTCGGATCTTGCGGCAGGGATTCAGCAAACAGCTCGGTCAGCGTCCTCGGCTCCACGTCAGGGAAGACCCGCTTTTCCTCGATATGATCGAGATACTCAGCGAGGAAGTCCACAACCCGGTGTCCCACGTCCCGAAACTCTGCCGCTTCCATGAATAACCTCCGCAGTCTAGTTTAGGCTGCACCCTTCAGAGCTGGCGTCCGGATCTTGCTTTCGAATTGTTTTGATGAATGACTCTCCGCTCCCGATTCGCCGATCTTTCAGCGTTGCAGTTTGGGAGGCATGATGGGCCTCGCCCAGTTAACAGAGCCTCGAAGACAAGTACTGACTCGGAAGGGCAGTGTGTTTACGGCTCAGAATGCGCCGGGGAATCCATGCTCCGTCCCGTGCCACTCTGGGGAGGTTGCAACTCCACGGTTGACTTCACCCGTCCATGACCCGAGCTTTTGAGCTGAAATTATGGCGCTGCTGGAAAGTCACTCCAAGACTAAAACGCCCCGATTCGAAGTCGGGGGCTGGACGGCCGCGCTCGGGCGGGGCAGCGTCATGGTGTGCCCAGTCCCCCACCTGGACTTTTCTGGAGGTCTGAGCCACAGCTTTTCGTGCCCGAACTTTGCCCGTCACCTCTTTACAGGTCCTCACCGGACCTCACGGGCCGCGCATGCAGAAGATCGCAAGTCGCTGTAACTGAAAGAAAATGGGTTGGTTGGCAAACGGGCGCGGACAACTCAAAATCCGCCGACCTTCGGGTCTTGGGGGTTCGACTCCCCCTCCCGGCACCACTCGTAGAGTCTTGCGATGCCTCTTGTTTAGCCGTCTTCCTAGTTCTGTGATTTGAATCGGAAAGCAGTGTCTCAGCGATCTCTGACGTGATGTAACGTGATGCGACGTGATGTTGACGGAAGTTGATTGGGGCTCTCCCAGAGCCGACTCTATCCAAATCGCGGCGGAATCGAATGCCGCCTGCAAGTCGCTGGCTTCGTTCAAATCCCCCTCGCAAGAGCACCCGACGACGGAGACACGGCGAGACTCGGCTATTCGTCGCCAGCGTGTGCCGCAGCTTGGCCTTCGCCGGAGACTTTACCCCGGTGTGCAACAAAGGCCAGCAAACATCGCGGAGCCGCTCGTGACCCCGCTCGCGTGGAACGCATCAAACATCGGCAGCGGTACGTTGGGCCGAATGCCAAGTGCGCGAGGATGAGGAATAGCCGTTTATGTTTCAAAGAACAGGAAGCGATCCGCGCCCCTCTAACCTAAGAGGTCGACACCCAATTTCTTTGCGGTTTTGCGCAAGTCGTCGTCAAGAGTCGCCAACGGTAAGCTTCGACGGATGGCCAATTCGAGATAGATCGCGTCGTAGCTGGTCAGTCGATGTCTTCGGCACAATACAAGAAGGTGCGTAAAGGCGCGATCAGGAGCTTCGTTGTCTCTCTCGATTCCGAGCTTGCTCAGGTCTGCGATAAAAGCGTCAGACTGCGTAGGAGTGATACGCCCCTTGCGCTCCGCCATCGCCAGGACGTTCGTGATTTCGATGAACCACCAAGCAGGCACAAGCGCTGTCTCGGTGGCCAGCCGATTCAGCAACGCCGCGGTCTTCGATGTGGCTTCGTCATGGAACAGCCAGGCCATGGCGATGGAGCAATCAACAACAAACGCCGCACTCATCGGCGGCCCTCCCTAATGAGCTCCTTGACCTTCAATCCGCCTAAGGACAAACCAGTGGCCAGCTTCTGGATCCGATCAATGGCGGCGACGCGCTCCTCTGGTCTTACTTCCTTTTTCACGGGCACGAGCTTGGCCACAGGTGCCCCATGTTTCGTGATCGTGATTTCCTCACCCGCCTCAACCTTTTCCAGCAGTTCCGATAAATGCGTTTTTGCCTCGTACGCGCCGACCGTGCTGCTGCCCTGCAGTGTGGCCATAAAAAATCCCCTTATTAGACTGGTGTAAGACTAGTCTAACAAACACCTACGTCAGAGGTCAACTCTAAGTTCCGGTAGGGATTCCCCAGACCTGTCCTTTGTAGCAACATGATCTGACATTGCTACCCGTTCCAGTATGCCGGCGCGGATCATGTTCCTAACCGCAGTACGGCGGAGATCGTGAAACAGCAGATCAGGAACACCGGCCTTCGTTGTCGCTGTTTCCCACGACCCGTGGAAGTCTCCGACTGGCCTGCCATCCTTGCGAGTCAAGTCAAAGTCATCAGGTCCCTTGCCCCTGATACATTCCTGCAACAACTGCCGCAAGAGTGGAGTCATGGTTACTTCCCGGCCGTCATCGCTTTTAGTTTCTCCGGGGTTCAGCCGGATGGTCCGATCAGCAATTGAGACCTGGCCCACTCTCAAGCCAAGCAACTCGCCGTGACGCCAGCCGTAGGTGTAAGCCAGCTCGAATGCGGTGCGCATCCACAGGGCGTACTTCGCGCACCCTCGCGCCCGCTTGTCGTACTGCGCAGGCGCCAGAAAGCCCTTGAGGTGTTGTTCTCCTTCAGCATTTTGAAACAGGGGACAAGCGGCCATGAGGCTATTGGGGATGGTGAAATGGTAATAACAATCCTAGATCGCAACCAGCAGCACTCCACAGCCAACTAGCGAAGCGCCCACCCAGCGCTGCCACCCGATATATTCTTTCAGAATGTACTTTGCCAGCACCGTTTCCAGCACATAGCTGAATGCCGTGGCTGGCACCGCGACGCTCAGGTTGGCAACGGACAACAGCGTCATCAGCGCGAAAAATGAAACTGCCATAAGAGGCAGGCCAACAGCAACATAAGGATTACGTGCGAGGGAAGCGATTAACGGAAAAATGGAGCTTGGTCGGAAGTCGCATACCTCGCCATTGCGCTTCATGCCCATCGTGTTAAGCAAGTCCGCAACCGTGCCTGGAATCACGATGAGCGCGATGAGCAGCCACTTCATGGCGCCGCCTCCTAGGGTAGATTACGGGATCTAGACAGCACAGGTGCAGTGCGTGGCACGGTGCGCGCCACTAGGCTCACGCCCAGGACAACCAGGCCAATTCCAGTCCAACGCTCGGTGGAGACCGGTTCATGCAGCAGGAACTTGCCCATCAGAGCGGTCAGCACGTACGAGATCGAGGTCACTGGCAGAACATAACTAAGGTCCACCCGGCTCAGCAACGAGAGCTGCGAGATCAGCCACACCATTAACAGTGCCACCCCCGCCGCTACCAGCGGATTTAGAAATGCATGTATGAATGGCCAGGGGGCAAAAGAGACTAGCGGACCGACTTCGTGCAGCCCCCGGCTCAAGGAAAAGTGTCCCAGCACGTTGCTTACGACCAACAGGACAATTAGGGTCCGAGTTGTCAGACGCAAAGGCCGGGAACGGTTGTTCAAGACACCGAGCAGGGTGGCTGTTGACGAGCGCGATTCGAGTCGCGCCGTAAGCTCCCGAGTCAGTCCTAGCTCATCGCAATCAGCGCGATCATGGCCCATGAGCAACCACTTCCTTTCGAGCTATCGGCGATCAGCTTATGCGAAGTTTTCACGGACTCTACAATTCGATCGCGCCGCATCGGCTCGAATGCTTGTCCACACCCGTACGGTTAGAGTGCGATTCCTCGGTTCGCTGTTGTGCCGAATATTGGCCCCGTGGCGATTTTGAAAGGGATTGCCCGACCGGCCAACAATTATTTCGTGCCATGTTTTCGCTGCTGACATTTTTGTTCGCGTGCCGCAACTGCAACCGTGGCGAAGGACAGCCCTTCGTCGCAGAGAACCCAGAGACCAGGCCAAGCCTCCGGTCTTACAAGACGAACGACTACAGAAGGCCAGCTCGGAGTTGCTCCTCAAGCCCACAACCAGGAGCGTGATGTAAAGCCAGACGCGCGGATTCATTGGTCAAAAACCCTTCGCTCAGCCCGTCTGCAATCTGCTGATTCTTGGCGTCTGATCCTGTCGAAAAAGTGCTCCCCAGAATCACTTGTTTTCGCAACCCAAATAATTCATTGACTCGACCTGGAAAGAGGGCCACAATCCTCGCGCTCCCCACAGGAGGCGAACATGAAAGCGTCACGAGTGATACATCGCTTACCGAGGACAGGGCCGGCTTCACAACAATCTCGGTAGTGGATGCCACGGGTAAGGTTCTCTGGTCGGACACCCGACGCCGGGGAAGCCTTTTTGCAGGCTTTCGATCGGCCGCTCGCGAAGTCATTAAGGAACTGAAAGGCGCATGGAAGAGCAGGATAAACAATAAATCAAAGGGCGAAGCTGTCGCCAACTGGTGCACCACCGAAGAATTCGTGAAAGGAGGCCCTTGGTCGGCAGCGTTGCAGTCGGGTTTTCGTCGATTGGCCCCTGCACGTTCAAGGGAGGCAGATATGAGTCGGCTCAGACTGAAAACTGCGTTGGTTATGGGTGCGGCGATTAGTCTGGTTTGCGGTCTTACCGCACAGGCTTCCCAAGTACAGCAGGCGGTGTCGCCCGCTGTTAAGCACGACGTCTCGCTTCCGCTGCGGGAGATGGCAGCGATGGCCCTTGTCGCAGGGGAAGAGAAAGGGCTTGGGGAACTTGACGAAGAATCTTATGCCAGACGCTTGGCGGTGAAGAAGGTTGGTGAGCCAGTAGAAGATTTGATCGTTCAGCGCTCACAGCCCAAGAAACTGGTCACAACCCCTGGCCTCAGCTTTGATGGAGTTCCCGGGGTGAGCTACAAGGTTCCGGACACCAATGGTGCGGTTGGGGCAACCCAATATGTGCAGTGGGTGAACACGCGTTACGCGGTGTACAACAAGACCACCGGCAAGAAAGTGCTGGGCCCGGTCGCCGGCAACGCTTTCTGGCAAGGTTTTGGCGGGCCCTGCCAAAGTACAAATGACGGCGATATCATTGCCTTGTACGACAAGGCGGCAGCCCGCTGGGTAATGATGCATCGTGCGGACAACGCTCCCTATCTGGAGTGTGTTGCCGTTTCCATTACATCCGACGCCACCGGCGGCTATTATCGTTACGCCTTCGCCAATCCATTCAACAACTTTTTCACCGACTACGTGAAGCTAGGTGTCTGGCCTGACGGATATTACTTTTCCACAGATTTACAGAATGCGTCGAATCATTTCAATTTCATGGGAACCATGGTCTGCGCTTTCGATCGCAACAACATGCTTTTGGGTAACGCGGCCACGGAACAGTGTTTCCAGGCAGCGAACACGGCTATCCATAGCTTTCTCCCGTCAGATGTCGACGGACTAACAAGTCCTCCGCGGGGTTCGCCTAATTACTTCGTGAACCTCGATCCCGCAAACAACGCTTTGGATTTATGGCAATTCCATGTGGACTGGACGGTGTCCGGCAACTCGACGTTCACGGGGCCAACCATCATTCCGGTCACTCATTTCAACGAGGCCTGTCTAGGCGGCGTCTGCGTCCCACAACTGAATAGCACGCAGTTGCTCGACTCGCTCGGAGATCGGGTGATGTACCGGCTCTCCTACCGGAACTTTGGCAGCTACGAGTCGCTCCTGGTCACGCATTCAGTGAATACGAAATCCAGTGTGGGCGTGCGTTGGTACGAAATTCGCAATCCAGAAGGAACCCCGCCCACTCTGTATCAGCAGGGAACATACACCCCGGACAGCAACTTCCGCTGGATGCCAAGCATTGCCCAGGACAAGGTTGGAAATATCGCGGTCGGCTACAGCGTGTCCGGCAATTCAATGTATCCCGCAATCCGCTACACCGGGCGGCTTCCATCGGATCCGCTAGGAACTATGCAGTCGGAAAACAGCATTCTGGAAGGAACCGGCGCGGAATTGCCCGGAAACGGGCGCTGGGGCGACTACAGTGCGATGACTGTCGATCCCCTCGACGACTGTACATTCTGGTATGCAAACGAGTACTACAGCGTCAGCTCCCTGAGGAATTGGCGTACCCGCATTGCGTCTTTCAAGTTTCCCTCTTGTCAATAGCACAGTTTTTGTAGAGGGGATAGCCTCCCATGCCGTTGCTTCGCAGATTATGCCACCAAGTGGCAAAGAGTCCCGTTCGCACTCCGCTGGTTTGGATTCGCCCTAAGAGTCTGAGATCAAGCGACGTGTTTCCGGCGCGACCTATCGCGAGGCGCATCGGGCGATGGAGATTATTGCCGACCACGGGTGCATGCTGAGCTTTGAGATTGTCGACGTGGAGCCGGTGATCGACGAGCACAACCAGACAGCGGACCTGGCGGTCGAACTGTCGCTCTCGGCGTTTGGGAAGAAGATTCTATAACCTAAGGCCCGAGCCGCGGAGGCGCTGGCTCCGCGGCTTTTTCCGCTACTGCGTAACCGTCTTGACGGCATCGCCCACTTTGAAGCCCGATCCTGAAACCGACGTCGCCATAGAAGAAGCGTCATCCACATCGGTCACTTTCACGGTGCCCACCTGCGTGCTCAAGCGACGGATCACCTGTCCGCTCGAGGGATCCTTTATTTCTTTGGTGATTCGCTCAACATTGAGCTGATCGCCTACCTTCACTCCGGCCTTGCCGCCAACGTTCAAGATGATCTGACCGCCTTCGACGGCTGCAACCAGGCCCTCGACCATTATGGTGCGCGCTTGCAGCTTTTCCTTGCCGGCGATCACTCCCGTGGTCATTTGATCGACCGCGGCTTTTGTGGCCTCCCCAATTATTGTGTTCTGGAAGTCACTGCTGCTCATGTCGGCGTGGCCCGCGCCGAAGCCGTGCCAGTTGCCGCCTCCGCCGAGCAGCGAGGTGCTATTTCGCTGCGACTCGCCTTTACCCTCGGCTACGGCGAGGATTTCGCCGGTGTCAATGTCGATGATACGGGCGGTGATCCCCACGACAGCTTTGGATTTCTTGCGTCCTACGCCGCCGATGCCAAAGCCGCCCCAGTTTCCACCCGCGCCGCCGATATTCTGGTTCTTGGTGTCGTTGCCGAATTCTGTAATGCTGCCCACAATGATGGCGTCAACCCCGAGCATCTTGCCGATCTTCGCCGCGCTGGTGGGATTCGCGCGATCGCTGTTGGAGAAGTTCTGCTCGGCCAAAATCTTATCAAGAGCCTTGCGTTCGACTACCGAGTAACTGCCGTCCTTGACAAGATTGGTCACCAAAAGATCAGAGATGCCCTTGCCGATGTCGACATCCTGGCCGAAGATGGACGCAACATAGCTGTGCACCGTGGCGTAGTCGAAGTCCATGATTGCGACACGTTTCTTGCGCGCCTGCGCTTCGGCATTCAGCCCAAAAGCGCACACCAACACGCCCAAAGTGATCAGCGAAAGAAGTTTTCTCATGTGAAGTACCTCGAGCGAGGAAAGTTTAGCAATCCCTGATACAAGGGCCCCAGTTCCGCCCGAGGCTACCTGCTGGTAGGGCTCTTGTCAACTACGATTAGGACTACGATTAGGAGTACTGCGATTAGGAGTTTGATGTGCAAAAATGGCGCGGCACTTGCTGAGTGAGGAAAATGAATATGCCCCGGTCCCGGACGACAGGCATGAAATACCAGAATGGCCTGCCACTTTGGCCTGGGGATGATTGACACTCCAATCTCAGCTCCGAAGCCGTTTGCCACAAAATGCTTGGGTTGCAGTGCAAAAAGAGGAGTACGCTCTTTACACTGACATAATCGATCGAGCATCATTGCTGCCTGCCGGACGGAGGCAGATTTCCAACCATGCTTCAGCCCATATTCTTCTCACAAACACGCGTAAGAACGTGCAGGAATGCTTGGGCCTTCGCACGTCTGTCTTTTGCGTTGTGTCTGGGATTCGGTCTGTTGGTCCTACCTGGAGCAGCACAGCAGCGCAGCCCGAGTCCCGATGACAAATATCCAGAGAACCCGCGGAAGCAAGAAAACGCGCCATCGAGATCCGCAAGTCTCGGACGGCTGCCGATCGAGTGGATCATTGGTCCATATATTCCGGTGCAGGAGCGGCTCGAGCCGTTAACAAATAAGCAGCGAGGGCAGATTTATATCCGGCAGACGTTCCTCACCGCTGGATCTTACGTGGCTAGGGCCTTTTCAGCCGGAATTGACCAGGCGCGTGGTGAACCCCACGACTGGGGCGGCGGCTTTCCTGGCTACGGCAGACGCTACGCGGCGCGGTACGGACAGTTTGTCGTTCAGAACAGCGTGCTCGCTGGAGGGAACGCTCTGCTCGGATATGAGCCTCGGTACGACTTTTGCCGTTGCAAGGGCTTCTGGCCTCGTACCCGCCATGCCGTATCAAGAAATTTTGTAGCTTATAACCGAACTGAGCATGAACTCCGGCCACAAGTTCCGATGTATGCCGGGGCCTTCGCCGCCGGCTTGCTCTACAACGAGTGGCTCCCGGCGCAACACAACATATGGAAAGGCGGTGCATACAGCATGTTGTCCCAGGCAGGAATCGGCAGTGGCTACAATTTCGTGAGCGAATTCGCGTTGGATATCCTGCACGTGTTCCGCCTCAAAAAAGACGTGAAGCGGGCGCCATGAGCCCAACCGATTGAATATAGGGAAGATGCAATCCGGCGAAAGTAAGGTAGAATCCCGAGCACACGCTTGGTGGTACACCCCAAGATTTTGATCACTGAGTAGCAAGCGAAACCGATGCAGTCGTGAGCGGCTGGAAATGGACCCGGATTTCGGGCGCGCCCACCTTATCACGGCGGCCTATATAGAATAGAAAAGGGAATGTTCGCGGAAGCACTTGCTGATATCGAAAGTCGGCGTCGTCCCGTCGGTCCACCTTTCTACTGGGCATTGCTCGCTTGCGTGTATGGCCGTTTGCAACGGGAGCGGCAATCGCAACACGCCCTGCAAGAATTGGAGCGTTCCAGCCGGCAACAGCGGATCGATCCTGGCGTCTTGGTATGGGCCTATGCGAGCACTGGAAACAAGAACCAAGCCTTCGCGTGGTCGGAAAAAGCGTACGATCAGCATTCCAGTGCGCTGACGGCTCTGAAAGTCGATCCGGTCTACGACCTCCTCCGCAACGACCCGCGATTCCAGGATCAGCTCCAGCGCGTGGGCCTGGCGCAGTAACGCCAGCTTTTTCAAAACCTGGCTAATGCAGTCAGACAGAACATGAAAGGAGTTCGACGACGGTTGTGTCTTTTTGTTGCGGTATCAAAGCCCAGAGATTGCGAAGCCCCGGCTTACCGTTCTAGGCCTGACCGCCAATCCCGGCGGTTGATGAAGAGTCACAGTGAGGTAAGGGCTACAACCTGGTTGGGCGGTCCTGAAGTTTCGTTCGCCTGATTACGCCTCTTGGGATAACGCAGCATGGCGTGGCCGCCGGCTAGGCACCCTTCTTTTTTATCCAGCATGGAAACAGCGGGTCCAGGAAAAAGTAGTTGCCCTTGTACCGGTCCAGGATATCTCTTGAATCAAGCGACTGAAGAGCTTTTTGAACAGAGGACGCTGGTCCAAGACGAAACTCTTCGCGGACGCCTTGGGAATAGATTTCCGACGCCCCGCGGTAAGCGATGGCTTGTAGCGCTGCGCGTTGTCGCGCGGAAAGTTGTTCCCAGAGTAGCTCATAGTAAGTGGACTGGCTTGTAACCAGACTTTCAATGACGGACTTCACGTCTGATACATCGAGTTGGCGTTTATCCTTCAGTTCCGCGTAGTCCCACAGCTCATGCGCGATACGCTGCACGTCATAGGGAATTAAATCAGCAGAAGCGAGCAGGGTTTCCAAGCCCGGCCCGTCAAGCGACCGGCCTCTCTTGCGAAATTGATGAGTAATGGAGTCCTTCCAGTCTTTTGTTGGAATCTTGTCTAGGAACATCTGAGGGCCGGCTTTATGAAAGGGGCGTTTGGCAGAAAGCATTTCCTTCATCAACGACGGTTGAGAGCCTGCGAAAACATAGCCCACCTCTCTCTGCTCCTGAACCTGGTTCCTGATCGCATTTTCGACCGAGCCTCCATTGAATTGGGAGATCTGCTGAAATTCGTCAAGGCAGATGGCCATGCGAAATCCTGCGTTTTTGGTCAACTCTCCCGGCAGAGCAAAGACGTCCGGTGCGATCGGGGTGGGATCAAAACCCGCCCCTTTACCTAGCGACACACTGATCTCCCCCGTGGCCATGTTGATGCTGACGTCGGGCTTTACCTGGCGAGCAAACCGCGTAACCCAGTCCTTGACCCGCTCCCAAGGACCGGCGGCGCGCAACACCTTCTCAGCAAACTTTTCCAGGAATTGGGCGTAGCTGGAATAGCTGCTCACCGTCAAGCTGACGGTATGAATGTGTCTCTTCTTCAGTTTGAGGAGGGCCAAAGCAACGAGCGAACTCTTTCCGAAGCGTCTCGGTGATAACAGGAAAACTTTTTGGCCATCCGCCAGGTCTCGGACGAGTTGGCGGAGTTCATCCGTGCGGTTGACGAAATTTGCGTCGTCGATAATTTCGCCGAAAACGAAGGGATTTTCCTGGGAGGCCATATTACGCTAATTAGCGTAACGCCAAATGGCGTAATTGGCAAGGTGCTAAAAGAGGTGACTGAGAAAAGGTTTTATCTACGCCGATTGGCGTAACGCCAAATGGCGCAACGAATGCGCCCCGGTCACCCCGCGCAGACCCGAACCCGGTTTCGCACTGAGGCAATCCGATTTCGGCGTCGAGTGCACATGAGCTCAATCGGCTATGGCGACGTTTCCGCCTCCAGCGTTTGGTCTCGCCGAAAGGCATCTCGGCGGAGATCCCCGATGATGATGACCCCTGGCGAGCGTCGAATGGGAAGGATGTACCCCCTGATGCGAAGAAAGCTTGTCCTGTATGCCCGCATGAGCATCGGAGAGACCGACCTGATGGGACGTGACTTGACGTCAGAGCGTTTTCAGCCGATGGGCAGCGTTTATCGCTCCCTCTCTGTGAACGCCACAGATGAAGCCGAGCGTATTTTCGCTCTGCTCTCCAACGGGGCGAGATTTTCATAGCGATGCAAGAAACCTTTTTCGCATTCCGATTCGCCATGCTACGCGATAAGTTTGGAACTTCCTGGATGATCATCAACCAACGCACTCCTCCACAGAGCGCTTAGCAAACTTATTCGCTATGCTATTCACGAGCGATAAGGGGACCTTTCCAATTCGATAAACAAAAGGAGCTAAAAATTCCTATGCCGACAATCACGCCGCACTTGTGGTTTGACAAAGAAGCTAAAGAAGCAGCTGAGTTGTACACATCCATTTTCAAGCATGCGGAGATCAAGAATACGGCGACGCTTCACAACACCCCTTCCGGCACGGTGGATCTGGTGACCATTGAGCTTCTGCGGCAGGAATTCAGGCTCATCAACGCAGGCCCGCTCTTCAAGTTCACTCCGGCCGTATCGTTTCTCGTTGGGTGCGAGACGAAGGGTGAAGTCGATGCCTTGTGGAATGAACTTTCAAAAGGGGGTTCGGCGCTCATGGAGCTCGGCGAATACCCGTTCAGTGAGAGATATGGATGGACACAGGACCGATACGGGCTTTCCTGGCAGGTGATGTTCATGGGCGACCGTGAAATCGAACAGAAGATCACTCCGACGCTCATGTTTGTTGGCCCGCAGTGTGGAAAAGCAGAAGAGGCGATCAATTTCTACGCGTCAGTATTCCACAATGCAAAGGTTGGCCATATTCTTCGCTACGGCAAGAACGAAGCGCCAGACAAAGCCGAAACCATAAAGCATGCCAGCATTGCGCTTGAAGGCCGGAGCTTTGCAGTTATGGACAGCGCTCGCGCACACCAGTTCACTTTCAACGAAGCGATTTCGTTCATGGTGCACTGCAATACCCAAGAAGAAATAGATTACTTCTGGTCGAAGCTCTCGGCAGATCGGAAGGCAGAACAGTGCGGGTGGCTGAAAGACAAGTTCGGCCTTTCTTGGCAGATTGTTCCCACCGTTATGGACGAGATGCTGAGGGATAAAGACGACACGAGATTGGCACGAGTGACCGAATCGTTTCTCAAAATGAAAAAGTTTGATATTGCCAAATTGCAGGAGGCATACGGCCAAGGTAGGTCAGCCGCCTAGGCGCGAACGTGGCCCGCAGATGTTGATCGCCCAACTGAATCGTGGAGCGCGTGGAGTTGAAGGAACGATTTGCGGAATGCTTCCTTATAGGGCACTCTCCTGCGCATTGGACTGGCTGTTCTCGGAGGGCTGGTAGTGGTACCGCGAGGGTACGGAATAATGTCTTTGCAGTGATCAAGGGATTTTTTCGCCAGTGAGAAACGCGGAGTTCTCGGTTTTCAGTCTTAGGTCTTAGGTCTTAAGTCTTGGGTTTCGGGTCTCCGGTTCAGGCCGCTACGCCGAGCTCCTTCGCCACTGCGGCCAATCGTTCATAGGATCGCAGGCGGTCGGCATGGTCGTAAGTGTCCGTCACCACGATGAGCTCATCGGCGGCTGTTTCAGAGACCAGCTTTTCCAGGCCCGCCCTGACCGTCGCGTTCGATCCCACTAGGGCGGCGCTCAGTTTGGTCTCCACTGCGGCCCGTTCAACATCATCCCATAATTCCTCCATCGAATCGACCGGCGGCAACAATTCCACCGGCTGGTTGCGGATCAGTCGCAGGAATCGTTGCTGGGGAGTTGTAAACAAGCGGCGCGCGGCGGCATCGGTCTCCGCCGCAATCACCTGCACCGCCACCATCATGTAGGGCCTGCGCAACCCGTCGCTGGGGCGGAAACGCTCGCGGTACAGGCGCGCGGCCGCGCCCAGATACTCCGGGGCGAAGTGCGCCGCAAAAGCGAACGGCAGGCCCAGCGTCCCAGCCAGTTGTGCGCTGAAGCCGCTCGAACCCAGAAGGGTGATCGGGACATTGCTTTCCTGTCCCGGAATCGCTTTCACCGCTTGCCCAGGCTTTGGGGGCCCGAGGTAAGTGCGCAACTCTTCCAGCAATGCGGGAAATTCATCTCCGGTCTGATGCAAGTCCCTGCGCAGCGCCCTCATGGTTTGGAAGTCGCCCCCGGGAGCTCGCCCGAGGCCCAAATCGATTCGTCCGGGATATAGCGCTTCGAGTGTTCCGAACTGCTCCGCCACCACCAGGGGAGCGTGGTTGGGCAACATGACGCCGCCGCTGCCTACGCGAATCGTCTTCGTGGCGGCCGCAACATGGCCGATCAACACAGGCGTCGCCGAGCACGCCAGCCCTTCGATCGAATGATGTTCTGCCAGCCAGAAGCGGGTGTAGCCCAAACGCTCTACGTGCTGGGCTAAGTCCACCGATCGAGCAATGGCGCTGCCTGCGGGCTCGCCGGCGTGCATCCCCACCAGATCCAGAACGGAAACTGTCAATCCCTTGGTCATGTCGTATTAGATAACGCAAGTGGGGTGAGCGATGCGGAAGCACGCGGAATCACGGCAGGCGACGCTCGCGGCGATCGAAGTGACTCTGGCTTTGCTTCCGGGGAGCTTGGCCAATGAAATTCGCCTGTCTCCTCCAGCCGTCCTTTTGGAAATCGGCCTTGCCGCCGCGCGTTGTCGGCGTGACCTCAACCCCAGCTCTTCCAGCATGTATTTCAGCGTTCCCGCCCGCCAAAACCGTCTTGGCGCTCAATAGCGGAAGCGATAGCGAAACTCGGCATAGATCTCGCGTGGCGCATTCCAGTGGAAACCGCCGAAAGTCTGGCTATTGTCGAGATCCACTCGACGATTGGCCACATTCAGGGCGTGTAGCGATGCGGAGAGTCGGTCGCCGAAATCCTTGCCGAGAGAAAGATCGAAAGTTGTGTGTTGCGGCAAATGGTCCCCGGGATACGGCCGCCCCGGAAAGGCATTGCTGAACCCGGAGCCGTAGTAAACGTTTGTCGAGGCATAGGCTCGCCAAGGAAGAACCACATCGCCACCGAGGTTGAGGGTATTGCGCTGGTCGTGATCCAGGAGGAATAACGGACTGGGCGGCGCAAAGTTCGTCAAACCGCCGGTAATGGGTAGCGCGCCTTCCGCGACTTGATTCGAATCCGCCAGATGAAGCTGTGCACGATGAGCGATGCGGGGCGAGCGCAGCGTAACTTCCCAACCGCGGATTACGGCGCGGTCAATGGTGATGGGAAAGCAAGCTCCGGACCCGATGCAGCTATGATCGAAGAAATTATGAGCATGCGTTTTGAAGTTGTCGAGGTCGAGCGTCCATCCCCGATAAGGAATGGTTGCACCAAACTGGTGCTCTTCATCGCGCTCACCGTGAAGCGCAACGAAGCCGCATTGATTGGTGCTGCAGAACTGAAGTAAGGGGCCGGAGACGGTAATCAAGGGCGGCGCCTGGTGGTAGTGTCCGTAAAAGGCGCGAAACGTCCACTGGAGACGCGGAATGTTTACCGCGGCGCCAAAACGCGGACTGATCGTGTTCTCGGTAACTCCGCCAGAAAAGCAGGTTGGGCGAATGCCAGCCGAAAGAGTCAGCCACGAGAGAGGCTTGAATTTGTCATCCCAAAAGTAAGCCACCAGGCTACCGGAGGGATGCTCGGCATCGCTAAAACGCAGATTCCCACTCCCGTCGTTGAAGATTGCGCCGAAGAGCCCTTGGTCATGCTGATAGAAGCTGTACAACCCCATCTGGAGATTGTTTCTCCTGAAATTGGCGTTGAAACTTGCCTGGCCTCCGGCGTAGGTCGAAGCGCGATGGTCGGTGGAAGCAATCGGCACATCGTTTGGCGAGCTGTCGTAGTTGGCGCTGTTGTAATGGTAGAAAGGCGAAATGGTCAGCAGGGTTGTCGAGTTGAAGGTGTGGACCCAGGAAAAGTTCAGAAAGGCGTCGCCCTCATGCTGACCATCACGGAGCCCGATGCTTGGGTACTGCGCTGAGAAGTGGTTTGCAGCAATGGGAGCGTTCTCGATATCGTTCGGGTTGGGATCGTAAGGAATTTGATAGTAGTCCTTGCGCAACGAGGTCATGAAGCGAAGCTGGTTGGAAGGATTGACGTTGAAAATCAGAGAGCCAAAGCCTCCATACCCATTGGCGGCATCGTGAACCACCTCCGGAACAGGCGTCTGTAAACCCAGATCGCTTCGATTTCCGTTCACGCTGGCGTAGTAGGCAAAGCGCTCCGTGTGACTCCCAAAGTTTAGCTGCGCATTGGTCTGGTAAAAGCTTCCTCCGCTGAGAAACAGCTCGGCTTGGTTGTTGCGTTCGAAACCGGTGCGAGGGACGATATTGAACACGCCATACGTCCTGTCCCCAAATTCCGCGCTGTAGCTTCCACGATTGACTTCCATGTAGTCAATGTCTTTGGGATCAAGCTGCGGGCCGAGGGTGGACGCAATGTTTGTGTTCGGCACCGGAACGCCATCCACCAGCCAGCTGGTCTGATGGCCGCCGCGAATGTGCAGCTGGTCGTGAGTGACATAGGAGCCAGGAACAAAATCCGTGATCATCGCAAGGCTGTTGCTGCGGGATGCTCCCGGCGCGCGTCCGATGTCCTGGCGGTCAACCAGAGTGACGGGCGTGGCTGAATCAGTGGGCGCAACCACCGGTGCACCGGAGACGTTGATCGTTTCTTTTGCCCCCGCCAAGTTCAACTGAAAGTGGATCACGGGCTCCGTACCCGAGTTGACCACCACGCCCTGCGCTGCCTCAACAAATCCGGGACTTGCAACGCTGACGGTGTAGGCGCCGAGAGCGACAGCGTTGAAGGCAAACTCGCCGTTGGCATCCGTGTTGACGCTCTTGGTCCATTCGGACGATTTCGACCGCAGCATCACCATGGCACCTGGAATCGGACGGTGCTGGGGATCGTGAACGATGCCTCGAAGCGATCCGAAGGTGGTCGCGACGGCGATCGAACATGTGAGGACTACAACACTCGATACCAGGGCAATTCTGTGCATCCACTTGCTCCTATTCCGGCGCTTTGCACTCGAGGTCCAGCAATACCCGGCGATTCTGCCGAAGTCGTCACAGCAGTGCGGACAAAGAAGCCGGAGGCTGTCCACCAGAAAACTGAGTCGCCGAGCGAGCATTGGAAGAATCTGGCTCAGCGACTCAGCCTGAACCGTGCCGGAGAAACTCCCGGCGTCAGCGTTCGGCAGCAGGAATTGGCTAGCTGGTTAATTTCAGAGTGGGCTGGAGCCCAAGGCGGGGGGGCCGCGCTGCGAATTGCAGGTGACCAGCGAGGGCTCGAAAACGAGGCTATCGACTACGGCGACAAAGCTCGTAGATGGCGGTGGGAGTGTGGAGACTGCCGGGACTTGTGGCGGCGTTATGTCGCTGCGCGTGGCGATCTGCGAGCGATGCGGACAATCGGAAGAATTGGCTCGAAGACCAGGAAAGTCCTCGGTCGACATTCCCGACATGCCGGAGCTTCCCGACATGCAGTGGTGCTTGCCGTTTCGGCGACAACACGCGGAAGGGGCCGTTCCCGTTATTCCGAGAGCCGACGGAGCGAGGAAGCTCCCCATCGTTACTGAAAGCACGAAACGGGCGACGGTCCGCCGCATATTCATTGACGCTAACACTTCACAGCCCTACGTGACAAATGAACCGCGCTGTGAACCACCGCGCTGACGCGCAGGGCCGATGAACTCTCCGAGGTTGACCCATCGCTTCGCCATCACTGCCCGGTATAGCTGATTCTCCAGATCGAGTTGGAACCATCGTCGCTCACCAGCAGTGAGCCGTCGGAAGCGACAGTGATGCCTACCGGCCGCCCCCAAACACTGCCATCCGGCAACACGAATCCGGTGACGAAATCCTCGTATTCGCCGCTGGCCTGACCGGTCTGGTGCAAAGGCACGCGAATGACTTCATATCCCGCGCGCACCGACCTGTTCCACGAGCCGTGCTCGGCGGCGAAAATGTCCTCGCGATATTCCGGGGGAAATTGCTTGCCCTGGTAAAACGTCGGCTGCAGCGATGCGTTGTGCGCTTGCAACAGCACGTCCGGGACGATGACCTTGTCTTTCAGTTCGGGATGTTTACCCTTTTGTCTGGGATCCTGATGCGCACCGATGTACCACCACGGCCACCCATAGAATCCCCCTTCCTGGACGTGGGTAATGTAATCCGGCACCAGGTTGTCACCGAGCGCGTCGCGCTCGTTCACCGAACACCACAACTCGCCGGTTTGAGGATGGATTGCCAGCCCCCCACCCGCGTTGCGAATGCCATAGGCATACACCTTCATCCCCGAGCCGTCAGGATTGAATTGCAAAATGTCGGCGCGATTTTTCTCCTGCGGATTGGTATCGGTGTCGTCATCATTCGACTCCGAGCCCACTGCAACAAACATCTTTTTCCCATCCGGAGAAAATTCGATCGAGCGCGTCCAATGTCCACCAGTGCCAGGTAAATCGGCGATATGCTCCGACGGGCCGCTGGCCTTCAAATCGCCGTCGCGGTAAGGAAAGCGTACAACTTCGTTGGTGTTGCCGACATAAATCCATTGGGGATCCTTTCCCGGGGGATACAACGCGATTCCGTAAGGGCGCTTCAGTCCGCTGGCGAAGATCTGCATCTGCTCAGGCTTGCCGTCGGAAGTCAAGCCACGAAAAACGCGAATGCGTCCGGCAGTGCTTTCCGCGAGGAAGATGTCGCCATTGGGAGCAGTCCGCAACAAGCGCGGACCATCCAGGCCAGTGGCATATTGCTCAACCTTGAAACCTGCCGGCGCGATGGGCCACACATTTGCCGGTCGGGCAACCACATCGGGACCATTTTCGGCCGAGTTCGTTGCGTACGGTTGGGGAAGATCATTCACCGTGATCTTGCGCGTCGTTCCCGGTTTTTCGTATCGGAAATCAGCGAACGGCGGTTGTGGCGGTGGCGCCTTGAGGCTTGAGGCGGCGACGCCCGGAGCCGGTGGATGCCGGTTCGCCGCAGCCTTCAACAGTTCCGGTGAGCGCACGAAGGTGACGATCTGCCAGCGCTGCCGCTCCGGCAAGAACGCCCACGACGGCATACCATTTTTCTTGCTGCCTTTTGTGATGAACCAAAACACTTCGCCCGCGGGCACGGAATCCAACTTCGCGTCAGCCAGCGAGGGCACATTGCCCGAGCCCTGTCCATTCTTGCCATGACAAGAGAGGCAGTTGCGTGCATACAGCCGTCGTCCCGCTTCCATCGCTTGCGGTTGGCCTTCCACCGGATCCTTGAGCGCCTTGGCCGAGTCCGGGGCATTATGAAAATTCGGGTCCACGGCTGGAAGCGCGACCGGAAGAAGTACCGCGATTGCCAGTGTCAGGCCGTGGAAGCAGGGGAATCGTCGCATAAGTATCCTCACCATGAATATTTCTTGTTATAGAGTCGGCATGGCAGGACGAAGTTGCGCTGTCTTTAAAGCTGCGGCTTCGTAATAGCGCCTTCCGACGCCGACAAGACCAGGGCAGCATATTTCGCGAACACGCCCGTAGGATAGCGTGGCTGCGGCGGTTTCCACGCGCTCATGCGGCGTCGAATCTCTTCATCGCTGATCTCGGCCTCCAGCTTGCGCTGGTTCACGTCGAACAGAATCATGTCGCCATCGCGCACCGCTGCGATCGGGCCGCCCAGCGCAGCTTCTGGCGAGACATGCCCCGCCATGAGCCCATGCGTGGCGCCACTAAAGCGGCCATCGGTCAAGAGCGCGACCGTCTCTCCCAATCCCTCTCCCACAATCGCCCCGGTCACGCTGAGCATCTCCCGCATGCCCGGACCGCCCTTGGGACCTTCATTACGGATCACCACGACGTCGCCCGCTCGAATCTTCTTGCCTGTCACCGCCGCCATAGCATCTTCTTCCGACTCGAAGACCCGCGCCGGGCCGCGATGCTGCAATCGTTCATGACCGCTGATCTTCGCCACGCAGCCCTCAGGTGCAATATTGCCTTTCAAGATCACGAGCCCACCCGTCTTCTTCAGCGGTTTTTCCAATGGAGCAATGACTTCTTGCCCCGGAGTCTCCATCGCACGCTCGCTTTCCGCCGAAATGCTGAGGCCGGTCACAGTGAGAGTCTTGGGGTGCAGGTGCTTGCCCCGGAGCAGCCGCCGCGTGAGCAGCCGCACGCCACCTGCGCGGTGCATGTCGGTGGCCACAAAACGTCCGGAAGGTTTCAGATCTGCCAACAGCGGAGTGCGCGCACTCACTGTTTGAAAATCATCAATCTGCAGCTCCACGCCCGCCTCGCGCGCAATCGCCAGAAGATGCAGCACCGCGTTGGTCGATCCACCCGTCGCAGCGACTGCGGCAATCGCATTCTCAAATGCAGCGCGGGTGAGAATATCTCGCGGCCGAATTTCCTTTTGCAGCAGGTTCAGCACGAGTGTACCGCAATCGAACGCGACCTGATCCTTCTGCGCGTCCATGGCCGGCACACTATTGAATCCCATCGGCGACAAGCCGAGCATCTCCATCACGGTAGACATCGTGTTCGCCGTATACTGTCCGCCGCACGCACCTGCGCCCGGACATGCCACGTTCTCCAACTCGTGCAATTCCCGGTCTGTAATCTTGCCCGCCGCGTTCGCTCCCACCGCTTCAAAAACATCCTGGATGGTCACATCTTTCCCGCGATAACTTCCGGGCGCGATCGTTCCTCCATAAAGCACGAGCCCGGGAAGATTCAGCCGTGCCAGCGCCATCGCCGCCGCCGGAATGGTCTTGTCGCAGCCAACCACGCACACCACGGCGTCAAACAGTTGTCCGCGACAGACCAGTTCAATCGAGTCGGCAATCAACTCGCGGCTCACCAGCGACGCCCGCATTCCCTCTGTGCCCATGGTCTCGCCGTCGGAAATTGCAATGGTATTGAACTCCATCGGAGTGCCCCCCGCCTCGCGGATTCCTTCCTTGACCTTGGCTGAGAGCCGCCGCAAATGGAAATTGCAAGGCATGGTCTCGATCCACGTATTGGCTACACCGATCAGCGGCTTACGGAGGTCCGCATCGGTAAAGCCAATGGCTTTAAACATGGCACGCGACGGGGCGCGGTCGCGCCCCTCGGTAATCCCACGGCTGCGGTGCTTGAGGTCCATAGATGTAGCAAGATTACGAAGTTGAGGCCCACGCCGTCAAAGATGCGTCGGGAAACAGCGACAAGTTTGGATGTACGACAGAAATAAACCAGGAAATCCCCGAGCCGGGGACGAAACCTCCGCGCCCTCTGCGGCTGTTCTCGGCGAGCTCTGCGGTTAGGTCTTCCTGGGGCAGAGGACGTGAAGAAAATCCGCAGAGCAATTTTACGCCAGCGCCGCCCTCGGCGATTGCCCGTTTGCGCCCTCCGCAGCTGGCGGATGCGGCCCGGCCCACGTCGGCCCGCCATCGCCCTGCTCCCTGAGGACCGCGCTCGAACACACGTCGGTCACATCCACAATCGAATACCACTCCCGGTAAAGCTGGCCCATCTGCTTGGGATTCACCTCCAGCACCAACGAGACGCTGTGATCGCGCTCCGCCGCCTGCGCCTGCACGGAAGGCAAATCAAGACCGCGCCGCGAAACCGCATTCAGAATACGCATCAACGTTCCCTGCGTATTGCGATAACGAATGTGAAAGACTTGCATAATGGTTCGCTCCCCGTTTTAAAACTTGTCAATCCTGAGCGGAGTGGCAGTGAGCAAAGTGAATTGCCACGCAGTCGAAAGCCTGCCCTGCGCCGGCCGAAGGCGCCCCCTTTCTCCCGCCACTCCCAGCATCGAGAGCAGTCTCTACCACGCTCTCGGTGACTGGCTCACTCTTCTTCGAACAACATCTCCGACAATGCTGCGCCGGCCGGCACCATCGGATAAACATTCGCCTCGGGATGGCAATCAAATACCAGCAACTCCGGCTCCGGCGAGCGCAGGAATCTGTCGAGCAAATCCCCCGTCTCGTCCGACACCGGGTACTCCCGCAAAGCGTCCTCATTCAAGCGCCAGGCGTGAATCTTGTAGGCCTTGGCAATCTCCACGAAATCCGGATTGTCACTCAAATCCGTCTCGGCATAGTTGCGCTGGTAGAAAAGCTGCTGCCACTGCCGCACCATGCCCAGATATTTGTTGTCCACGATCACCAACTTGATGGGCAGAGCAAGCCGGTGTACGGTGGCCAGTTCCTGAATATTCATCTGGAATCCGCCGTCGCCGGAAACGCACAGCACGCAAGTTTCCGGCTTCGCCAGTTGCACTCCTACCGCCGCCGGCAAAGCAAAACCCATCGCACCCAGCCCGCCCGAAGTAATGAAGCCTCTCGGCGACGACGACTGATAGCGTTGCGCCGCCCACATCTGATGCTGGCCCACGTCCGCAATCACCACGCTGTCTTCAGGCAAACGGCGAAAGAGCTCATCAAGAAAGCGGATGGTCGGCTGTGCCAGTCCAGTCAGATCAAGTTTCGCCCGCTCCGGCCCGCAAGCCACTGCCCGCCAAGGATTCCAGTTGGGAAGCGAAGCCTGGCTAAGCTGTGCCTGAAATGCCGGAATCGTCTCCGCCAAATCACCAATCACGGGCAGCTCACAGGCGCGCACCCGATCGAGCTGCGCCGGATCAATCTCAAAGTGGACGATCTTTGCCTCAGGCGCAAACCGGGTGGGATCGCCGGTGACGCGATCATCCAGCCGCGCTCCAAACACCAGCAGCAAATCGGTTTCGTGCAGCGCCATGTTCGCCGCCCGTGTTCCGTGCATGCCCACCATGCCCAGGTAGTAGGGAGACTCAGGCAGTACTGCGCCCAGCCCATGCACAGTTGCAAATGTCGGAATGTTCAATCGATCGAGCAGCCGCCGCAGTTCCTCGGTCGCACCAGAAAGCTTGGCTCCGGCGCCCACCAGCGCAACCGGCTTCTTGGCCTGCTGCAACATGGCCACCATCGTGTGGGTGATCGAACTCGCCGCTTCGACCCCCGCAGGCTTGTCCGGAGGCGTGAACTTCACCGGCCCTGAAAATTCCTTCTTCGCCTTCATCAGGTCGGTCGGAATGTCGATCACCACCGGCCCCGGCCGCCCACTGCGCGCCCAATAGAATCCTTCGGCAATCACGTCCGCGATCTCATCAATGGTGCGTACCAGCCGGCTCCACTTGGTCAGTGACAGCGTCACGCCAAAGACGTCCGTTTCCTGAAACGCATCCGTGCCAATCATCGCCGTCCGCACCTGCCCTGTGATGCATACCAGCGGAACCGAATCCATCTTGGCGTCAGCAATGCCGGTCACCAGATTTGTCGCCCCCGGCCCGCTGGTGGCCATGGCCACGCCGACTTTTCCGGTAACGCGCGCGTAGCCCTCTGCGGCAAACACCGCTCCCTGCTCGTGTCGAGTAAGAATATGCCGCACGCCGCTGCCTTCGAGCGCGTCATACAATGGCATGATCGCGCCGCCGGGATACCCGAACACCAGGTCTACCCCTTCAGCCCGCAGGCACCGCAAAACGATGTCAGCTCCCTTAAGCATTCACGACCTGTTTGCTAGGTTCTTTCGGCGCTTCCGCCGGATTCTTTCCTTGTTTGGGCAGCCAGCTCATCATGCCCCGCAGCTGCGCTCCTACAATCTCGATCGGATGTTGCTGCTCTCGTTCGCGCAGGGACGCGAAGTTGTAGCCACCATCTTTGTTTTCCTTGATCCATTCCCGCGCGAACGTTCCGTTCTGAATGTCGGCCAGCGTTCGCTTCATCGCAGCCCGGGTCGCGTCCCCCACCACTTGCTCACCGCGGGTAAGATCTCCGTACTCGGCGGTGTTCGAAATCGAGTGCCGCATCCGTCCCAGCCCACCCTCATAAATCAGATCCACAATCAGCTTCATCTCATGCAGGCACTCAAAGTAAGCAATCTCGGGTGCGTAGCCGGCCTCGACCAGCGTCTCGAATCCCTTCTTGATCAGCGAAGTCAGCCCGCCGCAAAGCACCGCCTGCTCGCCGAACAGATCGCTCTCAGTCTCTTCTTTGAACGTAGTCTGTAACACTCCCGCGCGAGTCGAGCCAATACCGTGCGCGTAGGCCAAAGCGTACTCATGCGCCCGCCCGCTCGAATCCTGCTGGATGGCAATCAGCGACGGCACGCCGCGCCCTTCGCTGTACACCCGGCGCAGCAGGTGCCCGGGACTCTTCGGCGCGATCATGACGACATCCACATCGCTCGGCGGAGTGATCGTCTTGAAATGAATGCTGAAGCCGTGCGAGAAGCCCAGCACCTTGCCCGGATGCAGATACGGCTGAATGAACTGCTCATACACCGCCGCCTGGGTCTCATCCGGCGTGAGCATGTGAATCCAGTCGGCGCGCTTGGCCGCTTCGTCCGGCGCCACCACCACCATGCCGTCGGCTCGCGCCTGCTGTGCGCTGGGCCGCGCGGGATCAAGCCCCACAATCACTTTGTGTCCGCTATCGCGCAGGTTCTGCGCCTGCGCGTGACCCTGGCTGCCGTAGCCTAGGATGGCAATGGTTTTGCCCTTCAGGGCATCGGGATTGGCGTCGTGTTCATAAAAAATTGTAGCCACCAGCGTTCTCCTCTCGTGCACAAGGGGAGGAAGCAAAGCCCTTGCTTGTTGGGGATGTCGCTCACGCTGCCCCCTGAAGCTCAGGAGGGCCGCAAGCGATATGCAAACCGACCGGTCGGTCGGATACACGGAAAAGGTTACTGGTATTGGGCACGGGGTGTCAAGGAATAAGTGTGGTTCAGCGCCCGCCACCGCCCATGGGGGACAGCCGTCCGGGGTCCGGCAGCCCGACCTCCCACAATCTTTCGTGTCCTTTGCGAAGCCGCCTGGGGGCATAGCCGAAGGGCTTGGCGTCCCATTTTCCACGGCACACCGGTGACGTGTCGCCTGTGACGTCCAATCTTGCCTTCGCAACTTCAATCAGCAATCGTTAGCATTAGCGCAACTGAGGAGTAGATTCAGCCTAGTATCTTCAGCGATGACCGAGAAGCATGATCGCGAGATTCTGGTGCGGGGGTGATTGTGGAGAAAAGCTCAAGCCATCGCCCGACCTGAGGATGACATGGATCCTACTCCGCCGGCTTCGCGACGAAAAACCGACGCATGGTTTTATATTGGAGCTGCGCTTGCCGGAACCGCCACCGCATGGGCGGATTTGAGGATCGATGATCTGCTATTTAGCGCTCTGCTGGTGCTGGCCTGCTGCATGCTCCTGGGCCTGCTGCGGCCATCGAGGCCGTGGCGCTGGGTAATCACCATGGGCGTCTTCGTTCCTCTGACCGAGCTGGCGGCCCATGCGTTCCTCCCCGTCAAACCCTCTACAGCGCAAATCGATGGATCGTTCCTCATCTCCCTGCCCGGCATCGCCGGAGCCTATGGCGGATCGCTGATGCGTAGAGTGTTGGATAACCTGCGACAGGGGGCGTGAGCGGGCTGCGATTCGGCTCCGATCGCACGCGACGGGAGCTGACGAAGGTCCCGGCCAGCTAGAAAGTTACTTCCGATCCACAGGGCGGACGCGTATGCTTGCGAACATGTGTGTCACTGTCTCCATGCTGGCCAGCGGCAGCCGGGGAAACTGCGCCATTGTGGCCAGTTCGCGCACCAAGATTCTGCTCGATGCGGGAGTTTCCTGCCGCGAGACCTTCAAGCGCATGAAGACGCTTGGCGAAGAACCGCATTCTCTCTCCGCCATCTTGATTACGCACGAGCACTCCGATCACATTTACGGATTGGCCACTCTGGCGAAGAAGCTACACATCCCCGTGTTCATGACCGGAGCCACGCACTCGGCCTGGGCACGGGCGATCCGCGATGAGAAAGGCGCAAGGCCGCAGCTGGAGAAGATGGAGCGATTCGAATCCGGCCACAAGTTCCAGATTGGCGACATCGAAGTAAAGCCCTTCACCATCCCGCATGACGCGGCTGATCCCGTGGGCTTCACTTTCCGGATGGAGGGCAGCAAAGTCGGCATTGCCACCGACCTGGGATACGTGCCGGTCAGCGTGCGTGATCACCTGCGCGGCTGCGACGTGCTGGTGATGGAATCAAATCACGATCTCGAAATGCTGCGGGTCGGACCTTATCCCTGGTCGGTCAAACAGCGGGTGATGAGCCGCGTCGGGCATCTCTCGAATGAAGCTCTCGCGCATTTCTTCACCAACGACTATGATAATGGTGCAGCGTTTGTGGTGTTGGCGCATCTATCCGAGCAGAACAATCACCCCGAGGTAGCCCGGAGAGAAGCCGAAAGGGCGTTGGCCAACCGGGGCGGGCTGTTCCAGAACCGAGTGCTTCTAGCGGCGCAGTCTGAGGCTTTAGAGCCTATCCGCTTGTAGCTTCATTATGAGTCAGCAGTGTGTTGATCCCATCGTAGGCAAGATCCTGGCGGGCTGGCGTTACGATATTTCTGGCCTGGCGGCGGAGATGCGCGGCGACTACGAACAGCACCTGGCTGGCTGTGAGCGTTGCCGAGGCAGGCAGCGCGTGCATCGAATCATCGACCTGGGGCTTATTGCGCTAGCCTCAGTTTCCGCCGGCGTATTTCTTTTGGCGTTTGGTGTCATTCGCCACTTCGGCCCGCGCCACGCATTCTGGCTGGAGATCGCGGCGTTGACCGGTTTCGCTATGTCGGCGCTCATCTGGCTGGTCGTGGCCGTGGCCACGCCCGTGCCCGTCACCGTAATGGACGTGGCCCTGCAAGGCGCGCGCCGGGTGCATGATCGCTTGCCTGAGGAAATTCGCCAGCGTTTACCGGAAGAGCTGCGCATCAAGATCACGGGAACGTAAGCGGATCGTAAGGGAATCGGATGCCGCGTTTTTCACGCATCATCGCTGTCCTGCTGGTAGCGCTCGTAGCGGCGACTGCGCTATGCGGGCAGGTCATTCACATGGCTCAGCCTGCGCATCCCGGTCCTGCCCCATGTCACGGCTATAGCCCCGCACCTCCCTCGCCTCAGCCGGTCAATTATCAGTGCTGCCTGACCCGACATTACTCTGCACTTTTACAGAGTTCCATTTTTCCGCGTCCCTCATGGACCAACCTGTATCACGGCAGTGAGATTGCTTCCGGATCTTCATTATTGCCAATCGCGCACTGCCCCCTCCCGATTCTGAGCGCGCTTTCCAGTAGTCCACCGCGGACTGTCTCTCTTCGAATCTGATACCAGCACCAACCTCTCCTCTGCTGTCTTCGCGAAGTGTGTCTAGAAAACGCACCGCTGGAGATGTCATGCATTCACCTGCCAAAGACTAGTGAGGGGTTCTTTCCGTGAAGAAGATATTTTTCTGTTTAATCTTGCTCGCGACTTGGTCGCTGTGGAGTACAGCGCAGGAGGCACATGAGCATCCCTCAGGAGTAGAACCGACCTCTAACTCTGACCACGATTCGATGGCGGGGATGCATATGGACATGCCTGAAAACTCAGCCTTGCCTTCGCCGCACGCCGGCTCGGGCACTGCATGGCAGCCAGCCTCGGTTCCCGCGCACGAATGGATGTTCATGCGCAGGGGATGGGAACTCATGGCGCATGGCGCAATCTTTCTCGATTACAACCAGCAAGGTGGTCCCCGAGGCGCTGGCAAAGCCGAATCAGTGAACTGGGGCATGCTGATGGAGCAGCATCGGCTTGGCCCGGGAACGATTCTGTTTCAGCAGATGTTTTCTGCCGAATCGCTGACTTCACCGCATCCGGGATTCCCGGAACTGTTTCAAACCGGCGAGACCTACCATGGACAGCCGCTGGTCGATCATCAGCATCCGCACAATGTCTTCGCGGAACTCTCACTGTTGTACACGGTGCCCCTGGTAGAGAAAGTCACGTGGGAGTTCTACGGTGGGCCTGCGGCAGAGCCTGCGCTCGGACCCGCGGCCTACATCCACCGGACTTCGGCGTCGGAACTTCCCATGGCGCCACTCAGCCACCACTTGCAGGACTCGACGCACACCAGCTTTGGGGTGATCACAACTGGATTTCGGATCGACCGCGTCAAGCTGGAGGCTTCAGCCTTCAATGGCCGCGAGCCCAATGAACAACGATGGAGCATCCAGTTCGCGGCGCTGGATTCGTGGTCGGCGCGTGCCAGCGTGTCGCCTTCGCGGAACTGGACTGCACAGTACAGTATCGGCCGTTTGAAACACCCGGAGGCATTCGACTCGGACAGCCAGTGGCGACAGACAGCGTCGGCGGAATACAACCGGCGGTTAGCGCGGGGGAATTGGGCGACCTCTTTGATATGGGGGCGAGTTCACAAGATTAGAGCAGGCACAAATCTTAATGGTTATTCACTGGAATCCACTCTGAACTTCCGGGAACGAAATTATGCTTTCACCCGGCTGGAGTTGGTGGACAAGGATGAATTGTTCCCTGCGGCGCCCGTCCATCCGGCTTACCGCATCGGAGCGTACACCCTGGGCGGAGAGCGCGACCTCGGGCATGAACGCGCCTGGCAACTTGGCCTAGGCGCAGACGTAACTTTCTATTCAAAACTTTCCGCACTCGAGGCCGCATATGGCCATCGTCCGGTTTCGTTTCAGATCTTTCTGCGCCTGCGACCGGGAAATGATCAGAAGGGACACAATCACTAGGAACGCGGCTTCCGCTATTGCCGACGAAGATTCTGCCCAAAAAAATTCATCCGGGAGGTTCGAATTGAAGGAGAATCCGGGCATGCGTAACGCCTTAAAGCTGCTGCGCACCCTGCAACGGACGCTGCTCGGAAGCGTCGTACTCTATGCCATTGTCGGAGAAGTCGTGGGCCCTCTCCGAGGAAGCGCGAATCCTACGTTGAGCTACGTTTTGACTACCGTCGGCGTCGCTGTGGTGGGGATGATCCTCGTGGTCCGCAGAACTCTAGTCTTGCGTTCGGCGACAACGCTGGCGGAGAGGCCGGAAGACGCTCTGACTCTGAATCACTGGAAGACCGGATACATTGCAACCTACGCGCTATGCGAGACCCTGTCTTTGTTTGGGCTAATCCTCCGTTTCATGGGCTTCGGCTTCCAACAGAGCGTGCCTTTCTACGTGGGCGGCTTCGTCCTGCTGTTTTTCTTTGGGCCGCGAGAGCCCTCGCAACAGACCGCCTAGAACGGATCGGAGGACTTCGTGTCGATCACCACCCCCCAAGAACTGGAAGGCCTGCAAGCAGCGGGAGCGGTGGTGCGCCGCGTGTTGGAAGCCATGAAGAGCTGTGTGCGGCCAGGAATCACCACCGGCGAATTGGACGCCGTGGGTGCGCTGGTTATGCGCGAGCAAGGTGCGCGCGCCGCCCCCGCGATGGTTTACGGTTTCCCGGGGACGAACCTGATTAGCGTGAATGATGAAGCGGTGCACGGCATCCCGGGCGACCGGGTCTTAGAGGACGGCGACTTGGTGAAACTCGACGTAACACTCGAGAAAGACGGCTTCATGGCTGATGCTGCGGAAACCGTGGCCGTAGGCCACGCCTCGGACGAAGCGCTTCGTCTGATCGCCTGTGCGGAACGCGCCTTTGTCAAGGCCATGTTAGTAGCGCGGCAGGGATTCCATGTTTTTGAAATCGGAGGGGCCGTTGAGCGCGAGGTGCGGCGCGATGGGTTCTTCGTCATCCGCGAGCTCGGAGGCCACGGCATAGGCAGGACCATTCATGAAGATCCGCGCGTCCCCAATTTTCCCGATCCTTCAGCCAAGCAGACTTTGACTGCCGGACTAGTAATCACGGTGGAACCTATCATTGCGGCCGGAACCGGTGATGCCGTGCTCGGATCCGACGGCTGGACCGTGCGCACCGCGGACGGCAGCCCCTCCGCTCATTATGAGCACACGATTGTGATTACACCGGAAAAACCAATCCTTTTGACGGCAGCGTAGAATCGCTAGCCTAATGCCCAGCAGGCGTTCGCGATTCAGGCTTCGCTCGGATTATTGGTTGATGTGGCAACTGGCCAGGCCACGCTTTTCGAGATATTGCTGGTGGTAGTCCTCGGCGGGATAGAAGGTCTCGGCGGGCACGATCTGGGTGACGATAGGCTTCGAGTAGCGGCCCGCCTTTTCCAGCGACTCTTTGGAGGCGGCGGCGGTGCCTTTTTGCTCCGGCGTATGAAAAAAGATGGCGGAGCGATACTGCGTACCCCAGTCCGGCCCCTGGCGGTTGAGTTGGGTGGGGTCGTGGTTCTCCCAGAATACTTTCAACAGGGCGTCGTAGGAAACCTTGGCGGGATCGTATTCAACTTCGACTGCCTCCGCATGACCGGTCCGGTCGGTGCAGACCTCTTTGTAGGTCGGGTTGTCCGTGCGTCCGCCTATGTAGCCAACTCGGGTGGAGATCACGCCCGGGATCTGGCGGAACGTCGCTTCCACCCCCCAGAAACAACCTGCTGCGAACGTGGCTTTCGCCATGGAAATCGCTCCTCTCGATTTGCCTTCGACAACCTTCAAGGTTTTGCCGCGTCTGACTGTCCATTAGATGACGAAACGTCAAGAAAGTCACGCCGCGACCAGACGAGGGGCCATTGAGCGGTTTTCCGTGGCTCTCCCTGGCAATTGACGTTCATGTTAGTTTCGGGATAGAGTTCGGGCGGGTTGTTTGGTTCGCGGGTAGGAGAAAAGTTCTGTGGGTTCCGCAGTCAGGCGCACTGGGAGTGCGCTTCATTTTGCTGTTTTTGTGCTGCTTCTGCTGGCCGCCCATGGGGCCTCGGCAGCAGGTCCGGGATTCACACCACAGAAGCGCATTGGTCACACAACCGGCGACCAGTGGGAGCCCACCCTCGCGGCCGATGGCCACGGTCATGTGTATGTCCTCTATCCCCAGTATGGCACCGTGCGGAATTGTCCCGGCTGCGCGGTGCCCACTATCACTTTACTGGTAAGCAGCGATAATGGCCTCAGTTGGCAATCGCCACAGTCTCTCTATCCCTCGTCTACGGGCCAGTTCGATCCGCAAATTGTTGTTGACCCGGAGGACCGGCAGACGCTCTATGCTTCCTGGCTGCAAAACAACCGGCGCGACGTGATGGTGGCAAGATCCTCGGACTTTGGTCGGACCTGGTTTCTGGCCATGGCCGATCGCGGACAGGAAGATGCGGATAAGCCGGTTCTCGCCGTGCGTGGGCTCGATGTCTATGTGGGATTCAACCACGAGCGAAAGTTCCTGGTCGCGGCTTCGCACGATGCCGGAAACACTTTCACTTCGGTCAACGTAAATGCCAACGCGGAACCGGGGTGGTCGCTGGCCGGGGGCGGTACCGTAGATTCGACGGGCAATGTGTACTTTTCATGGACCGCATACGCGCGGCAGGACATGGCTAAGCGCCCGATGAATGTGTATATCAGCCGTTCACAGGATGGCGGCCGCGCATGGACCACCACGTTGCTGGATGTTTCCGCCGCCCCCCCCGATTGCGCCGAACAGGTTTGCGGGACCGGCTATTTGAGCGCGCAGGCCGCTTTGGCTTCCGACTCCACTGGCACGATTTATGCCCTGTGGAACGCCGGCAGCACGAATGGCGGCCCGGAACGCATTTATTTTTCGTCCTCGACCACCGCCGGCGGAAGCTGGTCGGCCAAAACCGATGTCTCCACCGCTGACCGTGGCGTCGAAAGCGGGTTCCCGGCGATCACCGCGGGCGCGGCGGGCGATGTGCGAGTTGCCTGGATGGACGCCCGCATGGGGAATGCCCATGGCCAGCCCCTGTGGAACACTTTTTACCGCAGCTCCACCAACGGTGGCGCGACCTGGTCGGCTGAGTCGCAGCTTTCAGGGCCGGTGCGCGGCTACGACTATATTCTTCCCGGCGGCTTTCGTTTTCCCTTCGGCGATTATTTCGGCATCGCCATTGACAGCGAAGGAGCAACCCACGCGGTTTGGGGCGAAGGCCGGAATTACAAATCGCCCGGCTCGATCTGGTACACTCACGGCCGATAGCGGCTCAACGTTTCTCGCCGGAAGCTTTCCAGCCTTGCTGAATTTTTGACTTGTATCGTACTGGGCCGGCGCGGTATTCACTCCTGCTTTGCCCGCCCCGGGATGGTCTTGATGGGCTACGATCCCGACCACAAAGTCAAGCTCGGGAAGATGCAGAAGGGTGCGGGCCCTATGCCCTATCACTGGTGGCCGGCGTGCTGGGGGCGTGCTGGGAAAATCATCGCGTTTGCGCCCGTGAATACTGCCGTTTACGGTTATCCGCTGGTATGTAATCTCGCTACTCCGTCATCAAGCCGCCGGTCAGGTCTGCCAGCCGCGAGATGTCGTGTTCAACACACCAATTCTGAAGCTCGTCCACGATCTTCTCTGTGGAACACGGATCCCAGTAGCTGGCTGTGCCAATCTGCACTGCGGCAGCCCCGGCGAGCATGAACTCGACGACGTCGGCGGCAGTCGAGATTCCTCCCATGCCCATCACTGGGATCTGTACGGCATGCGCCGCGTCGTAAACCATGCGCAGAGCAATGGGCTTAATGGCGGGGCCTGACAGGCCCGCCGTGACGTTCGCGATCCGTGGCTTGCGGGTCTCCGGGTCAATGGCCATGGCGACAAAAGTATTGATCAGCGACAAGGCATCGGCACCGGCCTCCTGAGCGACGTATGCCATTTGCGCAATGCTGGTTACGTTGGGGGAGAGCTTGACGATCAGCGGATATCGCGCCACGCGCTTCGCCGTGGTCACGACCTCATCGAGCAGGCGCGGATCGCTGCCAAATTGAATTCCTCCATGCGTGGTGTTGGGACAGGAAACATTCAACTCGTAAGCGGCGATTCCCTCGCCTTCGTTGAGAATCTGAATAGTGCGTTCGTAGTCCTCCCGGGTATAGCCAAACACGTTGGCGAAGACCACGATATTTTTGATGTGCTGAAGCTTGGGTAGCTTTTCGTCGAGAAAGGCGCGCGCCCCTATGTTTTGCAGTCCGATGGCATTCAGCATGCCGGCCGCAGTCTCCCACAAACGCGGCGGGGGATTTCCAATCATCCCTTCCTTCGAGAGCCCTTTCACCACGAACCCGCCCAGCTTGTCGAGATGAACTACGTCCTCGAACTCGACTCCGTAGCCGAAGGTGCCGCTGGCCGCGATCACAGGATTCTTGAGCTGAATGCCGGCGACGCTGACACTGAGATCGGGCTCGGAACGTCCGGCGGTTGCGGAAGAGGCACTCATGGCCGCGGTCCCCCGGAATTTCCCCCATAGTGTGGCGGCGCCAGAGCCTCGGTCAGCACCCGCCCCACTGCGTGCGTGGGGGCGTTGATCCCGAGTAGCGATGCGAGCGTGGCAGCAAGATCAACGGGCTCAACATGGCCGCGGTAAGTTCCGGGCTGAAATGGCAGTCCGTAGAACGCGAGGGGCACATGCGTGTCGTAGGTGTAAGGCGTGTCGTGGCCAGTACCCTGGGCCGAAGCCACCGCGTACGGCTGGGGAACACCGATCACGTACCACCCGGCTTCGGGAGAATAGCTGTTTAGATACTTGTGGCCCAGGGCTGTGTCGGGAACCGCCGCATCAGCGAGTTGAGATTTGGTGTAATAGTCGCGCAAGCCGACCTGCCTCATAGCCTCGCCCACAGCGGTTTCCGCGTCGCGTTCCTTCACATGCGCGGCGGCAAAAGCCTCCTGATCGAGCCAGACCAGGGGATAGGAGAACTTCACATAGGTCGCAGAATGACTCGGGGAAAACTTTCCCGTCAGGGCGTTGTTGACTTGCGCCTCAAATCTGCCGAAATCCAGATTGGCCGCTGGGAGGCGCAGCTTCTTGGCAACGTCGGGCAGCGCGGAAATTCCGTGATCGGCAGAAAACGCGATCCACACATTGGCCAATCCCATCCGATGACCGAGAAAATTGAAGAAATCGGCGAGTTCCCGGTCCAGGGCCAGTGCCATTGCTTTCATCTCCGGCGCATCCGGACCGACCTGATGTCCGAGAATGTCGTTGGCCGAGAGGCTGATGGCAAGCAAGTCCGTGGCGCCGCTATTACCCAGATTCTCGTGGACCACCAACTCCTTGGCAAATTCCAATTCGTACTCATCGGCGAACGGCGTGGAACCGACCACCTCGTAAAAGCCTGCGTCCGAACCGTCTTTCGCTTTGCCGTGTGCGGTGGACCGTAATATGTTTCCTTGCGCGTCTTTCCAGTCGCGATCCCAATATTTGGCGGCGTGGTTGCTGGCATTGAAATCGTGCGCCCAGTTGGGCAATTCATTGCGATAGTAGGTGGAGCTTACCCAGGCGCCGCCTCTGGGATCAATCCAATAGGCGGCGTCCCCGGCGAAGCCGGCGGGCAAAACGGCGGCACGATCCTTCAATGAGATCCCAAATACACGGGACTTGCCTTGCGTGGCCAGCTTGAGTTCGTCTCCCAGAGTGTCGGCCATCAGGTTGTGAGGCGAGGCGCCAGTCTTATCTCCGGACACCCCGACGGTCTTGGTGTCCTCATCCTCGACCGATGTCACCATGCGCTTTTTCTTGGAGTCCCACCAATCATTCGCCACAATGCCGTGGCCGTTGGTGTAGGCGCCGCTCAACAGTGTGGCATGACCGGGCGCCGTGTGCGTATTGGCGTAGTTGTAGTTGCAGTCGGAGAAATACGCACCATGATCGAGGAAAAGGCGGAAACCACCTTCGCCGAATTGCTCGCGGTAGCGCTCCAAATAGTCGCCGCGGAACTGGTCAATCACAATGATCACGACCAGCTTGGGATGGGCGTTGTAGGCGGAGGCAAAACTGGAAGGCGACAAATTGAGGGCGAGGACAAGAGACAATGCCGGAATGAATAAGCGGCGGGTGCGTGTGAATCGGGGGAAGGATCTCATCGCGATGGTAGTTTACACAGCCAGAGGCTCCATACCAAAAGGCGCACCCGGAACTCTGACCTGCGCGCGTCCGCTGCGTGCATTTCTCGCCTTGTTTCCGATACATTAGTTGTTCCTCATGCTTGATCTGAATTTCGTCCGAGACAATCTGCCGCTGGTGGAGGAGAAACTGCGCCAGCGTGGCCTGGACCCTGCTACGGTGCTGAAGGATTTTCGCGAGGTGGACACGCAACGCCGGCAGGCTATCACCGAGGCCGAAACCCTGAAAGCCCGCCGCAACCGGGCCTCGGAAGATATTGGCAAGCTGAAAAAGAGCGGCCAGGATGCGAGCGCGCTCATGGCCGAGACCAAAGACCTGCGCGAGCAAATCCAGACAGGGGAGAAAACTGCTGCCGACCTCGATGTCCGCCTGGGAGAAATTCTCTCCGGAATTCCCAACATTCCCCACGCCAGCGTACCCGTGGGAACCAGCGCGGAGCAGAACGTGGAAGTTCGCCGCTGGGGCCGGACGCCGCAGTTCGACTTCACTGCGAAGCCGCACTGGGAACTAGGCGAGCAGTTAGGTGTGCTCGATCTGGAGCGCGCCGTCAAGCTTACGGGCGCACGATTCGCGGTTTACTGGGATCTGGGGGCAAGGCTTGAGCGCGCTCTGGCGAACTTCATGCTTGATCTCCACACGCGCGAGCATGGATATACAGAAGTGTTGCCGCCGTACTTGGTGAACTCCGCCTCTATGTATGGTACGGGGCAACTTCCCAAGTTCGCTGCAGATCTGTTTCGAGTCCCGCACGGAGACAAAGATCTGTGGCTCATTCCAACGGCGGAAGTCCCGCTCACGAACTTGTACCGCGACGAGATCCTTGACGCGGCGCGGCTTCCGATTTCGCTCACCGCTTACACTCCCTGCTTTCGCAGCGAAGCGGGGTCTTATGGCAAGGATGTGCGCGGCATCATTCGTCAGCACCAATTTCAAAAAGTCGAATTAGTGAAGTTTGCGCCGCCCGAGAATTCCTACGACGAGCATGAAAAGCTCACGCGTGACGCTGAACAGATTCTGCAAAAACTCGGCCTGCATTACCGAGTAGTGACCCTGTGCACAGGCGACATGGGACCGTCGGCTGCGAAGACCTATGACATTGAAGTATGGCTCCCCGGACAAAAGTTGTTCCGCGAGATTTCATCGTGCTCGAACCTTGAAGCGTATCAGGCCAGGCGGGCCAACATTCGCTACCGGCCCGATGGAAAGAACAAACCGGAGTTCGTCCATACCCTGAACGGCAGCGGCCTGGCAGTGGGCCGTACATGGGTCGCGATCGTCGAGAACTATCAGCAGGCGGATGGCAGCGTGGTTATCCCGGAAGTTCTGCAGCCTTACATCGGCGCGGAGCGGATTACGCCGAAGAAGTTCTAACGCTCAAGCTCTTGGCCTCGGGCTGCCAAACGCTGCGCACCATTGCCAAGGAAAGGAGCAGTCACTAGACTTGCAGAGAGCAGAAATCAGCAGCGCTGCCAATCCCGCGCCGTCCCTGCCGATGAAGGCCATTTGGCGCACAATTCGCGGATACATCCTGTGGTCGTACGAGCGTGGCACACTGCATTACGACATCATGGTCACGCTGATTCTCATCTTTGTCTTCTTCTCGCCCTACTGGATTAATTTCAATGACAAACCTGTGCAGCGTAACCCGCATCCTACCGGGGTAATCGTCGGATCCGACGGACAGGGAGGGCTGCTTTACCAAATCGAGGCAGCGGCGATTACGCCGGGAGACGATCTTTCAGTTCGCGATCAGTTGCTGCACATTATCGAGCCCATTTCAGGCGAGGTCTCTCTCGTGAGATACGAGATCGTGCCCGACAAGGAAAGGCGTGTGCAGGTCTATAGAGTTTGGGTACACCGGGAATAGAGTCTCGCTGGGGGCGAGATTCGGGATATTTGTACTTCGACGTCCTTTTAATGTCGCGGCAAAATCCTAGGAAGAAACGAATGAGACCCACGAAACAAAGCCTCGGAGTTTTCTTGATCCTGCTGGGCTTGGCATCGGTGAGTGCCGTTGCGACTCCTCAGTCACAGGAGTCCAAGTCGTCGGCCAGCCTGGAAAACGTGTTGAAAAAGATGGATGCGGCCGCCTCCAACTTCCGTACTACGCAGGCCGATTTCGTCTGGGAGCAATACCAAAAAGTCGTCAACGATAAAGATACGCAAAAAGGTACTGTGTACTACCGCCGTGCGGGTAAAGATATGCAGATGATGGCCGAGGTCAAAGAACCCGAGCGGAAATATGTCCTGTTCAAAGACGGCAAGCTTCAGGTCTATCAGCCAAAGATTGAGCAGGTGATGATCTATGCCACGGGCAAGAACCGCGAGGAAATTGAAAGCTACCTGGTCCTCGGCTTTGGCGGCAGCGGACAAGATTTGTTGAAAGCCTTCGAGGTTTCCTATCAGGGGCCGGAATCTGTCGATAACGTGTCCACCGCCAAGTTGCAGTTGATCCCGAAGTCGGAAAAGCTGCGCAACACATTTAAAGAAATTTTTCTTTGGATTGACCTGGAGCGGGGCATTTCGGTGCAGCAGCAGTTCTTCGAACCGCAGGGAGATTATCGTTTGGCGAAGTATTTTTCTATCCGGCTAAAGGAGAAGATCCCCGCCGAGGTGTTTCAATTGAAGACCACGGGTAAGACACAGTTCGTATCGCCGCGCGGTTAAGTTGTTGAATCTAAAGTAGAAGAAGGTGTGCTGGAATTTGCACTTCGGGCGCTATACTTGCCGGGCACACTGGGAAGTAGGATTTTCTTCATGGCCAAGGTCTTCACCATTCCGGTTCCTCCAAAATTTGGCAGCAAACGCAGAGAACGAACTGCCGATCCCCGATACGTTGACGGACAGCGCCTGCTGGTGGAGGCCATGAAGTATCTGGCCCAGTCCGATCCCGTCTCCAACCGCTCCGCCATCGAATTGATCTCTGAACACGTGCGCACGCGCTTCCGCATGAGCGACTCGCCGCTGGGATAAGGGTGATGAGTGCCTGTCCGGCAGGCAACCCCATTCGATAACATTGCCAGTTCGTAAAGAAGAAAGGGCCGGCGCTTCCGGCCCGCATTCCCAGAGCTTCAGATCAGAACGTAAACCGTAAAGCAAACTCCATCAGTCGCGGCTTGTTCAGCGTGCTGGTAAATACGCCGAAAGTACCGGCGGTCGCCAGACTGTTGTTGCCGCTAAATTGCATCTGCCCAACATCAAAGCGTGGAGTGTTCGTCACGTTAAAAGTCTCCCAACGAAACGTGAGCTCTTTGCCCTCGCGGACCTTCCAAGCCTTGGATAAGGCGGCGTCGATGTCGAACGCACCCGGCCCGCGCAGATTGTTGCGCTGGCCCGACTCGCCGGCAAGAGCGACACGGAAGCTCTGACTGGCTTGCGATGGATTCTGGAACACGTCCGGCTGTGGCGTTTGACCGGCGGTAGGCGGTACCACAAAGGCGCCAGTTTTGGGCTTGGGGCCTGTCATGACAGTGGCCGAGGTCAACTGCCAATCCGTGGACCAAAAACCGAGGCCCGGTTCAACGGTGAAGGGGAAGCCGCTGGACCACCGCCACAGACCCGCAATTTGCCAGCCTCCCAAGATGGCATTCATGGCGCTACCCATGCCGCCGCCGAAATGCTTGCCCCGTCCCAGCGGCAGATCGTACACCCAGTTCGCGTTGATCTGGTGTGTGTTGTCGAAGTCGGAGACCGAGCGGAGCTGCTTGGGTGACCAGGCATTGATGATCTGGCTGGCGAAGCCACCGCCTTCGAATTCGTTAATGCGCTCCGCGTTCGATCCCACGTCGATCGATTTGGAGTAGGTGTAGTTCACGTCGAAGGTCAGGCCAGCGGCCATCCGTTTGCGCAGGCTGACTTGCAGTCCGTTGTAAGCGCTATTTCCGATACTGCGCCATGCGTACAGCGACGACCACTGCGCGTCGAAGAAAGCATATCCGTTGGTCTGGGTACCATTCAGCGTGGCACAGGCCGGGAAGCAGCCTCCTGGGTTGGAAAACCCCAGGGGCACGTCCGCCAGAAATAGGGCAGTCGTTTCGTTGCCCACGTTGCAGGCGTACGAGTCATACATAGCTTGCGTAGCGCTGTAGTTGCTGAGGACGAAGTTGCCGCCAGAATCAAGCGATCCGGGAGCGCAGCCTGACCCTTGACTGGCCGTAGGGCCTGCAGCAGTTGGGAAAATGTTCTCCCAATATGGGATCGAACCGATGCTCTGGACTGGCACACCAGCCAAGGCGGCCTTTCCCAATGTCTGCGCCGCGGCGAAGTAATCCGAGCCCGACTTTGGATCGCGGAGGTTCAGCGGCATGGCGAGATCCTCTTCTTGGAGCAGACGGTGCGCGAAGCGACCAACGTAGGCGGCTTCCAGGACGAAACCGCTCGACAATTCGCGCGTGATACTAAGGTTCACTACATGAGAATATGGTGTCTTTAGCTTGTCATCCAAGCCCCAGGTGATGGCGAACCCGCCGGCTGCCAGGTCGGTGGGCGGAACCGCGGGGAACGTCCCGCTCGGCGCCTGCGGAAGAATATTGCAAGGCGGGGTATTGCAGCCCGCCGCCGCGAGGGTAGGGATTGTGTTCACCGCTGTGAAGCGTGGCGCGGTGTCCACGTCCTGAGTACCAGCCGGGTTATCAATCAAAGTTGTCAGGCCGAAGGAACCGTTACGGTCAAAGGTATTCACGATTCCTTCACCGAAGTGGTCATAATATAGACCATAGCCGGCGCGAATCGAAAGCTTAGGAGAAGGACTCCACGCCACGGCGAAGCGCGGAGCAAAGTCTTTGTAATCCCAGGCCCAGTAGGGAGTCTTGCCGTTTGCCTGGCCCGAAATGTTTAGCCCGATCAAAGGATTGTAGGCTTGACCTGCATTCATGGCCTGTGCCCGCTGCTTGAAAAACTGATTCAAGCTCACATCAGGAGCGATCTGGTTGCCGTGGGTTTCATAGGGTGGCTGCAGCAGGGTATATCGGAGTCCCATGGTGAGAACTAGGCTGGGCTTCACACGCCAGCTGTCTTGCACATACCACTCGCCTTCATGTGCTCGGAAACTGCGTGGAACGAAGGAACCTTCGGGGAGAAGTGCACCGGTTTTGTTCTGGTTGTACTCTCCTTGCACGAAGGGCACAATTCCTGTCAACGCCGCCACAGGCAGGTCGTATGACTGGCTGAACCCTTGCGAAACGCAAGGCAGGTTCAAACTGCTGAACTGAGACGCACACGGATCCAGGCTCGTACCGGTATTGGCGATGCCCGCTTTGTCCAGCCAGGAGACATTGGTCTGCCCAAAGTTGAAAGAGTCAATGTTGCCTAGGCGAGCATCGTTAATGATTCGGAGATTCCCGCCGAATTGCCAAGTGTGCTTTCCCTTGGTCCAGGTGACGTCGTCGACGAGGTTGTGCACGGGCACGATGGCATGGGTGGTTGAAGTCTGCCCGTTAAGATCATCCATCCCGCGGAAGTTCACGAAATGTTGCGTTTGCAGACCTACATTGTCCAGGCCCTGGCGGATGTAGCCATAGCGGAGATTGTTGATCAAGTTGCTGCGGAGAAGGGCGGTATACCCAACTGCAATCCCCTTGTTGTTGCTGAAAGTTGTTACGTCAGGCGCATCCCCAGGGAATTGCGGCCCATTGGTTCCCAGCCCTGCAAGACTGTCGTTCTGCAGGTTGCCACGTACAAAGAGACGATGATTCGCATTTCTTGTGAGATTGTAGTCAAGCTTGAGAATATAAGTATTGATCTTCGCGGGAGCGGGAGCATTGAAAGTGTAGCCGCGAAAGTTGAACCCGTCGCCGACGACATCAGTGTTGGGGTGAGGGTACTTCTGGAAAACCTGAATGACCGCTGGGTTTGCTCCGGGTCCCTGCGGGCACGTACCCCCGGCCCCAAACCCCGGGGCTGTGCCGCAGTTTGGATCCAGAAGTTGCAGTTGCGCAGTTGTCAAAGTCATCACACCGCCCGCTGGGCAGTTCGGATCGGTGCTGTCGCACAAATAGCTCACGATTCCGTTGCGCAGTTTGTCGCTGGGAACGGTACGCGTGACAATCGTATCTTCACGCCGCCGTTCTCCCTCGTAACTCGCGAAGAAGAATAGCCGGTCTTTCTGGATCGGGCCGCCTAAAGAAGCCCCAAAAATGTTTCGGAGCACCTTGCTGGGAATATTCGGTTGACTGGCGGCGAGCTGGTTACTCTTAACGAACCAGTCATTGCCAGTGGTAAATGTGGGACGCTGGTACTCAAAGAGAGAGCCGTGAAAGTTGTTCGTCCCGCTCTTGGTGACCAGCACGACCTGGGCACCCGAAGCGCGACCCTCGTCTGCGGTACCTCCCGCAGTTGTCACGCGGAATTCCTGAAGCGAATCTAGAGTTGCCCGCAGCACACCCTGGAAGGCATTACCCAAGATGGGGTCGTTGTCATCAACCCCGTCAATTGTAATGTTTGCCTGATCGCTTCTCCCCCCTGCCACCGATCCGCTCCGGCTGTCGGTAGAGGGATCCATCGCCGCTGTGTTGTTGCCGGTGTACGCAACTCCGGGCTGCAAGCTGAGAATCCCCGCCGGATCCCGGCCCTCAAAGGGCAAGCTCAAGACCTGCTCGGTATTGAAAGCATGGCCCAAGCTGGCGTCCTGGGTGTTGACCAGCGGTGCTGCACCGGTTACCTCGACGATCTCCGACGCGCCTTTCACCTGCATGGCGAGGTCTAAGGTCGCTGGCAGGCTGACTTGCAGGGTAACCTTATCCTCCTTGAGCGTCGCGAATCCGGGCGCGGCTACGGTCAAGGTATAAGTAGCCGGCGGAACTTCAAGGAATTGGTACACGCCGTCGTTGCCTGTCTTCGTGTTTCGCGAATATCCGGTCGCAGGGTTGTCGAGAGTGACGCTCGCGCCTTGCAAAACCGCTCCCCTGGGATCAGTGATGGTACCGCGCAGCGACGTTGCTGCAGTCTGAGCAGAAATCAGAGCGCTAGCGAGGAAGAATCCCACCAACAAACTAACTACACGTGAGCGTAAACGCATAGGAGAACTCCTTACGCAGAGGGCGTTGCATCTCAAGTTGTTTACCCAGGAAATTAGGAAGCTGCAGGGAGACCCCTGGGACCTGATGGGGCGCTATTGTGCAACTGTGGGGCCGCGATGTGCAAGCTTAATTTTCAGTAGGTTGTGATTTGCTAAAACGTTTGAATTTGGATTTTCATATACCCGTTTCTATGTTTGGAAGCAGATTTGAGTGGTTTTCTGCTGAACACACTGGAGGCCAGAATTATGATCGCGGGATAACATTCCAACGTATAGCGTGGTTCCGGGTTCTCCAGTGTGCCAAGAAACAGGGAGCGTACGAGCAGAAACAATAGGAGCAGTCCGATGCCGGAAACCGTCCTGGCATACCAGGTTCCCGTCACCGCCATCCCCACGTAGAGCAGGTTCACGAGCCCAAAGCCGATGGCAACGGCCACGGGTAGCGGGTCATCGTTGAGCTCCCACCAACGCGGGTCGGGCGGGAGCAGCTCGGTTCGTGGACGCAGCCACATGTCGGCGATGCGCAGTGCGGGTAGCCAGACGTAATAACGCAGCGCCGAGGCATGGATGCGTTCGGCGGCCAGAGCCGCGAAGCGGGCATCCCATTCTGGAGTCATGTCATGATCCTGGTTATAGTCTGCGAACAGGGCTGCTGTTTCCTCTCGCTGTTGCTCGGAATCAAATGCACGGCGAGGTAGTTTGCTCACGTCGATCGCTTCCCCGGGCACGCTCCAGTAGATTTCCTGCACCGACACATAGTCGGCCATCCAGGTCTTGACCCAGCGGTTGAAGCCCGGCATTACCGGTTCGTCCGAATCATTGGCATAGCGGGGCGCCAGAGGCTCGAAGCGATGCAGGGTGTGCAGATTTCTCAGCGTCCAGGGGATTAGTAGGGCCGTAGCGCCTACTGCCACGATGATGCCTGCTCGCAGAATCGGAAGCGAGACTGATAAAGCGGATTCAGTCCTGACTCCCTCCCACACACGCCTGATCAGAAGGAACAGCAAATATGCTTCCACAACAGCGAGCACGATTCCGCCATCCGGACGCAGCAGAATGGCGGCACCGATGGAGAGTCCACAACTGAGCCAGAGGAAAGTGGCGGAGCCCGCGACTGAACCTGCTTTCAGCTCCAAAGTACTTGGCTGTACAGCTGTGGTGTCGGCGGACAAATTCCAAGTCTGTATGCCTTTGAGCGCCAGGTTTAAGGCCAGAGTGGTGAAGAAAATCTCCAGGGTTTCGGTGAGAGCGGCGGCAGCATAATTGGCCAGGAAGGGACAAAGAGCCACTAACGTGAAAGCTGCCTTGGCGGCGCGGTCCGAGAGCAGACGCCTGGCTAGGTCGGCAAGCAGAAAACAGGTGCCTATATCGAAGAGCACCTGGATCAGCAGAACGGCTCGGAAGTTATCGACTCCGAAGATCGCGAAAACAGCCGCGAGAAACGCCGGGTAGCCCGGCAACCGCGAGAGTGTGGGAACCACCTGACCGGAGTCGGTAACCCCATAAATTCCGCAGTGCAGCCAATTCTTGGCGATGTTGGCGTAGAGGCGGGAATCGTCGACAACGGCTGGAAAGCGGAACGCAAAAAACAACCGCAGCCCGAGGGCTGCAAGGCTGGTCCAGAAAAAGAACCGCGCATTCCTACGCAGCAGTTCACGCACGCTGCGAATATAGCGCGTTTGCGGCAATCTCCAAGCTGAGAAATTGCATCTTAAGACTCAGAGCTGTCACCTCCGCCCTGCCTCGCCCAGAATTGACCGCCTGACGCCCGCAGCATAGGATGGCGAGTTAGTCCCCCATGGCTGAACCTGTCTTTTACGATCCGAGGCGCGCGCGCTGGAAGCGTCTGCGACGCTTGTTTGACACTCTCGCAGTGGCGGGTTCCGTTCTGATCGTCTTCTTTGTCTACAGTGCGCTGCGAGACGAGCGGCTGCCCGAGCTCCTGCTGTCCCCGCAAAAGCGAGTCTTCAAAGCTCTACGAGAGAACGAGAAAGATAAGGCGCGCGATCGTCAACGGCAGTTGGCAAAGCGCTCCCATCGCAAGTCCAAGCTGGCCCCGTCCCAAGTCGTACTCAACCAGGAAGAAGGCATTCGAGCAGCGTTTTATGTCCCTTGGGACGCTGCCAGCTTTTCGTCTCTACAGGATTTCGCCCGGCAGATTGATCTGCTTTATCCCGACTGGTTGCATGTCCTAACACCGGACGGCCGATTGCAGGCAGTGGATGACCAAACCAACAAGTTCTTCGACGTGATTCACACCGACAGCGCCGGATCCGCAGTGCGCTCAGTGGACGATCGCGTCATGCCGCTTATCAAATCGGAAGAGACGCCGATTGAAGTTTTCCCTATGGTCAACAACTTCAACGGCAGCGATTGGGTGGGGGAAATCAGCGGCTTCCTGAACAATCCCGAGGCTCGAGCTCGTTTTCGCCGGCAAGTAGCGATGTTTCTTGGCTCTGACCGCTACCGGGGACTCATGGTCGACTTCGAGGCTTTCCCGAAGTCGGGGCAGCCGGGTTATCTCGCTTTGCTCCGAGAGTTGTCGTCTGATCTGCATGCTCGGGGCATGAAGCTCTACGTCAGCGTGCCTGCCCACAATGAGGACTTCGACTATCCCGCAGTTGCCGCCCCGGCTGACGGGGTCGTGGTCATGAACTACGACGAACATTATCCCGGCGGCAAGCCCGGCCCGGTGGCTTCGCAGGATTGGTTCGTGAAGAATCTGACTTTCGCCAAGAGCGTAATCCCCAAAGAGAAACTGATCTGCGCCATCGCCAATTATGGCTATGACTGGGTGCTTAAACCGAAAAAGGGCAAGCTTCCGGCGGACGTGCGCGATACCAACGTCTCGGTGCAGGAGGCGTGGCTGGCGGCACGAGATTCGGACGAAGACTTCTCCTTCGATGACGACGCTCTGAATCCGCACTTCAGCTATCTCGACGAACGCAGCCTGCGCCATGACATCTGGTTCCTCGACGCGGTTACTGCCTTGAACCACATGCGCGCCGCCGCTGCGCTTGGCATTCGGACATTCGCTTTATGGCGATTGGGTGCGGAAGATCGCTCCCTGTGGCGGGTGTGGGATCTTCCCCTGGACGCCGGCGCTGCCGACAGGCTGCGCGATGTTCCTCCCGGTCAGGACGTAGATATGGAGGGTCAGGGCGAGATCCTGCGTATTGAAGACAAGCCGGCGCATGGCACCAGGGAGCTCACGATTGATCCCGATACGAAACAGATCACGGACGAGAATTTCCAGTCCTTGCCCGAGCCCTACCGCGTGGCTCGGTATGGATACAGTAGGACTCAAGTCGCTCTCACCTTTGACGACGGACCCGATCCCCAATGGACTCCCAAAATCCTCGACATCCTGAAGCGAGAGAACGCATCCGCAACGTTTTTTTTGATTGGCATTCAGACTGACAAGTTCTCAGGATTGGCGAAGCGCATCTACGAGGAGGGTCACACCGTCGGGAACCATACTTTTACGCATCCCGACGTCAGCAACATTTCCCCGAGCTATTTTCGGCTTGAGCTGAATCTGACCGAGCGCCTCTTCGCCAGCCTGCTGGGAATCCGCACCACTCTGCTGCGCCCGCCCTACGCGATTGATGAAGAGCCCGATACCGCCGACCAGGTGCGCCCGCTGGAGTTTGCGCAGGAAATGGGCTACACCACGGTGGGCAACAAAATCGATCCTAATGATTGGCGCGACAACCCCCGCCGGTCGGCCGAGCAGATTACCTCTTACGTTCTTTCCCATTTGCCGCCTTGTGGCGCAAACGATTTGCGCTGCGGCAACATCGTGCTACTGCATGACGGCGGCGGTAACCGGCAGGAAACCGTGCGCGCCCTGCCCATGATCATTGATGGCATTCGGGCTCAGGGTTTTCAAATTGTGCCGGTCTATCAATTGTTAGGCAAAACTAGGGCGGAAGTTATGGCGCCGCTGCCCGCTGGGGAGCGCTGGGTCGCCCGTCTCGACCGGCTTGGATTCTGGCTGTTCAATGCCGCCGTAACGATGATTACCTGGGTCTTCTTCCTCGGCGACCTGCTCATGACCGGACGCCTGCTCTTTATCGGGGCTGCCGCCGTCTATGATCGGGTGCATGAGCGCATCTTGGGCAGGCCCGCCGAGATCGCATCGTACAAACCACGCGTGGCCGTGCTCATCCCGGCCTACAACGAAGAGAAAGTCATCGAGCGCACGGTGAAGGCGGCGCTCAACTCCGACTATCCCAACCTGCGGGTGATTGTGATTGACGACGGCTCCAAAGACCGCACGTTGGAAGTGGCGCACCGCGCCTTTGCAAAAGAGGAGGCTGCGGGTAGAGTTCTTATTCTAGCGAAAGCGAACTCGGGCAAGGCGGAAGCGCTCAATTATGGCATTGAGCACCTGCGCGATGCCGAGATCTTCGTGGGCATCGACGCCGACACAGTCATTGCCCACGATGCCATTGCCCGCCTGGTGCCCCACTTTATCAATCCGAAAGTCGCCGCCGTGGCGGGCAATGCCAAGGTAGGCAATCGGGTGAATTTGTGGACCCGCTGGCAGGCGCTCGAATACATCACCAGCCAGAACTTCGAGCGGCGGGCTTTGAATACCTTGGGCGCCGTAAGCGTGGTTCCGGGCGCCATCGGGGCTTGGCGCGTTTCCGCGGTGCGTGAAGCGGGCGGCTATCACATTGACACCGTCGCGGAAGACGCCGATCTCACCATGGCCCTTTTGCGCCGCGGCTACCGTGTGGAATATGAAGACATGGCATTGGCTTACACCGAGGCTCCCACCAACGCCAACGGACTGATGCGGCAGCGCTTCCGCTGGTCGTTCGGAATTCTACAAGCGGTGTGGAAGCACAGTGCAGTCTTCGCCCGCAAGGGAGTGCTGGGTCTATTGGCGCTGCCCAATATCCTTATCTTCCAGATTTTGCTTCCTCTGGTATCGCCACTCATCGACATTATGTTTGCCGTGGGCGCGCTCTGGTATTTGGTTCAGAAGCACTTCCATCCTGATTCCACCGATCCCGCCAGCTTTCACAAGCTGGTGGCTTTTTTCTTCGCGTTTCTGGTTATCGATTTCTTCACATCGACCATCGCGTTTATGCTTGAGCGCCGGCATCCTGGCGACAAAGAAGGTTTCTGGCTGCTCAGTCAAGTATGGTTGCAGCGCTTCGTCTACAGGCAGTTGTTCTCCCTCGTGCTGTTCAAGACGCTGAAACGCGCGCTCGAAGGCCGCCGGTTCGCCTGGGACAAACTGGAGCGCACCGCGGCGGTGAAATATGTGCCGTCGGAGAATAAGGAGTCGGTGAAGGTGCCCTGACAAGTTCAGAACCGGGAACCGCCGCAACGCGAGTCCGCGTGAAGTTTCGGTCCGCAGGTGACCTACTGGTCGTCCGGTTTATCTTCTTCTTTTTCTTCCTTTCTGTTGTCCGGGGAACTTTTATCCAATGCAGGCTCGAATAAATTGAGCTTCTCTAATTCTTCCTTATGATCGCGAACGAACTTTATGTTGGTCGGATTGACATAAGCCGGAGGCTGCTTCTTTGCATCTTCTGCCGCAATTCCAATGGCGGCCGTAAAGGCTGTCAACGGCGTGAAGACAAAGTCGCGAGCCGCGATGTCATTGTTCTTCAGCGCAGCCGCCACGCGGGGTGATTTTTCCATCATGGCTGCTTTGTCCACGTTGTACACGTCAGCGTCTTCGATCTTCTTCATCTCCGCGGCTGTGGCGAGGTCGGACTTGGCCGCCGCTTCCAGTCTCTTGGCCACGTCGGCATACTTCTTGATCTTGTCCATGGTAAGAACGTAGTCGTGAATGGCAGGCTCGTCGGGATTTGGCCCTTTATCGGGATGACCGGCGCCCTGGGCGAGCGTCAATGACGACAGTGTTACGAGAACTGCGGTGACGCAGCTCCACCGCTGCATTCGCAGACGCATAGTTGTTCCCCTTGCGGAAATTCAGGATCGAAACTGTCTGCCGTGTTCACTCTTGCCCGCCACTCGAAGCCGTACTTCCGCGCGGCGGAGCGCGTCCAAAGCGCGTTCCACATCCCCTTCAGTTTGGGCGCCAGCCAACCATTGCTCGGCGCGTTCTTTGGCCTTGCGGGCGCGCTCCACGTTGATTTCCTCAGGACGTTCCGCAGTTTCCGCGAGAACGGTGACCTTGTCCGGCAGCACTTCGGCAAAGCCGGATGCGACCGCTAAACGCTGCTCCCCCGAGTCCGATCGAAACGTGATTTCACCCACCGCGAGCTCAGTGATCAGGGGCGCATGTCCCGGGAGGACGCCCAGATACCCGTTTTTGCCAGGAATCTGAGCCTCTGCCGCCGCCGTGTCGACCACTCTCTTCTCTGGCGTGACAATCTCGAGTTGGAACACTTCTGCCATATACCGGTTGTGAAAGCTGACCGCTGCGATTACGCTGCCGCCTTCATCTTCTCCGCCGCTTCCAGCACTTCCTCGATCGTCCCGCGCATGTAGAAGGCCTGTTCGGGGATGTCGTCGTACTTGCCCTCTACAATCGACTTGAAGCCCTTCACCGTATCGGCCACCTTTACGTATTTCCCGGGCGTCCCGGTGAACTGCTCGGCCACGTGAAAGGGCTGGGAGAGGAAACGCTGGATTTTGCGAGCCCGTGCTACGGTGATCTTCTGGTCCTCGCTCAGTTCGTCAATGCCGAGAATCGCGATGATGTCCTGCAGGTCTTTGTAGGTCTGCAGCGTTCTCTTCACCGACTGTGCCACGTCATAGTGCTCCTGGCCCACAATGCGCGCATCAAGAATGCGCGAGGTCGAGCCCAGGGGATCGACCGCAGGATAAATTCCAATCTCCGTCAACGCACGCGATAGCACTGTGGTGGCGTCGAGGTGGGCAAACGTCGTAGCCGGCGCCGGATCGGTCAAATCGTCAGCCGGTACGTAAATTGCCTGCACCGAAGTCACCGAGCCTTTCTTGGTGGAGGTAATGCGCTCTTGCAATTCACCCATTTCCGTCGCTAGGTTGGGCTGGTAACCCACGGCGCTCGGCATGCGGCCCAACAGCGCAGACACCTCTGATCCGGCTTGGGTAAAACGGAAAATGTTATCGATGAACAGCAGGGTATCCGCGCCTTCTGCGTCGCGGAAATATTCCGCCACCGTCAGCCCGGTCAGCGCCACCCGAAGACGCGCACCAGGAGGCTCGGTCATCTGACCGTAAATGAGCGCGGCCTTGGAGTGCTCCGGATCTCCCGGCTTGATCACGCCCGACTCCGACATCTCCAGCCACAAGTCGTTGCCTTCGCGCGTGCGCTCGCCTACACCGGCAAACACAGAGAATCCCCCGTGTTGTTTGGCGACGTTGTTGATCAATTCCATAATGACGACAGTCTTGCCCACGCCTGCGCCGCCAAACAGTCCGATCTTCCCGCCCTTTAGGAAGGGCTGTATGAGGTCGATGACCTTCACACCTGTCTCGAACATCTCCGCCGTCGTGGCCTGCTCATCGAAAAGTGGCGCCGGGCGATGGATGGGCATGCGTTGCTTGTGCTCGATCGGTCCCAGCTGGTCAACGGGTTCACCGATCACATTCATCACCCGTCCCAGCGTGCCGCGGCCCACCGGGACAGAGATGGGTCCGCCCTGGTCAATCGCCTTCATGCCGCGCACCATGCCATCAGTCGCCGACATGGCGATGCATCGCACGCGGCCTTCGCCCAGGTGCTGCTGCACTTCCAGAATGACGTTGATCGGGGATGGTACGGTGAAACCGTCACCGACGACCTTCACGGCCTGGTAAATCGGCGGCAGAGTTCCCTCAGCAAACTGCACGTCCACCGCGGGACCGGAGACTTGAATAACATGTCCAATGTTTTCTGGCATAAATTCAGCTTCTAGCTGCTAGCTCCTAGCCTTTCAAAGCGCTCAGCATTCAGCCATCCCCCTTGGGTTTCGTTCCAGGCGCGGCAAATACCACGACTGGCCAAATGTTGAATGCTGAGTGCTTTACTGGTTACCCGCAACTCGATACTTCCTTACATCGCTGCCGCGCCGCTGACGATCTCGATGATCTCTTTCGTGATCTTCGCCTGCCGCGCGCGGTTCATCGCCAGCGTCAGCGAGTCAATCATGTCCGTGGCGTTGTTGGTGGCGGCGTCCATGGCGGTCATGCGGGCTGCGTGCTCTGCCGCAACCGACTCCATCAGCGCGCGGAATATCTGGATGCCCACATATTTCGGCAGTAGCGCCCGGAATAACTCTTCGGGCGGCTGTTCGTAGATGTAATCCACCTGCGAGGTGCCGAATTGGCCGCTCTCGTCCGCCAAAGTCTCCGCTTTCCGCAGGCCCACGCCGGCACTGACGGCGGCGGCTTTGGCCCTTTTCTTTTCTTCCTCCGACAGCTCTTCGGCCTGGCGCACCGCGGCTTCACCAATCTGCTCGATGGGCAGAATCTGCTCCACCACCAGCCGCTGCGCGATCACCGACTTGAACTCGTTGAAGGCCACATAGACGGAGTCGATCTCTTCGCGTTGGTAACGCGCAACCACAGCGTCCGCCAAGCGGCGCGCCTGAGAAAACTCCACTTTCCCTAGAATGCCCACATGCTCGCCAGCGATCTGGATCGCTCCTGCCCGTTCTTGCGCTTGCCCTTCCGGCTCCAACATCTCGTCTTCCTCGGCCAAGCTACGTGTCTGCACCGCCGCGACCGGATAGCGCCTTCGCAAGAAGTCCCGTCCTTTGCGGCCCACGGCTTCAATGTCGATATTCTTGCCCGCTTTCGACTCCAGAAAGCGGCTCGCGGCTTTAATGATGTTGGCGTTGAACGCCCCTGCCAGACCCTTGTCACCAGTGACGACGATCAGCAAAATGTTGTTTTCTTCCCGCTGCGCCAGCAGAGGATGCTTGGGTGCACCCGTCTTCGGGTCGTAAATTTCCACCCGAGACACCAGCGACTTCAACACATTCGTCAACATCTGCGCATAAGGACGCGCCGCCAGCGCCCGCTCCTGCGTCCGGCGCAACTTCGCTGCCGAGACCATTTTCATGGCTTTGGTGATCTGCCGCGTGTTGACCACGCTGCGGATGCGACGCCGAATGTCGAGAATGTTTGCCATGCGAACCAGCTTTTGGCTACTAGCTGTTAGCTCTTAGCCTTTCGCGCCCAACTCTCCCCTCGCTCAAAGCCGAAGCAGCCAAGATCTTTCTTCTGGCCTCTGGACTGGCTTTGCCATCTCCCGTCGCAGATCGTTGCCGGTGTCCTACCCCCGACCCTGTTCCGGTCCAAGCCAAGAGCTAAAGGCTTGGAAGCAAGAGCTTACTTCGCCACTGCTTGCCGCTCTGCCACGAACTGCTGCTTCGCTTCCTTGATCACGCTGGTGAGCTGCGCCTTCAGTTGATCGTCAAGAATCTTCTTCTCCATCACCGTCCGAAGAACTCCGGGATTCGTGGCATCCACGTACTCGTAAAGTTCCTTTTCGAAATCGCGCACCTGCTCGACGGGGAGGTCATCAAGGAATCCGCCAGTGCCGGCAAAAATGATCAGAATCTGCTTGGAAAACGGCAGGGGAGAGAACTGTGCCTGTTTCAACAGTTCCACCAGACGTTTCCCGCGATTGAGTTGCGCTTGCGTGGCCTTGTCAAGATCGCTGCCAAACTGCGCGAATGCCGCCAATTCGCGATATTGCGCCAGTTCGAGCTTGAGCGTACCCGCCACCTGCCGCATGGCTTTGATCTGCGCGCTGCCGCCCACGCGGCTCACCGACAGACCCACGTTCACCGCCGGCCGCACCCCCTGGTTAAACAGGTCAGTTTCCAGATAGATCTGACCGTCGGTAATCGAAATGACGTTGGTCGGAATATAAGCGGAGACATCGCCAGCTTGCGTTTCAATAATGGGCAACGCGGTCAACGAGCCGCCCCCATTTTTGTCGCTCAGCTTCGCCGAACGTTCCAGCAAGCGGGAGTGCAAGTAGAAAACATCTCCCGGATAAGCCTCGCGTCCAGGCGGGCGACGCAACAGCAATGAGATTTCACGGTAGGACGCGGCATGCTTCGAGAGATCGTCGTAGATCACCAGCGCATGCCGCTTGGTGTCGCGGAAATACTCTCCCATGGCGCACGCCGCATAGGGCGAAATGTACTGCATGGGCGCCGGTTCCGATGCCGATGCCGCCACCACGATGGTGTACTCCATCGCTCCAGCGTCTTCCAGAATCTTCACAACCTGCGCGATCGACGATCGCTTCTGACCGATGGCGTTGTAAATACAAATCAGATCATTGCCCTGGCTGTTGATGATGGTATCGAGCGCCACCGCGGTCTTGCCGGTTTGCCGGTCGCCAATGATCAACTCGCGCTGTCCGCGGCCAATCGGAATCATGCTGTCAATGGCCTTGAGCCCCGTCGCCATCGGCTCCCGCACCGGCTGCCGGTCAATCACTCCCGGAGCTAGACGCTCCAGCGCAATGGACTGATCGCTAGCGATGGGCCCTTTGTCATCGATGGGCTGGCCCAACGAATTCACGACGCGGCCCACCAAAGCGTCCCCGACGGGCACGCTCATGATGTTGCCCGTGCGCTTTACCTCGTCGCCTTCTTTGATCTCGGTGTATTCGCCCAGGATCACCACGCCCACCTGGTCTTCTTCCAGGTTCATGGCGATGCCGGCCACACCGTGTGGGAAAGAAAGCAATTCTCCGGCCATGACTTTATCCAGGCCATACACGCGAGCGATGCCGTCGCCCAGTGTGATGACCGTGCCAGTCTCGTCCACAGAGATCTTCGACTCGTAGTTCTCGATCTGCTCGCGGATCAGTTGGGTAATTTCGTCTGCCTTGATTTGTGCCATAGAATTAGCTCTTAGCCTTTAGCGGTTAGCTTCTCTTCGCGGGCCTTGGCGACCGTTGTCCACGATCCCCCGCGATCAAGATTTTGCCTTTCGCCCTTCTCCCACGAACTCGACCGGCGTGGCCTTCAAGCGGGAAGCTACGAGCTAATCGCTTCCCTGATCTTCTCCAATTGCCCCTTCACCGATCCGTCGTAAATCGTGCTACCCACCCGCACTACAACACCGCCCAAAAGCGACTTATCCTGCTCGTATCGGGCGCGCACTTTCTTGCCGGTTAAGGTCCCCACTTTCGACTCCAGAGAACGTTTTTCGGAGTCGCCCAACTCGTGGGCGCTGGTTACATCTGTTTCCGCGAATCCCAGCCGGGCGTCAAGCTCCTTCTGCACTTGCCGGATGATCGATTCGAAAAACTTCACGCGTTGATGGTCGATCAACACCGCCACAAGATTCCGCACCGGACTCGAGATCCGGTCGCGTTCCGCGATCGCGTCGAGCAATCCGCGTTTTTGCTCCGCCGGAATCGCGGGATTCTCCCACACCCGCCTCAATGCCACACTCTGGGCAAGCAACGCCAGCAAGGTACGAAGTTCTGTCAGCGCCTGATCAGCCTCCAGTTTTACGTCCAAAATCACGTCGGCGAAAGCCCGAGCGTAAACGCTGGCCACGGAAGCCATGATCTTAGCGCCTGTCCTTTCGGCCTTGCGGTCCATCCGGCGACGTCGCCAATTGTCCGGCAAACTCGCGCACCAGCGCCTGATCGGTCGCGGCATCCACCCGAATCTGTTTCTGCGCCAGCCCCACAGCAAGGTCGGCTGCATAAGCCATCAATTCGCGGCGCGCCGCTTTCGCCGCAGCGCCGATTTCCTGCCTCGCCGACTCCACAATCTTTCGCGCATCTGCTTCCGCAGCGGCGTGAATACGCGCCTCCTCGTTTGCCCCCTCCTGCTCCGCCGCATCGCGCATCATGCCGATTTCCCCATCTAGTCTCATCAGGCGTGACTCAATCTCCGCCAACCTGCGCCGCGCTTCATCGCTGGCTTTTTGTGCTTCCTGCATCGCCTTCTGAATGGCAGATGTGCGCTCGCGGAACAGCCCTGGCAAGTACTTACGCGACGCCCAGAAAAGTACCCCGCCCATAACTGCGAAATTCAGCAGCACACATAAAAGGTACGCATGCTGCCGACTCAGCCCAGTCTTCTGTGCGATCCACTGTACCGCCGCCGACTGCTTGAATTCCGCCGTTTCGTCCTTCTCTTCTTCTCCCGCGGCTTCACGGGACTCTCGCGCCAGTTGCCGGCCGAGACCCTCGGGTTGCGGCTCCGACTTGACATGCTTCTTTTGTTGTGGAGGCTGCTCCTGCGCGCGAAGTGGAACTAAAATTCCCGCAAGAGCCACCCCCAGCAGGGCCCACCCGCACACTCGTGGGATTCCGCGGAAGAGAGTCGGAAGGAAGTTCACCGCGCATCCCCCGCCGGTTGCAGCACGCGGCGCACGATCTCCGCTGCCAGAGTCGACACTTGCTCTTGCAACCCCCTCTTCGCCTCTTCCTTGTCCGACTCGATATCCTGCTTGGCCCCCTGAACCTGCGCCTGAGCTTTTTTGCGCGCTTCCGCTAGCGCTGTTGCCCGCGCTTGCAGAGCAGCCTGCCGCCGCGCCTCCTGGCTGCGGAACACCGTCGCTCGAGCCTCGCGCAGGCGTTGCTCATATTCGGTGGTGCGCGCCCCGGCGGCAGCAATATCGGCCTGGGCCCTTTCCACCGCCCCTTCGGTCTTGCTGCGGCGCTCCGCCAAGACCCGTTGCAGCGGCTTATGCACGATTGCGCTATACAAGGCAAACAGCAACGTCAGCAGAATCACGGTCGGTACTGACCCGAGCAGTAATTCGCCTAACTGTCGCAGCGTCTCGTCCATAGGGTTGCTGATAGAAGCCGGAGAAATGAGGGCTACAAAACCTATAAAACTAACATCCGAGGGACTTTATGTCAATTCGACGGCATTGATTTTCTTGCCGTTTCATCGATTCCGAGGGCCGGATTTTAGCCCAAGACTGTCAATATTCGCGGTCAATGATTGCTGCAAAAAACTGCAACTAGTCCTTGACTTCTCCGTCAAGAAGGCTAGCATAGAAGTATCACCTCCGATCCAATTCAGGATCGAGTGGGCCGGCAGCCAAGGAATGTCACCGCTTCTTGGTAGTCGGCCCATTTAATTTTTTGGTCGTTAAGTGTTGCTGGGCGTTCCCCCGAACAAAACCAGCCGTTGTCTGGCCTTCATTCCCTGGCCTTCATTCCCTGGCCTTCACTGCGTGGCTGTGCAGGATTGTGCATGCACCGCCGGCAGAATCCGGTTGACAAGCTCGCGGTCTCCGGAAGGATCCTTAAGGATATCCCATCCCGTAAATACCACAATCAGATCTTCCTCCGGAAACACCATCAAACGCTGTCCGCCAAAGCCTCGAGCCATCCAGACGTACCCCTGCCGATCCGTGCGTGGCAGCAGCCACCACTTGAATCCATACTTGAAACCTTCCTCGGCATCGATGAAAGGGGCCAGCGACTGTTTAACCCAGTCTTTCGACACAGTCTGTTGTCCGTCCCACATTCCATCGTGCAAATAGAGGTAGCCGATCTTCGCCAGATCGGCGGTGCGCAGAAACAGACCTCCCTCGGTATCGACCACACCCATCGGTGACCGCTTCCAGTAGTGATCCATGCCCAGGGGCGTGAATAAATACTTCTCTCCATACTTTTCAATGTCCTGCCCGGTCTCTTTCTGGAAAATCAAGGCCAGCAATTCCGACACACCGCTGCTGTAGTTGAAAACCTTCCCCGGTTCGTGTGCCATGGGACGGTCGATGACGTACTGCACCCAATCGTCGGTAGCCTCCATCAAGTCGGCATCGTTTCTGGGATCGTCATATGCCACTTCTTCATTCCAGTCGAGACCGGTCGACATGGTCAGAACGTGACGCAGCGTGATGCGCCGCTTGCGCTCGTCCACGTTCTTCACTCTTGCCACGTCGAAGTACTTGAGCAACGGCGTGTCCAGGCTAGCTCTGAAATCGCCTCGGGTAACAGCGATGCCGACGATGATCGACGAAACTGTCTTGCTCACAGACTGCATGCTGTGCAGGTCGGTTCCGTGATAGTAGGGGTGCCAAGCCGGATCGAAATAGTTGTACGGCCCCGTCAGATGCGCGTTGAGCGGACCACGCGTCTTCGCCTCTTTCGCGTAGATCGTCCCATAGTCGTGAGAGTATGTCCGCTCAACGATGTCGCTGCCGCAGCGAAACACTCCAAAGCTATCCACCAGCGGATATTTCCCGCTGGCCAGATCAGCCTCTAATCCCGCCAGGACTTTCTCGTCGACTCCGACGCTGGCCGGCGCAGCCTTCGCCCATCCGTGAGTCGGCCACGCGCTGCCGCGCGGTCCCCGACCCTGGGAGTCTCGCGCTCGCAGCGCCGCGTTCTGCACGAAGAGGACACAACTTACGGATACCAGGACTGACGCAGTCTTTTTCATTGGGAGATTAATTTCCTTCCCTGAATACCACTTTTCCGCCGACCATGGTGATCACCACTCTGGCCTGCGCAATTTCTTCAGGCTTCGCCGAGAAGATATCTTGCGAAAGCACCGCGAGATCAGCTTCCTTTCCCGCTTCCAGCGTTCCCGTCCGGTCGTCAGAGAATCTGGCGTAGGCCGATCCTTGCGTGTACGCATTCACGGCTTGTTCCACGGTGAGCCGCTCCTCGGGAACATACGAGTCCTTCGTCGGGACGGTTCCTCCCTGGCCTGCCCCGTCAAAGACTCCTCCGGGAAAATCTTTCCCACCCTTGGCCGGCCGCCAAATCGTGCGAGTAACAGCCTCCTGGATCGCGACCAACGGGTTCGGAGGCCAGGTACAGGGCCAGTCGCTGCCGAATGCCAACTTCACTCCGCTTTTTTCCATACTTTGCCATCGATCAGTTGTGGTCCGGTCGCGCGGATCATAGTTCGAGCCATTCTCGTCGCAGCAGAACGTAGGCTGCATGCTGGCGAGCAGAGAGAGCTTTGCCATCCGTGGAATGTCTTGCGCCGGAACGAAGTCCGCGTGCTCCAGGCGAAGGCGTCGGTCTCGCGGCCCGTTGATCTTCTCCACTTCTTCGTAGGTGTCCACTACCATGCGCGAGGAGTCGGGGCGATAGGTATGCGTCATAATCTGGTAGCCGCGCTTGTCCAGCTCGAGAACCAGCTTCTTGTATTCCGCAGGTTCATAGGTCAGAGGCGGGATCAAACCGGTGCCTCCATCGACGAAGAATTTCACCAGATTCGCCGAAACCCAGTCGTCGTGGTACAGCGTGCGCGCCTTTTCCAGATCGGCGAGGAACTCAGGCGTCAGGTGGTGGTTCACGGCCACCGCTCCGAACGAGGTCCGAGTGCGGACGGTGAGCTGGCCACGGTCCCGCAACGCAGCATAGAGCTGGATCTCCGCCAGCTTCCCGGTCGCATTCACCACGCTCGTGACTCCGTAGCGGCTCAGATGCTGCGATGCGTCCCGCAGCAGGGCGAGCTTTTCTTCCTGCGAAAACTGGTTCGCCAGAGCCCGCTCCATCACTGCCATCGCAGCTTCGAGCAAAACTCCGCTGGGATGCCCACTGGCATCGCGGATGATGTTTCTTTCCTCCGCCTGATCGGCCACTGGCTGATCCGTAATTCCGGCGAGCGCCAGAGCGTTGGCGTTCACCCAGAGCGCATGTTCGGCCGTGTGATGGACCACGACGGGACGGTCTGCGACGGCACGGTCCAGCAACTCATGCGTCGGCGTCGATGGCGGAGTGGTGCTGTAGTCGGCCCGAACGAACAGAACCTTACCGGCGGGATGGCTCGCGGCGTAAGCCTTGAGCCTGCTGACTAGAATCTCAGGATCATCTTCCGGTGTGATGCTCGACTCGGGAGTTGAGAGATTGAGCCCGTGAAGAGCCAGCGCCCCGAACCACATATGGGTGTGAGAATCAGAAAATCCCGGAACCACCGTTCTCCCTTGCAGATCGATAACTTCGGTTTTCGCCGACCGCCGGCTCAAAATCTCCCCGTTCGTCCCCGCGGCGTCAATGCGACTGCCGCTAATTGCCAGCGCCTGTACCCAAGCAGCTTTTGGATTGCCGGTGTAGATGTGTCCGTGAATCAGAACCGTGTCGCTTCCAAACAGCGTAACCCCAGAGAAGAAGATTGCAACAGCAACGCAAAAGCTGAGAAAGTGGCGACGTGCATTCATCATGCGCTCCCGATCTGAGGCCTGCCCGCTACTGACCAGCCCAAACAGCGAGTTGAGCTTTCCCAACTCAAGCGCCGACTCTACCCTACGACAAAACCCCGCACCTTCCTTACCACTGACTCCGGCGCTTCCGCCTCCAGCTCCACCGCCCCGTCCTTGTACTTCCGCGAATAAATTCGCGCCCGCGCCGCCAGCATGGCTAGCGTTTTGCCTTCTTTCTGCGGAACACGCAGGTGTACGCGACTTACGCGATCTTCATCAATCTTGGCGTCGATGCGTTCGAGCAATGTTTTAAGCCCAGTACCTTCCACGGCCGAAACATACAACGTCGTTGCATTATCGCGCAGAGCGTCAGCCTGCAAAGCTTGGGCGACCTCCACATCCAACAAATCAACTTTGTTCATCACCAACAGCCGCGGCTTCTTTTCCACTTCCAGTTCTTTCAAAACCAAATCCACTTGGGCGCCCTGCTCGGCCGAGAGGCGGCTGCTGGCATCAGAGACTTGAAGGATTAGCGACGCCCGCTGCACTTCTTCCAAGGTCGCTCGAAAAGCCGACACCAGCGTGTGGGGCAGGTTGCGGATGAAGCCCACCGTGTCCGACAGCAGAACTTTCCGCTTTGAAGGCAGCGCCACCGCCCGAATCGTCGGATCCAGGGTCGCAAACATCTTGGACGACGCCAAGACACCAGCACGGGTCAGGGCATTAAACAGCGTCGACTTTCCCGCGTTGGTGTATCCCACCAGAGCCACGGTCGCCACCGGCGCCGACTCCCGCCGCTGCCGCTGCTGTGCCCGGATGCACCGCACATTCTCCAGTTGCTGTTCCACGTGCCGGATGCGCCGGTAAATCTTCCGCCGATCAGTCTCGAGCTGCGTTTCACCAGGACCGCGTGTACCGATACCGCCTCCCAGCTGGGACATCTCGATGCCCCGGCCAGCCAGCCGCGGCAGCATGTAATGCAGTTGTGCCAGCTCCACCTGTAACTGGCCTTCTCGGGTGCGCGCGTGGCGGGCAAAAATGTCGAGGATCAGCTGCGTGCGGTCGATTACGCGCCGCTTAGCGATTTTTTCAATATTGCGCTGCTGGGAAGGGCTCAGATCGTGATCGAACAACAGAAGGTCGGCGTCCATGGAGGCCGCTGCGCCAGCGATCTCTTCGAGTTTTCCCGCGCCGATCAGCGTGGCCGGATCAGGCCGATCGCGCCGCTGCAGCATCTCGCCGACAACCTCCGCGCCCGCGCTTCCCGCCAGAGCGCGCAGCTCGGCCAGCGATTCCTCCGCGTCGAATTCCGGAATGGCGGGTGCTTTAGACGTAGACTTGGCGCCAGAGGTGGCACTCGCCAAGGTTAGCGCACTATCGCGAGCCGCCTGCGCGCCCGCCGTGAGGGCGCCTTTCGCGCCCGAGCGGCGTCGGGAGCGCCATTTTAAACCAACCAGGAACGCACGTTCGCGCGGCCCAGCGGTCTCATGGTCTGCGCCATGGCGCGCGGCCCTACCCACACGCATTACGTCGCGGGAATCCTTGAGATCGGACCTGCGCAAGCGAAGCTTTACCCTTCAGTGCCCGACGCACTGGCCGCCGAGGCCGATGGCGAAGCTGTAGAGTTCGCCGCCGGTTTCGTATCGGGATGGGCCAAGTGCGTGCCATGAGCCGCCGTCCGGCCCATCACCACTGTAGAAATGGCGTGTTTGAAAATCAGCTGCTCCTGCCCGTTTGCCTCCAACACCACCGAATACTTGTCGAAGGAGCGAATGCGGCCTGTCAGCTTTACTCCGCTCAGCAGATAAATGGTGATGTTCGTTCTCTCCTTACGGGCGGTATTGAGGAAAGAATCCTGAATGTTCTGCGCCGGCTTGTTGCTTTCCATAGCCGATCTCCTTGCCCATTATTGGCCTTCCAACAAACATAGTGCACATGCAACAGCATGTTCCGTGCGGCTTCCCGCCTGCCGCACGAACAAGGGGGGACATCCTGCCGTCCCTGCGCCGCCAAGTTCCCCCAAGGCAGCACCTCCGGCAGATAGCTGCGAGTACCATACGGCGTCCTGCCGCGCTTTTCAACTCGCGTTTTCATCAGGTTCCGGTCAGCAGGTTCTGCGTAGGTCAAAATCACGCGAACCTTGACATAAGTTGATCAAAATGCAAGTATTCCCCCGCCCCAGGAAAACACCAACGGACGAGAACTAGCGTGGCAGATGTTTGCGCCGCCACAGTTGGCTTTCAGATCTTCGCAACGCACGCCCTTCCCTGGAGCCGGGGATTCTGTCACTTCAAGGTTAGCGGAGGAACCACGATGCACGGTCTGGCTGCGTTCGCATTTGTGATGCCCAATCACACCGGCACGGAAGCTCTGGCCTTAATTCTGCGCTGGTTTCACTTTCTGGCCGGCATCACATGGATTGGACTGCTGTATTTCTTTAATCTGGTCAACGTCCCCTTCATGAAACAGGTGGACGCCACCATGAAGCCCAAGGTATTTCAATACCTCACACTGCCTGCTCTGAATCTATTCCGTTGGAGCGCGCTGATCACAGTCTTCGTGGGCTTCTGGTATTGGGCGCAGATCTTTGTCGGGCCCGACGCCCAGCGCATGGGCGTAGGAGCGGGGAGCACCATCGGATTATTCTTGCTGCTCTGGATTGGAAGTTGGGGAATTCTATTCGCCGTGATCAAGAAGCTGCCCAGCGGATACGTTCTCGGGGCCGTTACAGCCGTGGTGGTCATTGCCGCCGCATGGCTGTTCGTCAACTACGCTCCCGTCGGCCAGGACGATAACCATGTCCTCTCCATCGGAGTCGGCGGCGGATTTGGCTTCATCATGCTGTTCAACGTGTGGGGCATCATCTGGCCCAACAACAAGAAAATAATCAAAGGCACCCTGGCCGGTACCCCACCCGCCGACGCCGCCACCTTGGCCCGCCAGGCCTTTCTGGCGTCACGAACAAATCTCTACCTGTCGATACCGTTGTTGTTCTTCATGGCCACCAGTTCTCACTACACGATTTTGGGCCGGTAAGCATGTGGGTAAGGCAATGGCGCGGACCGGGCTTCGAATGATGCCGACGTTTCCATCGCTCCCCTAAAACTCCGTATTCGAGTTTTCCCCGGTACGGCTTCAAGGCCGGAGGCCTTC
>Ga0137418_10000102_pt1 | contig 61693 bp, 43 predicted proteins | sample CZODoug3_1_2_16f_FD_122242 | JGI IMG/M metagenome (GOLD analysis project Ga0137418, IMG submission 122242) | Vadose zone soil fungal communities from Angelo Coast Range Reserve, California, USA - CZODoug3_1_2_16fungal (Hybrid Assembly) | ecosystem: Environmental > Terrestrial > Soil > Vadose...
TCCGATTGCAGTTGCAGCACGGCACCGAACAACGGATTCGGCCGCCGGGCGAGAATGGTTGCTCCAGCACTGGTGGCGTGATGACTTGATGGCTGCAGAGACGTGGACCACCGTGGACCACACGGTGGCCCACAGCGGCCGGCACGCTACCCGCGTGTTTTCGCATGGCCACTGCGAGCGCGCTGACGGCGTCACCCTGCGATTCTTGGATACCGTCGCGCCGAACCAGCATCGTTCCATCGGACGACCGAATCTGCAAGCTCCCGTCGTCCCGTCCGATCCCGTCGGCGCTTCCAACCAGGATTGGATCTTCATCGCTCGCTCCGCGCCGGTAGAGGCCGAACTTCAGTGACGAGGATCCGCTATTGAGAACCAGAACGAGACCATCTTGAGCGGCCGATGCATCCGCCATGTCTACTTTGGCCACTTCCAGTTGCGAATCTCTTCCTTGTCAATGCCCTCCGCGTGCGCGTATTGAACGCTCTCAATAATCTGCCCCCTCAGCCATTCCTTAGCGTGAGCGCCGATCGAACGCAGCCGAGGCACACGGTCGATAACATCGATGGCTAAATTGAAGCGGTCAATCTGGTTGACAATGGCCAGCTCGAGCGGAGTATTGATGTTCCCCTTTTCCTTGTACCCGCGCACGTGAATGTTGTCATGATTCCTGCGCCGGTAACTCAACTTGTGAATCAGCGAAGCATAAGAATGGAAATTGAAGATGACAGGCTTATCGGTGGTAAACAGGGAATCGAAGTCCCGGTCGGAAAGCCCATGTGGATGTTCGGTTTCCGGCATAAGCCGAAAAAGGTCAACGACGTTGACAAACCGTATCTTGAGATCAGAAAAGCGCTCCTTCAGAATCGCGACCGCCGCCAGAGACTCCATGGTTGCGATATCGCCGGCGCAAGCCATGACAACGTCGGGGTCCTCGCAATCGTCAGTGGATGCCCAGTCCCAAATACCGATGCCCTTGGTGCAATGCGTCACGGCGTCAGCCATGCTCAGGTACTGCAAGTGTTCCTGCTTATCGGCGACGATCGCGTTGACGTAGTCGCATGAACGCAGGCAATGATCGGCCACGCTCAGCAGGCAGTTCGCATCGGGAGGCATGTAAATGCGCACCACGTCCGGACTTTTGTTAGTCACGACGTCCAGGAATCCAGGATCCTGATGCGTAAATCCGTTGTGATCCTGCCGCCAGACCAGTGAAGTGATGAGCAGGTTGACCGACGGCACGGGTGCGCGCCAGGAGACTTCCTGCTTGGCCTTCTCCAGCCACTTGGCGTGCTGGTTAAACATGGAATCGATCACGTGGACGAACGCTTCATATGTAGAAAAGAATCCGTGGCGGCCCGTGAGCACGTACCCTTCAAACCAGCCTTCCAGCGTGTGCTCGCTGAGCATTTCCATTACGCGCCCGGAGACATCAAGTTCGCCGCCGTCCGCATCCTCCGGTTTGTACTCCGCAAGCCAAGTCTTCTTCGAGGCAGCATAGATGGCCGTGAGCTTATTGGAGGCAGTTTCGTCGGGGCCGAACACGCGGAAGTTGCTCATGTTGCGGCGCATTACCTCGGCAAGAAAGTGCCCCAGGACGTCGGTCGGCGAAACATAACTCGTGCCAGGCGAATTCACCTTGACGGCAAAGTCGCGAAAGTCCGGCAGATCGAGTTCTTTCCTCAATAGTCCGCCATTGGCGTGCGGGTTGGCAGAGATCCGGCGTGACCCAGCAGGCGCAAGTTCCTGGAGTTCTGCCACTAGACTTCCGTTGCCGTCAAATAATTCCTCCGGCTTGTAGCTGCGCAGCCACTCCTCCACCAGGCTCAGACTGTGTGGATTCGTCGCGGGATCAGACACAGGCACTTGGTGTGCTCGCCAGAAATCTTCCACTTTGTGGCCTTCGACCATCTTCGGTCCGGTCCATCCCTTAGGGGAGCGAAGCACGATCATGGGCCAACGCGGACGCGTGCAGTCGCCCGTCGTGCGAGCGTGCTGCTGGAGCGAACGAATTTCCAGGACGCATTGCTCGAGCGTTGAAGCCATTCTCTGATGCATCTCCGCCGGATCGTGGCCCTCAACGAAGTAAGGTTTATGACCGTACCCGATGAGCAGTGCTTCGAGCTCCTCGTGGGAAATGCGCGCCAGGATCGTCGGGTTTGCGATCTTGTACCCGTTCAGATGCAGCACCGGGAGCACAGCCCCATCGCGAATCGGATTGAGAAACTTGTTCGAATGCCACGAAGTTGCCAGCGGCCCAGTCTCCGCCTCGCCGTCCCCAACGGCCACGGCTACGATCAGGTCGGGATTGTCGAACGCCGCCCCGTACGCGTGAGATAGCGAATAGCCAAGTTCGCCGCCTTCATGGATCGATCCCGGAGTCTCCGGAGTGCAGTGCGAGCCGATCCCGCCAGGAAACGAGAACTGGCAAAAAAACTTGAGCAAGCCCGCCTCGTCGCGGCTCTTGTCCGGATAAACCTCAGAGTAGTGACCCTCAAGATAGCAATTGGCCAGCGTAGCCGGCGCCCCATGGCCGGGGCCTGAAATGTAGATGACATTCAAGTCATACTTGCGAATCAGCCGGTTCAAATGAACCCATATTAAAGACTGGCCAGGATCGGAACCCCAATGCCCAAGCAGCCGATTCTTAAAGTGCGCAGGCTTCAGCGGTTCGCGGAGCAGAGGATTCGCACGCAGATAAATCATGCCAGCCGACAAATAGTTGCAGGCTCGCCAATACGCATCGATCTTTCCGAGTTCTTCAGAGGTAACGGGTGCTAGGCTCTCCACTAAGGTATCCATGAGATGTTCTCCCATCAGAATTTTGGACGGTCGACGAGACGGTGCGCCTACTACATAGTCCGTCCCTTCTGTCCTGACACGCGGTTCTTCGATGATTCTAGCCCCACGGCGAGATTCTTTTCTGTGAACGTTCCCTGCACGCCCAAACCCGGTCTCGAAGATCGAGCTCGAGGAGCAGCTCCCTAGGATCGGTCCTTAAGATCCGCCAGCGAACGCATCTACTTGTCATTCCTATGCCATTCCGAGGAGCCGAGCAACGAGGAGTCTGCTCTTTTGCTCGACTTCTGCCCAACTGCAGATAGCCCACTGGGCTCGGGGATAACTCAGGGTATAGCGGTCCCCCTAAGGGGGTCGAGCCACTTTGCAACTGGTAGGCAGTTGCGGAATGAAAATGCTTTCCAGCATCTTCAAATCGGTAAGTTGTTGCCAATCGTCCTTGCCCGCACATAATTTCCCTCGGGCGCCGGCAGCAGCGGCAAATGAGGTTGAGCTCTCGCAGCCGCAACTCCGCGCCTGAAGCCATGGATTTTCTTGAACTCCTCCGACTGCAGAGTGAAGTCAATCTAACCTATGGCCGCATCGGATAATTTCGAAGGCGAGGGAATGCGGTTGGGCTACCATGTACCATGCAACAACACTGGATGCGATCGCTGGCCCGTACCGGCCTTGTGCTGGGCGCGGTCGCCACCATTCGCTTTGGCGGAAGCGTACACGCGCAAGCTCCCACCACCAAGTTGGTCCTACGCACAATGCGCTCGTCGCCGCTGGACCTCGAACTCGGCGGCGACCTGGCGGGTTGACCTGCTGGAACCACGCAGTTCATCTTGCGTGAAGACTTGCTGGCCTTGCCGCAGTTGACCTACACCGTGACCGACGATGCAAACTTCACAGGCCCGACACAAATCAGTGGGGTGCCATTGGAGGAGTTGATGCGCCGTCTCGGGGCCGCTCCGCAATCCGATATGATGGTAGCCATCTGCGACGACCAGTATCGCGCCAACTATCCTCGCGCTTATGTTGCAGCGCATCACCCGCTCTTGATCCTCAATGTCAACGGAAAACCGCCATCGGGATGGCCCAAGGATTCCGAAGGCCACGGCATGAACATCGGGCCGTTCCTGATTTCGCATTCCAGCTTCGCTCCGAGCTTCAAGATTTTGTCTCATGACGATGAAGCACAAATTCCTTGGGGAGTGGTGCGGCTCGAGTTCCGCAATGAGAAAGCTGTCTTTGGCGCAATCGCGCCGCACGGCCCTCACGCCACGGCTCCGTCGGTACAATCCGGTTACCGCATCGCGCAGCAAAATTGCTTCCGCTGCCACAACATGGGCAAGGAAGGCGGAGCCAAGGCTGGTCGTCCGTGGCAGGTGCTGGCGGCTTGGGCGGCAGCCTCGCCGGATTACTTCACCGCCTACGTTCGCAATCCGCGCTCCAAGAACCCGCAAGCACAGATGCCGGGCATGCCCGGTTACGACGACAAGACCCTCGCCGCGCTGGCAGCATATTTCGAGTCTTTCGAAACTTCATCACCGCCGCGGGTCAAAGGGCGGGAGAAGGGGCAGGAGAAGGGGCAAGAGAAAGAGAAAGCGAGAAGGAAAGCACAACCATGACTCTGCCGCGTAGCGAAATGCTCGCGGTCGCGCTTTCCCTATTCCTTCGTCGTCCTCAATAACACCACTGACGACGACTCCAACTTCCACTTCGTATGCCACGTACTCATGATGGACGCGATCTTCCCGGGCAACCACGGCATGTGGCGCGCCGTGAACTCGCCGGCATTGCACAATGCGTTCTATCTTTCGATCATCGTGTGGGAGATTGAAACAATCTGCTCGTGGGGCGGAATTCATCTGTTACACGCAGCCCGATACTGACGCCCAACCTGAGCGTTTCGAAAGACACAACTCTCGGGCGACGGCCGCAGCCAACCGGAGAGTGAGTAGAAGTCCCCTCACAATCAACCCTCCCTTCGCAACCTCAAAGCGAACAACGCTGAGCGCGTTGCATCATCAGCCGCCGACACACTGCGTACCGATCCTCTTTAGAGTGTTCTACAGATTTGGAGTGTTCTACAGAAGAGTGTTCCACAGAATTCGCATGATAGCCGGGATGGCGTCTGCCCGCGCGAACTGCATGGTGATGCAAAAAGTAGCAGCTGATCTTCCCGCTTTCGCTCCAATACGGAAGACGGTTTCCTTCCGGTACAGGAATGGCAGTATCAAACTACAGTCGTCTCGGGATAGCGAATCGGCCCATGAAGCTCTATCGTGAATGTTGGGTATGAAAGGAATTTTCTTCCCACTACACGAGTGACTCTCGAGGTCTATCCGTCGAGGTCATCGGCCAAGGAGGGCTGGAATGATTAAGAATCGACATCGCTCGATGATTCTAATACTCTGCGCCATGGTGGTGTCGGCCGCGTCGTTTGGCGAGATTGGAATCTCTGTAACTTTTGCCCCGCCTGCGCTGCCGGTTTATGAGCAGCCGCTTTGTCCTGGAGATGGTTATCTCTGGACACCAGGCTACTGGGCCTACGATGCGGACGATTACTTTTGGGTGCCCGGTACATGGGTGTTGCCACCTGAACCTGGTTTGTTTTGGACTCCCGGGTACTGGGCCTGGAGCGGCGAGGCGTTCACCTTCTACGACGGCTTCTGGGCGACGCAGGTGGGGTTCTATGGCGGCATCAACTATGGCTTCGGATATTTCGGTGAAGGCTATCAAGGCGGGCGTTGGGACAACGGGCGCTTCTTTTATAACCGCGCTGTCAACAACGTGAACGTCACCGAGATTCATAACGTCTACAACACAACCGTGGTCAACAGTGCAACGGTGACGCGCGTCAGCTACAACGGTGGTAACGGCGGCATCAGGGCCCGGCCGAGGCCCGATGAGGAAGCGGTCACCCATGAGAGGCACATCGCGGCAGTTTCAGCTCAAGCCCAACACCTCCAGGCGGCGCGATCAAATCCGGAACAAAGGGCTTCCGCAAATCGCGGCAAGCCACCAGTCGCAGCGACTCCGAGGCCCGCAGATCTCCGCGGTGGCACTGTCATCCCTGCCAGAGATGCCGGCGCTCCCTACAATCCGGAACGCAATCAGCGCGCAGCGCAGCCCCAGTCAAACCGCCAGGCTGAGCGGCCGGAGAACAGGAGGGCTCAGCCCGACCAGATCGCTCACGCCAGCGATATTCCGCGCGGTGCTCAGTCCGAACCTCCAAATACGGGAAACCCAAAGCTGGACCGCAAGAATCAGCAGCAGCAGGAGAAACTACAAGCCAAGCAGGCACAAGAACTGCAGAAACTGCAACGTAAACAGGATCAAGACCATCAACGGATAGCGCAGCAAAACGCCGACGAAGCAAGAAAACAACAACTCGAGCAGCGACATCAGCAGCAAACGCAGCAATTGCAGCAAAAGCACGAACAGCAGCAACAGCGGTTGCAGCAGAGAGTGCCCGCACCGCAGGAAAGACCGGCAAAAAATGTTCGCCCGAACAATCCTGGCGATAAGCACGACGAATAAACATTAGGGTTCTTCATGCGTGCCGGGCGGGAATGCGCCAGAGACCCGCTCGGCGCGTCAAGCGAAAAGAGACTTAGCACTGTCATCGCCAGTCCGCTCAGGTCAAGCCCTTGTCCCCGAGCTCCCAAAGAAGCCATAACTCACTAGGTACATGCCTGCCCGGTACCGCCCGCTTTCCGAGGACCGCCGCTGTGTAGCTTCGCACACTCAAGCGCGCGAAGTTACCCGCCCTACGGGTTGGCGTGGGTTACCAGATTACGGAGATCGGGCTAAGCCATTGGCAAAGCGATGCTTAGCGGCCAATCGCCAATTTGGCATCACGCTTGCATCCTTTCACCTCGTGAGCGGGCCTGCGCGATTGCAATCTGACTTGACACCAGGAGGCAAATTCATGGTGGTCGACAAGAGACACGACTGGCGAGCGCTATGCAAGGCAGTTTCCGTGGAGCAGAATTCCGAGCGCTTACGTGATCTTCTCGCGGAGTTGCTCAAGACAATGGACGAATTCGACGCACGCCAACTGGAGATTCCATCGCCCTCGGGGCGCGTGGTTGAACCGCAGCGCGTGATGCGTCTAAGCGCATCCTAAACTCGCAGGTTCTCCGACATCCGTGTTCGTCTACAGAGTCTCCTCCTCCGCGTCCAACGGGCTGGCGTCGCCCGTCACTCCCCTCGTCGCGGAGCCGAAAAAAGTCTCGTGGCGCCTGACCTTTTCAATTGCTGCCAGCAGGTTCTTGCCCATCGAAGATTTCGTAACGTAGGCTCGCGCCCCGGAAGAAACCGCCTGCTGCACCATTTCTGGGGATTCGTGCTGGCTCAGCATAACGACCTGAATGTCGGGAAGGATCCCGCGCATCCGCCGTGTCGCCTCCAGGCCGTTGAGCCGGGGCATGCTCACGTCCATTACGATGACATCCGGCCTTAGCTCTTTCGCTTTTGCAAGCCCATCTTCGCCGTCGATCCCTTCGCCGCAAACGTCGTATCCCGATCTCAGCAAAAGCGATCGAACGCCCTTACGGACGACTTCGTGGTCATCGACGATCAATACCCGCATTGGCCTCCCCAGAGTCGACCGAAAGTCGACTTCCCGCTGTCCCGCACAGCTGTTTCCGAATCCGGTAGGCCGGCCACCTACCCGGGCCATATCTCCAAGGTCCGCGCGCCTGGGCAGACGGCGAAGATCCAATTGCGGTATGTTAGCCACCCCCGTGCAAAGGAAGATATACTGTGGATGCTGTAGAAGGGAATCTCAGTTAACGTGCGACGGTCTAAGATGCGACGGTAGTGGCCTTCCGCTGCACACGTTCCCCGTGGCAGGGAAGCCCACTATGGTACAGTGAGTTTCTCTCATCCCGGTGAACGGGGGTCGCAGTCTCGAGATGTCAAGCACCGACCCATCCGGACGAAAACCGGCAGAGACTGCGCTTCGCTATGCGCTTGCGGTCTTGATCGCCGCATGTGCAGTGGCGCTGCGGTACTGGCTTACCCCCTTTCTCGGCAACGCCAATCCTTACCATACTGCGTGGGTGGCGGTTGTGTTTTCGGCCTGGTACTGCGGACTAGGACCTTCGATTGTCGCGACTCTTTTCTCCCTATTCGGCGTGAACAACTGGCTGCTGTCGGCGTTGAAATCTGGCGGCCCTGTTGATAAAACTGCCATCTGGGGTATGTTCGGGTTCGTCGTTTTGTCCGCGATGATTATCGCTCTGAGCGAGGCCACTCGGCGCGCGAAGGCGCAGCAATCGCGCACGGAACAGGCACTACGCGAGAGCGAAGCCCAGGTGCACCTTGCCCTTCAGGACCGCACGCTTGAAGTAGAGCAGAAATCGGCGCAGATTGCGGAGCAGGCCCGGCTGATTGATCTGGCTAACGACGCGATCTTTGTCCGGACTCCAGACGAGAAGATCTCGTATTGGAACAAGAGTGCTGAAAGACTCTACGGTTGGCCCTCGGCCGAGGCTGTCGGTCGCTCACCGCAGGAGCTGTTTCGTACCGTGTTTCCCATTCCGTTTTCCGAGATTATCAAAAGCGAACTCTGGGAGGGAGAGCTCCTCCAGACGAAGCGGGACGGTACTCAGATTACAGTTGCCAGCCGTTGGACCACCCTGCGGAATCCCCACGGCGAACTCACCGGCTGGCTGGAAATCAACACGGACATCTCGGCTCGCAAGCAGGCCGAAGATGCCGCCCGCAGGCTCAGCGGCCGCATCCTCAACTTGCAGGATGAAGAGCGCCGCCGGATTGCCCGGGAATTGCACGATAGTCTCGGTCAATACCTCACCGTCGCCAAAATCAATCTCGATCTCCTCGCTACAGCCGTCGTCGGCAAGCCGGAGGCAAAGCTGGTTTCCGAGTGCGTCGAAACCATCAGCCGATGCCTGGCAGAAACCCGAACTCTATCGCACTTACTGCATCCACCCTTGCTCGATGAGGCGGGATTCGTCTCGGCCGCACGCTGGTATGCGGAGGGTCTCGCTCAGCGCAGCGGCATCGAGGTCAACCTCGACTTTCCTCCCAGCTTGGCCCGCCTAGACGGAGACATCGAGACCGTGCTATTCCGCGCCCTCCAGGAGGCTCTTACGAACGTTCATCGCCACTCCGGCGGTTCCATGGTTGACGTCCATTTGCGAGTGGATGCCGAGCGGGTTCGAATGGAAATCACGGACAACGGCAAAGGGATCCCGGAACAGCGCGGCGGGCGTTTCACCAAGGGTGGTGTCGGTTCGGGAGTGGGCTTGGCTGGAATGCGCGAACGGGTGCGTGAAGTAGGTGGCTCGCTGGCTATTCTTTCGGGATCGTCCGGCACCTCGGTGATCATCACCATCCCGATAACTCAGTTCAGCGATGAGTCAGAGTCGGGACAAAACGGGAGTTCCGCGCCCGGCAGTTTTTCCGTGGCGTAAGCTCCCGCTAAGGTTGAACTTCAGACAACTGCCGTCAAAGGCGCCCGGTCACCAGCAACACGATTAAAACAATTGCTACGATCCCCAAACCACCGCTGGGGTAGAATCCCCAGTTCGCACTGTAGGGCCAAGTGGGAAGTGCCCCGACCAGAAGCAAGAGCAAGACCAGAACAAGAATTGTGTTCAATATACCCTCCAGGAGTTGCTCAACAATGGCGTGCTCCAACACGTGCTCCAACAAGGGAGCTCAAACAAAGTCGCCCGGCGGGGGATTCGGTTGCGAAACCCCCGTCGCGACCAGACTGGTTCGGTGCCCTTATTGGGAAGGTTGAGTTGTGCCCGCAGCAGGTGCATGGGTGGCACCCTGCTCTTGCTTGACTTCCGTTGCGTACTTGGTCACGGTAGCCACAAAGCGGTGAGTTCCCGCCGGAGCCGTCACGCTCCCGCCCAGAATCTCCTTGAACGGGACCAGCTTGCCGTACAGCACGCGGGTGTCATCATCGTCCTGCTTAATCACAGCGCCGTTGAGCTCGAGACCAGCGAAGACGCCACGAGCACGCGAATAGGTCAGAACCTCCGCCCGCATCTTCCAATCGGTATTGGCTTCGGCCTGGCGGCCAACCGGACCGGCCGCAGCCGATCCCTCGGCTCCGAGCTTGAACTTGCTCGAGAGCAGATTCTGCATGCCCTTATCGTTCATCACCAGCATCACGAGATCCACGGCCTCGCCGCCGAATTGCAGGCCCCAACTGCCCCCCGCAATCGTGATTGGAGCTGGCGCGCTCCAACTCCCGGCCCCAGTGCGGCACGTAGCCACGCCCTTGCCATAACGGGCGCCGAGGATGAAGCCTCCTTTTATCATCGAGGGTACAACGGCCACGCATTTTGCTGACTCCAGAATTTCCTTGGGGATTCCTTTGTCGGGCGTGCCCATGATTTCGTCCAAAACGTTTGCCGCGGACTGGACTCGTTTTACTTCAGCCGATGCGTTCTTTTCGTCGTCGGCCGCATACATCGCTGCCGTTAAGCCCACGATGATGCAACCGATTCCGAGCAGTTTGCTGAGTGATTTCATAAAAGCCTCGTTTCCGCCGAATTTGACTGGGTGTGACACACGCAAGGTTATGGTTGCTCGACATCCCAATCCATCGGTACGAAGCTGTAGAAGCTTGCGAAAGACGATCTAGCTTTTGCGGCTCTACCTGTTAGCCCTGATGCACAGCGCCCAACAAGACCTGAGCCTGTTCGCGAACGGGGCCGTCGGAGTTGTGCAGGGTATGATCCAGCGGGACCAGCCTGAGACCGCCCACTGGTTCCAAAACGAGCGTCATGGCCGTCGCGCAGGAATCGCACAGCCAGAAGTGAACTCCCTCACGATGTGGTACTTCGTCGAAATCCCGCTTTTTGTCATCTTCGGCCGTGACGGAAATCGAAAGAATTTCAAAATGAAACAAACGCCCCTCCGAGAAATGAGCCAGAGGCCGGTTGCAGTTCCGATTCACGCAGGACATCATCGTCGTTAGCCCTCGCCAGGATGTTAGGGCCAACGCCCGCTGAATCCAATACCGGTTTCCCTGTATTTCCCACGTCCCGACGACCTTCCAGGGGTGAATTTACAAACAATTACAAAACTCCCTTATCCACCATCTGTCCTGCATCTGTCCTGCGGGAGCTCTTCGGCGTACATACCCACACCTCCTGATCGCAGAAGCTGCAGTCGCCGCGTAGGCTCAGTTGGAAACTTGATTTCAATTCTCAGGAGGTTTGCTAATGAACGCAGATCAAATTCAGGGCAAGTGGAAGCAGCTCAAGGGTTCGCTCAAGGAGCGCTGGGGCAGGCTGACGGATCAGGATCTCGACGTAATCGCAGGCAAGCGCGATCGGTTGATCGGGACAATCCAGGAGCGCTACGGTATAGCGAAGGAGGAGGCCCAAAAGCAGGTCGACGACTGGAATGTCGCCGACTCCGAAAGCCACACGATGGGAAGTGAACGCCCATCAGCCTAGGGGAGCGCTTTCATGCCTCCTCTTTTCTTTTCACGCACTGTATTTATCTCTGTGTACTGTATGTCTTCGTTCGACACCCTACTAGAAGGACCCGATATACATGCTGATTTCCCCCAGTTAACCTCACCGAGGTTGGTGGCTCTCAAACGACCTTGGGTGGGACGGCTGCCGACAGATGTTTCACAACCGGGTCCCGCCACGGTTTCGCCGAACACCAGGCTGACAGGCTCACGAGAAGCTTGGGAAGAACTAAAAGGGGGTAAGGATGAAGAGCGTGACGCTGGTCGGAGTATTGCTGATGGTTCTAGGACTCGCTTCGTTCGTCGTTCCGATCCCGCATCGTGAAAATCATGGGCTGCAAATCGGCGATGCGAAAATTGGCGTTCAAACCGAACACAACGAGCGCCTGCCGCCGATTGTAGGTGGTCTCTTGGTGGTGGGCGGAGTCGTTGCCATGGCAGCCGGTTCGCGCAAGGCAATGTCATGAACTATCACGGAGGAGCAGCGCTTCGTGTTGGCTCTCGAACGTTTTCAGCAGGCCCAATCCAATAAGAATCATCCATAGAGAGGAGACTTGCAATGCTCTGGACCATCTTTGTCATACTGCTGGTGCTATGGCTGCTCGGCATGATCAGTTCTTACACCCTTGGCGGCTACATTCACTTGTTACTGGTCGTTGCGGTTGTGGTGGTTCTCATTCGCCTGATTCAAGGCCGAAGTCCCGTGTAGTTCTCACGCTCCTGTCCGAGAGCGCCCCCGTGGCCGCGCCGCTGCTAAGTCCGGCGTTTCTCGGGCAGTCTGTGTGGTTTTGCGGGAGTATATGCACTGGGACTGCATACAGGATTCACCTTATGGACTTTTCTTGCTTGCGCCATGAGATTAAAGAGAGCGTTAATTTTGCGTGCTTGGCCAATTTCGATCTGATGAGGCATCAATGAGCAAACTGCAGATTTTAGTCGCTGATGATCACGAAATTGTCCGCAAGGGACTCGTGTCTTTAATCAAGTCTCAACCCGCCTGGGAAGTGTGTGGGGAAGCGGAGAACGGTCGGCAAGCCGTGGAGCTGGCGAAACAGTTGAGACCCGCCATCGTCGTCCTGGATATTGGCATGCCCACGCTCAACGGATTGGAGGCGACACGCCAGATTCTGCGTGAGAATCCTCAGACCCGAGTCCTGATCTTGACGATCACCGACACGGATGAAGCAGTGCGCGCGGTTCTCGATGCAGGCGCCCGTGGCTTTCTGCTGAAGTCGGACGCTGCTCGAGATCTGCTCGCCGCCATCGAGGCTCTCCAATTTAACAAGACCTTCTTCACCGCGCGCGTTGCCGAAATGGTGCTTTCCGGCTATCGCGGTACCCACGGAACGCAGAAGAAAAACGTCCTGCCCAACCTGACGCCGAGAGAGCGCGAGGTCGTCCAACTGCTGGCCGAAGGCAAATCGACAAAGGAAGTTGCAGTTGACCTGGACCTCAGCGTAAAGACGGCAGAGACGCATCGCAGCAACATCATGCGCAAACTCGGCCTGCATTCCATCAGCGAACTCGTGCTCTATGCTGTGCGCAACAACATCGTTCAGGTCGCAACCGGGGCGGTCGCTTCGCCGGCACCTCATCCTGCCGTCGATGTTCCCACGGTCTCTTAAATCTCCACCGCTTTCTCCGCTATGATAGAGACTATCTATGCGGAAGGCACATCGCAAACTCGTCTTTTGGATTCTCCCGTCGGTTGTCTCTTTACTGTGGTTCGCCGTTCCTACATTGAGCCAGCAACCGGCCAGCGAGATCGTCGTCATTGACGGCTCTGCCGCTGGCCACCCGCTGCCTCATTTCTGGGAGAAGATGTTCGGCTCCGGTCGCGCCATCTTAACCCTGCGCGACAGCTATCGCCACGATCTCCGGGAGGTCAAGAAAATCACAGGTTTTGGGCACGTGCGTTTCCATGCCATCTTCCACGACGAGGTCGGCGTCTACGACGAAGATGGGCAGGGAAATCCCGTTTACAACTTCTCTTATGTGGACCAAATTTACGACGGCCTCCTCGCCGAGGGCGTGCGTCCCTTCGTCGAGTTGAGCTTCATGCCCAAGAAGCTTGCCGCCCGGGATGCTCTGCATGCGTTTTGGTACAAGCAGAATGTTTCGCCTCCAAAGGATTATGCGAAGTGGGACGACCTGATCGCCAAATTCACCGAACACCTCGTGAGCCGCTACGGGATCGACGAAGTCTCACAGTGGTACTTTGAAGTATGGAACGAGCCCAATATCGACTTCTGGGTCGGAGATCCCAAGGAGCCAACCTATTGGAACCTCTACGACCACACGGCACGGGCTGTCAAAGCAGTGAACCCGCGCTTGCGGATTGGCGGCCCCGCGACCGCGCAAGCCGCCTGGGCTGCTGAATTTATCCAGCACTGTGTCGATCACAATGTGCCGGTCGACTTTGTTTCGTCTCACGTCTATGGCAACGACTCGGCGAGCGACGTATTCGGCACCACAGAAAATATCCCGCGCAACCAAATGGTCTGCCGCTCGGTAAAGAAGGTTCACGACCAGATTCAGGCCTCGGCCAAGCCCAAACTCCCGCTCATCTGGAGCGAATTCAATGCCAGCTACAAGAACGAACCCGAAGTGACCGATACGGTTTACATGGGGCCCTGGCTGGCCGATACGATCCGCCAGTGCGACGGGTTGGTCGACGTCATGTCCTACTGGACATTTTCCGACGTGTTCGAGGAGCAAGGCGTGATAAAACAGCCCTTCTATGGCGGATTCGGCCTGCTCGCCGAGGATGGAATTCCCAAGCCAGCTTTTGCTGCCTTCAGGCTTCTTCACGGTCTGGGCGACGAGAGACTCGCGAACAAATCCGATGACACCCTCGTTACCCGCCGCCAAGACGGTTCATTGGTGATCGCCGTTTGGAACTATGCGCCACCCGATCACGCCGGCGTTGCGAAGACGGTAACACTCAAATTCCAAGGAATCAGCGCCCACCGTGCGTCGATTGCAAGAGTCGACCCGCAGCACGGCGACGTGCACTTTTTGTACGAAAAAATGGGGAAGCCTATCTATCCCACCCAGCAGCAGATCGCGGCTCTGAAAAAAGGTGCCCAACTTCCCCAGTCCAAGAGCTCCGATCTACGGAACGGGAAATTGACGCTGACTCTACCGTCCTACGGCTTGGCCGTGATCGAGGTGAAGTAGACATTGGGCACTCAGAGGGCGTAGAAAACCCGCCTCTTCTGGAAAAGAGTTTGTTCGCAAAGGATTTGTCATCTCTCATCTCGTCCAACCGGAGAGCCTGTCCTGAGTCGAAGGGGATCTGCAGTTGGGTTCGCGGATAGCGCAACCCTTAGGCCACTGCACGCCCTCGCGGAATATCTTTGCGGCGCACATGCGCGACCGGCTTCTCGTGCAGCAGTAGTTCCGTAGCCTGCACGCGACGGTCGGCATGAAACCACTTCTGGACGACGCTGTCATTCAAGAAATTGGCCAAGGCCAACAGGCTCATCCCTTGATGATGAGCCATCCAGCACTTCACCAACTGAGGGCGGGTTCGCCAGAACCTCCGCCGGGTTCCGGTAAAATCGGCAGATTCGTAAAAGCCGTGGCTTCCGAACCATCCTAAATCTGCCATCCTCCGCAGATTCCGGATCGCTCCCTCTGAATCCGTATTCAACGCAAGAAACGTCGAGTAGGGAGAGATCACCAACGCCTTCGTCTCGCGCTTCCTCAGCGCCAGATGCGGCAAACCAAATGCGTAATACTGGTAATTTCCAGCGTCGTCGAGCTTGAAATACGCAGACTCGGAAATTCCCCAGGGCACTCCCTTTCGCGCCGCATAAGCCTGCTGCGAACGCACAGCGGCGGTTCGGGCACGCTCGAGCAGCGTATTGGGATAACTACGCAACCAAAGCGACGGCATCAGGTATTCGAACATCGTTCCGGTCCACGAAAGCAACACCGGCAGTCCACCATCCAACGTGTGCGTCCGGCCGAGCAAGAACCAACTCTCCTGCGGGATATCCTCCTTGGCAATGGCCACAAACACAGCCGTGCGAGACTCGGTCCCCAGCAAGTCGTAGCAAGCGGCATGGAGATGATGAGTCTCGACATCGAGGCCGACCGACACCAGATTACGTCGTTCGTTCAGCAGGGCGCAGAAGTCCATGTCGTCGGCAAGCTTGCCCGACTCCTCCGCGAGCCTTCGAAGCTCGTCGAGGAGGTGAGCCGTGTTCTCCTTTGCCTTCACAAGTGCGCTATGAAAACTCTTGTGCAAACTGCTTCGTTTATCAGCCGTGGAATGGGCGGTCCACTCGCTCTGAGCAAGAAGCTGGTCGATAAATTCCGGCACTTGTTGGAGAGCAAGGTTGTCCATCAATTTGAGGTTGAGAGCAGAATCCTCCCGCAACGCCGCAAACTCCGGCGAGAACCACGGGGCATAGTCACGAACAGCCCGGCGGATTTCACCAATCCGTAGCTCTGCCTCATCCACGAACCATTGCATTTTCTGCGCTCGCCGGGACTTGGCCAGCCGCTCGCGGGCCTGTTCGGAAACAGCCTCGGGCAAACGGAGCAGCGAGGACAACCAACCATCCGTGTTCCGCTGCCGCTCGCAGGTCGAAATCTCTCTCTTGAGCGGCGCAACCCCCTCCGCCAGCACTCGCAGGTAATCGAGGAATCCCTCGGCCAAACACGGCTGCACCACCGGCTGCCGCAACCGGTCCAGGCAACCTTGCTGCAAGGTCCAAAGCGAAGCCAACAAGTTGCCGCTATCCACCGACGACACAAAAAGCGGAGCCATCGCCTGTAACGTACGAGTGTCGTACCAATTCAACACGTGTCCGTGATGTTTTCGCAGACTCGAGACCGCAGTCAACGTTCGTCCGGTCTGCTCGGCGAATTCCGGCACCGTGAGATATCCAAACTCGCAAGCCACCTGCCGCGCATTGAGCAGCAGGCCAATATTCGTCGGCGACACGCGCGCCGCAATCGCGGGAGGCTCCTCCTGCACGTTGTCCGGGATCAGCCAGTTGTGCTCCGCAGTGCTGTACTCGGCAAAATACCGCCAAGTGTGCAAGGCGGCGCGCCGAAGGAAGGTAACGTTCTCGGGGGAAGTCTGATTCCGCGCCGCCGACGGTGATCCGTTCAGCCAAATGGAAATCAATTTACTACAAGCCCAAAGCACCAAAAGCGGCAGGGCTGCCGGAAGAGCCTGTGGCCGCTCGACCCAAACTAAGAGCCCCAGCAGAATAGAGACCGCCGGCATCCAACTGAGGTACACATCCACCGACGTTCGCCCTCGAGGCTTCAGCTCCGTTTCAGCCGCCGACTCCCATTCCAACAACCGGTTCTGGGTGACAAAGCGCCGAACCAGCGCCCTCGCAACGGCATCGAGGGCGAGCATGGTTTGGTGGGCAAGAAACACCACGGTAAAGCAGAGATTCACAGTCGCCGTATAAAGCCCACTCACAGCATCCCGAGCTGCATCCAAGCTGGGCTCCAAAGCAGCTTTCACCAGGTTCAGGCCAAACTGTACCCAAGTCGGCAGAAAGAGAATGCAAAGCGCAACCAAGGTCCACTGCCAGGCCTTGCCCGGCATAAGCCATCCGAGGACGAGCAGGAAGAAGGTTGCCGGCTCCACCAGACTGCGCCGTAAATTATCGAAGATCTTCCACCACGAGATCACCGAGATTGGATTGGGGACACGAGCCACCGTTTCACCCGGAACATACGGAAACAACCACCCCGCAATCTGCCAATCCCCGCGCAACCACCGGTGTTTCCGGCGATTGTGAGCGCTGTAATGCGATGGGTAATCCTCGATCACCTCAATGTCGCTGGCCAAGCCGGCCCGCGCATAGGCCCCTTCCAGCAAGTCGTGACTCAACAGCGAGTTCCGCGGAAAGCGATGATTCAGGACCTGATGAACAGCATCTACCTCATAAATCCCTTTCCCCGTGAAACTCCCTTCACCATACAAGTCCTGGTAAGCGTCTGAGACCGCCCGCGTGTAAATATCAAAACCCGTCTCCCCCGCGTAGATGGCCGCCAGCCGAGAGCGCGAGGTACTTTGCACGCTGACGCCCACCCGCGGCTGCAAGATCCCATATCCGTCCACGACCGTGTTGGTCGCCGGGTCGATGATGGCCTGGTTCAGAGGATGGGCCATAGCGCCAATCATGCGGTGCGCTGAGCCACGAGGCAACTCCGTATCGGAATCGAGCGTGATGACAAATCGAACGCTTGGCAAGATCGAAAGATCACCCACTTTGACCGGAAAACTATCGAACTGATCTCTCAGGAGCTTGTTCAGGTCGAGCAATTTGCCGCGCTTCCGTTCCCAACCCATCCACGATTTTTCGCGCGGATTATAAGTACGGTGCCGATGAAAGAGAAAAAACAAACCACTGTCTTGGTCTGCATATTTCTCATTCAACTCGCGAATCAAGTCCGTGCAAAGCACCACCAGCGGGTTGTCTTCCCGCGCCGGTTCCCGCGAATCCGGTAAATCCGTCAGTAGGGCGAAGTGGATATTGCGATCGTGGTTACCCAGGAAGCGCACTTCCAGACTTTCCACGAGCCCCCGCACCTGTTCTTCATTCAGCAGCAACGTCGGCACCGCAACCATGGTGACGCAATCGTCAGGAATCCCCTCGATGAAATCGAGCTTCGGAAGGATGGTGGCCGGCAGCAGTGCGGTCACCCACGCGTTCATCAGCTGCACTGCCGCCTGGGAGCTCGGCAAAAGCAAGAGCAGCATGGAAAAGAAAATGAGCGCCAGCGAATCGTAGAGATCCGCGACGAAGTGAACGGCCACGCCCATGATCGCAAATGCCAGAACCTGGATGCCCATCAGGAAAAATTCGTCAGGATGCTTTCGCATCAGACCCTGAACCTTCTTCCCCAAGGGTGGCCGATAACGCACTTTCTGATGTAACGCTTCTTTCCCCTCATCCAGAAGGTAGTAGCCGACATGAGATTCCCGCAGGGCGATTCGCGGATCCTCGTAGGACCGCCGTTGGGCCTCTTCGGCCAGCTTTAGAACTGCCTTGGCCACATCCAACTCGGCGCAATCGGAATGCTCGGCGATCTTGGACAGCCGATTGCGATACAAATCGCGGCTTTCAAAATCCATCCGCGCATAAGCGCCGACAGGATCTTTCTGCAGAATTCGCTCCATCCGCATGAGCGGCTCGAGAACGCCTTTCCAGGTGGTTTGCCCGATATCCCGGAGACTGCGCATGCAAATCCCGGCGCCGTGTGAGCCATCACTGGGATCTTTCAATACGTATTGTCCGCGCGCAACAACCTGTTCCAGAAGAACCAGCTTCAGCACCGGCACCAGCATCCAAAGCTCCCGTACCTGCAACGGCGTCGTCTGCTGAAACACTTCCAGAAACAAGGTGAATTCCTGCTCAGTAAACGCGTAAGACACCGCCTCCAGGAATCCCTCCGCGAGAGCCAATACGCGCGGGATGGTTTCACCATCGCGAGTACGAATATGCGTGATCTTCGCCTGAGACTTCAGCGTCTCAGTCGCATTCTGGAGTTCTGAATAGAGAAGCGGACTATTTTCGTAGAGCCAGCGGAAATCGTCGGAAATGGGCAATTCCGGCAGAGGTGACTCCAGCGCCGCACACATCGGCTTCAAGTCGCGCGCCAGGGCCCTGCCCCGCTGAACAAAGGTGCGCGACCACGGGACACTGGGTAGCCACGTGAAGGACGCCGCAAGCTCGAAGGCCTTTTGATGCAGCACCTGCGGATCCTGGGCGGCGTGGTCCGGCTCCGGCAGGCGCTCGTTCTCTGCGGTGATCGCGGCTAAATGCGTATTCTGCGGCATGTTCTCAATCAGTTCCTGTAGCTTCCCACCTAACGATAACTGGCAGCTTGCATCTCAAACATTCCGGCATAGCGCCCACCGAGGCTGAAAAGCGCATCGTGGTTGCCATCCTCCACGATCCTTCCATTCTCCAGCACCACAATACGATCCGCCATCCGCACAGTAGAAAAGCGATGAGAGATAAACAACGCCGATTTTCCCGCCGTCAGTTCCGCGAACCGCCGAAAGACTTCAAATTCGCTACGCGCATCCAGGGCGGCCGTGGGTTCATCCAGGATTAAGACCTGCGCATCTCGCAAGTATGCGCGCGCCAAGGCGACTTTCTGCCACTCGCCGCCGGACAAATCGACGCCACCGTCAAAGCGTCGTCCCAACATCTGCTCGTAACTGCCCGGCAATCTGTCGATCACGGCACCTGCCAGACTCTTTTCGGCGGCTGCTTTCAGCAGCGGAAGGTTGTCCTTCTCTTCGATTCTTCCCACGGCAATGTTCTCCCGCGCCATCATTTCGTAGCGCATGAAGTCCTGAAAGATCACGCCGATTTCGCGATAGAGGTCCTCCACGTCATACTCCCGCAAGTCCACTCCGTCGAGCAGAATCTGACCTTCGACAGGGTCGTAAAGTCGCGTCATCAGCTTGACCAGCGTGGTCTTGCCCCCTCCGTTCTCCCCGATCAGAGCGACACGTTCTCCGGCCCGCAAGTGAAAATCCAAATTGCTCAAGACTAGGCGCGTAGCCCCTGGATAGCGGAAAGAAACATTACGGAATTCGAATCCATGCAAGATAGGGCGCGGAGTACGCAGAGGGTCGGGTTTCGATCGGATCGTTGGCTCCATCCGAAAGAAGGCCAACAAGTCCGTCAGGAACAGCGCCTGATCCGCGATGCTGGACATCGTGGAAAAGACTAGTTGAATGTTGCTGCTCGCCTGCACAATCGCGCCAGTCAGAAAAATCAACGTCCCGATGCTCAGCGATCCGCTCACAGTCCGCCAAATCACATAAACGTAGGCCGAATAATACCCGGCCGTCCCAATCATCGAGAGGAAAGATCCCGCAATCAGCCGGCGCCGCGCAAGGTGAACATTCTCACGATAGATCTGGTCGGAAAGACGGGTAAACCGTTCGACCAGAAACTTCTTCAACCCGAATAGCTTGAGCTCCTTGGCTCCCTCGCGGCTTCCTCCCAGTACACGCAAGTAATCGAGTTCCCGCCGGATGGGCGTTTGCCGGAAGTTCTTCGCATATCCCAGGAACGCGAAGTGACTCTCGCCAAGAAACGCAGGAAGAATGCCCACGATTAGCAACACCCAAAGCCACGGCGAAAACAACAAAATCGAAACCGACAGGGAAGCGCCGGTAATCACCTGCTGCACCAGCCGCCCAATGGACTGAATCATCCCCAGCCGGTCAGTGGCCTGCACCCGTGCCCGCTCCAGCCGGTCGTAAAATACCGGATCTTCATATGCCGTGAGATCCAGTTCCGCCGCGTGCCGCATCACCTGAATACTGATGTGGCGCGTGTACTTGTCCGCCAGCAGTGCATCGAAGTAATCAATCGTACGCCCAAGAATGCTGCCCAGGATAGCAATGGCAAATTCCGCCCCCACCAACCACCAGAAAAGCGGCGGCATGGGCTCATGGCTGGACAACGCGTGCGCAATACGGTCGATGATGAGCTTAGTAATCCACAACGCCGCTAAAGGCGTCAGCGAACTGACCAGCCGGAAGACCAACCCAAGGGAAACGACCAGGGGTCCGGACTGCCAGACAATCCGGAGCACAGGGGGGATGTTGCGCAGCGCCGCCAGGCGCTCGCGCCAGCCACCCCAGAAGTTTTCCCGGTCAACCATTCCTAGCCTCTTGGGACAACGAGTTGATTAAAGATGCCGAAACTGTCTCGGAGGTTTTAGCGGGCAAGCGAAATCCGGAGAGCCGGGCCATTCTTCGCATGCCCGGCTCGATCACCCGGTGCACCTACCTCACGTCGGATTCCCATTCGACGTCGAATTCTCATTGAAGGGACGAGTGGTCTCTACCCCACGATTGTACCGGGAGATCGCCCTCGGCCGCATTCCGTTTATGTGTCTCTAAATGTGTGCCTTACGGGCGGGGCACTCAGGGCGTTCGGGGCCGCCCTCAGCGCACCACCTAGTACTTCTTCAAGCCCGCGCGCTGCATGCCGCGCCGCGCTGTCTCGTTCCTCATAAACATATTCCAAACGAATCCCGTTCGCAGATTCTCCGCCATCACCAGCGTGATCCCGGTGTCGATCCCAATCACGTCCGTATCGTACCAACTCGTCAGCGGGTTAAATGCGTTCACGAACCCGTATTTGCTCCAGGCCGAAGAATACCTGTCCTTAATCGTTCGCAACACCCGCATCACCTCATCCGGCAGGAACGGCAACGAACCCGCCGATGCGCTGGGCACGATCGTTCCATCAATCGGCCCGGTAGTTGGCGGCCCGCCCCATACCACGTAACCCCTAGGCGAGTCGGAAGCGCTAATCCCCCACAAGTTCTCGCTGTAACTGGAAAAATGCTTGTTCAACTCCAGGCAGAAATGCCGATGGACCTCGGTCGCAGTTACCGAATTGAGGAAGTAATCCGCATATTTGTCGCGCTTGCCCCGGAAATCAAACCAGGCCTGCGAATACTGATGCACAAAGAGCGGCGCAAACGAGCCGATGTACCGCATCCCCGCATACTCAAACGTTAGACGCTTCCAGGCCGCCCAAGTCTCGTCGTGAAGCGGATACGTCGTCGAACCGAGTCCGAGCAAATACATCATCATCAGTTCGGAATAATTGTCCCAGCGATAGGGCAAGAACCCCATTTCCGGCGTCCATCCATGAGGCAGCAAGGAGGTATCTTCCGACAACCACGTCCACTCTACTCGATCAAACACCTCATCCGCGAGCGCCTGAATTTCCTCTGTGGGAAAGTATTCCCGACAAGCCAGCACTCCACACAGCAGAATCGCGGTGTCGACGGAAGACACTTCGGCGTCCCAAACGCGCTCCCCCGTATTAATATTGGCCCAGTGATAGAAGAATCCGCGATGGTGAGGCAGCTTCCCCCAAAGGCACATCATGGTTGCCAGTGCACGCTGTTGCGCAGCCGCGCGGGTGATAAATCCACGTCTTTCGCCGATGCATAGGGCCGTCAACCCGAAGCCGGTTGCCGCAATACTTCCCACTGTGCCCTTATCGACAACGCGGGTATTGCACCGGTCTTTCACCAACCCCGTCTTCGGATTGGCCTGCTCCCAAAAGTATTGGAAAGTTGCTTTCTCCAAGTCGTGGAGAAACTTGTCATCTTCCACCGATATGGAGAACGGGCCGAGTTTGGCAGGTGCAGCTGCCTGCTTCGCCTGAGCGAACGCAAAGGGAGCAAATGGCAGGCACCCAAGCATGCCCAGAATTTGTCCCACAAAATTCCGGCGCGAAGATGTGGAGGGCTTAACGGTCATTGCGGCGCTTGATCCAGCTTACTCGATCCAGCTTAAATGATCTGAGGAGCTGAGAAACACTCAACTAGGCCGCCAGTACCAATGCCGTTCACCCATTTGAGCACGAGATCTGCCGTTCAGGCAGCACATCTCGTAAACTACTTCGGGATCCCATGAAGACAGGAACAAGACGCTCACTCTGGATCGCCATCGCCTTGACGGCCGTTCTCGCTTATACGGGAGTCCTGATTCGTCGCAGTCTGCTAAAGCCGTGGACCATCATGGGAGCCGTCACCGTCCAGGATTCTGACACTAGGAAGCAACTGCCGATAGCAAACGTGGAAATTGCATCTGCCAATCCTCTCGAGGTTGGCCCCGGCAGATCCGATTCATCCGGCTTTTTCAAAATCAAGCTCAGCAAGAACGTGAAAAAGGGCCGAATCATCAAGCTGAAATTCCGCCATCCGGATTACCGGCCTCTCGACATCGACGAAATCGCTGCCGACAAAATCTTCGTCGTCCATATGGTCCCGCTATCGAAGATCGCTGACAACATCCCCGGCCGGCCCTCGGTGGCTGTGGGCAATATCCGGGTGCGCTATTCCATGAAGGCGATGAGAACCGTCAACGTCGGCAGCGCAGTCAAAACTTTCGAGGTCGAAAATGTTGGCAACGTTCCCTGCAAACAGCAGCCCCCATGCTCGCCAGACGGAAAGTGGAAAGCCGCGATTGGCTCGGCAACGCTGGATGCTGGTTTGGGCAATGCGTTTCAAAACACCCGCGTCTCCTGCATTGCAGGGCCCTGTCCCTTTACAAGAATCGAGTCCGATGGATCCTCCAGCCCTAGCCAGAAAATCACGCCCTCGGCGCGAGACTGGTCCGATTCAGCCACGTTCCTGGTGGAAGCCGAGGTGGTCCACACCATGCAGAGCCCAATCGACCATCAATCTTACCCCGTCATTTACGGTTCCGCCCTCAACTTCACGCTACCCACCGACGCCGAGGGCGTAAGCCTGGAAGCAGATCTAGGAGGGAAAACCATCATCTTCCCCCTGGGCCCCGAACTATTCTTAACCTGGGCGAGCTGCAGCGCCACAGTGAACCGCGACGAAACCAGCCTATACCGTTGCGTGCTGAAGCCAGGTTATCGTTTTCAATAAAACTAGGGTTAACGTTTTCATAAGAAAACTAAGTGCGGCCTCAAGAAAACTCCTACGAAAATCGAACTATTCAGACGTCTCGCGGCATCTAATTCCCATTGAATAAGGCAGTAACCAGTACCAAACTTTGGTACCCGCTCGCTGATACTTCGGTGCGCCTTGCTGAGGCTCCGAGCCGATACCATAGGAGATTCTTATCCGACGCCGTTTTAATGGAGCTTTGTTGTGAGGACCCTACGAGTTTTGCTGCTGATCTTAGCGGCGTTCGCACTAGCCGCTCCATTGCCGGCAGAGGACGTCAACGCGCCTGAAACGAGTCCGAAGACCGGACACATTACCGGCACCGTTACCGATGTGAACGACGGCAGCGTTCCCGGTGCTACCGTGGCTCTCGCAGGCCCGGCTCTGACAGAACCCCGCCAGGTCGTCTCCAGCGACAGCGGGTTCTTTGAATTCAAGGATCTCCCTGCGGGAACCTATAACGTCAGCATCACCGCCGAGGGATTCGACAACTGGACTTCACCCGCTGTCACCGTCGCGCCCGGCCAGTTCGTGATCCTGACGGGCAGCAAGCTCAAACTCTCAGAGCTGCGTACCACGGTATCCGTCGTCTATAACGCGGAGGAGGTTGCCACCGAGCAGGTCCATGCCGAAGAGCACCAGCGTGTTCTCGGCATCATTCCCAATTTCTACGTCGTCTATGATCGCGATCCTGAGCCGCTCCCGGCAAAGTTGAAGTTCCATCTCGCCCTCAAAACCTCCTTCGATCCCGTTACCATCGTCGGTGCAGGTGCGCTTGCCGCCATCAACCAGGCGGGGGACACGCCGAACTACCGTCAAGGTTGGGCCGGTTACGGCGAGCGCTATGGCGCAACCGCTGCCGACGGGGTTTCCAACATCATGATCGGCGGAGCCATCCTGCCCGCGCTTCTGCACCAGGACCCGCGTTACTTCTATCAGGGCACCGGCACGAACAAGTCTCGCGCTCTGCACGCCCTCGTTGCCCCACTTATCTGCCGCGGAGACAACGGACGCTTACAACCGAACTACTCAAGCGTGGGCGGCGACCTGGCGTCCGCAGCTCTCTCCAATGCCTACTATCCGCCTTCGAATCGCGGCGCTGGGCTGGTGTTCGAGAACGTCGCGCTCAGCACCGGCGAGCGCATGCTCGGCACCCTGGTGCAGGAATTCATCCTCCACAGGTTCGCGCCCAAGCCCACTCAGTAAGAACTTAGATCAGGCGATCAATGGCCTGAGCGCATGCGGCCCGAGCCATAAAGCTGGAAGGGAGCCCAGTAGAACGGCGAACGGAACTGGCCATCGCGCAGCAAACCCAGCTTGGCATTTCGAAGTGCAACATCTGGTTCCACACCTTTGTGGAGCTCTCCATAAAATTGGTCCATGAGCGGTATTGCTGAAGCCGCCGAAACTTCGCCGAGGGCGGCGATGACGTTGCGAGCGCCTGCGCGTTGAAAGGCCCAGGACAGCCCGACAAGACCTTCACCTGCGAAGGCGCTATCGCCAGCGCTATAGCACGCTGAGATCACTACCAGGTCGGCTCCTACGGGGTGGCGAACGATATCGCGAGCATAGAGTTTGAATAGATCATTCCCAGCGCTCGGCCTCGAGAGCACAATCGCTGAATCCAGCGGGCTCGTGCGGCTCGCGGTCCCGTGAGCCACAAAATGAATGACTGAATACCGCTCCGGAGTGGCGGCAAGATACGCTCCCGGCGTGGCATTTTCCTGTTCAATAACCCGGCTGCGCTCGGCGGAAAAATGCCGGCTGACCGTTTTTACTTGTTCGACGGCACGCTCTAGCCTCGGATATTTGTTGTTGGGGGATACGGTGTTGCCTATGAGCAGGAGCGTCCGTGGCGCCATCTCGGGCTCGTTACGCTGCGGTCGGCCCAGCACGCGCAGGGCACTCCCGCAAATAACCGAAACGTCTTCGATCCAGAAGTGCGGCCGCGAGCCCTGGACCGAGTCCGGAACCGAGCCCGAAACAACGATGGTCTCGAAGTTGAGATTATTCAGACCAGCATCCGCGAAGATGAAGACGCGCCCATCTTTCGGAATCAGCGATTGGGCTGGCGCCACCAGCGTGCGATACAACCAGATGCCGTCGCGGTCGGTCAAAACCGCATTTTCTCCTGATCCGCTGGTCTCGAGACTTCCTCGATAGCGCTGGATCGCAGCCTCGATCTCTTCCGCAGGGGGTAGCGTGAGGATCCTCGTCTTCTTTGGCGTGATGGCCCACAAATAAGATTGCTTACCACCCAGCCAGTAAAACAGAAGTGTCCCACCCGACTTCAACGCAATCTCCTGCGCCTTGAGCAGACGAGGCTCTCTCGGGCCGGTTGTGTCTACCACCCCCAACCCTTGAGCGAGGGTGCGACCACGACTGTACTCGGCCCAGCGCAGAGCGTCGTTTGTTCTGCCGTGCGCGACCAGGAAATGAATGTAGTCTTCATAAATGTGCGCGCCGTTACTTAGGAACGAGAGCTCTAAAGCTTCCTGGTGTACTTCGGAACGTGCCCTTTCAAACGTGGCCAAGGCGGCGCGATATTCCCGGTCGGCGACCACAACATCGTTCTGCTGTTCCGCCAGACCGGCCAGTAGGCGTTGCGCCTCCCACCTAGCGAAGACCGGCGACTGATTGTCGCGTTCCACTTCGCTAAACTTTCGGGCCGCGTCCGCGATGTCGCCGCGACGAGCTGCAACTTGCCCCTGGATAAGGATTGGATAAATCTCGGCCACGCGGCGTCTTGCAGCATGGGCGATGTCCATAGCTTTCTGTATGTGCTCCTCCGCATCGGGCAGATCCCCCCTTTGCAGCGCCAACTGCGCCAGTGGGACCTGATCCATATAAATGACTTCTACGCTGTGAACCTTCTCGTCTTCGAGTGTCAGCGATTGCTGGAAGGCATCCGCCGCAGCCGCAAACTGGGATCTTTCGAACTGGACCTTGCCAATGCCTGTCAGGCACAGGGCCTGATCGGCAAAATCGCCGTGGGAAGACGCACGACGTTCTGCTTCGAGAAATAATTCCAGAGCACCCGCAAAATTTCCCAGGCGGTAATATCCCCAGGCTTGGTCGCCGAGTGCACTCTGGGCGATTTCCCGGGCCCCAAGTGCATCCGATAGGCGAAATGTTTCCGCGATTCGGTCGGCGGCTTCATCGAAATGCCCCTGCCGATGAGCTAGTGTGCTCAGGTCCAGCTGCGCAGTGGCTTCAGTAAATCGGTCACCGCGGCCACGGGCCAGGGCAAGCCCGTCGGACAAGTGCTTCTCTGCGGTATCCGCGTCGCCCTCTTCGATCGACAACGTGCCCAGCACTACCTCGACGTTCCCGCAAGATTGGAATGTGGTTCCCCAGCACAGTTTCTCGGCTTCCTGAAGCCGGTCATGTGCCTCACTCAAATCGTGAAGATGACCGTGGGCTGCTGCTTTCAGACTGAGGGCGAAAATCTTGGAATCCTGGCTGTCGAACGAAAGGTTCCTCGTGGAGTAGATGGCGAGCGCATCCTTATAGAGCCCCGCCCAGATCAGACACTCGGCTTCCAAATTCGCAAATTTCGCTGCCCATCCGGGACTGGCATCCCGGTAAGTCCGGTACCCGCGCTCAGCATCCGTTCGACATTCGCTCAGGTTCCCCTGGAGAAAGTGCTGGTAAGTGCGATCGTAATTTTGCTGCGCAGACTGGCGTTTGCTACAGGACAACGAGGCAAGAAGCAAGAGCAGGGAATAGCTAATCAGAGAAAGCCCCCGCTTGGCAGCAGGACAGGCATGCTTTATGGCGGAGGGAGCCATTTGGGCTTCGTCGCAAGGCGAGCACCCATACTACACGGTGGCTGGATTAGGAAGAGAAGTTTTTCAGCAAAGGAAAAAGCCACGGCATGCGGTTGCCCCCGGCATGCCGGGCCTAGTGCTCTGGGTCCGCGGTTGACTATGGCCTAGTCGTGCCGTTGCCAATGCCGATGGCTGCGACAATGCGACCCTCTCCCACACAACCGAGGCGGAAATCGATCATCTTAGTCTCGAAATAGTTACTAGGCTCCGGCCTTGCAGAGGGGTCTTCTGGATTGCTTTCGTACCTGCGCTCAACCGAGACATTCCCCAGCGTCACAATTCCAAAGTCGCGGATATACATGACATTGCGAACAACCGTTACACCGGGAATCGCCTTCGGCAAAATGATCTCCTCTACCAGAGAGCAGTTAAGCTTGTGTGGCTCGCCGTCGTCTTTGCCCTTCAGGTCGCGAAGGCGCTTGACTTCTCCGAGGTCCCCTTCACATTCCCTTCGAAATGCCTCCGATTGCGTCGCCAGTTCATCGGGCACGTCGGAAAATGCCGCGATCTCATCCGCCTCTTCTCTCACTTCGTTGAGAAAATCCTTGTCGAACAAATACGGAACATCATTGGCTGGCCGATTGCCGCAGATCTCAGGATTGACCGTTAAATTCACGTCGTATCCGCTGACCTTCAAATTTGCTAATTGCGTGCCCAAAAAAGTAACGTGCGGAACGTGTCCGGGATCGCCATTCTGCGGCTCGGGGTGCGAAGTCGCAACCTGAGCAACCACCCGATCGGCGGTAAGCACGTCAAACACATTCAAACCTTCGATCACCGATGTCGCAATCGTCACGAAGGCCTGTTGCTTCTTCTGGCTGCGGTATCCGGAAACGCGCGTGTAGCCATTCTTGAAGCTGACCAAGCCCTCCAGGTCATAGCCCTGCACCCTCTGATATAGATGGCCACCGCGCCAGTCGCGCAAAGACAACTGCGCTTCTGCCGGTATGGTCTGCAGAATGGGCCGTTCCAGAACACCGCTAAGCAGATGCGCATCCGCGTGGTATTGGTGACCACGGCGTTCGCGATACTCTGTCGTCCCAGTCGATCCTTGACTCGTCATGGTTCCCATTTTTGTTCACCCCCCAAAAGAAAATGCCTACTGGATTTACAGCTCGAACGATTTACTCTTTAGCTTTGCCTCTGGTACTTATGCCTGGCCCACCATCGTCTAAGCTCCAGACAATTTCGGCGCTGAGAACTGCACTGGCCAAGTGGCAGCCAGTGTAGCACTTGAGCCGGAGAACTACAGCCAATTTTCCCGGGCAAAGGGCAGGGCTCTGCGCTCCGAGGCGCCCAATATTGGGGTAGTGTCGAGAGTCCGCAGACCGTTTCAAAAACATCAACTATTATGCAAAAATATTATGCAGAAAATCGACGTGGGAAAACCTGCTTGATGGAAACACCTTTTTCCTATGCCGTGGAACAAGCCTGCTCACGCCATCACTGCCGAAATGGCCTCTACTGGAACAGATTCCGAGGACACCAAGGCCAGACCCGCCGCTCTAGAGTCACCGTATCTTGTTGGAAATAACACCTTTGAGAGGCGGTGGAGGCGACGGGGGTCGAACTATCCTGTGTGTTGACCTCGTGGTGTAGGCTATTGATTCTCTGAACCGCCACAGCGGCATCTAAGACCGCCCCATTTCACACTCGATTGTACGTTTCACGAAAACTCTCCGGTTCCCCGGGAATCAGGGCGCACCCACACCATTTCCCAGACTCACCCCAGATCTGAGCTGCCAAGAGGCAGAAACGCGCCCGTCTGGGCAAATCAGAAAGATGCTTATTCGTCGTTTGGTCTACACCCACGACTGACCGCCGTCAACGTGTTGTTCGCAGTTGCGATGTGGCAGTCATAGGATGCGCCATCCGAATCAGAGGAAGTATACGTCTGCCAACTCGAAGCCGGACTTACATCGGATGCGTTCGCCGAGTTCGTGACCGAGGTAGCATGAATGACCAAGCCATTACGCGAAACCCGTTGGCTACTGTGGTATTTCTGTCCGGTTGCCACCGTAAATCCGAAACGTGAGCTGCTGACGGGGAGAACGAAGTCAACCGTGATCGGAAAGCTGAAGTTGTCACCGGTTACAGTTGTCCCCTCATCGCTCGAAACCGTAGTCGTGGAAGACATGCTCGTTTGTACGGAGGTGTTCTGATCGAGGACACTGAAGTTGACTATATCGAAGTCGACGGTCTGGTCTGCCGAGAACTTCTGCTGTTGCGAGATCGAAGTAGTGACTCTTCCGTGGGATGTGTTGACGTACCCCGCAATCTTGTAATTCCGGTTGGAAGTCACGTTGATTGTTCCGGTGATGGTATCCGTGCCTTGAAGATTTTCCGTCACCGCTGGAGACGGGCTGGTCAATGTGTTGCGCGTCAGCGCGCCCGTGATCTGGGTGGTTTTCCTGTCGAGGTAGAGCAACAGCGATGCGGTTGCCGAGAAGTGATCTTCCTGGTTAAAGACGCTGAGAGCGATTGTATGAGGCTGACCGTCACTCAGCAGGCTGGCGAAAGGCGTGAGGTTCACGCGATAAGGCACAAAATCCAGTGTCTGCACGGCGGGTATCGGCCTCCATTGGTCCGGCAGAAAACCGGTGTAAACCCAGGGAGAGATGGGGGCAATACCGGCCAGTTGGCCATCAATGGTGACCTCTGTCTCACGGAAGGCCGTATTTCCACATCCGTAAACTTGGTTGATGCTGGCGAGGTCGTTGGGAAAGCAGCCAAACCATTGCTCATCGGTGCCCTGGCTCTGGGATACGACATCCAGGTACGCCTGCTCGGTATTGGTCGGCAGCGTAAACGTCGTGGAGAGCTGGTCGGTGGGTGACGACAACGTGGCCGGCAAGTTGATGCCGCCACTTCCGTTGACCTGCAGCAGCGGCAGTACTTGGTCCGGCGCCCTGCTGCCGTGGTCCTCCCCATCGTCGCCGTGTACGGCAGGATAAAACTCCAGGTCCGCATTCACCGTGAAGATCCCGTTCAGTCTCGTATTGTAGGGCGGAGGGCAATCTGTGGTGCAATTCGCCAGGACGATGGTCCCTTGTTGGGGAGCCGTCAATAGAGCGCTGTAGTCGGTCACGTCCCGCTCGATGTGCCAAGTGTTGGTGAGCGTTGGCAAAGGCTCGGGAGTGGTTCCGAAATAGATGTTCGCGTTGGCAAAGAAAATGGTCGCGGTGCGATCGAACTGGACGCCGCCGTTTTCGCTGAAGTCGGCCTCAAACACGACTTTTTTCCATGGGCCGGGGCAACTGGAGGGCGGGGCAATCGCAAAAGTCTGGGCCGTGTCCGAGAAAAATGCGAACGTGTAGTTGGTAAAAAGCGGAACCACGCAGGGCTGCTGGTGCGGTCGAGGCAGGAGCGGGTCGGCGGTAACCGTGAACTGGGTGCCAATTTGCCGGTTCGTGCTCTGGGCCAGGGATGCAGCGGCTAAGAGCGGGAGCGCTGCGAGAACTGCGACATAGGCGAGTGGGGGTGAGCAGGAACGGCATGGGTTCATGGCAGACTCCTTTACTAGTCGAGGGATGTGGAGGGAGGGTGATCCCACACAGCCGACATTTATCGCACCTCTTCTCGCGGATTGTCAAGGGGTCATTGATCGAATTATGCTATATCAATCATTGACAGACTCCATATGTGAGCATTGTGCACAGTCTTGCACTCTGCTTCTAGAATACAGTCTCGACTTGAGACGTCTCCCCAAGAGGCTGACCTCCTCCAACCGTGATAATCCGACTGCCTATTTCCGGCACCTTAGTTGCCGTTCTTTCCGTACTCAACTCGAACGCAACGGTGCGTTTTTCCCCAGGTGCAAGCTGAATTCGCTCGAAGCCGCAGAGGCGGCGGATGGGAACATTTGAGGTTGGCTGTCCGCCGCCGTTGACGTACAACTGCACCACCTCCGCACCCTCGCGTAAGGAAGTGTTTTCGACCTGCGCGGCGACGTGGAGAAGTGATTTGTTCTGAGGATCTGGATTCACGCGCAAACCGGAATAGCGAAAAGTCGAGTAGCTGAGTCCGTAGCCAAATCGGTAGAGAGGATCTCCGGTGAAATAGCGGTACGTGCGTCTCCGCATCGCGTAGTCGTCAAACGGAGGCAGTTGCGTAACCGAGCGGTAGAACGTCACCGGGAGCCGCCCGGAAGGATTGTTTGCTCCGGACAACGTCTCCGCGATAGCACTGCCACCTTCTTCTCCGCCGTACCAGGCATCAAGAACAGCAGCGGCATGCTGTTGCGCAAAATTGGCAGAGATTGCACTTCCAGCAACGAGCACGACGACGACAGGCTTGCCGGTGTGAACAATCGCTTCGAGGAGTTTCTCCTGCGGCTCTGGAAGATCAAGACTGGTGCGGTCCCCACCGGCGAAGCCAGGAATATTCACCTTCATCTCTTCGCCTTCGAGTTCTGAGTTCAATCCGAGAAACGCCACGGCCACGTCAGCACTCTTGACCGCCTCCACCGCCTCCGCGAGTAGCGGTTCTGCCGGAGGTCTCCAGACCAGCTGCATTCCCACCCCGCCACTATGCTGCAGATATTCAACTCGCAGACGGTAGTAAGCCGTCTGGTTCAGGACTATTCGAGTCTCTTTGGGCGCACGGGTCGAGGAGGATTCGGCTTCATCACTCAAAATTAATTTGTCATCCAGAAAAACCCGGGCTGAGTCTCCGGCTCTGCATTCCTCGCAGCGCATGCGGACTATGCCGATGGCGTATTCGCCGGAGTATGGCGCGCGGAGTTCTCCGCTCCATCGCACGGAATAGTTGCTGTGGGGCACCCGAGCTTCGAGTTCAGCATCCTGCATCTGACGCTCGAGGTACACTCGCGGTTCAGAACGCGAGACAACAGGCTTCCCCTGAAAGTCGGGGTTGGCATAGTACTCCGCGAGAAATCCGCTGCCGGTGCCAGCAGATTGCATCAGGATTCCAGGAACAAGTGCATTCGATCCGGAGGAGAATGTACTTCCCAATGCAAAACGAATCTTGGTCTCTGCACCGAATTGCCGTTGCATGCCGGCGAGCGGCGTTACGATGCTTGCGGGGGTCCCGTGATAGTTGGCCAGCATCGTGTCCAGGTCGTCTGCTGCCGGCCCGATCACCGCAATACTGCGAACATCTTCCTCCAAGGGCAGGACTTGTTTCTCGTTCTTGAGCAGAACAATTGATTCCCGCGCAGCCTGCAATGCCAATTCGCGATGTGCGGGAGAATCGTTTTCGGAAGACTGGACATTGGCATAGGGAACGCGCTCGGGAGGATCGAACATACCCAAACGGATGCGGGCCACAAACAACCTTTTCAGCGCACGATCAATCTCGCCCTCGGAAATCAGATTGTTCTTCACGGCCTCAACCAGCGAAGCATATTCGTCGCCGCACGTGAGGTCCGTGCCTGCTTTTACCGCACCCGCGGCTGCCTCTGCCAGGGTGAGCTTGTACTTGTGGCCCTCGACGATGTCCGTAACCGCGCCGCAATCGCTGACCACATATCCCTGGAATCCCCAGGAGCTTCGCAGATGTTGCAGCAAAAGGGAAGTACTCGCGCATGCTGGTACCCCGTCGACCCGGTTGTAGGAACACATCACAGATGCGGCTTGACCTTCGACCACGCTTGCGCGAAAGGCGGGCAGATAGGTTTCCTCGAGATCGGCTGCGCTGGAGTTCGCATCAAATATGTGCCGGGAAGACTCCGGGCCACTGTGAACCGCGAAATGCTTAGCCGTGGCCACGGTCTTCAGCATAGTGAGGATCGGAGCCCTCCATGCCCTGGATGAAAGCAACGGCCATGCGTGCAGTGAGAAACGGATCTTCCCCATAGGTCTCTTGGCCTCGCCCCCAGCGCGGGTCACGGAAGATGTTGATGTTGGGCGACCAGAATGTGAGCCCATAGTATCGACCGTAATTGCCCTTCCGCTGCGCTTCGTTGTACTTCGCGCGCGCTTCTGTGGAGATGGTATCGGCAACCCGGTGCATGAGATCCGTGTCCCACGTAGCGGCCAGACCGATCGCCTGCGGAAACACGGTCGCCCGACCGGCACGAGCTACTCCATGCAGGGCCTCATTCCACCAGTCATAGGCGGGAATACCCAGCCGCTCAATGGCCGGGGCGCTGTTCTGCATCTGCAATGCCTTTTCCTCGAGCGTCAACCGGCCCACCAGGTCGGCCGCTCTTGCATCCGGAGCGAGATTCGAATCGCGGAAAGGCGGAGCGTTCGCCGTTTGCGCCGATAACGGCGGGAGAGAGAAAAGAATCGCCGAGATTAAGCCGGCAAGTTTCGGACTAAACCCTCGCGGGGTGGCGCTCATTTGCTTGGCGCCTCAGCAACGGCGGTGACCAGATCACGTAGGGGCTTGATTACCGTGAAACGAACCAGTGCTTGTGGCTTCTCGGCTTCGCTAATAACGGCAAACTTCCCGGCTTTCCATCGAGCGCCCGCGGGCAGTCCAGAAGAGAGATAAGAGATCGCTTCGAGACCCAGTGTGCCCAATTCGGCGAGCTGATGGGCCCGACCTTTGATCTTGGCGAGTTGGGGCGAACCGGCAATCAACTGCAGGGTTCCGGGCCCCGCGACGATCCAGGTATTGAAGTCGGCAACTAGTTCTGCTTTTTCCTGTGTTCGGGTTGCAGGATCCTGTAGGTAAGCGCGCGTAAGCGCTTCAAAATTGTGGTGCGATGGCGGATCCGGCGGAAGAGCGTCGGCCATCTGATTGAGTGGTGTGAGTTGATTGGGATGTTGTTGGGATGCCTGGTCGTCGAACGTGACAGGCTCGAGCACGGAGGCCAGCACTTCGAGCGGACCAATCTGCTGCACACCGGCCAACCGGCGCAAAGCGGCCTCTTCGTGAGAGATGTGGGTCAGACCGAGAGCTTCCAGGCGCAATGATTCCAGAGCGAGCCGGCGATACATGTCGTCCACGCTGTCTACATTACGTGGCGACCAGAGTCGCTCGGCGATTGCCGCCGTGCGCGGCCAGATGCGCGAGTCGATGGTTTGCGGGCCGGCCTGCTCTGTCCACATGCAGGCTTCTCCGCCGAGGATGCGCGCCTGTTGTTCCGGGTTGAGGTCGCTCGATTCAGGGAGAGGGTCAATCCTGTAGTGCACTTCAGCGCTGCTCTTGATATTCAGATAGTAGCCGGCGGAGAGTACGCCGCTATATCCGTTCTTGGCTCCGGCGGCCAGTGAGCCGAAACCGCGCCAGCTCTGGATGACGACGCCCTTGGGCAAAGCGGGCGTGAGAATTTCGTCCCAGCCAATCATGCGCTTGCCATGCTTCTCGAGAAGTTGCAGCAGACGCTGGTTGAAGTAGTTCTGCAACGCGGCAGTATCGTTTAAGCCGTGTTCGCGCATGAAGTTCTGGATGCGCGGATTTGCTTTCCACTCGATGCCGTTGTTCTCGTCACCACCAATGTGCAGGAAGTGATCAGGGAAGATGGCCGCCATTTCTCCAATGAAGGTATCGAGAAATTCATAGGTACTCTCTCGCGTAGGATCCATCACCCGATTGAAGACCCCAAACTCGTGCTCGATGTGGAACGGACCATGGCCACTCGCGAGATCGGGATATCCGACGAACCAAGCGCCAGTATGCCCGGGCATGTCGAACTCCGGCACCACGCGGATGCCGCGGTCACGCGCATAGGCGACGATCTCGCGGGCTTGGTCCTGCGTATAGAAGAACCCGTCAGACCCCAGTCCGGCGAGTTTCGGGAACGCTTTACTCTCAATCCGGAAACCCTGATCTTCGCTGAGGTGCCAGTGGAAGACGTTTAGCTTAACCGCAGCCATGCCATCTAGGGTGTGTTTGAGAACATCGACTGGGATGAAGTGGCGTGCACAATCGATCATGAGACCACGCCACCGGAAGCGGGGCGTATCGCGAATCGACACGGCAGGAACAAAATAGCTATTCATGTCGGACTGGATGAGTTGTTCTAGTGTTTCGAGACCGTGTATGGCCCCGACGACTGTGGCAGCGCGAAGGCGCGCACCGAATGGAGTGACATCGAGTGAGTAGGATTCGTCTTCGTCCACCGTCTGGACTGCATCTCCAGGACCCTCGACGCTGACGACGAGCCTGGCTGTCGCCTTGTCGGCTGCTAGTGCTGTCGATATCAAAGTAGCAGTCTGAGTCTTGATGCGATCAAGGCTGCGCCGTATGGCGTCGTCGAGGCGGGCATCCCGGAACTGATCCGTTCCAGTGGTAAAAGATGGCGTGATGGCGAGGCGGCCTTCCTGCACGGAAAGCTGCGACGGCTGCGGCATGAGGGTGTTGACGAATGCGGGTGCGGCGCTTGTCGGCGCCGTTGCCGGACTCGATGCGGCAGACAACGCTGTGAGAGTTGCGATAATCGTTGCGAACGTCAGTCCCCGTATCACTGTTTCTCCTTGGTAAACCCTCAATGCGGCGTTCGCTGCATGTCCTCGACGCTCGGACCACCGGACTGGAAGGCATACGCATCCGGCACAGCTGTACTTCCGTATTTTTCCCTTGCTTCCAGGGCTGTCATTTGCACGTGCCATGGCAGGGACATACCGGCCGCCCAGGTGCCCCGGAGAGGACCGCCTGCTGAAGGCTGGGTACCGAGCGATCCCCATCAGGCTCGAATGACTTTGATTCCACTCTTGGTGAACTCGACAGCAGCATCGTCGGAGGTGCCGGCATCGGTGACGAGCACATCCACGTCCTCAATCGGGCAGATCAACGAAGGAGTCACCACGCCGAGCTTGCCGGAATCCGCCACGACGATCACTTGTTTGGCCTGTTTGACCATAGCTCTGAAGGTGAGGGCTTCGTCGGATTCGTTCGTCGTTGCCCCACGGCTGGCGTCGATTCCCGAGACGCTGACAAAAAGCTTGTCCATGAACATGTCGCTCAGACTGGTGATCGCAGCGGGGCCAACCAACGAAAAGGACCACGGCCAGTGGACATACCCGCCCGTCAAATGAACTTTAAGCCCCGGCATATTGCAGAGCTCCATACCAATGTTCACCGCATTCGTAATCACCGATAAGTTGGTGCGATGCCGCAGGTTCCGCGCCACCCAGGTGGTGGTGGTGCCAGCGGTGAAACCGATCGTCTCGTTCTTCTGGATCAATTCCGCGGCAGCGGTCCCAATGTGACGCTTTTCCCGTACGCACTGCTGTTCGCGAGTTTGAAACGCTGTGTCGTAACGGAAGGGCTCATAGAGAAGCTCCTGCACGAGCGTGGCTCCACCGTGTGTGCGCTTGACGAGCCCTTTGCCTTCCAGCCGAGCTAAGTCCCGCCGAATACTGGGCGCGGAAGCGCCCAACGACGTAATCAGCTCCTCCACGCTTACGCTGCCCCGTTGCAGCAGTAATTTCAGGATTCGCTCGGTCCGGTGTTCGAGTCGTTTCGTCATGCAAATGCAGGCTCTACAGGATAACGGAGTTGTCAACCGGCGGGCTTTGCTCCCATTTACCCTCGGACTTCACAGGCAAATGTAGTTCTATCATCAGGTTAGCGCAAACTCTTCACCAAGAACAAGCCGACCTGTCGATGATTGTCGCTCCCATCAATCAACATATATGACTGATCATACTATCAGAGCCAAGAATTATGATCGTTTTATCGACAATCAATCATTTTTCGCTTGACAGTGCAATTCGAAGTGGCTACATTTTCACTTCACGAACGCCGATGCCTGTGCCGAGGACTCTAGGAGACCCGAAATGATGAGGAAGAGGATGGAGTGCTGGTCGCAATTCTGGTTGGCCTGCTCAGTCATGGCCCTCCTGTGCACGAGGTCTGCGTTGGGCCAAACGGTTACCGGCGCCATCACCGGCCAGGTAACGGACCCCAGCGGAGCCGTTGTCGTCGGCGCAAACGTCACCGCCGAAAACACAGCAACTGCGGTGAAAACACCGACGCAAACCAATGGATCCGGCATCTACACCATCCGCTTTCTGCCCATCGGCACCTACACCGTGACCATCGAAGCCAAGGGGTTCACCACCCAGAAGGTTCCCCCGTTTGCTCTGGAGATCGACCGCACAGCCAAGATCGACGCCAGCTTGCAAGCCGGTGACTCCATTACTGTGGTGGTACAGGCGGACATTCATCCGATCCTCGATACTTACGATGCCACGCTCGGCAACACTCTCACCACCAATGAGATTGCAAACGTCCCGTTAAACGGCCGCAACTTCTCCTCGCTCACGCTTTTCCAGCCCGGCGCGATTGGTACCGATCCAAACGGCATGACTGGAATCAGTGCGATCGAACGCAATAATTTCAACAGCGGCACCGCGTCGGTCAACGGGAATCGTCAGCAGGGAAACAACTACATGCTGGAAGGCGCCGAGGACAACGAACCGCAGAACGGCTTGATCGGCTACAACCCGGCGCCGGATGCGATTGCTGAGCTTCGAGTAGTCTCAGGCAACGCGAATGCTACATTTGGAAACGCAAGCGGCGGGGAGGTGGTCACCATCCTGAAGTCTGGTACTAACCACTTCCACGGCACCCTCTACGACCTTTTGACCAATGAGAAGCTCGATGCCAACACGTGGTTGAACGACCACAACGGCAATAAGAAGAACTCTTATACGCAGAATATTTTTGGCGGGACGTTTGGCGGACCGATCCTGCCCAACAAGCTTTTTTTCTTCGGCGACTACGAAGGCATCCGCAGGCACACCGGTGGCGCAAACTCAATCAGCGTTCTCACACAAGCCATGCGCAACGGAGATTTCTCCGCTCTTCTAGCCAAAGGCATCCAGCTTTATGACACCCAGAACAACTTTACCCCATATGCGGGAAACCTGAATGTGCCAATCCTCAATCCGGTAGCCACCTATCTTTTTGCCCATCCCGAATCCTATCCCCTTCCGAATCATGCGCCAACGGATGGCCTGCTAGCCGGTAACTTCCAGGGATCGCAGTCTGGTTTCATCTCCAATAATCAGGAAGATTTTAAGGTCGACTGGACCCCTGGTAACACGAACGCAATCAACGGTTTCTACTCTCAGGGAAAGGCCAGTGACTTTACCACGTCCATCATTCCGATCAGCTTCCCCGCTCATAGTACCTATCCAACCAAGATTGCTGGCGCGAGCTGGGTTCACACCTTCTCACCGTCCATCATTAATCAGTTTCGGCTCGGCTTCACCCGTGTTCGTTGGAACAACGGCAACCCCAGCGATCCCTCGGGAGTCTTTGGTACAAACGGTGACCAAAAGGTCGGCATTACGCTTCCTTTTCCCCAAACATATTCCGGCTTCACGGGGCAGAATATGAGCAGCAATGGTTTCAGTCAAGTCAGCTACATCGGAACCCAAGCCAACCCTCAGGTCTTTACCGACAATACTTTCAACTACTACGACAATCTCACCTGGCAGCACGGACGCCATTACTTCTCCGTCGGAGTGCAAGCGACCCGATATCAGCAGAATTACCTCAACGCCGGTAACGTTGGATTCCTCGGACAGTTCAACTACTCTGGGCAATATACGGGCTTAGCAGGTGGCAACGGGTACGGTCCTGCCGACTTTGTTCTTGGCCGGATCCAAAACGTTTCGCTAGCAGACCCTCTCAGCAATGTGGGTAATCGGCAGTGGCGCCTCGCAGGCTACTTCCAGGACGATTTGAAACTAACCAGCAGGCTCACTCTAAACCTGGGGCTGCGCTATGAGTACGACCAGCCTTGGTATGAACAAAACAACAAGACTGCGAATGTTCTTCCTAATGGTACGGTGGAGTACGCAGGCCACGTTCCAGCCCTGGCAGTTCCGGGGTCGATTGTATGTCCCACCCGCTCCTGCTACGACGGCAACTACAAGCAGTTCATGCCTCGCGTGGGCTTCGCGTTCCAGCCGATGGACAAATGGGTCATTCGCGGCGGTTACGGCGCCACCAGTTTCTTTGAGGGTTATTCTTTCAATCAGCGCCTTACCTCCAGCCCTCCCTTTTCCCTTTCGATCAATAACAATGCCGTCACTCCATCCGTGGGCAACGGCGGCACACCGTTCACAGTCGCCAATGCTTTCAGCCAGCCCATAGGCATTAACAGTTCCCAGTATTCCGTCTGGCCACAGAATACTCAGCCAGCATATATCCACCAATTCACCCTCATGGTTGAGCACGCCATCACCAACCAAATGTCACTGGCGGCCGGATATCACGGCCAAGTTGGGCATCACCTTGCGGACTACCGCAACGGCAATCAACTCACTTTGGCCCAGGCGGCCGATAACGTTGGCTGCGGCACAGGGATTCCAACCAAGGACCAAGCGCCATATTACTCGTTGGTGGGACAATGCAACTCTATAACGCTCACCGAGTCCCAAGCCAGGATGAATTACAACTCTGCCCAGGTAACCCTGCGTCAGCGACCAACTCACGGGCTGGAATACACGCTCAACTATACGTTCGCGAAGTCTTTGACCAACTCGTCCGGCAACTACTCCGTGTCCGGTACCAGTTTCAACGGTCTCAGCGTCCAGGATGGCTACAATCTGAATGCCGACTACGGGCCATCCGGGATGGACATCCGTCACAGCCTGAATTTTGTTGGCGTCTACCACTTGCCCTTCGGTCGCGGACAGACGTTCGGCAGCAATGCGAATGGGTTCCTTGACGCAGCGTTTGGAGGATGGAAAATAGCAACCACGGCCCTGATTTATTCTGGATTTCCCGTCACCATCTTCGGCCCGAATGCCAGCAATACCAACAACGCCGGATGGGGCTTCAGTCGCGCAAACCATTACCGTCGCCTGATCATCCGCAACCGCTCGATGGAGAACTGGTGGGGAACTGATCCCTCGGCGATTGGCTGCAATGGCCCAGACAATGGGGTTTGTGCTTACGGAGCCGCATTGCCGGGCACGTTCGGTACTGCTGGCAATAGCACGGAACGCGGCCCAGGCTTCCGGCAGGTCGACCTGTCCTTGTTCAAGGACTTCCATGTATGGCGCGAACACCTCGTCGGTTTCCGAGCCGATTTCTTTAACGCTTTCAACATCGCCAGCTACCAACTCCCCGACAGCGGTGTGACGGACGGCGTGGGCACCTTCGGCAACATAACCAACACGGGAAACCCGGTGCGCTCTCCGAACCGGCAGATACAGCTCGGCTTGCACTATAGTTTCTAGGAGTGGCCGTCTAACTCATTCCGTGGGCCGCCATTGAAAAATTGGCGGCCCGCTTGTAACTCGAACCAACGTCATCTCGAGTGCTTCCGTTCTCTTCAGACCCTCACCATGAAAAATTCCTTTGTTCTTGAAATCTGTGTGGAGTCGGTCGAGAGCGCGATCGCAGCCGAGGGCGGAGGCGCACATCGCATCGAACTTTGCGCCGATTTGGCCGGAGGCGGTACGACCCCAAGTGCCGGCTTGATGCAGAGCGTTCGCGAACACGTACATCTCCCCGTCCACGTAATGATTCGGCCACGTCCAGGTGATTTTTGTTACTCCAATCACGAACTGGAAATCATGCGCAACGACATTCAGGTGGCGAAACAGTTCCACATGGATGGCGTGGTTCTGGGCATTCTGCGGGAAGACGCTCGTGTCGATGCCGAGCGCACAAGAATGCTGGTGGAATACGCACACCCTTTGCCGGTAACCTTTCACAGGGCGTTCGATCTGGCTGAGAACCCGACAACCGCTCTGGAAGACGTCATCGAGACGGGCTCTACCCGCATTCTGACCTCCGGAGGCGAATCGCGGGCTACGGACGCGCTTGCGATTTTGCGGTACCTGGTCGACACCGCGAAAGGGCGCATTTTGATCATGCCTTGTGGTGGCATCGACTCGGGCAATATCGCACGCATCGTAAGAGCAACCTCTGCTCGCGAAATTCACACCTCCGTCGGAACATCGAACCCGCGTCCTTCGAACGATGGCAACGGCATGTTGGATGGCAGGGAAGAGCCTCGTTCCCCCACACAGTTCGCGGTTCTTGAGCAAAATGTGACGGACCTCGTAAATCGACTTGCCAGTCTCTCTCCTGATGAAGTTGTGCGCGAAGAGTGATTTCCGTCAGCGGAATATGAAAAAGAAATCTGGATTCCCCAAAACCGTCGCCGCGTGTGCGCTCTTCCTGCTAAGCCTAGCGTTTTCGTGGGCACAGAACTTCACGGATGTGAAGCCCAGTCCGCAACAGGTGGCTTGGCAGGATCTGGAGATCGGCGCGATTATCCACTTCGGCCCCAACACCCTCATGGACCGGGAGTGGGGAGACGGAACAGCGGATCCCTCGATCTTCAATCCTCCTGCCGTCGACCCAGAGCAGTGGGTGCGGGCCGCCAAAGCCGCCGGCGCCAAGTATGTTGTGTTCGTTTCTAAACACCATGATGGCTTTTGCCTGTGGCCGACAGAACAGACCCAGTACTCAGTCAAGTCGAGCCCTTGGAAAGATGGCCACGGAGATCTGGTCAGAGAGGTCGCCACCGCCGCGCACAAGTATGGCCTGAAGTTCGGTGTTTATCTTTCCCCCTGGGATCGCCACGAGCCGGCCTACAAAGACAATGCGACCTACGACCGGTACTATCTCGCGCTGTTGAACGAGTTGGTCACCGGCTATGGCGAGCTGACCGAGTTCTGGTTGGATGGCGCGGGCAGTGCCGGCCACGTGTACGACTTCGATCATTACGTTGATAACCTGCGGGTCTATCAACCGAATGCCCTGGTTTTTGCCGACGCTGCCTTGCTGAAGTATGGCGATATCCGCTGGGTTGGAAACGAGGCAGGGAACGCGCCGGAAGACAATTGGAATGTATTGGATCTGCACGGGTACCTCCGCTACCGCCCCGCCGAAGCGGATACCCCACTCCGCAAAGAGCATTGGTTCTGGCATCCCAATGATGAGCAGAGTTTGAAATCCGTGAACGAACTGCTGGACACTTATCACAAAACCGTCGGCCGCGGAGCCCAGCTCATGATCGGTCTCGCTCCCGACAATCGCGGCCTGCTGCCTGACTCGGACGTAAATCGCCTCAAGGAATTTGGAGAGGTTCTGGCCTCAACCTATGCCCCCTCGAAGAATCTTGCGGGTCGCGCCACGAATGCGTCGGCCTTTCGGGGGGCTCTGGATTCCGATCCTGATACCGTATGGTCGCCGCCAGAGGGATCTCATTCCGCGGTCATCGACTTAGTTTTCGCCCATCCGATGAGTTTCGATCGCGCTCTCACGATGGAATGGCTGGTGGACGGACAAAAGGTCCAGAAGTACGCGATCCAAGTGATGGAAGGCGAGAAATGGAAGACGATCTATTCGGGAACCACCCTCGGCCATAAGAAGATTGATCTCTTCCAGCGCACGACTGCGCAACGCGTGCGGCTGAATATTCTCTCTGCTTCCAGCACACCACGGATTCGAGAGTTCCAGTTGTTCGATGCAACGCGAGCACAATAATTGGCATGCCAATGCTTGTCATGCCTATGAAGTGATCCATCGTACTATCAGCGTTGTTCCATGTACTGACTGCACCCCTAACTATAACTAAGCCTTGCGTTAAATGAAGAGCCGGAAGCCTCCAAAGCACCTGAGCCCGATAAACCCGTTCTCGGCCGTCTAAAGTCGCTCTCCACTTTGCCACTGCCCGATTGGCGCTTCCACGACCAGCCGCACCCGGAAGAGCCGACTCTGGACGACTCCAACTGGGAAGTCGTGAAGGTGGACGACCTGTGATCGTTCGCTTCTATGAGTGGGCTGGCAAAGAAGGTGAGGTCAAGTTGGCAGTTGCCCCAGGAGTGCAAACCGCATCCGAGACGGATCTCATGGAGCGGCAGACAGGGAACCTGTCGGTGATGAACAATGCCGTCAGCGTTCACACCAAGCCTACGAGATCAAGACAGTGAAAGTGCAATTTGCTACCGTGCCGGATGAGAACGCCACGAACGATGTTCGCTTAGTTTGCACCTCGCAACAGGTGCAGTTGAGCGGAACCCGGAGTTAAGCACAGAGGATCGACGGAGAGGCTCTAGAATATGAGAACGATCATTCTGGCCAGCAATCGGCGTGTGGATATTCGTCTGAACAGCGCCGCACCCGTCCTCCCAGAATCAGTTCGCCAGTTCGCCCTCAATGCTACCGATTTTCGTTGACACCCCTGAGTGAGAAGGGAACCAAGAGGGCGGCACGGCAAGCGACCAGGAAGAAGGTGACGCGCAAGGCCCAGCACTAACTCTAGACTAGGAGCAAACCCAACGAGCAGGAAACTGATGCAGGGGTAAGTAGATTACGGGGTCGTGGTGATTCGTTGGGTGAATCTGTTCCGGCGGTTGCCGTATTTGAAACCGTTCAGCGCTTAGTTGAGATCACTTCCCAAAATGACAGATCATCGGTCGCGTGAGCCACCGTTTTCACGAGGAACTCTCAGCGGTGCAAAACGCCGGTAACCGGCGGAGGGAGTTCGATTTCCCTCCAAAACAGTCCAAATCGTGCGAGGGAACCGAGACGATCGCTCGTAGCACATCCCCGGCACGATTGGATGTCTGCGAATTTCTCAGGGCAGCGTTGCAACCGCCAGAAGTTAGTCGAAGTCAATCCTCTCGAATCCCAAACCCTGCAAGAGGCTGCTGATGGTTGCAACAGCATTCTGCTGGGCGGTTCGCAAAATGCCATCGGCCAGGGCAGCCTCCTGCAGTTGACGTTCCCCCTCCTGGCGGACTTGCGATTCCAGATTCGGGTCGGTGGGCACCAAGAACCCGGTTTGCCTGGAATACACCCGAGTCTTCGCGCTATCGATCCTGGTGCGGAAAACCTGCGCCGCAGGAAGGTGCAACCGGACCCGCTTGCCGTCGACCTTGACGTCGCCCGGCTTTAGATTCGAGAAATCAATGCCGGCCACAACTTCGCCGTGCACCATCAGCAGGAGTCGGTCTCCGGCTAAAAAATCCGGGAAGACAGGGTTTTCCTTCGCGCCGATTACCACCTTGTCCATGGTGTAAACGACTGTCTCCAGCCGCTGCAACCTCTGAATGCGATCTACCACCGAGGGCTGGCTTTCATCGATACTCAGGGTTCCACCGGTCAATGCTGACCAAATATGGCTCAAAGGAATTCGCCCGGAACTTCGCGACGACATCAACCATCCAATCGAGCCGACCGACAGCGCGCCGAGGAAGAGGCCGAGGATGACAGCAAAGACAACTTCCGAAGAGGAGCGATGAGGTTTGGGAGAGGGGGGAGCCGCATCAGGATCGTGAGGCATCCTGCAAGGTTATCACTGGGCGGAGGAAGAATGCGGTGAACGATGACTTGAACAGAATCATCGATCTGGCAATCGGGTTGTTGCCTGGCCGCGACGCACTTCGCCGGCTGAATGTAGAACCAGCGAGATAGTACGAACCCCGGCTATTTCCGCGTGGCCGACCTCTCCCGGAGAAACGCGTTCCTGTTGCGCACTGATACGAGGGGAAAACCTCGCTTGCCATGACAGGATTGGCGGTCCGATGTTCAACAGAGCAGAACTCGCTTGACCTAAGTCGACGTTGCCACCGAGAATCCTGAATTCGCACGAAAGAGTCCCGAACTCGATACTCTTGCATGAAAATTCCGGATCGCTCCGCTAGACCCCGGACCGCAAAACAACCCGCACGCGCGCGGACTTTCGGGCCCGTGGTCCGCGTCGCCAGCGACAATTTTCTGGAAATGTATGATTTTCAGGTCTTCGGATACTACGCGGCAGCGATCGCGCGCACTTTTTTCCCGAGCGGGAGCGAATTCGCGTCGCTGATGCTTTCTCTGGTGACCTTCGGCGCGGGTTTTTTGATGCGGCCCATCGGGGCGATCCTGCTGGGTGCTTATATCGATCATCGCGGGCGCCGCGACGGACTGCTGCTGACTCTCGGATTGATGGCGATCGGGACCGTTTCCATCGCGTGCACGCCTTCCTACGCATCGATCGGGCTGATTGCGCCGCTAATGGTCGTCGCCGGGCGGCTGGTGCAGGGGCTTTCGGCCGGCGTAGAGGCGGGCGGGGTCTCCGTTTATCTTTTCGAGATTGCCACACCCGGACACAGGGGTTTCTATGTGAGCTGGCAAGCTGCGAGCCAGCAGGTCGCGGTAATGTTCGCTGCGGTGGTCGGGCTGGGGTTGACGTCGCGGCTCACCGGCGAGCAAATGACGCGTTGGGGATGGCGCGTGCCGCTGTTGGTCGGCTGCGTAATTATTCCACTGCTGTTTCTGTTGCGGCGATCGCTTGAGGAGACGCCGGAATTTCTTCAGCGCAAGCGCCCTCTATCGCCAGGCGATATTCTGCGCACGTTGGCGCGCAATTGGAGGCCTGTAGCGCTCGCACTTTGCTGACCATCATGAACACGGTTTGTTTCTACCTAATCACGGCGTATACCCCAACGTTCGGTGGCAGCGTGCTTCATCTTGCGGCGATGGACAACATGATCGTCACGCCGTGCGGCGGCGCTTCCAACTTCTTCTGGCTTCCGATCATGGGTGCGGTCTCCGACAGGATTGGCCGGCGTCCACTGCTTGCCGCTGTCAGTGTGCTGGCGCTGCTGACGGCTTACCCGGCGTTGTCGTGCTGATAAACGCGCCGTCATTCAGCCGGCTGATGACGGTGGAGTTGTGGCTCTCGTTCCTGTTTGCCAGCTACAACGGCGCACTGATCGTGTTCCTGACGGAAATCATGCCGGCTGACGTCCGCACCGCCGGGTTCTCCCTTATCCATAGCAGCGCGACCGCGATCTTCGGCGGATTCACTCCCGCGATCGCAACGTATCTAATCCACGCGACTGGCAATCGCGCAATTCCGGGAGCGTGGCTGTCATTCGCCTCCATTTGTGCGACATTAATTATTGTCAGTAAATTATTTATAATAAATGAGATATGAGTTGATGCTGCGGGAGTCGAACCATCCAGCCTGATGAGAACATGTAACTTGTTTTGATTCTCGGAACCGCTACAACGGCCAAAAAGGCCCCATTGCCCGATCCATTGTACGTTTATTGCACGAAAATGCTCCGCTCTGGAGTCCCCGCAGACCCACATAGCGACCACAGTATCCGATAGATTCGCCGGGCTGGATCGAGAAAAAAACCAGGTTCCTCTGCCCTGCGAGTAGAGTGTCTCGCAGGTATCGATGTCTTGTCTTCGTTCAGGGGCTAATGCCCAGAAGATCTCTGCGAAAGGGGCTAGACCATTTGCTGTAATAACAAACCTATCGCTGACCGAGATCGGGTGCTTGGTATAGTTTTCGCCATGGTGCTCGGTAATGTATTTCCCGATAAACGCCTTACCAATGCTGGTTTACAAACGCTCATCGAGCAGACCAGCGTAAGCTAAAGCCAGAGTCGCAGCACAGATGGCCGCAACAGGACGGCTCAGCGCGACCATTGTTCGCGCCGCTTTCGAGACCTCGGGCACTTCTCCAAAATCAGTGGCAAACGATTCGGTGGAAGTTTCCTCCTTTGTGTGAAGAATCGGTGGTCAGTCTTCAGATATGGGGGAGTCTCTCATCTGCTCACAAGTCCGAAAGCACGCCGTCCATACCCGTGTATATCGGTCGCCGGCGCTTGCCAGAATGAAGAGTTCTGCAAGTTCGCTCAAGACGGCGGCAATCCGATCGGGAAAACAGCTATGGAAACACTACTTCAGGATCTGCGCTACGGGTTCCGCGGGTTGCGGAAGGATCCCGGCTTCACAGCGGTAGCAGTGCTGACCCTGGCGCTTGGAATCGGGGCGAACACGGCGATCTTTAGTGTTGTAAATGCCGCTCTATTCCGTCCGCTGCCGCTGCGGCAACCTGGTCAGATCGTGCGATTGCAGGAGCACCATCAACGCCCGGCCAACGTGACCGGCGCGACATTTCGCGATGTGCGAGAGCGCAATCGCGTGTTTTCTCACGTTGCGGCTTATCGCATTTTCTCGCAGAACCTGAGCGACACGCGGCAAGCGGTGCCGCCGGAGCAGATCGACACTGCATTCGTTACGCAGGATTTTCTGCCTCTGCTTGGAGTGGCACCGTTCCTGGGATCGGGATTCGACCAGGAGCAGTTCCGCGAAAATGCTGAGCACGTTGTGATTCTCGATTATGGACTCTGGCAGCATCATTTCGGATCGGACCGCGACATCGTCGGCAAACCGATTACCCTCCACGGGACTCCACACCGAGTTGCCGGTGTGATGCCGATGGGATTCTCCTTTCCGGAATCGGTTCAAGCCTGGGCCCCCCTCACCGATGACATGGCCTTTCCGCAGAACCGCCGCGCCCACCTGCTTACCACTCTGGCGCGCGAGAAAGCCGGCATCTCGAGGGAGGCTGTAAACGCTGACTTACAGGCGATTGCGGCGCAAGTTCAACAAGAGAATCACGACGTCGATCCTGAGTTCACATTCCGTGCGGAACGCCTGCAGGACAATCTCGTTTCCAGTGTTCGCCCCACGCTGCTGATTCTGCTGGGGGCGGTTGCCTTCGTGCTCTTGATTGCATGCGCGAATGTCGCCAACCTTTTGCTCTCGCGGTCGGTCGTGCGTCAAAAGGAAATCGCGTTGCGTTCCGCTTTAGGGGCCACGCGGTTTCGCCTGGTAAGGCAACTCTTCACCGAGAGCGTGTTACTAGGGCTCATCGGCGGAGCGACTGGATGCCTTCTCGGGCTGTGGCTGGTGAGGGTCATAGGTGCCGCATATCCCGGCGCCATCCCTGGTTCGACGGGTTCGGCGATCAACTTGCACGTCCTGCTCTTTGTATTCGCGGTTTCATTGCTGGCATCGATACTGTTTGGAAGTATTCCCGCAATGCAATCCTCAGGACTGCATTTGCAGGCGCAGCTTGTGGATGGCGGCCGAAACACGGCCTCGGTACACCGCCAGCGCCTTCGTTCGTTCCTGGTGATCTCGGAAGTGGCGCTCGCTATGATCTTGCTTGCAGCGGCCGGCCTGCTCATTCGAAGCTTCATTCTGTTGCAGCGAGTTGATCCCGGCTTCGACAGCTCGAATCTGGCGGTGGTTCGGCTGTCACTGCCAGATTCCCGGTACCCTGAGCTCCCGGAGCGGACACGGTTTGTGAATTTGGTGCTGGAGCGCCTTCGGACGCTGCCTGGCGTCCAGTCGGTCGCTGCCGCTGGAACGCTGCCGTTCGATCCAGCACCTACCACTGACCTGGAACTCCAGGGACACGCCTTCGAGCCTGCGAACGAGCCAGAGGCGGAAATTCTTAACGCCAGCCCAGAATATTTCCGCACTATGGGAATTCGCCTACTTGCCGGGAGAACATTCACTCCGCAGGACATTGCGGGGAGGGCGACCTCCGTGGTGATTAACCAAACCATGGCACAACGCTTCTGGCCTGGGGAAAGTGCGCTGGGAAAACGCATAGTAATGAAAGACTGGGGACCGCCGCTGCCGGGCGAAGTCGTGGGCGTGGTGTCAGATGTCAAGCAAGACTCGCTGGAAACGGATACCCAGCCGGCAATCTACTACAGCTTAGCCCAGTTCTCCCCGGGCACTTTGACTACTTACCTCATCGTGCGATTGGCTCCCGATGCGCTTACTCCTTCGGCTGCCATTCGGGATCAGGTCTGGTCTGTTGATCGCGACCAGCCCGTCAGAGTCGTGTCCATGGAGCAGATCGTCTCGGGTTCGCTGGAGCGTCGCCGGTTCGTACTCATGTTGTTGGCCACCTTCGCGGCCCTCGCTCTTCTATTGTCAGTGGTTGGCATTTACGGAGTGATCGCGTATTCGGTGGGCCAGCGGGCCCATGAATTTGGCATCCGCATGGCTCTGGGAGCCCAGCGGCATCAACTGCTGCTCCTCGTGATGAGGCAAAGTGTCTGGACACTCGCGGTCGGGCTGACTGTGGGGGTTGGTGGAGCCATAGCTGTGACTCGCCTGATGGGAAGCTTGCTATTTGGCATTGGCCCGGCCGACCCGCTGACACTATCGTTGATGGCTACGGTCCTGATGATGGTGGCACTGATCGCCAGTTACATCCCGGCACGGCGAGCGGCCGAGGTTGATCCCATGGCGGCGCTGCGGGACCAGTAGACAATGCGACGGATTCTTGAAAGGTCCTCCGATGGCAGACAGGAAACTATCTTTAGCTTGGTCGCAAAATCACTTCACGCTAATACCCAGTCGCTTGAGTCGAATGCCGGGCGACCCGCACAGCGGAAGTAAGGTATGGAGGGCACCTGATAGGGAGATCGGCAGGCCCGGGGAGAACCGTAGAAAAGTAATCGCGCACTTGCCATTTCTTCGGTATGCTCGCTCCTAACTTCCGAGGAGCGCGTCGACCAGGACCTACCCGTCGATCGCCCGACGTTGCGTGACCACGCAGGACGTTCCCCGCGATCAGACTTTAAGCTGCTATCATTGCGGCCATGTCCACAGCACAAATCTGGGACTCGGCGTCTTATGCGCGAAACGCGAGATTCGTATCCGACTTAGGATCGCCGGTCGTGGATTTGCTTGCACCTAAGCGCGGCGAAAGGATCCTCGATCTTGGTTGCGGAGACGGCGTACTAACGAAAAAGCTAGCGGATCTGGGTTGTGAAGTGGTTGCGGTCGATTCGAGCGTTCCCCAGGTCGAAGCCGCGAGGAAGCTCGGCTTAAACGCATCCGCGATCAGCGGCGAAGACCTGCCGTACAAAGAAGAATTCGATGCCGTGTTTAGTAATGCTGTGCTGCACTGGATTAAGCGTGCAGATGTGATGCTTGCTGGAGTGTATCGTTCTTTGAAACCAGGAGGCCGATTTGTTGCTGAATGCGGGGGCAATGGTTGCGTTCACAAGATCCGGACCGCTCTGGTTCAAGCATTGGACCGCCGTGGGTTTGATGGCGAGGCTCGTGTTCCGTGGTATTTCCCCACACCCGGCGACTACGCCACCAGGCTGGAAAGCGCAGGGTTTCGCGTCGATAGCATTGCACTGATCCCGCGTCCAACTCCCTTGCCTGGGGACATCATTGGTTGGTTGGAAACTTTTGCGCTCAATTTTCTTCAAGGCTTCTCCGACGAAGCGCGCAGCGACTATCTGCAGGAGGTTCGGACGGTCTTGGAACCGCAACTTCGCAATGCCGATGGATACTGGGTGGCCGACTACGTACGACTGCGATTCGCGGCAACCAAAGCTCGCGACTGATACATTCGGGGTAAAGAAAAGTATCCCGTGGTGCATATCGCCCGGCCGGATGCGGTGGCCTATGCAAAGTGGGCGAGGAAGCGCCTTCCCACAGAAGCAGACTGGGAGTTTGCTGCCCGTGGCGGCCGCGACCGCCAGGATTACCTCTGGGGTAACGACCTTAAGCCCGGCGGAAAATGGATGGCCAACACATTTCAGGGACATTTTCCCGACAAAAACACCTCGGAAGATGGTTACGTCGGGGCTGCCCCAGTTGCTTCCTTCGAACCCAACAACTTTGGCCTATATGAAATGTCTGGCAATGTTTGGCAGTGGGTTTCAGACTGGTATCGACCCGACTATTACCCGCAACTGCGACAAGGAGGAGCGCTTGCGATCAATCCTCACGGTCCAAACGATAGTTTCGATCCGCTGGAGCCGGGGGTCGCCAAGCGTGTCCAGAAAGGCGGCTCATTCCTCTGCACAGCTCAATACTGCGAACGCTATATGCCCGGGGCACGAGGAAAAGGAGACTCTGAAACCGCGACCAACAATGTGGGCTTTCGTTGCGTACGCTCGCAATGAGAGGCAATCAATCGAAGGGTTCAAAATTGTTCAAGAGAAGATCCTAGTGCGGCGTCGCTGAGAGACCTTCCGCTCGGAGATGTCATGCTCAATCCGGACGGATTGGCTGGCACATCGGCCGAAGAGAGCACGCACAACTCGATCTTTGATCGCCTGAAGCGCCGTGAAACCCCCGCCACCAGCGGCACTCGAATTCCAGTGCTATGTTCTGCAATGGGAACCACCCGTTGGACTTACTATCGAACGGCGAGGTTTGCTAAGGCTGACTAGCGTCATTGAGAATACTTTTGCGTCTTTGGGGGTAATGAATACTGCCTCATCTTTCCTAAGCTGAAGATCTCGGAATCTTTCCTCCGACATCTCGACGTGAACCGGGCCGCCCCACTCGGTGACCGCTTCCACCTTCACGAGGGGCCCTGCGGAGTTAATGTGACGGACGGTCGCGCGAAATGGGTTTTCCCCGTTGGGGTGCCGTCCAATTTCCAGCCAATGGGGGCGCACGTAGACCAAATCGTTCCCTGGATGGAGTTTCCCGGCCAACGCCGCGTCCGGAGTTGACAAGGGAGAAGGCTTTCCGCTACGGCAGGTCCCACTCCATCGAGTAAATCTCGAAAGTGCTGATGTCCCGCAGTGCCAGCGGAGAATCATCGGGAGCTAAGCCTGTCCAGGAGCCGGGGTTTCCTCCCGACGGTGGCCGCTTTATGTCTTTCAAGCTGGCCACACGTTCCAGCTTGCGGTCTTTGATTCGCACGCGGTAAAACGCCGCATCCCCTTTGGCCGCGGAGTCGAAGTACAAGTATTTTCCATCATGCGACCACGCTGGGTGGGGTGTTGGCGTTTCAGTCAGTTCTGCCCATTTCTGGGCTTTCACGTCAAAAAGCATGAGATGGTTCGCATTAGAATGAGCCGCAATGTAGTTGCCGTCCGGCGAAAGTCTGGGCATCCACATGCCTTGAGAACCGTTTACGGTCGTGAGTTGGTTGGTCTTCAAGTTCAGCTGATAGATGGCACTGGGAGGAACTTCGCCCGGATCAGTTGGCCCGTGTCCGAAAAACAGCGAATCACCGTCGCCCGACCAAGTGGGGAAAAGTTCGTCGCGCGCACCGTGCGAGACTTCTTCAAGCGCTCCACCATCTGCCGATACGATATAGACGTGCAATGGCTTGCCGGGCATGTTGCCGGCGAATGCAATCCGCTTCCCATCGGGCGACCATTGAGGCTGGAGCCCTCCCATTGGGGAAGAGGTGAGCTGAAGGCGCTCCGTACCATCCACCTTGCTGCGCCACAGAGCTTCGTCGGGGTAGCTCATATAGGCAACCCATTGCCCATCATTCGAAAAACCCAATTGAATGGCGGATATCCCTGAAAGGTAGGGCAAGAACTGCTGCGACTTGCCGTCGTACCGCACCAGTTGGCCTTGGGAAGCTCCCTGAATCGCAAAAAGCTTCTTCCCGTCGCGGCTCGGCACCGCACCGAACATGTGGCCTGGGCCCGTGGTCAACTGTACTGGTTCTCGGTTGCGCTTGCGTAGGAATCCACTGTTTTCCCGGATAGCCCACAGGCTGTTTGTATTGGTGGCGTGTTGGGACTGAAAAACATAGTAACTCCCGTCCGGAGTCCAGTTGCCGCAGCACTCCGATGGTGGACTGCTCCAACTGGGCAGCAACGGGCGCAAGTGGGTGCCGTCAGAGGCTACTTCCCACAATGACTGCGAACCGGTTTTCGAATCGTCTATTGTGAACCGCAGAACCTTTCCGTCAGGCGACCAACGTGGCCACGAAGCGGGACCCGTTAAAGTCGCGAGCCGGTGGGAGTCGCTACCGTCGCGTTTTGCGAGGAACAGTTCGTTACCGCGCGCATAGGCGATTTGTTCTCCATTTGGCGACCAACTGGCATCATTGGCGAGAATGTCTCCGACTCGTCGGGGCAAGCCGGCGGGTAGTGGCAATATATATATTGGGCTCGTATCAAATTGGCCAATCAACAGCTCCGACCCATTTGGTGAGATGTCAGCCAATTGCATGTCATCCAAGTGCGAGTCAATGGCTGCTGTCTCCCCACCCGAGATGGAGACTTCCGCAATTGTCCTTCCCGCCTTCTGGGACTTCATGAAGTAAAGGCGCGAGCCATCGGTCACCAAAGGAGGAAGCTTCCGCTCTCTGTCATGGGTTAGAGGCGTGTAGCTGAGCACTCTTGGTGCCGGCAGAGGCGTTAGAAACCAAAACGCTGCCGCCGCGATCCCGCTCAGCAGCAGCCCCAGCACGCCGAGCCACCGGAGTCGGGGCCACCGATGTGACGCGGCAGTTCCAGCTTTGGGCACCGCAATAGAAAACTGCAACGTTGTTTGCCGCTTGAGCCGCTTCAGGTCGGCACGCATCTGCGCAGCGCTCTGATAGCGCATATCGCGGTCTTTTTCGAGTGCCTTGTTCACGATATCGACAAATTTCTCGGGTAACTCAGGACGCTGCGGACGAGGTGGGTTCTTGTTCAGAATCGCCTCAAAAACTACTGCGGTACTGCTGCCGGTAAATGGAGGCCGGCCCGTAGCCATTTCGTACAGAACCGCTCCAAAAGAAAACAGATCCGTTCGAGAATCGAGTTCATCCGCTCGTGCCTGTTCCGGAGACATGTAGGCTATAGTGCCCATGGTCATGCCGGGGCTGGTCAGTTTCGCATCCCCGAAGCTACGAGTCAGGCGGGCGTCGCGACCCGTAGCGGCCGCCACTGTGGGATCGGTCTTTTTGGCCAGTCCGAAATCAAGAATCTTCACCTGGTTCCGGGCAGTAATGAATATGTTCGCAGGCTTGATGTCACGATGGAAAATACCCTTCGAATGTGCGGCATCGAGTCCGTCGGCAATCTGAATCGCCAACTCCACCAGTTCTTCGTTTCCAACCGGCTTTCCGGCAACACGATTCTGAAGAGTTTGCCCGTCCAGCAGTTCCATGGCGATGAAAGGCTGGCCTTCGTACTCGTCGACCTCGTAAATCGTGCAGATATTGGGATGGTTGAGCGCGGAGGCGGCCCGGGCCTCGCGCTGAAAGCGCTCCAAGGCCTGGTCATCGCGCGCAAGTCCTTCCGGCAGGAATTTCAGGGCGACGCTGCGAAGCAGCTTCGCATCTTCGGCCTCGAACACCACACCCATGCCGCCACTGCCCAGCTCTCGCAGAACACGGTAGTGGGAAATGGTTCGACCGATCATACTTGTGGATGTTAGGGCCCGCGCAGAACGCAAGTCAATGCAGGGCAGGCAAATACACAAGCCTTTGCAGGAACGTGCCACGGAATGTCTCAATCATTTAAGCTTTCCTGCGAAAAAATGAGTGTTATAGTTCAGGCTCGCGCTAAATTGAGAACATCCAGCGTAAAGTCCTTGGGCTTGCCACCTAGATCCCGCGCCGGACCACACTTTGGCGCGGCCGGCCCTCAATCTCCCCCAGGCAGAAAAACCATGAGAAATCTGCTGCTCCGCGGCGCTTGCATTTTGGCGTTGATCGCCTTGGCCATCCCAGCCTCGTCCCAAGTGCAGAACGGGGAATTTACCGGCCTGATTACTGACCCTTCTGGCGCCGTCATCAACCAGGCACGCGTGCTAATCCACAATCTGGCAACAGGCTTCACGCTAGATGTGCGCAGCAATGGGGACGGAATCTATAAGGGCCGAGAGCTGATCGTCGGGCAATACCAGATCTCGGTGGAAATGACGGGCTTCCGAACCACCACCAGCGACGCCTTGATCTTAAACGCAGGGACGGTGGTGCGCGCCGACTTCGCGCTCCAGGTGGGAACCGCGAAAGAGATCATCGAAGTGAGCGACTCGACAGCGGCGGTGAACACGGAGAATGCCCGGCTCTCCCAGACCGTGGACTCCACCATGATCGCCAACCTGCCGCTGAACGGAAGAAACGTGTATGACCTGATCCAATATGCTCCAGGGGCGACGAACGTGCGCGGAGTGATGTTCGAGAACGGCGCCAACACGGTGGTCAACGGTGTCCGGGAGAACTTCAACGGATTTCTTATCAACGGTTCGTCGAACAAGGGTCTGAGTGGCGGCCCAGTTAACCAACCCATCCAGGACACGGTTCAGGAGTTTCAACTGGTGACGCTGAACAACTCAGCCGAGTTCAGCAATAGCGCCGGAGCCATCACCAGCCTGGTCACGAAGTCCGGCACCAACCTGCTGCACGGCAGCGCGTGGGAATATTTTCGCAACGATGCTCTAGATGCCAACCCCTTCTTTGCCAATCGTGACCCGGATCCAGCCAACCACAAAACTCCTTTGCGCTTGAACCAGTTCGGCGGAACCGTCGGCGGACCGATCGTGAAAAACAAGCTCTTTTTCTTTGGCGCGTACCAGGGAGACCGGTTTCTAACGTCGAGCGCGGGACTGGTGCAGGTGGAGTCACAGCAATTTCGCAGTGCCACTGCTGCAGCATTTCCCAACTCGGTAGCCGCGCTTTTGTATAGGAACTTCGCGCCTTCGACCCGGGGAACGCCACTGATGACGCTTCGGGATTACGTGGCCGGCGGCCCTGACGGTCCGTTCTCGGGGTCGAATTTTTCCACTTTCGCGGAGTATCTGTGCCCGGGAAGTCTCGATCCAGGCACCTTCAATCCAGCCGCCGCGGCTTCTCTGTCGAACCGATTTGCGCAGTTGTTTGGAGTAGAGCAGGCCGACATTGACCAGATGAATGATACGCCAAAGCGGGGAGGCTGTGTGGGGGGCTCACCTTTTGCATCCCCCCAGCCCGGTGCTTTCAGCCGAGGCGATACGTTGCTGGAACAAGCAATTAGTCTCAACAGGTCACAAGTCGAAGGAAACCTGTTCAACGGCAACGAAACCTCCCTGCGTCTGGATTTCAACCCGGGGTCCAACCCGGGTTCCAAAGATCGGTTGTTCAGCCAGTTCAACTGGGCAAGGTCAGAGGATCGGTACACTAACAGCGATTTAGTTCGCGGCTTCCTGAATCCTTCCAAGGCGACAACACCTAATTTCCAGTTCAGTTACATCCATATCTTTAGCCCAACCATCCTCAATGAGTTCCGGGCAGGGTATGCAGGGAATGGAAACGATATCAGCGTGGATCGGCCCGGTGTACCCGAGATTGGTTTTGACGGCAACATCCTGGGGTTCGGTGCTTCCAATGGCTTGCCGCAGACATTTCACGAGAACATTTACACCTACGCCGACATGGTATCGGTCAACCGTGGCAAGCACTACCTAAAGGCAGGCGTGGACGTGCGCCGCAACATCGAGAATGGCGATTTCAATGTGGCGCGACCTTCGTATGGATTCTTCGACCCTCTGTTCTTCGCGACCGACGCTCCCTACTTCGAATCCGCCGGAGTCAATCCAGAATTCACCGCAACCACGCCGGCCCACCTGGAGACCAATATCCGGCACTGGCGCAACTGGGAGGTAGGCGCTTACGTCCAGGACGATTGGAAAGTCAGCCGGCAACTGGCGCTAAGTCTTGGCCTGCGCTATGACCTTTTCACGCGCCACGCTGAACTGAACGGCCTGACCACAACCTTCCTCAAGGGACCGGGGAAGAACTTGATCGACAACATCACCACCGGCGTGGGCCAGATTAGGGATGCCAGCACTCCTTGTCCCGGGAATCCCCGGGCGCCGCTGGCTGGGGCGTGCGGTCCCGGCGGTTTCTCTCCCTCTTCCACGCTCGGAGCTGGCGATCACAATAATTTCGGACCAAGAATCGGTTTTGCCTGGGACGTGTTCGGAGACGGCCGGACGTCCTTGCGCGGTGCCTTTGGGCTCTCCTATGAGGGGACGCTCTACAACCCTCTTTCCAATACGCGCTGGAACCCACCCTATTATTCCGTGGACAGCGCCGTTAACTTTCTGAATGGTGACATCAGCCAGGTTGTTTACGGGCCTGTTGGAGGGGGGGCTCCTAGCTTCGCGGGGTCCGCTCCCCCGGAGCAGAATTCCGGCAAAGGGGTGCAGGCCACAGGAAATATATCGGGTTGGGATCCGTCGAATCCGCATATCGCGGCCAACACGTCCATAGTGTTTCCTGAGGGGATTCGAGATCCCTATGTCGAGAACTGGTTTTTTGGAGTGCAGCATCAAATCCGCGCTGGAGTGGTCATTCAACTCAACTATGTCGGTACAGCCGGCCACAAACTGTTTCGTGCAGAAGCGGTCAATCGCATCCCAGGAGCGCTGCTGCCGGAAGGAACCTGCGTCACCGACACGTTCGGCCGCAAGCTATGCAGCCAGGTCAACACCAATGTGGACGCGAACGGATTCGCAATCAATCCCTCTGGGCGACTGAACCCCAATCAGGGATTCCTTCGAGTCTGGGAGAACGCGGGGAACTCCATCTATCATGGCCTACAGCTGTCCGCGCAGAAGCGCATGAGCCACGGGTTACAAATTAGCGGGAACTACACTTGGAGCCACGCAATTGATTCCGGATCGACATGGCGCAACGGTGGAACTTCGGCAGACGGCTTCGCGCCGGGCGATAATGTAAGCACTGACATGACGGTTCCGAATTTGGACCGTGGTAACTCCGTCTTCGACATCCGTCAACGGCTTACCTTCAACTACGTCTGGGAGTTGCCATTCCTCCAGAAGGCTCACGGAGCGCTGGGGACGGTTCTGGGCGGATGGCAGTGGAACGGAATCTGGTCGTTCCAGAGCGGCGCCCACTGGTCCCCGTTCCGCGGAGGCCCTTTTGCAAACCCCAGATTTAATGATAACGGAACAGGAGCTTGCGATCCGGCTACCTTCGATCCAACCAAGTGTATCAATAAGGGCTCGGACTACAACCTGGATGGGGTAGCCAATGACCGTCCGAACGCAATTGCGAACCATGTGAATGCGACTCACGCCCAGTGGGCCGACGGATTCAATCTTCCTCAGGGATTCTTTACTCCGCCTTGCCTGGGCTGCGTGGGCAATCTGGGGCGCAATACTTTTGTGGGGCCTGGATACTGGGCAGGGGATACTTCCATCTTCAAGACCTTCCAGCTTTCCGACCGCTTCGCCCTGCAATTCCGCGGAGAAGCGTTCAACGTTTTCAATCACACCAACTTCCAACTGGGCGGAGCGACAAGTTCGACGGGATTCAACAATTTGAACAATCAGCCATTCGGCCAAGCAAGCGGCACGTTCAATCCGCGCCAGCTGCAGTTCGGACTGAAGCTCAGTTTCTGAGAGGCGAAGGTATTCGCCGATCCGGGGAGGACTGCACGGGAGAGCCTGCGGGGTGTTGGTGATGGGTGCCCGGCTTGTAGGAAAGAAATTACCGTGGAGGCGAACCGGGGAACCGTGCGCCCCTCGGCAAGAAAAGCTCGACAATCGTCTGCGACCCGATGCGTGCGGAAAATCCACCACAGAATGTTATTGTACGAAATTAAAAACTGTCAGTAAATCATTGATAATAAACGAGATAGTGGTGGAGGCGACGGGAGTCGAACTAATCACTATGTTGACAACACGTAAGTTACTGATTCTCGGACCTGCCACAACGGCTAAAAAGGCCCCATTGCCCAATCCATTGTACGTTTATTGTACGAAAATGCTTTTCGCTTTGGAGTCCAAAGGACACACAAAAAGCGATCACAGTATCCGTTGAGCGGCGTGAACTCGTAGACACCTGCTGCGATCGCAATCGCGCCGTCGGCGAATGATGCGTGCGACCCGATACAACGTATACACCGCGACGCCGACGAGTGTCCAGACGGCGAGACCCGGGGAATAGCCGCATGGCGCACCCGACCGCTGGCATCAGCGCGTCTCAAGACTGCCGGAGCCGTGCCCGAGAATGACTTCGATCGGCACCGATCAGACGTTCGGCACCGAGCCCAGTCTCTGTACCGTTGGCAGCATCACGTCTTGTCTGCTCTGGAGACGAGGGCGGAAAATTCCAAGCTTCTGCATCCTGTGGATCAGCGTGGTGCGCTTCACGCCAAGTTTGACGGCTGCACCTTTCGCGCCGCCGATCACCCAACCGACGGCTTCCAGGGTACGCAGAATCAGCTCGCGTTCTGTGTCCCTCAAAGTAGTTGGAGGACCGAAGGTACCTTGTCTCCATGTCGTGCGCAAAGGATTCCGAAGCACACCATCGTTTGAAAGGATCACGGCACGTTCGATCAAGTTTTGCAGCTCGCGGATATTTCCCGGCCACTCGTGCGAGCTGAATGCAGACATCGTTTCTTGAGGAATGTGTTCGATTTGCCTGCCCATCAGGCGGCCGAAAACCTCGACGAAGTGCTGCACCAAGGCCGGAATGTCTTCGCGGCGCTCTCGCAACGGGGGTAGGAAGACCGGAAATACATTTAGACGGTAGTAAAGATCGTTGCGAAATTCGCCCCGCTCCATCATCTCCAGTAGATTACGGTTCGTAGCAGCCACCAGGCGAACGTCCACCCGATGAGTCCGAGTGCCTCCCAAACGCTCGAACTCCTGTTCCTGCAGTACGCGCAACAGTTTCGGCTGCAGTGCCGGTGGAATGTCACCTACCTCGTCCAGGAAGAGCGTGCCTTTGTCGGCTAGCTCGAAACGGCCAATCCTTTGCGATATGGCTCCGGTGAAAGCACCTTTCTCATGGCCAAAAAGCTCACTTTCCATCAGATCCAGGGGGATGGCAGCGCAATTCAGCCTTACGAACGAGTGTCCGCGGCGGGAGCTCAGGTTGTGAACCGCGCGAGCGATCAGCTCCTTACCGGTACCGGTTTCTCCTTCAATAAGAACGTTGGCATCGGTAGGCGCAACACGTTTGATTTGTTCGAGCACCGATGCCACGGCGGGGCTATCGATTATGACCTGCTCGAATCCGCGTTGATAAGACACTTGCTCACCATTCTCGAACATGTAATTGCTCCTCGTCCGTGTGCGCTTCCTCATAGCGAAAGTAAAGGTGTCGTGGACTTTTGAAAACACCAGAAACGGCGGCTTTGGCCCTACATTTTTCCGGAGGTTAATGTGCTAACGACAAAGTTCTGTGGAACAAAGGATCAAGCGATTGGACGAAACATCGCATTTAGCATGTCAACATGATTTGGAGGCGATGATTGGCAGGAGGCTTAAAATATCGAACCCAATGGGTCCGCGAGAATATCCGAAGCCAAATTGGTCCAGTGTAGATGTTTGGTCTTTTTTCAGCGAAAACCGGTTCTTATCCTTGTAAACAAAGACCGTCGAACGGGCACCCTGTTCCGGAAGATGATGCCTCCGGGCACTCTTAGTTTAATCTCGGTTCCCGAGTTCGTGGAACTCACGATCGTAAGCTTGCCGCCGATGCGAGAGGCACGCTCCCGCATTCCTTGCAATCCGAAGTGTCCGTCCTTCCCCGTATCCGCGATGGCGGGGTCGATACCCGTGCCACTGTCACTCACACGCAGGGCAAGGTCGTCAGCATATCGCAGCTCCACTTCCAATCGACTTGCACTCGAATGCGCAAACGCGTTGCGAATGGCTTCGTAACCGATGCGATAGATCTCATCACGGACGATGGGATGCATCTCTCTGGCATCGCCAACCACAGAAAATGTGACCGCCATGGAGCTGGGGATGAGGCCGTTTTCGGTCACGCGTCGGAGAGCTTCAGCCAGGTCGTTCGTCTGTGTCGTGGTCGTGCGCAAGGAATTCAGAGCTGCCCGTCCTTCTTCCGTGGCTCTTCGAAGCCAGACGGATAGCTGTTCCAAGGCTTGGTGCATTCGGATGGCATCGGTGGAGGGTTTTAGTGCACGATCTGCAACCAGCTTGCTGCCCTGGATGGTCTGGAGGAAAGTATCATGCAGTTCCCGTGCCATACGCGTGCGTTCTGCCAATCGCTCATCGAAGCGAATGCTGATGGTTCGCGCAATCTGACGTAATCGCAGCTTATGAAGCGCCACCAAAATGACGACTACGAACACAACGCAGAGAATTCGGAACCAGCTTGTCTGAAACCAGGCAGGCGTTACTATGAAGTCCAACGTGGCACCAACGTCGTTCCAGATGCCGTCGTTGTTGCATGCGTTTACGCGAAACCGGTATTGTCCTGGGCGAAGGTCACTATAGAAAGCCTGCCGCCGGGTGCCTGGCTCTTGCCAGGCTGCGTCCCGACCTTCCAGTTTGTAACGAAAGCGTACTTTCTGTGGGACCACAAAGCTTAGTGCCGTGTAATCAATTTCGAGATCACGCGTAAGCGGAGGGAGACGAAGATCTTTGCCCGGAGAATAGTTCTTGTGGTCGGCAACGACTTGTTCAACGTGCACCGGCGGCGGCAAAGCATTCCCGGTCAGATGCCCCGGATCAATCATTTGGAGCACGACACCATTTGCAAACCACAACCGTCCATCGGGAGATCTTGCCGCTGCCCCGAAAGGAGCTCCCCCCGGTTGCACACCGTCAAATGCGTCAAGAGTCCTGAGTTGCAGCGTGATGTCCGGCTGCCCCCACCATCGTTGCATTTCCCCACCCGCAATTTCGACGAGCCCGCACTGCGTGTATAGCCAAAGACTGCGTTGGCTGTCCTCAATGAGTGCATTCACAGCATCACAAGGAAGGCCGTTCC
>Ga0137418_10000103_pt1 | contig 61606 bp, 50 predicted proteins | sample CZODoug3_1_2_16f_FD_122242 | JGI IMG/M metagenome (GOLD analysis project Ga0137418, IMG submission 122242) | Vadose zone soil fungal communities from Angelo Coast Range Reserve, California, USA - CZODoug3_1_2_16fungal (Hybrid Assembly) | ecosystem: Environmental > Terrestrial > Soil > Vadose...
CCGCCGCAACGGCTGCCTCCGTCTTCTTTTCTTCCGTCTTGCCGCCGCCCGCATTCAACGGCTGCGAACGCTTCGAATTGTCCCGGTAGATGGCCACGGCCTTCAGCCCCACCTTCCACGATTCAACATACGCATTCGAAATATCTTCGACCGTCGATTCCTCCGGCATGTTGATGGTCTTTGAAATCGCGCCCGAAAGAAACGGCTGCGCCGCCGCCATCATCTTCACATGGCCGGTCCACGTAATCGACCGCCCGCCGCCCTGCGGCGCCAGCGAGCAATCAAACACCGGATAATCATCCATCTTCAAGTGCGGCGCGCCTTCAATCTTGCCGTTCTTGTCGATGTAGGAAACGACTTCGCTGGTCTGCTCCGGCGTATAGCCCAGCTTCATCAGCGCCTGCGGCACGGTGTTGTTCACGATCTTGATCAACCCGCCGCCCACCAGTTTCTTGTATTTCACCAGCGCCAGGTCCGGCTCGATTCCCGTCGTGTCGCAATCCATCATGAAGCCGATCGTGCCCGTCGGCGCCAGCACCGTCACTTGCGAATTCTTGTAGCCATATTTTTCGCCGTGTTTCAGCGCGGTATCCCACGATTCCTGCGCCGCCATGAACAATTCCGTCTGCACGTGTTCCGGCTTGATCCCCCGCATTGCCTCGCGGTGCATGCGAATCACGTCCAGCATCGGCTCGCGGTTCGTCGCATAGCCCGGGAACGGTCCCATGCGCTCTGCGATTCGCGACGATTGCGCGTACGCTTCGCCACACATCAGCGCCGTGATTGCCCCGGACACGTCGCGGCCTTCGTCAGAGTCATAAGGCAGCGCCATGGACATCAGCAGCGCTCCAAGGTTGGCGTAACCCAGCCCGAGCGGCCGGTAGTTGTGCGAATTCTCTTCAATCTTCGGCGTCGGATAACTCGCGTTGTCCACCAGGATTTCCTGCGCCGTGATGGTCACGTCCACCGCATGCTTGAACGCCGCCACGTCAAACTGCCCGCTGGCGTTCACATACTTCATCAAATTCAGCGAAGCCAGGTTGCACGCCGTGTCGTCCAGGAACATGTACTCGCTGCACGGATTCGACGCGTTGATCCGCGCCGTGTTCTTCGCAGTGTGCCAGCGGTTCACCGTCGTGTCGTACTGCATTCCCGGATCCCCGCAATGCCACGTTGAATCCGAAATCTTCATCATCAAATCGCGCGCCCGCAGCTTCTCGTTCGGCTGCCCGTCAATGACGTTCTTCGTCCACCAATCCTTGTCATCCACCACCGCGCGCATGAAGTCGTCCGTCACGCGCACCGAGTGATTCGCGTTCTGGAAGAAAATCGAAGCATACGCGTCGCCGTCAATCGAGCTGTCGTAGCCCTGCCCGATCAGCACATGCGCCTTGCGCTCTTCCTTCATCTTGCATTCGATGAATTCCACGATATCCGGGTGATCGATGTTCAGTATCACCATTTTCGCCGCGCGCCGCGTCTTGCCTCCGCTCTTGATCACGCCCGCGAATGCATCAAAGCCTTTCATGAAGCTCACCGGGCCCGACGCAATTCCGCCGCCGCTCAGCGTCTCCTTGCTCCCGCGCAAGGTCGAAAAATTCGTCCCCGTCCCTGATCCCCACTTGAAAAGCATCCCTTCGGTCCGCGTCAACCCCATGATTGATTCCATGTTGTCCTGCACCGAATTGATGAAGCACGCCGAGCATTGCGGCTTCGGCTGCACGCCCACGTTGAACCACACCGGCGAATTGAACGCCATCTTCTGCTCGACCAGCAGGTGCGTCAGCTCATCGCGGAAAGCGTCCCGCGACGGCATGTCGGCAAAGTACCCGCACTCTTCGCCCCAGCGCACAATCGTGTTCACCACGCGGCTAATCAGTTGCCGCACCGATCCTTCGCGCTGCGCTGTCCCCGGCTTCCCATGGAAATATTTGCTGGTGACAATGTTGGTCGCCGTCTGCGACCAGCTCTTCGGTACTTCCACGTCTTCCTGACGGAAGATCGTCACGCCCTTCTCGTTTCCGATCAGCGCCGTGCGCTTCTCCCATTCGACCGCGTCGAAGGGAGACTTTTTCCCGTCGGTAAAGAACCGCTCGAAGCTCAGACCTTTTCCCGTGCCCGCCGCTGTCATTTCTGCCGACGCATCCGTGGCCAGGCCTTTCCCGCTCAATGCATGTTTCACAGTCGCCATCCGTCCCTCCCCGCCTTTGGGTCCCCCGCGGGGGTACCCTTTCATTTTACTCCTCTGCTCCCGCAGAGGTGCTGCGTTCCGCCTGCCGGCCGCTGGCGGGCTTCAGGGTCTGGTCTGAAGCTCGCGCAACTTTGATTCGTAAGGGCTGTGAAAGCGGGCAACGAAAAAAAAGCCGGCCGCATTTGCGGTCGCACTTTATTCCCAGCGCAAAACGCCAATGCCCTGCCGCTGGCCGGTGCTTCGCACTCAGCCTAACAGCAGGTGCTCCGCCTTACCTACGGGCGCGGAGCAGGTACTTCGCGCTCGATTTTTTCGCTTAAATCCCGGGCTGCCTAGTGGGGCTCACACGGACCTTTGATCCATCCCCGAGTCGGTCCGTCTGGCGCTTCCACGTCCCCCGAATCTGGAATCGAAGTATCAACGGAAGATAATTTTCTGTCAAGAGAAAAACGCAAAATGTGGGCGACAATTTCGTACCGCGTCTATTTGTAGTGGTGCCTTTTCTACTCAACTACTTCTTCTTCAACACTTTTCCCCTCCTTGCCTCTCACGCTACACTCTTTGCATCCAATTCCATATGCAACGCTCTCTCACGGCTCTCGCCTTGCTTTTCTTTCTTTCTCTTCCTCTTCTTGCGCAATCGCCCCCGCAAGCTTCTTCTCCCGCCGCCGCTCCTGCCTTCCCCAAGCCGTCTCGCGGTGAAAAAATCGTTATTCCCGGAATTCCCAACGCCGGAAAAATCAACGATATCTTGTATCGCGGCGCGCAACCTCGTGAAGTAGGCCTCTCTGAGCTCAAAATTCTGGGCATCACTACCATCGTCGATCTGCGCGGCGAGGATCGCGAAAAAATCGTCTGGGAGCGCCAGCACGCCGAATCCCTGGGCATGCGCTTCATCAACATTCCCGTTAGTGGCTGGGCCCCGCCCAGTGACGAACAGGTGGTCCAGTTTCTCTCGCTCTTCCGCGACAATCCCGGGCAAAAAATATTCCTGCACTGCCGCTTCGGCGACGATCGCACCGGCGTTTTCACCGCCATCTATCGCATGGCCATCGAGAAGTGGCCCGCCGACCAGGCCACCAAAGAAATGTATTTCTTCGGCTTCAACGGCTTCTGGCACCCCTCCATGAAATCGTTCGTCCGCGATTTCCCCGCTCGCCTGAATTCCGCACCCTCCCTAGCACCCCTCCGCACTCCTCCCTCTCGGCCCTGACGCGTCACCTCCGTCCTCCCATGCCAATGGGAAAAATTCTTCCTCTTGACCACCCCTTATCCCGTGCTATACTTAACCCCGTATACAACTATATGTGGAGTGTGGGAGCTTGCTCCCGCTTTTCTTTCTAAGCACCGTCGCGGATCGGAGATCCCGACCCGATCGGGACTGCCCACTTTTCTTTAAGTCCTTTAGATGCAACACTTATGCGCTTCCCCGCAAGTATTGCAAACAAAAGACTTACAGCTCAGCTAAGCCCTTTAAATGCAACACTTACAAAAATCAAGGGGAGGGGGGATTTAAAGACTTAAGAACCACAGACTCGCCCTTCCTAGTACCGCTGTACCCTGCACAACAGGACGGTTGCTTCATTTGGTAGAACAGCCCCTTCCTCCATCATTTCATGGACACGGAATCAACTGTCTGAGGGAGAGGTCCCCGTGCAAGTTGGACGCTACGAAATTCTAGAAATCATCGGCACCGGAGCTACTGGCCGGGTCGCTCGCGCTCACGATCCCATGATCGGCCGCCTGGTCGCTATCAAGCTCTTGTCCAGAGAGTGGGCCCAGGGTGAATCGCGCCAGCGCTTTATCCAGGAAGCGCGCGTCGTCGGCCAGTTGTCCCATCCTTCGATCATTACGCTCCACGATATGGGCATCGACGAAGCCACACAGACGCCTTATCTGGTCATGGAATTCCTGGACGGCCAACCCCTCGATCGCATTTTGGACAAGGGCAGCCTTCCTTTCCCCAAGGCCTGCGCCTGGGCTGCGGAAATGGCTACCGCCCTCGGAGTGGCCCATCGCAAGGGTGTAATTCACGGCGACGTCAAGCCCGCCAACATGCTCATCGCCGATGATGGCCGCGTGAAGCTAATGGACTTCGGCATGGCACGTTTGGCCAGCCGCGATTCCGGCGCCACCCCGCTCCTCGGCACGCCCGCTTACTGGTGTCCCGAGCAAATCATGGGCAAGCCCCAGGACGCGCGCTCCGATCTTTTCTCCCTGGGTGTCGTGCTCTATGAAATGGTGACCGGCAAACGTCCCTTTGACGCCGAATCCCTTCAAGGGATTTGCGGCCGCGTTCTTTCTTCGACGCCGCTGCCGCCCTCGCACGCCAATCCTTCCGTGCCCGCGGAGTTCAACGCCATCGTGGCCCGCTGCCTGGCGAAAGATCCCGCTGCTCGTTATCAAACCACCGAGGCACTTGCCGAGGAACTCTATCCTCTCGCGCGCCGCAAGACGACGACAGTTGTTCCCGTGCTGCAAACCAACGGCAACGGCCTGCGAGACCGCGCTGCGCGGCTCCTGCGTTCGGCCTGATGATTACTTCGCAAAAAGGCCGGTACCAGTCTCTGGAGCCCATCGGCTCCGGCACCACCAGCCGTGTCGATAAAGCCCGCGACAATGTTATCGGCCGCACCGTGGCTCTCAAGACTTTCATCCACACCTTCGACGAGGACCTCGAGGAACAGTTCCTGCGCGAAGCCCAGCTCGTCGGCCAGCTCTCGCATCCCGCGGTCGTGCAGCTCTACGACGTCGGCATCGACCAGCAGGGCATTCCTTTCCTCGTCATGGAGTATGTCGCCGGCAAAACTCTCGAACAGCAGCTCGAAACATCTCTCCCCACGGTTCAACGGGCCTGCGCCTGGGCTGCCGACCTGGCCAATGCTCTCGCCTTGGCACATCGCGCCGGAATCATTCATGGCGACGTAAAGCCAGGAAATATTCTGATTACGCCCGAAAACAAAGTGAAACTCGGCGACTTCGGTATTGCCCGCCTCACCACGCAGCACTCCGCTTCCGGCCAGTTGAGAGGCACGCCAGCCTATCTGGCTCCCGAACAGATCCAGAACGAATTCCAGGACCAGCGCTCGGACCAATTCTCCTTCGGCGTTGTTCTTTACCAGATGCTCACCGGCATTCGTCCTTTTGCGGGAAAAACGCTGGGCGCGGTCTGCGCGCAAATTTTGTACGATGAACCCGTGCCGCCCGGGCAACACAATCCAGCAGTGCCGCCCGCGCTGGACCTCGTGATCGCGCGCTGCCTCGCAAAAAATCCCGATGAACGTTTTGCTTCTTGCGAAGACCTCGCCAAGTCTCTCTATCCCTTCTGCCGCTCGCGCCCGCGCAATCCCGCGCCAGCCATCAAGTTGCACTCCTGGTGGTTGGCTCCGGTGGGACACCGCGAAGTCTGGATGACCGTATCCGCTTGCCTACTACTGGCGATGTTTGTTCAAATTCCGCGCGTGCTTCGCGCCCATTTCGGAATTCCTCCCGCTCCCACGCGCCAGTATTTCCACCCTGGCGTGCCCTACGAGGCACTCAGATACTCGCGGCAAACCAGCTCGCCGGCTTCCGAGTCAGACCTCTGGGGCGACGCCATCCCGCAAACCGAAAAGCAACATCCCTCGCCCCACGAAATTCGCGTCCAGAAAATTGCCCTAGCCTCCCTGAATAAGCCCGACGTTGCGCAAAATTTTCCCTCGGGACCGTCGCCTGCCTCGGTGCCATCGCCCCGATCGAACACACCATAAGCAGGGAAAAGGAACTTCCTTTAATAAGTTCCAGTTAGCCTTAGTTGTTTGGAAATTCTGGTGCGAACAAGTGCGCTTGCGCTACTCGTACCGCAGCGCTTCCACGGGATCAAGCTTCGAAGCTTTCATCGCCGGCCATACGCCAAAGACCAGCCCCACGCAAACGCTGACGACAATCCCGGTGATGGCCGCCCATGCCGGCACGCTTCCCGGCCACTTCAAGCCCACTCGAACGAGCAGTACAAGGCCATTCACCAGCACCAGCGCGAGCACGCCGCCAACTCCCGTGAGCGCCATGGCCTCCAGCAAAAATTGCCACGTAATATCGCCGCTCTTTGCGCCGATGGCCTTGCGGATGCCGATCTCGCGCGTTCGCTCGGTCACGCTGACCAGCATGATATTCATGACTCCCACACCACCGATCAGCAAGCCGATCCCGCTCAGAACAAACGTGGCAAGCGCCACCATCCCTAGAATGCTATGGAATTGATCCACGATCTGCTGCGAAGTCTGGATTGAAAAACTGTTCTTCCCGTCGTAAGGAACATTGCGGCGGCGGCGCAACACCTCGGTCGCCTGGTCCACAGCCTGATCCAGCTGGTTGGGGTAGGCCTGGAAGCGGATGCTGTTTTCATACGCTCCCGGATAAATCTTTCGGAATGTATTGTAAGGAACCAGCACGCGGCGGTCTTCGTCGTCCTGGCCAAACATTCCCTTGGGCTTTTCCACCACCCCGATTACGCGAAACGCCGACCCGTCGATCATCACGTCCTTGCCAATCGGCGAACCATTCGGAAAAAGGACCGGCGCGGCGTTTTCCCCGAGCATCACCACTTTTTCGCGGTGCAAATCGTCGCCCTCGCTGATGAAACGGCCGTCCAGCGTGGCGGCGTTCGCATAAACCTGTCCAAAATTCGGTTGCACGCCACGGTAATCGACAGACGTAACTTCGCCGTCCTTGGTGCGCACGGTATGCGGCTGCTCCCACCAGGTGATGAAAACGGTGAGGTCCTTGACCGCGGGGCTTAATTCCTTAATGGCTTCCCCATCTTCCAACGTCAGCGGTTTGCGCTCGCGTTCGTCCTTCGGCCGGCGGCCGCCGCCGTGCGGACCCTGTTCAAAGCGCGAGACGAACGCGGTATCCGCGCCGTACTGCTTGATGCTTTCCTGCACTTGCTGATCGAAGCCGGTAATGAGCGCAGCCACCAGCATGATGACGCTGACACCGAGGACCACGCCGAACACGGTAAGAAAGCTGCGCAATTTGTGCGCCCGGAGGGTGTCCATCGCCTGCTTGAGATTTTCGCCGTGCTGTTGTGCCATGTTCGTTTCACGCGAGCCCGCGGGTGCCGGGCTCGATTTTTCCTATCCGTCTGCCCGAAGGGCTTCGATGGGATCAAGCTTGGCCGCGCGCATCGCCGGATAAATCCCAAAGAAAAGACCGACGGCGGTGGAAACGGTGAGCGAGAGTACGACCGCACTCATCGGGGTGCGCATGGGAATAGAGGTCAACGCACGCGCCAGGGCGACCAACGCATAGGCAAGAATAATTCCAATCAAGCCGCCGGTGGCCGCCAGCACCGCAGATTCCGTCACAAATTGCAGGATGATGTGCTTTCTCCTGGCGCCCAGCGACCGCCGCAAGCCAATCTCGCGCGTCCGCTCGGTCACGCTGGCGAGCATGATATTCATGATCACGATTCCGCCAACCACCAGAAACACCGCCGTCAAACCAACGGCCACCATGAACAGATTGCCGGTCAACGATTTCCAAAGCCCCATGATGGAATCCGACCCGATGATGCCGAAATTGTCCGCGCCATCCCAGGGTATGTGACGCCACGCGCGCAGCAGCATGCGCGCTTCATCCTCGGAAGCCGACATCATCTCCGCGTTCTGCGCCTGGATAAACAGCACCAGCGAATCTCTCTGCGTGCCCCATTCCTTGCTGAAAGTCTCGAGAGGAATCAATATGAAATTGTCTTGTGATTGTCCGAGCGCGCTGCCGATGACCGCCGCAACGCCGACTACTTCATAGCTGTGCGCTCCCGCGCGAATGGTTTTCCCGATCGGATCGACATTGGAGAAGAATTTCTTCACGAGATCCGCTCCGATAAAGCACACCGGAGAGCGATGCTCCTCGTCGGATTCCGTAAGGAAGCGGCCGGACTCAACGTTCACGTTCCGAATATCGGAATAGTTGGCACTGACACCCAGTATGTTGACGTTCTCGAGAAGGTTATTGCCGTAGCGCACATCTGAATTGTTGCCCAGTAGCGCGGCGATCTGGCCCGCGGTGCGCATGCCGGTCCTGAGATTGACAAGCTCTTCGTGGGTGACCAGGGGCCGCTTCTGCGCCTTCACCCAGGCGTCTTCACTGGTGATAATTCCGAAGCGATTCAGAACGTAGACGTTTGCGCCAAGATTGGCGATGCGATCCGCCACGTAAAAATTAAGTCCGGCGACCACGCTCATCACGGCAACCAGCGTCGTTACCGCCAGGATGACACCCAGCAAAGTCAGGAAACTTCTCAGCTTATGGGCGCGCAGAGCGTCCAGAGAGAGCCGCAGAGTCTCCAGCATGGTGACCAACGCGCTCCGAAGCCGATCCAGCTTCCCGGCCGCAGCCAAGGCCCCTGGCGCTACCCGCGTAACGGCGCCAAATCCTTCGATGGGAGTTACACCCAAACAGACCTCCGCCCTTCTGTAGTTAAGACGAGTAAGACCGCCGAATCGTTCCTTGAGATATAGACGTTTGGAAAGGCACTTTGCTTTCGGTGCTTTTCGAGGTAGCCTTGCGCCCGACCCAGCCTAATCTGAACCGTCCAACTGTCGTACAGCCAATTATACCGCTATGTGCCGCGCCGTCTGGGCAAGAAGATGGCACGCCGGGCCGGAGCGGAGCGGCTGAGTACACTAAGGAGAGCCAAATGCGTCGTATCTATATTTATTTTCTTATATTTACAGGGTTCAGTCTAGCTATTCTCCCGTCCGGCAGGGCCCAAGGAACCCCCGAACGCAAAACCGCCGTTCCGGCCGCCGCCGCGCCGAGTTCAGGCTTCCGGGCCGAATTCCTGGAAGAGATCGCCTATTACGAGCAACGGTACACACGCCTAGCCGAAGCCATGCCCGCTGAAAAGTACACCTGGCGCCCGGCGGAAGGCGTTCGCTCGGTAGGGGAGGTTTTTACCCATATCATGGTTGCGAACTACGGCATTGCGAGGGCCTTCGGCACTGCGCCTCCTGCGGGCTTCGACCCAAAGGCCATCGCGGCTCTCTCCACTGACAAGACAAAGGTTTTGCAAGCCTTGAAGGATTCCTTCGCGCATTTCCGCGGTGCCATTATCGCGCTCAACGAAGGTGACGCCGACAAACCGCAGAAAATGTTCAACCGTTCAACCACCCTGCGCGGCTCCTTCATCGCGATCACCGGACACTTCGGCGAGCACCTGGGCCAATCCATTGCCTACGCGCGTGTCAACGGCATCGTGCCGCCCTGGACAGAAGAGTTCCAGCAACAGCAGCAAAAACCGGCGGACAAGCCAAAACCGTAATTTTTTCGCTGGATTGCGCTGCCGTTGACGCTTTGACATCCGCGGGAGCGTTTCCGCGCCCTAGCGGTGTACAACAATTATGTGCCCAGACGAATCCAATCAGAGTTGACGCTGGCGGCCCACGCGCCGATCTCGAACATGAACCATCGCGCTTTGATCATCCTGGCACTGCTGTCGTCGGCTCTCACTGCGGGCGCCGGCGCACAATCCGCCGTCTCGGATTCCAGCGCGGCGATCGGACCAGCCAGACCGGAGCTATTCACTCGTGTCATCGCCAATCAAAAGAGAGCTGAGGCCGCACTGGAGCTGTACGAACGCGTCGAACGCGTTGAAACCCGGAAGAGTTCCAGCGATCTTTCTCCTCCATCGATAAAAAGCAGTCGCGTTATTCCCTCAGGCACCGGCATGGTCAAGATTCCCGTTGGCCCCGATGGCACGCCCGGAGATTCCGCGGCTTATCGGTCCAGTCTCGAAAACCTGGCACGGGCGCTGGCGCTGCTGGCCAACGATGGGGGTTCGCAGCGCGATGCATTGGAAAAATACGCAAAGAAAAAGAAAGAGCGCAACGACCTGATCGACGCTACACACAATGCATTCTTATTCACTTTTGTGGCGAAAGAGCCGCGCGGCGACCGCATGCTTGCCAAATATAGAATGGACCCCAGTCCCGCTTTCAAACCTACTTCCCGGTTCACCTCCATTTTTCCCAAGGTGCGCGGTTTCGTGTGGATTGATGAAGCCTCCACCGAACTTGCGCGCATCGAAGGCGAAGTCACCGATGACATTTCCGTCGGCCTGTTTCTGGGAAAAATCTACAAGGGCAGCCACTTTATGCAGGAGCGCTACGAATTTCAGCCGGGGCTGTGGCTGGCCAGTTTTTCGCAATACGATTTCGATGGCCGCAAACTGTTCTCCAGCTTCTCCGTGCACGAACGCACTTTCTATACAAGCTATCGCTATATTGGCCCGCCCAAGGAAGCCCTCGCGGCGATTCGCCAAGAGCTCGGGCATGCCGAGTTCGACAAGGCGCGCTCCTGCGCGGCCGATCCGTGAAACTTTCCCTTCTAGAATGGGTTTAAGAGGACAGTGTCCTCAACCTTGCGAGACTGGAGGCTTCATGCCCCGTTCGCTTTCATTCGCTATTATTTTGACTTTTTTTGCGGCCTTTTCGGCGGCCGCGCAATCTCAGGATAGTTCTGCCGCTCCGCCGCAGTCTACTTCGCAGGATCCCGCGTCGCCGGCCGAAACCAAAAAACCGAAGAAAGTTTGGACCAACGAAGACATCCCCAACGCTAAGGGCGCTATTTCCGTTGTGGGCGATACGAAGAACAATTCGAAACCGACAGCTTCCAAGCCCGCAAACGCGCAATATGCCGCGTCGGTTCGAAAGCAGCTCGACAAACTGCAGGGGCAAATCGCCGACATCGACAAGCAGCTCGTCGATTTGAAAAACTTCAGCGCGGGCGAACCATCGACCACCGCCAGCGGCGTCAAGCTCGACAAGAGTTACCAGCGCGAGCCCATCGAAGTGCAAGTGCGCGCTTTGCAGGACAAGAAGAAAGATCTCGAGTCCAAAGTCGACGCACTCCTCGACGAAGCCCGCAAAAAAGGCGTAGATTCCAGCCAATTGCGCTGAGTCTCGCGCGGCGCGCGCGGATTTTCGTTGTGGGACTCTTGCATTGACCTGCGCCTGACTAACTTCGACATCTGATTCGCGCTATTTTTTGGCGGCGGGCTTCGCCGATTCGAAGCGAATCTCCCTGAGCATTTCGGACTGCCGATAGAGTTCTGTTTTTCCGGATGGAAATTTGTTGACGCTCAGCATGAAGGCCAGAATGTCCGCGTCCTGCTGCCGCGTGAGGCGGCCCGGGTTGGTTTGCGGCATGGTCTTGCGAATCCTGTCGAACAGGTCGCCCATGGTGAGGCCGTTCCAATTCGCCAAAAAGGCCCCGCCACTGAGCGGTGGTGAGGATTCTCCGCCGGTGAGCATGTCGCCATGACACAGCGCGCACTCCTTGCGATAAATCGGCTCGCCGCGCTTGGCCTGCTCCTCGGTATACACACCGTCCCACACGGAACGCGACTCCGCGGCTGGCGCCTGCGCGCGAAGCACGCAGACTGACGAAGCCACAACTACTAGAACGAGGATTGCCGCGAGGTTTCTCATTTTCACGTTGTTGATCGACTTCTTGCCGGGTGCAATACTCGCGTGACAGCGATCATTCCCCCGTCGATGGCAGCGTGTACGCAATGTACTCGCCGGAGTAGGGCCCGCCGCTGACGGCCACGACGATGTACTGCTTGCCGTTCATCATGTAAGTCATCGGTGAGCCAGTTTGCGGCGCGGGCATATAGACAGCGCCGACTTCTTTGCCGGTCATCTTGTCGTACGCACGGAGCATCGCGCCGCGCGGATGATCTGGAGTGGTGGTGACATTTCCTTCGCCGGCGATGACCAGCGTCTTGGTGACCAGCGTGCCGATGTTGTAGGTCTCCTGGCCGGTGCGCGGGATGCTCATGCCCTTGAGCGGCTCGTAATTGCGAACGACATCGGGCGTTTCGCCATGCGCGATCTGCCAGACGAATTCGCCTTTATCGAGATTGATCGCGGTGATTGTTCCGTAGGGCGGCTTGACCATAGGCAGGCCGTCGATGTTCAGAGAAATGTAGCCGCTGCCTTGGCGCTTTTTCGGCGGCTTCGGGGAATCGGCGCCAGCATTTTCTCCCGGCCCGTGCAGAACGACCACTTCTTTTCCCGCGGTGCCTGCGACGTAATTCATATCGGAAACTTCTTTGGGAGCCGGTACCAGCCCGATCGGCTCGATGCAGGAGTTGCAGGCGTAAACGTAAACGTTGTGGAGTTCGGGATCGTACGATCCGCCTGGCCAGTTCGTGCCTCCGGAAGCGGTGCCCATCGTGAGTGTGCCGAGCGGACCTTCCAATTTGCTGACGGTCGGCGGAGTGTAAACAGGACCGAGGTGGTAGTGCGAGGCGATTTCTTTCCCTCGTTCGCGAAGAGCTGGCGTGAAATCGATCAAATCATCGATGGAAACGCCGTTGCGGCTATAGGCTGGAGGTTTTGTGGGAATGGGCTGCGTGTGGGAATACCACTCGCCGGGGACGCTGCCGACTTCGACAGGTTTTTCGGGAATGGGCCAGATGGGCTTGCCAGTGACGCGATCGAAAACATAAAGAAAGCCTTGCTTGGTTGGCTGAGCGACGGCCTTGACCGGTTTTCCGTCGACGGTGATGTCCGCAAGAATGGGCGCGGAGGAAATGTCCATGTCCCAGAGTGGGTGGTGGACCAATTGGAAGTGCCACTTGCGCTCGCCGGTTTTCAAGTCGACGCAGACCAGGGTTTCACCGAACAAATTATTTCCGGGGCGATGGCCGCCATAAAAATCGCTGGTGGGCGACTCGACTGGCAAGTAGACCAGTCCGAGTTGCTCGTCCACGGTAATTTGCGTCCACACGCCGGTGTTGCCGGTGTATTCCGCGGAACCTTTCTCCCAGGTGTCGTAGCCGAATTCGCCCTTTTTCGGGATAGTGTGGAAAATCCAGAGGCGCTTGCCGGTTCGAACGTCGAAGCCGCGCACGTAGCCTTTGTTGTTGCGCATGCTGCGCGGGGTCATGCCTTCGCGGAATGCTGCTCCGATGATTACGGTGTCTTTCGCAACCACGGGCGCGGACTGGATGCCGATTTCGCCGGTGATCAGGTCCGGGAAAATATCCTGATCGTCGTTTTGCTTCAGGTCCACTTCGCCTTTGTCTCCGAAGGAAGGAATTCGAACACCGGTCTTGGCGTCGAGGCAGATGAGGCGGAAGCCGGGAGTCACGTAGAGGATTCGTTCTTCTTTACCGTCGGACCAATACGCCAGGCCGCGCCCGGAAAGCTGGCGGGGAGCGGCGCCTCCGCGTTTGCCTTCATGCTCGCCGTGAATCCAGAGCAATTCGCCGGTAGCGGGGTCCAGTGCAATGACCGCGCGGCGCGATCCTGCAGTGGCGTAGAGAGTGCCGTTCACCATGAGCGGCGTTCCTTCGAGTTTGTACTCCGGGCGGTCGCCGAAGTTGTCGGTCTTGATGCGCCAGGCGATTTCGAGGTCACTGAAATTGGCGGCGTTGATCTGGTCCAGCGGGCGGTAGCGCGTTCCAGCAAGATCGGCGCCGTAAGAGGGCCACTCGGTGTTCCTTGGTTGAGATTGAGCGGAGGAAGCCACGGGCCAGCACAGAAGTCCAGCAAATGATGAAACCAAAACAAGGTTCAGCCGGTTCCGATTCTTCTCACGCATCTTTTTTCCTCCATTGCTAATACAGGCCGTAGTTTTTCGTTTATCCCATTTGCTTGATTTGTTCGAGCGCCTGCTTGATTTTCGCTTTCTGCTCATCGGTTACGTCGGAGTTTGGCGGGCGTTGATAGAACTGCCGCGTGCCCATTTGCAGGCTGAGTGCGTATTTCATGGGGCCGTACTCATCGACGCCGCCTGCGCGCAGGATCTTCAAGGCGGCATCCAGTTTGGCGATGGTTTCGGTGAGGTCCTTGCCTGCACGCTTGGCGGCGAAGACCGCGGCGATTTGCTTGGTGAAATTGTTGCCTTCAGCCAGGATGGCGCCCATGTTGTGGTCCAGCGCGTACTTGAGGTTTTCCGTCGTGCCGGTGCGCATGTTGAGCTTCGGGAATTCGGCGACGAAATCCTGATAGATCTTGGGATTGCTCTCCGAGTCTTTGATTCCAGTGAGGTTGGGATATTTTTCCATGGCGTGCAGCAATTCATGGCTGATGGGCACGCCGGTCGCAAAGGGAATGTGATAGAGGTTGATGGGAATTTTCACTTGTTCAAAAAGCATGGAAAAATATTTCGTCAATCCATCCAGCCGAGGGTGCCGGTAATAAAACGGGGGAACGACGAGCAGGCCATCGGCGCCATTGGCTTCCGCGTGCTGGGAGAGTTCCAACGTCTCCGGAAAATTCGCGGTGCCCGGGGAAACGATAATGTTCAAGCCGTTGCGGTGCTTGAAGGCGGTTTCGGCAACTTTTTTTCGTTCGGCCACGGAGAACGAGGGGAATTCGCCGGTCGTTCCGAGGACAACAACGCCATCGGCGCCGTTAGCTTTCAAATACGCGAGCAGGTCCTTGTACAACTCTTCATCGAACTTCAGATCTTTGCCGCAGGGAGTAGAAGCGGCGACCCAGAACAAGACTTTTTCACCCGATATGGCTGGCACGTTGGGCCTGCGTGGCTCGGCGGCCAGTGCTTCCGGAATTCCGGCGTTGCCGGCCACTCCCAGCGCGGCGGTCGCTCCAACAGCACCCAGAAATGTTCTTCTTGTGGTTTGCATGATTTCCTCCCCGGCAGGAAGCCCGCGGAAGTCTAAGCCAGTGGAGCGCAAGAAACAAACGTTTCGTAAGGAATTTGCGGTGCGCACGAATCAACAAGGTTTTTGCACACCCTGGCCTGTTAGAATGCGCGGCATGCGTGGCATCCTGTTATTTCTCTCTTGCTTGTTTTTTGGCGTTTCCGTTCAAGCTCAATGGCGGAAGGTGCAGACGAAGGGTATTGACTCCAACCTGCGCGGCGTGAGCGTCGCCTACGCTCCGGCTGAGAACAAAGGAGTGTTCCAGCCTGTCATTTGGGCGTCTGGATCCAATGGAGTGATTCTGAAATCGGTGGACGAAGGCAATACGTGGCAACGCCTTGCTATCGCCGAAAGCGACACCCTGGATTTTCGCGGCATCGTCGCCTTCAATGCCTTCACCGCCTACGTCATGGCCATCGGCGACGGCGACAAATCCCGTATCTACAAAACCACCGACGGCGGCCAAACTTGGAACCTTCAATTTAGCGGCGAGCGCAAAGAGGTCTTTCTCGACTCCATTGCCTGCTTCTCCGAACGCGCGTGCATTGCCCTTGGCGATCCCATCGACCGTAAATTTCTCCTGCTTAAAACAACGGACGGAGAACACTGGAGTTCCCTTCCCACGGAGAATATGCCTGCGGCGCTGGCGGGTGAAGGCGCATTCGCCGCCAGCAATTCTTGCATCGCCCTCTCCGGCGAAAAGGAAATCTTTTTCGGCACCGGCGGACCGGCGGCGCGTATTTTCCACTCCAGGGATGGCGGCCTCACGTGGACAGTCGCGCGAACGCCGCTTGTTCAAGGCAACCCTTCGTCCGGAATTTTTTCCGTGCGTCTCGATGCCAACAATAAAGTGCTCGTACTGGGCGGCGATTACAAGCAACCGAATTACTCCGAAGGCGTCGCCGCCTATTCATTGAACGCGGGAGAAACTTGGGAGCTCGCTGCTCGGCAACCCGGCGGCTACCGCTCAGCCGTTGCTCATATTGATGATGGACGCTGGGTAGCTGTTGGTCCGACGGGCGAGGATATCACTCAGGATAACGGAGTCCATTGGAAGCACAGTGATTCTTTGAGTCTCAACGCGGTGGGAATTCTGGACGCGGGGAATGCCTGGGCTGTCGGAGACCATGGCACCATCGCGCGCTTCGTCGACCGAGCAATTATGTACCGGCGCTCGCAAAAGGAACAACCAACCGCGCCCTCTCCATTGCCGACTCAATGAAGAGAGTATATTCTCCCGCGTTGAAGCAGAGATGACCTTCCTCTGTTTCCATCTCGATGAGAGAAACCGAAATCTCCGGCCAGCCATTGCCCCAGAGCGGTGGCCTCGCGCGGCACCTTGGCCTGTTCGGCACCACCATGGCCGTGATGGGCGGAATCATCGGCGCGGGAATTTTCATCAATCCCTACCTTGTTGCTGAACGTGTGCACACTTCAACGCTGATCCTGAGCACCTGGATCGCCGGCGGAGTGATTGCTCTTCTTGGCGGATTCATCTACGCGGAGCTGGCTTCGCGCTTGCCGGTTGTCGGCGGGCAATACGCCTATTTGCGCGATGCGCTCCATCCGGGCGTTGCGTTTCTTTACGGCTGGGTGCTGCTGCTGGTAATCCAAACGGGCGGGATGGCGGCCGTGGCGGTCACCTTTGCACGATATTTTCTCGAGCTTACGCGCTGGCAGGTCAACGATTCGGTCATCGCGGCAGCGGCGCTAGCGTTGCTTACGGCCATCAACTGCCTGGGCGTTCGTGCAGGAAGCCGCGTGCAATCCGTCATGACCCTGACGGCCATCGCCGCCATCGGCATGCTCGAAGCAGTGAGCTTTCTGCGCGGCGGAACTTCGCTGATTTCCTGGCGCCCGCTTTTGGACCAGCCTCCGTCCGTCAATCTCGCCATCGCCTTCGGCTCCGCGATGACGCCCGTGCTCTTCGCCTATGGCGGCTGGCATACGTCGAGTTTTTTGTCCGGGGAAATTCGTGACCCGCGCAAGACTCTCCCGCGCGGACTGGTTCTAGGAGTGCTTGGTGTGATTACGGTGTATACCTCGGTGAATTTCGTTTACGTGCGCGCTCTGGGGCCGGAAGGATTGGCAGCCGCAACCACGCCAGCATCCGCCGTTATGCGTTCACTGCTAGGTCCGCGCGGCGGCGCTCTGATCGCCGCGGGCATTGCCTTCTCCGCGTTTGGATTTCTCGCGCAATCCTTTTTGACGGCGCCGCGCGTTTATTTTGCGATGGCGGAAGACCGCGTCTTTTTCCGCGGTGTCGCTTGGGTGCATCCGCAGACGCGCGTGCCGGTGGTCGCCATCGCTTTGCAAGGTGTCTGGGCCATCGCGATTGCGTTGACCGGGACGTTCGCGCAAGTCGTCAACTATGTCGTGGCCATGGACTCGCTTTTCTTTGGACTCACGGCCGCGTGCTTATTTGTACTGCGCCGCCGCGCGGCGACACTGGGCGCGGGAAAAGTGGATTATTCCGTCCCAGGACATCCCTGGACGACTTTGCTGTTTATCGCCGCGGAATGGATCGTCGTCGTGAGCACGTTTGCGCACGATCCCAAGCGCTCGTTCATCGGGCTTGCCATTGCCGCTGCGGGTTTGCCAGCCTACTTTCTGTGGCGCGCGAAAAACCGGGAGGGAACCCGTTCATGAATACTGCAGCCCGTAAAAAACGCTCGCCCTATATGGAGTGGGCGAAGACGCGTTCGCACGCGCGGTTCAACCTGGCAACGAGCGGCCTCCTCAACTTTCCCTTTAAGGAATTTCCTTTGCAGATAGACGATCTCGAACTCACCGCGACCGGTGGATATGGACACGAACCGTTGATTCAGCGGCTGGCGCGTCATACAGGCGCAGCGGAACAATGTGTGGTGACCGCGACCGGCACGTCCATGGCGAACCACTTGGCAATGGCTGCCGTACTCGATCCCGGCGATGAAGTGCTGATGGAATTGCCCGTGTATGGACCGCTTCTGGACGTTGCGGAGTACCTGGGCGCACGCGTGAAGCGGATTTCGCGGCGATTGGAGAGCAATTTCGCGATCGACCTGACGGAACTCGCGACGGCGATCACTCCAGGCACGCGGTTGATTGCGCTGACCAATCTGCACAATCCCAGCGGCGCGTTGATGCCCGTCGAAACTGTCCGCGCGGTCGGCGAACTGGCGCAACGCGCTCACGCTCATGTGCTCGTCGATGAAGTTTATCTGGAAATGCTGTTCGACCGGAGCGCGCCGTTCTGCTTTCCCCTTGGCGAGGCTCTCGCGGCCAATGGCGAAAATCCTTTCATCGTCACCAGCAGCCTCACGAAAGTCTACGGCTTGAGCGGACTGCGCTGCGGCTGGATACTGGCTTCGCCCGCTCTGGCAAAGCGGATGTGGCTCCTCAATGATTTATATGCCGCAAGCCCCGTGCACTCGGCCGAGCGCATGTCCGTGATGGCAATCGATCACCTGGGACTCTTCCGCGAGCGAGCGCGAACCCTGTTGGCCGCCAATCGCGCGCTCCTTGAGGCTTTCCTCGATTCGCGGAACGATCTCGAATGTTTTCGCCCGCCCGCGGGCACCGTCTTTTTCCCACGGCTAACCCGCGGGGATCCACAAGAATTTTTCAAATTACTCCGCGAGAAATATGAGACCAGCGTCGTACCAGGAGAATTCTTTGAGATGCCCCGGCATTTCCGGCTCGGCATCGGCGGCGATACAGCGGGACTTCGCGCGAGCCTCGAACGCCTGAGCGCGGCCCTCGACGAATTTGCGAGGCGCTAATCGGGGCTACTCGTCCTTAGCTATTCTCAGTAAAGGTGGAAGAAACCGTCCTGTTTCCCCAAGCGAATAGGCACTCCAAACAATTTGGAGACATGTTCCTCCGTGAGGACTGAGGATTTGGAGCCGTCGGCAAGAATCTGCCCGTCGCGCAAAAGAATCACGCGCTCGATCTCCGGGATGATCTCGGATACATGATGGGTGACCAGCAGAATCCCCAGCCCGGATTGCGCCAGCTCGCTCATGGTGCGTCGAAGCTGAATCTGCGCACCGATGTCCAACGCATTACTCGGCTCGTCAAAGAGCAGCGTTTGCGGTTGATGCACCAGCGCCCTCGCTATCAGCGTGCGCTTGGCTTCGCCTGAAGACATCTCCGCGACCGCGCGATCGGCAAGATGCGCTATGCCAAGCCGCGCCAATGTTTCCTCGGTTCGCAGGAGATGTTCCGGATCGGGATGATGATGCGGGAAAATGCGCGTGCTGCTGAAAAACCCGGACAGCACCACATCGCGGCCGGTCGCATACGTGGTGCAGGAAGCCAGCAAGTCCGGCGATACGATACCCAATAGCGAGCGTAGCTCGAAAATATCCCATCGCTCTCGCCCCAAGATGGATATGCGGGAACCTTCCCGCGTCAGCGGATAGCACTCCCGCGTAATGGTCTTGATCAAGGTTGATTTGCCGCAGCCGTTCGGTCCCAGGATGCAAACGTGCTCCCCGCACGCGATCTCCAGGTTGATGTCGTGCAGCGCCGGGCGGTCACCCCGCATTACGGTGACATGCGCTAGGGAGAGCAGTGGAGCAGAGTTAGGATTCATTCTGGGCGGCATCGGCGCTATTCCCCCGCCATGGTCGCAGGCGGAGCTGGAAGCGCCATCTTAACCGAGCCAGGGGGTGACGCAAGCGGTCATGGGACGTCGAGGGAGGTGTCGCTGGGGCTTGCCGATTGGAGGGCTGACAGGGTCCGGGACAGGTTTCAGTTTGAAACAACCACAGGCGCAACCGAGGTCTTAAAATAAAAGGAGGTGAAAACAGGATCGTTCTCACCTCCCGGGGTGGTGGGGTGTTGCATGACAAAACCCTTGGCGGCTCAGCAGCCTGCCCTGCCAGGCAGGTCTGCGGCCTCACTCGCGTACTGCTCTTCGCAATTCGATAGGAGACTCACCACCAAAGAGCTTGTCTTTCTGCGGTTTGTAGCACCGGGAAACGCGCGTGTCAACGCCAAAAAACGGAAGAGGCGGTTCGGAGAAATACTGGCTTCGCCGTACTCAAACTGGGTGGTGGATGGCGGTATGGCTACTGGAACGCCGCTCGCTGGCCCGGTTCAGTTCGAGGCCTTGCGGGCTTTCGCCTGGTCGAGAATTTCCCGCACCATCCGGCCGAGCGAGGTGGGGCTGTATGGCTTTTGCAGGTAGTGCGCCTGAGCCGTGGCCGACGCCAGGTTTTCCGAATCTTGCGAATACCCACTGGTAAAGAGTATGGGCAAACCCGCGAACAAAACCTCAAGCTTGGAAGCCACCGCCGGGCCGCCCAGTTTGGGCATAACCACATCCAGAATCGCGAGCGCGGGCGCTTCTTTCTCACAAAGCTTCAAGGCCTCCACGCCATCGCAGGCGGAGAGAACACGGTAGCCGAGGTTCAGCAGAATCTGCCGCGCCATCTCCCTGATGGATTCATGGTCCTCGGCAATCAGAATGGTTTCCGATCCGCGAATCTCGGCGATGGCAGGAGCGGGTGCTTTTGCAGATGAACCTTCGGCAGCTACGCCATCCTGCGTCGGCAGGTAAACACGAAAGAGAGTTCCCTGGCTTGGCTCGCTGTAAACGTGGATGAATCCCCCATGCTGTTTGACGATGCCGTAAGCGGTGGCCAGTCCCATGCCAGTGCCTTTCCCGCGTTCTTTGGTTGTGAAGAACGGCTCGAAGATGCGCTCGCGCGTTTCGGAGTCCATTCCCATGCCGGTGTCGGAGACAGACAGGACCACATAGCGGCCGGGCGCCACGTAGGGATAGAAGCGGCAATAGGAATCGTCCAATTCCACCATTTCCGTCTCGATCAGCAGTCTTCCCCCTTCGGGCATGGCATCCCGTGCGTTCAAGCACAGGTTCATGATTACTTGCTCGAGCTGCGTCGGATCAGCTTTGACCGCATCGACGGGCGCGGTGACGACTTTGAGCTCGATATCCTTGCCGATGACTTTGTCCAAGAAGCTGACCAGTCCGCCGGTGATGGTATTAATGTCCACGGCCTGCGGTTGCAGCACTTGACGCCGCGCAAAGGCCAGCAGTTCGCGCGTCAGCGCGGCGGCCCGTTCCGCCTGTTCGCGAATGCGCGAGAAGCGTTCCACCACCGGGGGATGTGCGCGGTTCTGTTCGATGCCGAGCTCCGCCCATCCCAGAATCGCGCCTACCACGTTGTTGAAATCGTGCGCGATGCCTCCCGCGAGCTGGCCAATGGCTTCAAACTTTTGCGATTGGCGCAATTGCCGCTCCATGGCGCGCAACTCGGTAACATCTTCGGCGACGAGTTCGAAGGCCCCTGCAGAATTGAGGATCGAGAGCATGCGCACGTGGAGGCGGACGGCCGCGATTCCTCCATCGCGCCGCCGCCATTCGGTTTCGGCGCCTTGCACTTTCCCATGTTGGCGGCACGAGGCCATGAGCGCGGCATGTTGTTCGGGGAAGCGGAAGACGTCCCTCAGCAGATTGAGTTCATGCAATTGTTCGGCAGTCTTGCAGCCCAGAATGGATAGAAACGCAGGGTTCTCATCGAGAAAAGAGCCATCTGCCGCCACGCGGGAGATCCCGTAGATGGAGTGTTCTAGCAGATCGCGGTTCCGCGCCTCGGATACGATTAGAGCTTCCTCCGCTTGTTTTCGTTGCGAAATGTCTGTGGACAAGACTGTAACTGCCGACACCGTTCCATCCTCATCACGCACGGGGTAAAAACTGCCCAGCCATGACCGCAAGACGCCAGGCTCGTGGAGCGTGCCGCCTCGCATTTCGACGTTGGCGACAGGCTCGCCGGTCTGAAAGACTGTCTGCAAATGGCTCTCAATTACGTTGGCGAAGTCTGGCGCAACTTCCCGAAGGCGCAGACCGAGGTGCGCGGCTACAGGAATCCCGTCGGCTTTTGAGACCGCGTCACTGACGCGCAAGAACCGCAGTTGGCGGTCGAAAACCGCCAAACTGAGCGGCAGCGAGCGGTACAGCAGATCGAGTTCAGCAAGTTGCTGGCGGTCCCGGGTTTCACTCATTGTCGAAGCGTTTTGTGCTTGCTTGCTTTGCCCTCGAAGCACGTTCTCATCAATCGCGCGGCGTAGAGCAACCGGAAGCTGCGAAATGCGTTCTTTGGGAATGCAGTCGGTCACGCCTTGCTTTAGGCATTCCACGGCCGCCTCCTCCCCCAGGATTCCACTGACCAGGAGGAATGGGATATTCCGGCCGGCGGCTCTAAGCTCCTGCAACGCTTCCAGACCAGTCCAATTGGGTAGCCGGTAAGCGGAGAGGATGGCGTCAAAATCTTCCTGCTCCAACGCGTGGCGAAACTGTTCTCGGTTCTCAGCCAGCGTGTAGTCCAGTTGCAAGCCGGCGTCCCGGAGTTGCAAGAGCATCATTTCCACGTCGTCTCGCGAATGATCCACGATCAACACGTGCAGGGGCGCCATAGCCTTCTGAGCGCCAAATTCTTCGAGTGTGCCGGATTTCATTGCGACCCCCTGCCCAATCCTTGCAGAAGCCATGATTCTCGATTCATCCCTCTGCGGCCACGTTGACCGTTTGGCACGGCCCTGACTCCTTGGCAGACGCGGCCGTGGGAATACGTAACTCCGACTCCACGCTGTCCAGGAATTCAGAGAACGCCGCGGCTTCCTTGGCCGACCAGAAACGGACACTCATGCGCAGTTCGAGCGGGCCCCAGGGACCGATGTCCCGATTGAGCATGTCCACGCGTTTTTCCAAACGCTGGCGGAGTACCGGTGCACTGGGCTCAGCGGCGTCCACGGCAAGCGCCGCGAATTGCGAATCACCGAGACGGGCAACGAGGTCCGTCCGGCGGAGACTGCCGGATAATGCCTTGGCCACTTCGCACACGGAGCTCTCCACTGCGCTAGGACCGTATCCAGTTCGCACCGCTGCCAGGTTTTCGATTCTGATGCACAGCAAGACCAGTGTGCTCTCTCGATTCTTCGCCATTTCCATGGCACGCGCCCCGAGAGTCAGAAAACCATCGCGGGCATAAAGGCCCGTCAGGGGATCTCGGAGGAGATCGGCCAGGCCCTCGAGTGTGTTGCGCTCCAGAGCCGTATGCAAAACACGTTCAAGAGTTCCACAATCGATGGACCCTTTGTGCAGATAATCCTGTGTTCCGTGACTCAGGCTCAGAATGGCGCAATCCTTATCGCTGTCGCCGGCAATGACGATCAAAGGTATTGCCGGCGCCGACCGATGGACGCGGCGCACCGCTTCCAGGGGATTGGGGCGCGCGAGACCTAGATCGAGGAAGATCACCTCGGGATTTACGATTTCGAGAGTGGCAATCAGCGTGGAGACGCCGGAAACGACGGTCAATTCCAGGCCATCATGGCCCTCGGGGTAGAGCGCACGCAGCGCGGTAGTCGTCTCTCCGGGATTCCCCTCTGCGAGCACGATGCGCAGTTTTTTCCCGCTCATGCGCGCGACCTCCCTTCTGCGGGAGTTCGCGGAGATCGTCGATGGCCTGATGCCGGAACAGCGATCGATTCGAATCGAGTGCCAGTCAACGCGCGGCGACACTTCATCGCAATCCTGCTTATTTCACGAGACTGGAAAGGGCAGTCCTCTGGGCAATCACGTACTTGGAAGGGGGTTCACCTATTGTGGCGCATGGACGGCAGGAGTCAAGGGAACTTCGTTTGGGGTAGCGCAAATGCCAAGAGCCATGCGGGCTGAAGCGCGAATAGCGAAAGGCGGATAGATCACTGGCCCGTTGCGCTGCCGGGAAGGCGCATTGCCGGAAAAGGATCGAAGATTTCATTGATCTTCTCCGCCAGCACGAAGTCATAGTCGCTAATGCCTTTTACGCTGTGGGTATTCAGGTCAATCACCACTCTGTTCCAGACGTTGAACCATTCCGGATGGTGGTTCATGGCTTCGGCGACGAGAGCGACACGCGTCATGTTGCCGAAGGCGGTGACGAAGTCCTTGCACGCAAATTCCCGGTGCAGCTTGCCGTTCGCCACGCTCCAGCCCTTGGCTTTAGGAAGCAATGCTGAGATTTCGGCGTCGGAAAGCTTTTTTGCAGGCATGGTGGATCCCTCCGCGATGGGCTGAAATTCCCTCTTGCCATTATGCGGCGCAAGCTCTTCGCCAGCAAGATTTCAGGCGTTCCTGGCGATAGCAGCGGAGTCGCCGAGCGATTGCAGCGGTTCTTCGTTGAATGCGCGAGCGAATTCCATTATCGTAGGGGTTTCCTTTGACCCCAAAGTGCGCGTTGTGCGCGCATGCAAGCGGAGAGCGGAGAGCGACGTGAAAAAGAAAATTCGCGCCATCCAGTATGGTGTCGGCCCCATCGGCGCATCGATTGCCCGGCTGATGCGGGAGAAACAGGCGATTGAAATTATCGGCGCCATCGATACCGATCCGGCAAAGGTCGGCCGCGACCTCGGCGAAATTGTCGGCGCCAAAGACGCGCCGTGGGGCGTCCTGGTTTCCGCGGAAGCCAAGGAAGTGCTGGAGCAGGCGGCGGACGTGGTGATTCATTCGACGTCGTCGTCGCTCGCGAAAGTGATGGACCAGTTGCTGATGTGCCTGGAAGCGGAGTCCTGCATCGTCTCGACCTGCGAGGAATTGTCGTACCCGTTTCGCACGCATCCGGAGCTTGCGGCGAAGCTGGACACGGCCGCGAAAGAATGGGGTGTAGCGCTGGTGGGCACCGGAGTGAATCCCGGTTTCGTGATGGACAAATTGGTCGTGACACTCGCCGCGGTTTCGCAGCGTATCGAACACGCCAAGGCGCTGCGCGTGGTGGATGCGTCAAAACGACGGCTGCCGTTGCAGAAAAAAATCGGCGCGGGAATGACGGTGGAAGAGTTTCGCGCGCAGGTGCAGGCTGGGGTGATCAAACACGTGGGCTTGCCGGAGTCGGTAGCCATGGTGGCGGACAGCTTGAACTTGCCCGTCGACCAGATTACCGAAACGATCGAGCCGAAAGTGGCCACCGAGCGTGTGCAGACCGAATACTTGACCGTCGAATCGGGACAAGCAGCCGGCGTGCATCAGATCGCTCGCGGCCTCTCGAAGGACGGCACGGAACTTGTGTATCTCGAGCTGCAGATGTACGTCGGTGCGAAAGATCCCGCCGATACGATTACTCTGACGGGTCATCCGAATATTAGCCTGACGATTCCGGGCGGCTCGCACGGCGACATCGCCACCACTTCCGTGGTGGTGAATTCGATTCCCGTGATTCTGGACGCTCCAGCCGGGCTGCGCACGGCCCGCGATTTGCCCATCGGCTTCTTTTCGCCGAACGCGCGTCCGTAAAACGAAACCGGAGAATCGAAACGCAGAAACCGGGCTCTCGAAAATAGAGAGCCCCTGCTAAAGGCTGGCCTCCACATTCGCCCCTCAGTTGTGCTTTACGAATTCTCCTTTGTGGCCCATAAGCGAGTTATAGAGCGTCTCGATGAACGCGTCGGGGTTGATAAATGCCTTCTCTGGCGCCCACTTCTCGCGCCAGGGCTCGAGGATTTTTTCCTGCTTCATCTGCTCCAGCGTTTTGTGATCGTTTAGGGCTTTCTGGACAACTGCGGAAGTCTCCTTGAGCATTTTGGTGAAGGCGCGGACGTCGTCGAGATTCGAGAGCGCCCCATGTCCGGGGATGACCTTCACGTCCGCGGGCAGTTGCGCCGTGGCTTTTTCCATAGCGTCGATCATTCCCTGCACGCTGCCTCCGCTGGCCACATCGATAAAGGGGAACCCGTAACGGACGAAGTCATCGCCCATATGCACGACATTGTTTTTCGGAAAGAAAATAATGGAGTCCCCGTCGGTGTGCCCGGAAGGAAAATGTAGCGCGCGGATATCTTCTCCGTTGAGGTGCACCGTCACGTCGTGCTCGAACGTGATGATGGGGAGCGCCGCCTTCTCCGCCGGCTTGTTTTCCATCTTGATCGATCCGCCGTTGCCGGTGGTGCCGCCACTCTCTAGCCGCTTGCGGACATTGTCCTGTGCGATGAGTGTGGAGCCTGCATTATTGAACGGCACATTTCCGCCAGTGTGGTCTCCGTGATAGTGAGTATTGATGACGAAACGCACCGGCTTGTCGGTGATCTTCAAATCCTTCAGCGCAGCCTGGATTTTGTCCGCCAGTGGGGCGAATTGATCGTCCACGATAACGATGCCGTCGTCGCCCACGGAAGCGCCGATGTTGCCGCCCGCGCCCTCCAGCATGTAAATGTTCCCGGAAATGTTGGTCACTTTGATCTGCACCTTGGAAAAATCCTGCTGTTGCGCTGCCAAGGCAGCTTGTCCGCAAAGCAGCGCCCCGCCACTGAGTGCAGAAACCATCCAGGTCAAAATCTTCTTGCTCATCACTCCTCCTCAGGGAACCGCAGCAGATTCTATCATTGCGGGCCGTGACGGCTGACTATAGAAACGCAGGCCACCCATCGGATCAAATCCGTCTGACTAACCCCTGATCCGTCGCGCGTGTATTGCGCACCAAAAGTAAAACCAGGATCATTCCGACGAAAGGGATCAGTCCCGCCACAATCACAATCGGATCAAAGGAGTGCGTAGCCGCGGCCTGGCGCGCATCGGAAAAATGTCCAATCAACTTGAATGCGATGATCGTGCCGATCCCCGCGCCCGTTCCGCTCAGGCCGCTCACGGAAGCCACGGAGTCACTGGCATAAAGATCCGTGGGCAGCACGTTTGCTATGGTGGAAAAAGAAGCATATCCAAACGTGGCCAGCCCGAAGAGCAACGTAATCAGATACAAATTTGTGGTGTACACCGTGGGGATGAGCAGCAGTACGCCGATTCCTCCAAAAACTACCAGCGCTTTTCGCGCCGCGCCCAGTTGCCAACCGCGGCGAATTAAATATCCGGAAGCGGCCCCCCCGAAGAAATTGCCGAGGTCCGCAGCCAGGAACGGAATCCACACAGCGATCAAGCCGCTCTTGAGTGAAATACCTTTGGCAACCAGATAAATGGGAAACCAGTCGGTAATGAAGAACCAAACGGGATCGGTGAGACCCTTTGAAATGATTGTGCCCCAGGTCTGAGGCAGTTTTAAAAGATCGCGCAATCGCAGCCGAGGTTTCCTGGAACTTTCGGCTTCGGCGTGATCCGCAAGAATCATCTGGCGCTCTGCGTCACTGACGTTCGGGTGTTGCTCGGGCAGGTGGTACATACGACGCCAAACAATGAGCCACAAAAAACCAAGCAACCCAGGCACGGCGAAGGCCACCCGCCAGCCCCAGCGGAGATACAGCGGCAAAATCAAGAATGGTGCGACGGCGCCGCCGACCGATGAGCCACTATCGTAGAACGCAGCCGCCAGCGCACGGTCGCGCTTCGGGAACCACTCGGAAACCGCTTTGCTGGCGCCGGGCCAGTTGGCCGATTCGCCGGCTCCCAGCAAAAAGCGAAACACGGCAAAGCTGGAAATGCTGCTCGCCAACGAAGTCATGAGCGAAACGATCGAATACCACGTCACGCTGATCGTCAGTCCGCGCCTCGTGCCCACGCGGTCCATCAACCGGCCGCACACGGTTTGCCCGATGGTATACGCCAGCCGGAACGCGATCGCGATGTTGGCGTAGTCGGTGTTGGTCCAGTGGTATTCCTGTTTGAGATACGGCGCGAGAATCGAAAGTGTTTGCCGGTCGATATAGTTGATCACCGTCGAAGCAAACAGAATCCCGCCGATCCACCAACGCAGCGAATTTATGATGCGCGGCCGTGGCGCATCCATTTGCGGGACTAGGCCCATGAATTTCTCGCGGCGGCCTGCGTGCGAGGACTGTTGAAGGTAGCCATGGCGGTTCGCGACTATGCGCCAGCAGTGAACGCAACGAGAGTCGCTGGATTTAGTAAAGAGGAAGAAGCTTTGTCGAGATAGACTGTCGCGTTCGCGTGCGTGCGCAGAATGGAAGCAGGCGCCATTGGGGTGATTTCTCCCTCAAAACAAAGTCTCGCCGCCCGCGCTTTCCGCTCGTCCGGCACAACCACAATGATTTCTCGCGCCTTCAAGATCTGGCGTATGGACATGGAAATGGCTCGCTGAGGAACTTCTGAAAGTTCCGCGAACCAGCCCTCCCCCACCTGTTGGCGGCGGCAGGCTTCGTCGAGTTTGACGATCAGATAGGGCTCCTCGGTCTGAAAATCTGCCGGAGGATCGTTAAATGCCAAGTGGCCATTCTCTCCGATGCCCGCAAAAGCGATATCGATCGGCGCCGAATTCAGGCTTTCTCCGGTTCGAGAAATAACTTCGCGGGGATCACCCTCGCCGTCGAGCAAGTGATATCGCGTAATTCCGGTTTTGCAAATGAAATTTTCAAGAAGGTATTTGCGAAAGCTGGCTGGGTGGGTGATGGGCAGTCCCAGGTATTCATCGAGGTGAAACATCTCCACGCGCTGCCACTCAATATTTTCTTTCTTGGTCAGTAAATCCAGAAAATCCAACTGGGAAGCTCCTGTCGCGGCGATGATGCGCGCCTGTCCATGCTCCTGGATGGCGCGCCGGAGCGCCACGGCCGCCTGTTCGGCAGCAACTCGACTGAGTGCGCGCTTGTCTTCGAAAACCTTTACGATCACCGTGCGGTCTCCATCAATGAGGCGTGCGCTGCCACGCAATTCTATCCGGCCGTCGTGCAACGCACGCGTTCTCCGGTTTTGCAGGCGGCGTAAATCGCTTCCACCAGCGCCAGGCTGCGACGTCCTTCTCGCCCGTCGCTGCGGGGCGTGGTGTTAGTCTGAATGGCCTGGAGGAAGTTTTCCAAGACGGCTTGGTGTCCTCGCACATCACTGACAACGGGTGACGACGCGCTGGGGTTCTGGTCCGCTTTCCCGCCGCTCAGCAATTCTGCGGGCGGATTCCGCAAATCAGCAGCTACCAGGCGGTCCTGCGAAATAATCAAAGTTCCCTCCGATCCAGTAAGTTCCAACTGGCGAGGGTAGCCCGGATAGGCCGATGTCGTGGCTTGCAGAACGCCGAGCGCCCCGTTGGAAAACTCGAGCAACGCGACCAGCGTGTCTTCCGCCTCGATTGCATGGAGGCTCGTCTTGCTGGCCGCCTGCACACTGGCCACGTCGCCGAACATCCACAGCATCAGGTCCGCGGTGTGCACCGCCTGATTGATCAGCGCACCTCCGCCGTCCAACGCCCACGTCCCTCGCCACCGCGAGTTTGCATAGTATTCCGGTGGTCGGTACCACTTCACGCGCGCGTCCGCCAGAATCGGCCGTCCGAGCACTCCCGAATCAACCGCCTTCTTCACGCGAACAATGTCTGGCTTGCAACGATCTTGAAAAAAGACTCCTAGTTTGACAGCGGCCTTTTCCGTCGCCGCAATTAGGGCGTCGGCGCGCTCGGTAGTGATATCGATCGGCTTTTCGGTGAGGACGTGCAGCCCGTGCTGCGCCGCGGCGATGCCCTGAGCCGCATGCAATCCCGAAGGGCTGCCGATGGCCACGAGATCCATCGGACGGTGAGCCAAGAATTGTGTCAGGTCGGAGTAAGGCTTTCCGCCGTACTCGCGGCACAGCCGCGCGACCTTCTCCGCGTTTGTTCCAAAGGTCGCGGCAATCTCGACTCCGGGGATGGCCCGTGCGGCCCGCGCATGCGTCTCGCTGATATTTCCGCCGCCGATCAGTCCGATATAAGTAGTCATATGGTCCGCCGGGGCCAGCCGAGACAATCAACTCGATTTGAAGTCTGCCATTATCACGGAGAGGTGTGATTGTTTCAAGACAGGTGCCAAGTGCCCCCGGCCGCCGGGCTCCGTGAGGCCGAACAAGCTCAGTTCCGCACTACTGCGAAGCAGCCACGGGAGAATTATTTTGGTTTATGGCCAGAGAGGCAGGGCACGGCGGCCGAGGAGGGCTTCGGCAGCCCATTTGCCGAGGTAAACGGAGAGAGCGACGCCGTGGCCGTTGTAACCGGCGAGGATCAAGACCTGTTTGTTGCGGGGATGCGTGCGGAAGATCGGCCGCATTGCTTCGGTGAAGAGAATCGGGCCGCCCCACCGGTGCGTGACGCGCACGGAAGTCAGTGCAGGGTGCAAACCGCGGACGCGGTCCTCGAGCCATCGGAGGCGCTTCGCGGCTTCGCCCCTGCGTACATCGTATCGGCGCAAATCGTCCACGCGGTCTCTGTAGGAGCGAGTCCCAAGGGGGAAAAGAGATGGCTTGCCTACGTATTGAGGAACTAGACCGGCTCCGAAGATGACGCCATTCGAATCGAGCAAGCGCCCCCACAAATACGGAAAGTCGATGGTGTAAAACGGGCGCCGCGAAGAAAGGCCGATGGCTCTCAGCTGCGCGGCAGACAGCGGCGCGGTGGCAAGCGCAAACGTAAGTTTCGGCAAGGCAGAAGAGCGGAGTTCGGACAAATCCAAGGAGGCCGCGTTGGTGGCGAGGAGGACTTGGTCTGCGCGGATTTCTTTTTGTCGCATGCGACCGCGGAGCTTCAGATGAACCTGCAGCCGGAGCGGATTCGAGAAGCCCAACGAGCGCACCTCGGCGTGCTCAACGATCTGGACACCGGAGACTTCCGCGGCGCGCGCCAGGCCGGCCAGCACTTGGCCGGGGTCAACCGTCCCTCCGGGGACGATGCGGACAACTTTCAATTCGCCGGAATCGTTCCAGGAGATGGGTGAATATTTCGCCGGAGCGGACCGCCCCAGCTCCCAAACGCCCGGAAGTGTTAAGCGCGAGTCAATGCGGAGAGCGCGAAGAATGCTTCGGTAGCCGGCGAGCACGTCTCCTAGTCCAAGCAGATTGCCGGCCGCGGTTTCTGCGAGCGCCATTCCGCCGGTGCGGCCACTCGCGCCCTCACCGAGCGAAGCCGACTCCAACACCAGGACAGAACGGCTGGGAGCAAGCCTGCGCAACCAAGCCGCGGTGGAAAGGCCTGAGAAGCCGCCGCCAACAATGGCGAAATCCACACGATCCGGGAGAGCGTGTAACGCGGGGCGGAAATTAACGGTCCAGGGCGACGCGCCCCAGGGTTGAGCTCTGCGAGGCATGGTATTTCTTTGATGCCATGGGAATGCTCCCGGTGTCGTGAATTCTCAGGAGTGCAGAAAAAGGAAGACCTGCCGAATGTGCCGGGGAGTCCGAAAAATACGGCGGAGAAGGAGGCAACCGAAAATATGTTGTAGTCGCAACATCTTTATGTTGTAATGACAACATGGAGGCCGCTATGAGTGAGGTACTCGAAGCCATCTTTGAAAGAAGGGCCATCAAGGAGTTCGACGCCGTGCCAATTCCACAAGAAGTGCGCGAGCAGATCCTGGAGGCGGCGCGGCTTGCTCCTTCGAGCTTCAACATCCAACCGTACCGGTTCTATTGGGTGGAAACACCGGAGCTCAGAAAAGACGCTGCGCGGCTTTGCATGGGCCAAGCGCCGGCGAAATCGGCGTCGGCGCTGATCGTTGCCGTGGCGGACATCGGCTCCTGGAAAGAAACAATTCAAGGTCAATTGGAATGGATGCGCGGGGCCGGCTTCAGTGAAAAAAAGATTTCCGAATCCTTGAGAAGGGCAAATATTGCGAAGTGGTTCTTCATTCAGGGCTGGTTCGGAATTCTGGGCGCTCTGAAATGGGGAATTCTCCGCGTCGTCAATTTCTGGAAGATCGTCGGCACCGTGCCGGTGGCGCGGCAGGGAATGTTCAAATGGGCCACCAAGAGCGCGTCGCTGGCTTGTGAAAACCTGATGATCGCCGCGGAAGCGCTGGGATGGAACACTTGCCCGATGGAGGGATTCGACGGCCGCCGCCTCTCGAAGTTCCTCGGACTTTCTCCGCGATTTCATGAGATCGTCATGGTCATCGCCATCGGAAAAAAATCCGCGCGCCACATGGATCAACCGCAATGGCGAAGGCCGCTGGAGGCCACGGTGAAATTCCTATGATCATCGTTGAAAAGAAGCTCATTCCGCCGGAGATCCTGAAAGAGTCGGTGCTGGTGCATCTCGCCGCCGCCTACTATTCGGTGGCAAAGCAACTGGAGCAGAAAACGCAATGCTCGCAGACGCGCGGCTTCATTCTGTCTACGCTGCGCGGCGGCGCCTCTCGCAACCAGAACCAAATCGCCACACTGCTGGGCTTCGACCGAACCGTGGTGCATCGCGCCATCAAAACCATGATTCAGGAAGGGCTGCTCTCGGAACGAAAAGCGCAATCTGGCCGGGCCTTGCTCGTGCAACTCACGGCAAAGGGGAACAAATATAGAGAATTTCTGATCAAGGAACGCCGGGCGGCGGAGGAAAAGCTCCGGAAAGAGCTATCTCCCAGCGAAATTCCCACGCTGCTTTGGCTACTAAAAGTAATTGCTGAAATTAGAATCTAAATAAGGGAACAGCTGGCCGCCAACAATACGTTCGCCAAAAATAGCGCTGCTAACGGCGCGCGATGGCATTCGTCTATTTCATCGCACGACTATGTCACCGCACGACATAGTTGGGCGGTCAGTTTGCAGATGGAGGAGACATGAAATTTCTCGAGCACCCGATTGTTCCACTGCTTGGACGGTTGATGATGACCTACATTTTCGCGACGAGCGGGATTGGGAAAATCTTCGGATGGTCTGGCAACGTGGCGTACATGAACACGAGGCACTTGCCGATGATTGCGGTGCTGTTGGCTGCGGCGATGGTGATTGAAGTGCTAGGTTCGGTTTGCCTGGTGACCGGATACCAGGCGCGGATCGCGGCGTTTGCGATGTTCTGGTACACCACAGCCGTGACGGTGCTCTTCCACAACTATTGGGCATCCAGCGAAATGATGGCGGCAATGCAGGAGACGCACTTCCGCAAGAATCTCGCGATCATGGGCGGTCTGCTGATGCTGGCGTACAGCGGGCCGGGAAAATGGGCTCTGGGACGGCGTGGAAATTCGTGAATAATACTCTTGCCCTGTTTGGATTAGAAGCGCGTGCCCGTGCCGATGACGATTTCCAGCGGCATGTTGAGTTCCGTGCCAGTCCAGAACCTTTTGAGCCCGGCGAGGATTTCGGACTTGGCTTGAGCCATTTTTTCGGGCGTGAGTTGGTCGAGGAGTGGACGGAACGGCGCGGCAACTTCAGTGAACTGCTCCCAATATTCTTCGGTGGAGGAAGACCAGCGGCCGGGGATAATGCGGCCTTCTTCATGGACGTTGCTGAAACCGGCGGCTGACAGCGCGTGGCGGAGCCGGTCGCGTTCCCCAAACATAAAGAGGCTCGGGCCGTCGGGATCAGGCGGAGGAGGAGGCACTGGAACGTGTTTCAGGATGATGCCCGCGGTGGTGGTGAAGAAGGGCTGCTCTTTTTTGCCCCAGGCGACGAACACCGCACGCCCGCCAGGTTTTAAGACGCGCAAGCATTCCCGCAGCGCTTTGGGGAGATCGGGAAAAAACATGATGCCGAAGCGGCACGTGAGCACGTCGTAGGATTCATTGGGAAACGGGAGCGACTCGGCGCTGGCTTCGCGGAATTCGATGTTGGTCAGGCCTTTTTTGCGGGCCAGTTCCTCCGCAAGCGAGATCATGCCGGGGCCGAGATCAGTAGCGGTCACGCGCCCGTCGGGGGCTACCTCACTTGCAATGGACAGCGCGGGATCTCCCACTCCACTGGCAAGATCCAGGACGCGCATTCCGGGTCGAAGATGCGCGGATTCGAGAATCGCTTCCGTGGCGCCCTGCGTGAACGCCGCGATTTGCGCGTGCCACTTGCGCCAGGCTGCCACGGTTCTGTCGCCAGTCCATTCCTGATGGAGATGCTCGCGGAACTTTTGAATTTTTATCGGATCCGGAACACCGGACGTTAAACTCATAGAGAGCCCTCTTTTCGGTGACAGTAGCAGTAAGCTTGAGAAGAGATCAGCGTTTCCAGAATTTCATGACCGCGGAGTAGTCCAAATCTTCCTTGGCCACCCCCTTGACGTAGCTATAAGTTTCACGCGCGGCGGCAGTCGCGGGCAGGGCCACCCCTAACTGGTTCGCCAAGTCGAGCGCGAGGCCGAGATCCTTGTGCATCAGCCGCAACGGGAAACTCGGCACGTACTCGCCCTTCAGCAGATTCGGCGCTTTTACATCGAGAACGCCGGAGCGCGCCATGCTGGATTGCATCACTTCAACCAGCTTTTCGCCCTGAATACCCGCGCCCGTCGTGAGTGCCAGCGCTTCCGCGAGCGCATCGACTTGCAGCGCGAGGATCATGTTCATTGCCAGCTTGATGGTTTGCCCAGCGCCGTTCGGCCCCAGGTGGAACAGTTTCTTTCCCATCACGCCGAGAATCGGCTCGGCTTCTTTCAGCGTTTCCGCATCGCCGCCAATCATGAACACAAGTTCGCCTTTTTTTGCACCCCAATCTCCGCCGGTGACCGGGGCATCCAGAAAACGCGCGCCGCGCTCACTGCAAGCCGCCGCAATCTTGCGCGCGAGCGCCGGCGAGATTGTGCTGGAATCCACATAGATGCTCCTGCGCTTCAGCGCCTGCATCGCCCCGTTCGAGCCCCACAGCACCTCTTCCAGTGCCGGAGGGTCGCTGACCATGCTGAGCAGAAAGTCGGAAGCAGCGGCGACTTCCTGCGGAGACTCTGCGAGCTTAGCGCCTGCGGCGACAAGCTCATCCGCGCGCGAAGCAGTGCGATTCCAAACGGTGAGCGCGTAACCAGCTTTCAACAAATTCATTCCCATGGGCCGGCCCATGAGGCCCAGTCCGATCAGTCCAATGGCAGGTTTCAAGAGGAACCTCCTCGACAGTGGCAGACACAAATCAACTATATGCACTGCTCAAAATGAGGAGATGATTGTAGCCGAATCTAGGGATAGAAGTTGTGTGGGGCTTGGCCTGCAGCTCAGGCGGTCTTGGGGCGATGGGAGAGCGGGAGGATGCTGGGCGCTCCACTGGCCGCGGCCGCAGCGCTCCGCGGCTCGTTACTAGCCTCAGCGGCAACCGGCGCTTCCACCGTGGTATTGGTGGCGATGCTTACCGAAACACCGCTTGCCGAAGCATCCGAGTCCGGTTTCTCTTCGATCCGCACTAAATATTGATAAGGAATTTCCCACCGGAAATGCTTGTGTTGCCCCCGCTGCTCGAAATTCTGCTCCAGAAAAATGGATCGCCCGGAATCCGCCACAAACGTGCCCGAAGCAGGCAATAGGATCTCGCCGGCGCGATATTGCACCTCCACGCGACGCCCGAGAAAGGCGGAGTAGCGAGCCATACTGAACTCAGTGTCGTCGGGGGTGGTAACAGGGTCAATAGTACGGAAGGCCCCCTTACCGGGAACTGTGGAAATCTTAGAGGATTCCAACGCAGAAAAAATGTGCTCGAAAAATCTGCTGTAGCAGAAGGTTTAGCGCCGGGAAAGTTTTGCCGCGCCATGGCTGAATTCTTCCAGCGCGCTCGACTGCAGGTACGCCTTCGCCCGCGCATCGCCCTTCAGATACGCGTCCCAGAACGCCAGCGCCGCGGAATTGGTGTAATCAAAAGTGTCTCCGCCTTGCTTGGCGTGGCTCGGCAACAGCGTGCGCGGCGTGATGAACGACATATGGTTCGCGCCTTCAATAAGGACGTGATATTTGTCTCCCGGCTGGCTGCGCTCAAAAGGAACCTTGTGCCACGCGGGGCTCGCAACGGCTCCCAGGCTGTCCAAGGAGCCTGTCATACCCATATATGGCAGCGCGACTTGATCGAACGAGCGCTCGTTCAATCCGAATTGGCCCGGCCCTTGTGGCGACAGGCAAAGCACCGCTTTCACGCGCGAATCGGCAAAATTCCTGCCAGTATGTCCCGGAAGGTCGACGAGCGCTCCAGCAATCGCTTCCGTCGTGTAGGAACCCATCGAATGCCCGCCCACGCCAACGCGCTCCGCATCCATCTTTCCGGCAAGACCGGGCACGCGATTCTCCAGCGACGGCAGCGCATCCAGAACGTACGAAATATCCCGCGGTCGGCTCTCCCACAGCGCCGGTTTCTTCAACGCCTCGCGAACCGCTTGCATGAATCGGATATTTTCTTCGCCCTGGTTACGCCGCTGCACCGCAGAGTCATCGTGCGTCGGCTGGATCGTCACATAGCCGTGCGTCGCCCAATGGCGTGTCAGCCCATCGCAGCAACTCTGCGAGCCGCCCGCCCCATGCGAAAACACGATCACCGGATACTTCCCTGCTTCGTTGGGATAAAAAACCCGCACGTGCAAGTCTTTGCCGCGGCTCACGTCGTGTAGCGCGAGGTCTTCAACTTCAGAAACAGTGTCAGGCCCGGGCTCCAGCTCGTACCCAGTTGCCTCCTTTGTGGCAAGACTGGGAGCGGCCATCTCTGGCTGCGGAGCAGAAGCCGTCGGGACAGGGTTCGTGGCCAGGTTCCCAGCAGGGAAACCGGTTCCGCCCGTCGGACCAGCAATAAAATAGGCAGCCGTCAGGCTCAGCGCCGCGATCAGCACAACATTTGTAATTCGACGGATGGCGCGGCGCCGGCGAATATAGTCGTGTGGCAGAGAAGGAAGGAGCCTCCGGACATGTGCCATAAGGGACATCGCGTGTTAGCTTCGACGGTCTGTGCTGGGTGCAGGTTACAAACCCTTTCCCGTTCAAAAAGTTGCTGCCCACTTTTCAGGACCCTCTATCCCGATATGCGTGGTGCAAGCGGCGTGCAAAGGGCTCACCTCGATTTTATGAGTAACGAACCGCCAAAGTCGCGATACCCAGTAGGAATTGCGAACGGTTGCAATCCACCACTCCACGAAGTGAATCCTTGACTTTTCCACGAGGCACGCTATTGTCGGCCTTCCGGGATAGGGAATAAACCCGCTGGCGTTGGAGTTCTTCCAGGTAACCCGCGGCATCAGTACAAAGGGGCTCCCTTTCATGGTGGAAGTGAACGAAACGGTGAGTGCAGGCTTGGCGGCCTACTACGAATACATCGCCCAGCATCTGCACAAGTGGGTGGACCCTCTTTCCAATGAAAAGTTCTGGCGCAACCCTTATCAATACGGAAACAGCGTGGGACACCTGGTCCTACACCTCACAGGCAATTTGAACTATTACATCGGAGCCCGTATCGCGGAAACGGGCTACCTGCGCGACCGCGACCGTGAGTTCACCGATGCGCAGCCGCCGCCCAAGGAAGAAGCGCTGGCGGCATTCGACCGCACCATCGCCATGGTGGTGGCTACAATACAGAAGCAGCACGCGGACGACTGGGGAAAAACCTACACCGCCCAGCTCGAACCCGAAGCCGCCGACCGCTTCCAAATTTTCCTTCGTTGTGCTGGCCATGCGTATCATCATGTAGGGCAGATTTTGTACCTGAGCCGCGAGTTGGCGAGAACTTAAGGCCGGGAAAAAAGCGCCGCCGCGATGCAGAGTGGGCTTCGCAACGGCGAGAAGTGAAAAGCGAGTGGTCGAACAGAAGCGGCTCACAAAGAGCAAGGCTGCCCTGTTGCTGATTCTATCCGCCTTGGGCGCGATCGTTTCGGCAACTCTGCTGCACGGCTGGCACATCTATGCCGGATTTGCCGTCGTGGCTGTTGTCTTGTTCATCGGATTTATCCGCTGGAACCGCAACGTCTGAGTTGCTTGTCTTGCCAAACAGGGGGTATCTTGCGATGCGAAGGTTTTTTCTGATTCCCGCAGCGTTGTCGGCGTGCGCTGCGCTCGCGCTTTTTTCCGGAGCGCAACAGGCCGGCAATGCCGTCAAGGCGGCCGCCTCGACGACACCCACCATCGACCAGTCGTTGGAATGGAAGAGCGCCTTCAATCCGAAAATTTCACCCGACGGCAAGCGCGTCGTCTACGAAGTCCAGAAGACCAATTGGGAAGATAACGCCTTCGAACGAAACTTGTGGATTGCGGATGCCGCGACAAATGATTCCCATGCGCTCACCTCCGCAAAAAAATCAAGCTCCAACGCCGAATGGTCCCTCGACGGCAAATGGATCGCTTTTCTTTCCGACCGCCCCGGACAAATCAAGGACACGCCAGAAGGCAAAAAACAACTCTACGTTATTTCGGCCGACGGCGGCGAAGCGCAACAGCTGACCAAAACCGAAAATGACGTGAATGCTTTCGAATGGGCGCCGGATTCCAGGCGCATCGCTTTTTCGACAACCGACGCGGACCCCAAGTCGCTCAAAGACCGCAAGGAAAAATACGGCGAGTATTCCGTCGTTCATGCCGATTACCAGATGACCCATCTTTGGACCATCGAGCTTGCCCCTGGAAACGCCTCCGCCCCGGAACCGAAGCGCTTGACCGAAGGCGACAAATTCAGCGTCGGAGAATTTTCCTGGTCGCCGGATGGGACGCGTATCGCATTCAGCGCTCAGAAAGATCCCGATCTGATCTCCTCGGTGTCCGCCGATATATACGTGGTGACGGTAAGCGATGGCGTTGTAAAGAAGATCGTCGGCACCCCGGGACCGGACACCAATCCGAAGTGGTCTCCCGACGGAAAACAAATTGCCTTCGAGACCGTTGCGGGCTCGAAATATTTCTTCTACACCAATGTGAAGCTCGCCGTCGTCGCCGCGGAAGGCGGTGCCCCCCAGGTTTTGACGGAAGCTTTTGACGAAGATCCCGGCCTCATCGGCTGGGGACCGGATGGAATTTATTTTGCCGCCGAGCAGAAAACCTACGCGCATCTCTTCCACCTGAATCCAGCAACCAAAGCCGTGGTGAGGCTGAGCGGCCCCGATCACATGGCGTCTTTTTCTTTTTCCTTTTCGCAAGACTACAAGCATGTGGCCTACCGGCCGGCGCTCGAAAATCAATTTGCCGAAATCTATTCTTCCGCCGTCGCCCCTTGGAATGGGAAGAAGCTTACGGCCATGGGCGATCAGCTCAAAGGATTCGTCCTGGCGCGCCGCGAAGTCATTTCCTGGAAATCGGCGGACGGCACCACGATCGAGGGCGTGCTCTACGCTCCGCCCGATTTCAGCTTGAAGAAGAAATATCCCTTGTTGGTGGTGATTCATGGCGGGCCCACGGGCGTCGACCAGCCAGTCGTCAATGCCGACCGTTACTATCCCATCGAACGTTTTGTGGCCAAGGGCGCTCTGGTGCTGCGGCCAAACTATCGCGGTTCCGCCGGCTACGGCGAAAAGTTCCGCTCCTTAAACGTTCGCAATCTCGGCGTCGGTGACTATGCCGACGTCATTTCCGGAGTGGATTCGCTCATCGCCAAAGGCTGGGCGGACAAAGACCGCGTAGGCGCCATGGGCTGGAGCCAGGGCGGCTATATCTCCGCGTTCATTACCGCATCAAGCGACCGATTTAAAGCCGTCTCCGTCGGCGCGGGAATTTCCGACTGGATGACCTACTACGCGAACACCGATATCACCCCGTTCACCCCGCAGTATCTGCACGCCACGCCCTGGGACGATCCGGAAATCTACAAAAAGACTTCGCCCATCAGCTACATCGCCAAAGCTAAAACGCCCACGCTCATCCAGCACGGCGAAAACGACCGCCGCGTCCCCATCCCCAATGCCTACGAACTACGGCAGGCGCTGGAAGATCGCGGCATACCCGTGAAAATGGTGGTCTACAAAGGATTCGGCCACGGCATCACCAAACCCAAACAGCAGCGCGCCGTAATGGAAGAAAACGAAAAATGGTTCGCCCAATACATCTGGGGTGAAAAACCGCAAGAACCAAAGCCGCCTGAACCGAAAACCGAAGAGAAAAAATCAACAGCAGCGGTAAATCCGTAGTTCAGGCAGCGGCTGCAGGTCCGGCTCCACCCAGCCTTCGCGGGCCGCGGCCGTCTGCAACAGTTCTTTCGAATAATACTTGTCGAGAAGTTTTGTATCCTTCAGTTGCGGATGCGCGCTGATGAACTGTTCAAACGTGTACCCCTCCGGTGTTTCCACCAAGGCGGCAGCCACCAGGCGCATCCATGCCAGCGTCAGCGTGTGATGATATTTTTGCGTCGCTCCATGATGATTCGCGAACCGGCGAATTCCCTCTGACATTTTTTCAGCCGCGCGTGTTGCATCGCAAGATTTCAAATAAAGCCAGGCAACCCGGATGTGTTCCCGGTGATGAAAGAGATCAGCGGGAAACGATAAATCCTCAAATGCGCGAAGAAAATCCTCGTCGCTCCAAGCAGGAGAGTTGGAGTGTATTTTGGATTCAGGCATAGTCGTTTTGAAGAACCGGGTGAATCGCTCTCTTAATTGTACTACGTCTCCAATTTAAACCGAGACGACGCCAGTCGATACAGGCGGCGCCAGAGCAATCGGTTGATGAGCACCACCACCGTGGCCATGATCAGCGTCGCGGCCAGCAGCACATCGAAACGCCCGGCGTCGCTCGCGCTGCTGATCGTGCTGCCAAGACCTGGCGTCGAGACGATTCTTCCCTGAAAATGAAAATATTCCGCGACGATGCTGGCGTTCCATGCGCCACCAGACGCCGTTACCAGCCCGGTGACGAGATATGGAAAAATCGCAGGCAATGTCAGGTGCCGCCAGCGATCCCATGAACCGAACCGGTAGATTTTCGCGGCTTCCTTAAGGTCTGTCGGAATGGCCATGGCGCCGGCGATCACGTTGAACAGGATGTACCACTGCGTGCCCAGGAGCATCAGCAACATGGCGGCAATCTCCAGGCCGCCGCGCAGCCGCAATAAAAAGAGAAGGATAATCGGAAACAGCGCCGTGGCCGGAATGGAGGCGGCCATCTGCACCAGCGGCTGCGCGAAGCGTGCGAGGCGAGGATTCGAAGCAATGGCCACGCCAACGGGCACGGTCCACAGCGCGCCGAGGATAAGCGCCGTGTTCACGCGAAGAAACGTGAGCGCGGCGCTTTGCAGTAACTCGATATAGTCCTCGCGGTGCAGGCTGGAAAGTTCTCGGGCCGCGTGGAAAACCGCAAACCCCAATCCAACAATCGTGCCCGTAGCAAGCAGGTACCCGATCCAGCGGCGCGCCGCGTGCTGCTTCGGCGCTGAAAAAGTCTCTGCCGCGCGGCGAGCGCCGGAAGTGAAAGTGCGGCTAAGCCAGTCGAAAACGGGTTGAACGAGAAGCCGGTACAATCGCAGGACAATGGAAGCGCGGCCGATCAGGCTGAGCAGAGTGCTCTGCGCCCCGCCGGCACTTTCGACCTGCTCGAACTTGAACTTGTCCGCCCACACGATGATCGGCCGCCAAACCAGCTGATCGAGAAGAACGATAACGGCAATCATGGTGGCAACGCCCCACAAAATCGCCGACGTGTTCCCGCTGCTCGCGGCCGTCTGCAGGAACGAACCGAGCCCGGGAAGCCGGAAGTCGCGATTGCCGAGGACGAACATTTCGCAGGCCATCAGGAAAAACCATCCGCCCGCGACCGACATCATAGAATTCCAAACCAGCCCGATCGTGGAGTACGGAAGGTCGAGTTGCGCAAAGCGCTGCCAGCGGCTGAATCGATAGATCACCGCGGCTTCGTGCAGTTCGCGCGGAATCGTCTTCAGGGAAGAATAAAAACTGAACGCGATGTTCCATACCTGCCCTGTGAAGATCAGCAGGATCGATCCGAGTTCGACGCCGAACTGGCTGTGCGGAAAAATCGCCACCATCGCCAGCATCACTCCCGGCAAAAAACTGAGCACCGGAATCGATTGCAAAATATCCAGCAGCGGAACCATGACGATTTCCGCGCGCCGCGAACTTGCCGCAATGTACCCGTAAGCAAGCGCAAAAAGAAGGCTCAGCGCATAAGCGCCGCTGATTCGAACCAGCGAGTACAGCGCATACAGTGGCAAGTCACGGGGATCCTGTGAAATGTGCGCCTGCGGCTGCACCGGCCCAAGCCACGAGCGCCCGATCGCATACACCCCAAAAATCGCCGCGAACACAAATAAAAAAACAGCGATATCAATTAGAAAAGCCCAGCTCCAGCGCGACCCCGCCGGCCTCTTCACCGTCGGAGGAATCGGCGTGTCTTGTACATTCGAAAGAGTGAGTTCCGGCACTGGGCGTCAGGCCTCGGTGAGCGTCAGCTTGCCGGTCGCGGCGTCGTAATCGAAGATTTCCGCGTAGCGGCCCCACTGGATGGCCGTTTCGAGCTGGCGGCGCGATTCCTCTTCCCCAAAATGTTCGTCGAGCAAATCGTGGAAAAATTCGTCGCTGAGCGTGCGGTTGGATTTTGCCTTGAGCGCTTGCTCCATCTGCCGGAGCAAGGGAACATTGGCGAGTGCGGCTTTTCGGAAGATAGTTTTTCGCGCTTGAATATTCGCGGCCGCGAATTCCTGCCCCGTCGGAGTGATGACCGCATCTCCTTCTTCCACCCGCAGCATTCCCAGCAGAACCGCGGTTTCCACGGTGGGCAGCAGCGCGTCGAGTTCGAGGCTCAGTTCGTCGGCGAGCCTGCTGAGGTCCGCGCGGCCCCCCTGGTCGGCGAGAATTTCCAGCAGGCCGGCCATGCCCCCGGGGCGCGTGTGCGGCAACATGATCGTTTTTGGCGGCGCGGGAACTCCGGGCGCGTAAGTGCGTGGCGGCGCGGAATCGTCCTTGTGTTCGGGCTTCGTGAGCACGCGATAGATGGAATCGACGAGTTCGACGAACTTCGGCGCTTTGCGGTCGCGCGGATGCGGGATTTCCACTCGGAAGTCCGCGTGAATGTGCGCTGGATTGCGGCCGAGAACGATGATGCGGTCGGCGAGTACGACAGCTTCTTCGATATTGTGAGTAACGATGAAGATCGCGCGCGTGGGAATTTTATGGCCGAGCCACAACTCGAGAAGTTCCCCGCGCAATGTTTCCGCCGTGAGAACGTCGAGTGCGGAAAACGGTTCGTCCATGAAGAGTACTTCGGGCTCCACTACCAGCGCTCGTGCAACTCCAACGCGCTGCTTCATCCCGCCGGAAAGTTCTTTGGGATAAGCTGTTTCGAATCCGTCGAGGCCAACGGCGTCAATAATGCGCAGCGACCGCTTGCGGCGGTCGATGGGAGGTACACCCCGGGCTTCAAGCGGAGCTTCCACGTTTTCGAGAACGGTGAGCCAGGGAAAAAGCGCGAAACTTTGGAAGACGATGGAAACGTTTGGCGATTCGTCTCCGACCGGATGGCCATGCCAGTAAACCGAGCCGGAACTGGCGGGAGAGAGGCCCGTCAGCATTCGAAGCAATGTGGATTTGCCGCAGCCTGAAGCGCCGAGCAATGCGATGATCTGGCCGGGATAGACGGCAAGGTCCGTGGCGGCGATCACTTGGATGCGGCTGCCGTCCGGCTGGGGGTAGGATTTCTCCAGTTGGCGCGCTTCAATGATAGGGCTGGCGGCCGCGGATGTCGTCGCTGCCGCGGCTGTGGTGTTTGCGGTGCTCATAAGCGCGTGTATTATCGCTCAACTGCCGTGTGGCCGCACACTACAGGATTAGCCACGGCGAATTCTTCTTGAACTATTACAATTGCATGAATACCGCATGACATCTTCCGCCGAACTCTCAAACCGAAGGAGCTGGAGCGCGGGGAATCGCGTTTGGTGGCTTGCGCTAGGCGTGTCCCTGGGGACGGCGCTGCTGATTGTTGCGCCGTTTTTCTGGCTGGGAAACGCTTCGGGGCACGACTTTGGATTTCACGCGGCTTCGTGGCTGGACGTGGCGGGGCAGTGGAAGGAGGGGAACTTTTTTCCGCGGTGGACGGAGTGGGCGAACCACGGATTTGGCGAGCCGCGATTTGTTTTTTATCCGCCGCTGTCGTGGATGCTGGGGGCGGCGCTGGGCTCGGTGCTTCCGTGGAATGCGGTGCCGGGGGCTTTTATTGTCATCGTGCAGACGCTGGCGGGACTTTCTGCGTTTGCGCTGGCGCGGCGATTCTTGCCGGACAAAGCGGCGCTTTTTGGCGCGGCTTGTTATGCGGCGAATCCGTACGCACTGGTCATCATTTACATGCGTAGTGATTTTGCGGAGCAACTGGCGTGTGCATTGATGCCGCTGGTGGTGCTGACGGCGCTGCATCTCTGCGGCCTGGCGGAAATTCGCCGGCGGTCTTGGCCGCGGTCGATGGGATTGTTCGGGGCCGCGTTCGCAGGGGTATGGCTTTGCAACGCGCCAGCTGGAGTGCTGGCCAGCTACAGCGTGGCGCTGATTTTTGCGTGGGCGGTGTTGGAAGAAAGAACGTTGCGGCCGTTGTGGCGCGGCGCAGGGGGATTGGCGCTGGGATTTGGTTTGGCGAGTTTTTATCTTTTGCCGGCGGCGTACGAGCAACGGTGGGTGAACATCACGCAGGCGCTTTCGCCGGGGTTACAACCTGCGGACAATTTTCTTTACACCATGACCAGCGATCCGGAACACGTCGTATTCAATTGGATCGCTTCCAGCGCGGCGGTGCTGCTGCTGGTGATGACGGGAATCGCGGGGATTGCGGCGGGTCGAGAAACGCTTCAGGAACAATCGCGAGAGGAAACGAAGAAACTCTGGCGCGTGCTGCTGGTTCTCTCGGCAGTTGCAGTGATTTTAATGTTTCGGCCTAGTCTTTTTTTTTGGGCGCATCTTCCGAAGCTGAGATTCGTGCAGTTTCCGTGGAGGTGGATGGCGATCCTTGCGGTGCCGTACGCTTATTTTCTTGCGGCGGCTATCGCGCAGGGCCGCAGGAAATCGGTGTGGGTCGTTGCAGCGATTCTACTCTCGGCAAGCACGGCGACATTTCTGGTGCAAAAAACGTGGTGGGATTCCGACGACATCCCATCGTTGCGCGATGCGATTGCCAATGATCAAGGCTTTGAGGGCACGGACGAATACGATCCGCTGGGCGATGACCATTACAGCCTTCCGGAAAAAGCGCCGCGCGTAATGGTTCTGCCGGCCGAAGTCTCCGAGGGAAGCGCGCCGAAAGCGGAGATCCTTATCGATCAATGGACCGGGGAAGAAAAAAACGTGCGAGTCACATCGTACGGGCCGTTGAAAATTGGACTGCGACTGCTCGACTATCCGGCGTGGCGCGTGCAGCTGAACGGCAAGTTGACGAGTCCGGGACGGGGAGAGACAAACTCGCAAATGATTTTTTCTCTTGGACCGGGAACGCAGCGCATCACGGTTCGCTTTGTGCGCACTCCGGATCGGAAAGTGGGCATTGCCATTTCCCTGGCCGCAGTGCTTATCCTTCTTGCGCTCTTAAATGCGGGCGGCGTGCGACTGCTTTCGGCTAGCCCTTGAGCCGCGGACGGAGACGTTTAGGACCGCGACTCAGACTAGTATTTCGTGCGATGGTTTTGTATGGACAAGGTCCTTGAAATAGCGATCGCTTTGGTCTTATTCGTACTTGGCGAGATGTTGATTCGCAAAGTAAAGCGATACCTTCGAGAAAGAAGGAAGCCGCGAATCTGAGGCTCTAGATTTAGGAAAAGCGGCGGCAAGCCGCCGCACTCCCAAAGGGGAATTCTGGTTAACAATAACTGGGCCCCCACCCCCCAGTTTTTGAGAAGTGTTGATTTTAAAGCAAGTTAAAACCATTTAGAATCAACACTTCTGGAACTGTTGATTCTAAAAGTGGTTACGGGCGTTATTATCAGACGTGCTACACAAGTGCTGATTCTAAATGGGTTAACGCGGAAGACTTAGAAACCTTCCTTTCCCCCGGTGGAAACCGGGTGTTACAAAACAGAAACGCCCCGGCTGGAGCCGGGGCGCAGTAGCAACAGGGGTATGGTACCACAACGGTAATGCGGGTCAAACCAAAAAAATTAGGGGCTAAAGAAAGTCAAAAGTCCCCACACGCTAAACCCGCCTAGCTGGCGCGCGAATCTTGCCGGGGCGCTGGGTCCGGGCCACCCATCCACCCGCCGCCGCTATCGTGCGTAAAGGGGGTTGTGTTTTCTGGCCTTCATGGAATACATAGCCACGTCAGCCGCACATAAGAGGGTCTCGATTCTTTCACCGTCATGGGGATAAATTGCAACGCCAATGCTGACGGAAAGCGTTGGTTCCATGCGGTCATTGGCAATGCTGTCGCATATGCGTTGTGCCACCTGGTTGGCGGCTTCTGCGCCAGTTTCCGGTAAGACAACCGCGAACTCGTCGCCGCCGTAGCGCGCAACCGTATCGATGTCCCGGCAAAAGCTCAGGACGTCGGCCACGCGGCAGAGCGCATGGCTGCCCGTCAGGTGCCCGTAGCGATCATTGATGTGCTTCAATCCATCCAGGTCAAAAAGCAAGAGGGCAAACTCCCGCCCCGTGCGCTCGGAACGCTTGACTTCAATGTCTAGCACTTCCGTAAGATGGCGGTAGTTGGCCAGTCCTGTGAGTGGGTCGCGAGCCGCCTGTTGACGCAGGTGATCCTCCAACTGGCGCTGTTTGGTAACATCCTCGGTGATGACCTCATAGGTATCCAGCTCGCCCTCCTCACCCATGACTTCTTGTCCGCTGAGCCGGACCTTCAGGGTGGTACCGTCCCACCGCTTCCACTCTGTTTCGATGGGGTCCACTAAACCTTGCGGGGCCGGTGGCCCCAACAATTGCGCGCGTTTGTCAACATCTTGAATGAGGTCGCGCACAAGGTTTACAGCGAGGAGTTCCTCTTTTGACGGAAAGCCGAGCATTTTCACCATGGCCTCATTCACTTCGAGGAATCTGCCGTGGAGGTCACAGCGGCAAATTCCGTAGCTTAGATTTCCTGCCAAGGCCCGGTAACGCGCTTCGGAGTGCCGCAAGCCGTTTTGGGCTCGGTCGCGTTCATCGCGCAACGCTTTCTCATCCAGAGCCCGATGAACGGCTACGGGAAGGTGACCAATATGATCCATTTCTATGCAGTCGTAAGCTCCTCTTGTAACGAAATCCGCTATGGTCTCCCGTTGCAGGGTGCCACCGACGAAGATAAGTGGGATCTGTCTGTTCGACAGGTGCAAGAGTTCGAGTGCCTGCGTTTCCCGCCAATGGGGGCTGGGATACTCGGCGACAACAAGGTCATAGGCGTGCGAGCCCAGCCGTTCGCTGAACTCCTCGGGAGTTACAACTATCTCCGCACTGACCGTGAAATGCACTTTGTCGAGCTCTCGCAAGCAGCGCTGTACTTCCGCTGCCTGACTATGAAGAAAGAGGATGTGCAGAGGCGGATGTCGGCCTTCTGATCCGCTCAGGGCGTCTCGCTTGAGGCGGGCTGGAGGGGTCGAAGCCATTGGGAGCCTGAAAAACTCTCGGGAGCCAGTCCTTCCCGTTGCCACGCAGGCCCCTGAGGGTGGTTCAATTCTAAGCATTAGCAACTTACAACGGGGGGGTAATGGGGTCTGTTCAATATTATACAGGTTCTATTCCACGTTAACTGTTACGGCACAACTTTGGCGCCCTAACAGCTGGGGAAATCGGGGGGAATCAGGGACAGACGAGACGTATTCTGATGTTTGTGTGACATGACACGTTTTTGACCTAATGATTGGAAATTTCAGAGTAAGGGAAACTACCCGTTCTGTCCCCCTTTTTCGTCTGTCCCCCTTTTCAAAGGCGTTTTTCCAAATTAAGGCGCGGCCGCCCGCACCATAAGCGAACAGCAGGGTAGGTGTATACTTGTGGCCGTTTTTGAACCAAAAAAGAGACTCCACCCTAAAGAAAAGACGCGAGCTTACGCCTGGCATCCACATGCACACAACCATTCTCGTCGCATTTTCTGAAATCTCTCGCTCCGCGGTTTCGATGTGCACCGCCGGCATTCTGCTTTTCCTTGTTGCGCTGTGGGCCGCGAAGACCGACTTCGCGCGCGCCCGCGGCTTGGACAAAATCCTGGCCTTGAGCAATTTGTGTTTCGCTATCCCCCTGGCGGTCTTCGGCGCCGAGCATCTCTCCGGCGCAAAATTCATCATGCTTGGTGTGCCCTCGTACATGCCAGGGCGTTTGTTTTGGGCGTATTTCGTCGGCTTTGCGCTGCTGGCCGCGTCCTTGAGCATGGCCACAAAAATTCAGGTGCGCTGGTCCGGCCTGCTGTTCGGCATCATGATGATTCTTTTTGTCGCCATGCTGCATATCCCGCGAGCTCTCGCCAGCCCCAGTGACCGGATTCCCTGGACGATCGTCATCCGCGAAATGTCATTCGCCGGCGGAGCCTGGCTTCTTGCTGCAAACGCGATGCGCAGCCAAGGCGCAAGCAAGCTCATCACCGTGGGCCGCGTATTGATCGCCATCGCCGCCATATTTTTTGGCGTCGAGACTCTTCTGCACCCTGCGGGATGCCCTGGAGTCCCGCTCGAAAAACTGATGCCCCTGTGGATTCCCGGCCGCTTGCTCATCGGCTATCTCACCGGCGCATTTCTTCTCGTTGCCGGGGCAAGCTTCCTGCTGGCCAGGAAGACGCGCATGGCCGCCACTTATCTCGGTACCTGGCTTGTGCTCCTGGTCTTGTTCATCTATGGGCCGATCCTGTTCGTTTCGCTGGCCGACCCAAGCACCGCCGTCCAGGTTGAGGGCATCAACTACTTTGCGGACACCCTCCTGTTCGCCGGAGCCATTCTCGCCAGCGCCACCCCACGCACCGACTAAATTCTGGCTACAACTTAGCGCGTGTCGGGTGGCTGCGGTTTTGCCTGGTAATTGGTTGGAATCCAAACCTCACCACGAACGTATTAGTGGCTGGCATCTCTGGATTTCAAGGTAGCGCACATTCCAAGCAAGTATCGCATGCGGGCGAAATGGGTCAGTTGTCCGGATGAGCAGCGGGCGGCGCGGTACCGCGCTGGTATTTGGGATAGGGCGGCTTCTTGTAGGTGGGAAGGGGATTCTTCTCGAGATCAGCGAGCAGAAGCTGGACGGCCTTCTCGAGTTGGAGGTCGTGCCCTTCGCGCACGGCTTGGGGATCGAGTTCCACTTCGACGTCCGGCGCGATGCCATTGTTTTCGACTTCCCATTTGTTGTTGGGAGTCCAGAAACCGCGGCTCGGAGCGGTGACCACGCCTCCGTCCATGAGATCTTCGCCCGGGCCGAAGAATCCCACGAGGCCGCCCCAGGTGCGCTTACCAACGAGGAGGCCAATCTTGGCCTGGCGGAAATGCCAGGGCATAGCGTCGCCACCGGAGCCGGCGTATTCATTGATGATCATCGCCTTAGGCCCGCGGATAAGGCTGACGGGAGTGGTCATGTCCTCGCCGTCGCGAGTGGCGCGATAGTTCATGAGCGTGCGGCGGAGATAATCCAAAATGTAGTCGGTGTTGGTGCCGCCGCCGTTGAAGCGCTCATCGACGACAGCGCCTTGCTTTCCAGCTTGAGAGAAGAAGTAGCGATTGAAGTAGGTGTAGCCACCCGAAGCGGTGTCTGGCAAATAGACGTAAGCGAGTTTTCCATTGCTGAGCTGGTCGACTTTGCGGCGGTTGTCCTCGACCCACGCCAGTTGGCGGAGGCCGGCCTCACTTTCGACGGGAACGACGGTGACTTCGCGTGAGCCGGAGCCGTCGGGATTCGGGCCGACGCGCAGAATCACGGATTTGCCGGCGGTTTCCTCGAAGAAACTGTAGACCTCATCGGAGCCGCGGAGTTCGCGGCCATTGACGGCGAGGAGGTATTCACCTTGCACAACATTTACGCCGGGCTGCGTCAGAGGCGCGTGCAACTGCGGATTCCAATTCTCGCCGTCAAAGACGCGCGAAAAACGGTAGCGGCCGTTTTCGATCTGGTAATCAGCGCCGAGGAGCCCGACGGGGATGCGTTTTACTTCCGGGCCGTCGCCGCCGCGAACGAACAAGTGCCCCACTGTGAGATCACCCATGGCTTCCCTGAAAATGTAGTTCAAGTCGGCGCGCGAGGCGATTCCCGGAAGATAAGCGGCGTATTTTTTTTCTGACGCTGCCAGGTCGAGACCGTGGAAGCCGGGATCGTAAAAGAAATCGCGCTCGAAACGGAAAGCCTCGTGATAGATCTCGTTCCATTCGGTGCGAGGCTCGACGCGCACTTCCATGGAACTAAGATTCAACGTTTTGGCGTTGGGAAGGCTAGCGCCTGCCGGCGAGGAGCCTGAACTCGAGCCACCTGGACCGGGCGCCGGAGGAAGAGGCGCAATCAGCCAGGTCTGCGGCGGAGGCGAGTTGCCGCCGGGTTGCGAACCGCCCGGAAGGCGGTAAAGAAGTTTTTCGCCATTCGCGGAAACGTGAAACTCGACGAGGTTGTCGAGCAGTTTGTCGGTCTTGCGCGTCTTAAGCTCAAAGCGATGAGCCGTTAGTGTGCTTGGTCCACTGAGAGGCTCGACTAGCGGCCCTTCCAGGATGAAAAGGACGCCATCTTTTCCGGGAATTATTTCCGAGTAGTTTCTCGCGGGAATGGGGAGCGCCAAGATGCGCTGGCCAATCTTTTCAAAATCAACTTTCACAGGCTCGGGGGGCTTGGGCTTGTCTTTATCCTGGCCTTGCGATTTGGAGGAATCTGGTTTCGATTCGTCGGGCTTGGGAGATTCGGACTTGGCGTCGGGCTTGGCTTGGCCTTCTTCATCGCTTTCCGGCGCCAGGGGAGAAGGAAGATCTTTGCGCAAGACCACGATGTAGACACTGGTGGTCACCGGGCGGCCGTAGCTCAGCATGGAAGTGTCCTTGGTCGGACCGGCGTCGGTGCTGGCGAGGAAATAAAGATATTTGCCGCTGCGGTCAAAGACCGGCGAGAGGGATTCGCTCATGCCGTCGGAGACGCGCTGGCTCTGACCCGTCTCCAAGGAATAGAGAAAGATCGAGCGCATGTGGCTGACTTCCTGCTGCGTGTAAACGAGCCACTTGCTGTCGGGGGACCAAGCAGCCTGGTAGATTTGCTCTGGCCCGGTGAAACGGTCATGAAACACTTTGACGGGCGTTTTCTTCTCGAGGTCGACATACCAGAGGTTCAAGCGCTTGTCGGTATAAGCAATCTTTTTGCTGTCGGGCGACCAGGTGGGAAAGTAGAAATACGAGCCTGGAGTGCCGAGGGCAATTTTTTGCGGCTCGCCCTGGCCGCTTTGATTCTTGATGTGCAGAGCGTACTCGCCGGACTCATCGGAAAAATAGGCAATTTTGGCGCCGTCGGGAGACCAGGCGGGAGAGCGTTCGTCAACACCGGGTGAATTAGTGAGATTGCGGATATCGCCCTTTTCCGCGGGGACAGTGAGAATTTCACCGCGGGCGTCAAATACCGCGCGTAAACCGGTGGGCGAAATATCGGCGCTGGAGATACGGTTGGCAACGTTAACGAAGCGCGTGCGCAATTGCGGAAGATCGCCAGAGATGCGGATGTCCACCTTGTGGGCCGCGCCAGATTTCACGTCGTAGAGCCAGATGGCGCCGAACTGCTCGACGACAATGGCGTCGGGGCCGGCGCTGGCGTACTTGAAATCGAGGCCGTCATTTTTGAGCGCGACGGACACGGCTTTCGATTGCGTGTCGTAAGCCAAAAGAGACATGGGACCGTTGCGGTCGGAGAGGAAAAAAACGCGGTGATCGACCCACATGGGGTTGAAGTCGTTGGAATTGTCACGGGGAACCGGGGTCACGCTGGAATCGGATAGCTTGGCGATCCAAACGGGCGAGGTGCGGCCGCCGCGGTAGCGCTTCCAGATTTCAAAGGCGTGATCCAGCGGAACGTAGGCGAACTCCTTTCCATCGGGCGAGTAGGAACCTTCGGCGGCCATGGGCAGGGGCAGCTGAGCCGGAAATCCGCCGTCGCGGGAGACGGTGAAGAGTTGCGAGGCCCTGGAGGCGCTGGTGCGTGTCGAGGCAAAGAGAACCTGCTGGCCGTCGCGCGTCCAGCCGATGACGAAGTCGGCGGAGGGATGGTAGGTGAGGCGGCGCGGAGTGCCTCCAGTAGCGGGAATTACGTAGACGTCGGCGTTTCCGTCGTAGTTTCCGGTGAAGGCGATGTCACGGCCATCGGGAGAGAAAATTGGGCCGGAGGCGGCGCCATTTCCGGCGGTGAGGCGTAGGGCGGTGCCGCCGGCGCGCGGAACGCTCCACAAATCTCCAGCGTATTCGAAAACGATCTGCGTGGAGTTGAGCGTAGGGTGATGCAAAAGCAGCGGCGGATTTTCGTCGGCGAAACAGATGCTCGCGAGCAGTAGAGTGAACAAAGCGGCCGTGCAGCGGGACATGGGGAGAACCTCCTGAGATTTTCCGGCCTCGGATGAGTTCAACAGCTTGCGGAAGGGACGCCTTCCGGTGCGACAGTATACATTCGAAGCTGGGGTTTTGGGGCCGTTTGGTGGTGCGAAAACGACTTCAGCGGTTAACGAGGCCTCTCACTCACAAGCAACAACGAGAATCAGGGGCGAAGCGACAATCGGCGACAGGCGTGACGAAGTGGACGCATGTCGCGGGATGTCGCTTGCCAAGAGACGGGCCGTGGGATAGTTTTGCGCCGAGGCGAGCATTGGCCGGGGGTGCGGGAGAGCCGCACTCAGGAAAGCGGGCAAGCGATGCCGCCTGACGGAGGCCCAGTTGAATTTCAGAAAAATTCTGCCCGTGTGCGGGTGGTTGGCGGCATTGAGCGCCTTGGGCGGCGCGAATGCGGTTGCCGACGAGCCTAAACCCACGCCGGAGAACACCATTCACGTGCAATTGGCGGCGCCGGTGCCGCCGCAAAAGTTCGCGAAGCCGGTGAAATTCTTCATCTCCGAGGTGATCGATCGGTCCGGGAATCCCCAGCCCATGCTGGTGCTGAGGGACCGGGGAGGGATCTTCCTCGACCGCCAACCCACGGAAATCACGCGTGAGGCGATCGAACAGTCCCTGAAAGCGGCGGACCTGCTGGCGGCGGATGCCGCTTCGGGGGACGTGGTGCTGCAGATTTACGTCTTCCATTTCGGGCTGGCGCAAGGCTCAGGATTCGATTTTTTCGGCAAGGTCGAGTTTTCCGTGATGGTGAAGAACCTGAAGACGGAAGAGTCGCAGCAGATTGAAGCGAAGGGAACGTCGATCGCGAATGCGGCGATGCGGAAGAAGAACATCCAGAAAAACGTGCAAGCCAACATTGAAGGGGCGCTCGAGGATGCAATGAGAAACCTGTTGCGGGGAACGCAATTGAAAGAGGCGGTAGCGTCGCTGCTGAAAAATAACTCGAGCGCGCCGGCAGCGGCTCCCAGCGGGGAAATGGCATCGAGGCAAGTGAACGAAGACATCGGCAAGAGACACAAATCCAAAGTTGAGGAGAGGTGAGGAAATGCGTTCATTACTTATAGCGCTGCTGGCTGCGCTGGCGATTGCGCCGGGGGCGGTAGCGAAGGACCCCGAACACAGCTACAAGACGGTGGAGGCTAAACATTTCACGCGAGTGGAAGGCGTGGAGCTATCGCCGGCGTTTAGCGACTACCTCTACGCGGAGCTGAGGAATGAACTGGGGAAAACGAAGATGTTCGTGCAAGTGATCGGCGAAGGAGAAGCGGTGGAGGACGCGGATGCGGCAAGTTCCGTGGTGATCGAAGGAGTGATCACGGAATACAAAAAAGGAAACCGCGCGGCGGACGCCATCATCGGATTTGGCGCCGGAGCACGCAGCCTGAAGATCGACGTGAACCTCACGCGCCGGAGCGACCACCAAAGCCTCGGAGCGGTCAAATCCCACGTGAAGATCTCACCGCGCTGGAACGAACAGACAATGGCAATTGCGGCAGCGCACCAAATCGCGCATGAAGTGAAGAACGGACTCAAGGAAAAAGCGAAGGGCTAAGGGACTATGAAACGGGCGGTCCAAGCGAAAATCCACAGGCGGCTGGCGGCGTGCGCCCTGGCGGTGTACCTGGTGCTGCCCTTGCCTTCCCCGGCAGTAACAAAGATGAAGCTGCGCGGGTACATCACGGCGCGAGTGGACGATCGCACGCTGGCGATTCTGGATGACAAGCTGGAACTGACGGCCGCGAGCGTCATCAAGGGGCAGGATGGCACCGGCGAGCACGCCATGACGATGGCGGAGCTCGGACCGGGAATGCTGCTGGAGGCCGAGGGGCAGTGGCTGGACCGGCACAAGTTTTTCGCTGAGAAGGTGACCGTCGATTTGAAAGATGCCGAAAAACAGATCCACGGGTCGGCCTATTTGCAGGAAGAACCGGGAGAAGTCAGCAAAATCTCTGGAGGCGAGGCAGCGGTGCTGAAGGCGGACGGCTATTGGCTGGACGTGAGCGCGCAAACGCGCCGGGAATGGGATACGGCGAAAGTAGCCACGCCGAACGCCTCGGGGAGCGGCACGACGAGCAAGGACCAGACGCTGGCGGGCTACCAATTGAAATATAGCGGCATACGGCGAAACGACGGCCGCGTTGGCACAGAGCGAATAGAGCTGGGAGCGCCGGCGCCGGCGGATGCCTACAAGATGCCGCACGATGTGCAGGTGGTGCAGGGCAAGGATCCGTCGACCGGCATCGACGTGCTCGAATTCCGGCACGGAAACAAAGTAGAGGGAAGGATGAAGCTGTTTCCGGTGCGAAGCGTTCAGGAATACGTGACGACGCTGGGGGATTCGCTGCTGCCACCGGGGAATCGCGGCACGTCCAAAGCACTGGAGTTCCGATTTTTTGTGGTGGAAGATTCGAGCATCAACGCGGCCTCGCTGCCGGATGGCACGCTGCTGATCAACACGGCGTTGCTGGGCGCTATCCAAAACGAAGCGCAGCTGGCATTCGTGCTAAGCCATGAAATTGCACACGTGTTGCAGGTGCACCACTGGCGTGAAGTGCACGAGACCCGCGGTCAGCGGGTGGGACTGATCATTGCGGGCGTGGTTGCCAGCGGGTTCATTGGAGACGCCGGACTGTTTATGGCCGGGCTGGGTATCGCGTCGGTTGTGAACGGCCATCAGCGCGAACTGGAAAACCAGGCGGACCGGCTGGGGCTGCAGAACGTGATCGAGCACGGGTACGATGCGCGCGAGGCGCCCAAGTTTTGCAAGATGGTCATCGAACGTTACGGGGACCGCAGCACGAGTAAGATCTGGTCCAACCACGATTCGAGCCTTCTGAGGGGAAGCTTCCTCACGGTGCAACTCATGAGGCAGTATCCCGAGAGCCAATTCGAACAAATGAAGAGAGACTCGTCGGCGTTTCGGGCGATGCGCGAGGCAATGGGCCCGGTAAAAATCGAATAGGTCTCAGCGGCGGTCGACGACGTTGTGGCGGATGTCCTGGCCCTGGACGAGGTAGATGACGTCTTCGGCGATGTTGGTGGCGTGGTCGCCGATGCGCTCGAGGTTTTTGGCGACGAGGATCAATTCGAACGCGGGAAAGACCACGCTGGAATCGCCCATCATGTAGGTAAGCAATTCGCGGAAAATCTGGTCGCGGTAGTGGTCCACCTGATCGTCGGTGGCGAGGACGGTTTGCGCGAGCTCGACGTCGCGGCGGACGACGGCGTTGAGGGAATTGCGAACCATTTCTTCGGTGAGTTCGCTCATGCGCGGGAGATCGACGTAAGGTTTGACGCGCGGGTGGCGAAGAATGCGCAACGCGCCCTGGGCGATATTGACGGCCTGATCGCCGATGCGCTCGAGATCGTTATTGATGCGCGAGACCGCCAGCACGAAGCGAAGATCGATGGCCATCAATTGGTGCAGGGCGAGTAGCTGCACGACGCGATCGTCGATTTCCATCTGGAGCTCGTTGATGGCGTCTTCTTCGGCCAGGACGCGCTTGGCGAGCTGTTCGTCGGATTCGAGAACCGCGTGAACGGCCTGATGAACGGCGCGCTCCGCGAGGCTGCCCATCCAGAGCAGGCGCTCTTTCATTTCGTTGAGGTCTTTTTCGAAGTGACGTTCCATTAAGTCCTTCCCCTAAATCCCATGAGCCGAGCCGCAGATTCATCGCTTCGCCTGCATACGGCCGGCGGGCTCGAAATGACGGAATATGTGCAATCTCAGCCGAAGCGGCCGGTGATGTAGGCCTCCGTGCGCGGATCGCCGGGCGTGGTGAAGAGCTGCGGCGTGGGGCTGAACTCGATGAGCTGTCCGGTCAGCAGGAAAGCGGTGAAATCGCTGACGCGGGCGGCCTGCTGCATATTGTGAGTAACGATAGCGATGGTGCAGATGTCCTTCAGCTGCACAAGGAGCTCTTCAATTTTTGCGGTGCTGATGGGATCGAGAGCGGAGCACGGCTCGTCGAGAAGAAGGACTTCCGGCTCGACGGCCAAGGCGCGGGCGATGCACAAGCGTTGCTGCTGGCCGCCGGAAAGTTCGTAGGCGGACTTGTGAAGGTGATCTTTCACTTCGTCCCAGAGGGCGGAGTGGCGCAAGCTTTTTTCGACAGCTTCGGCGATGGGAGTCTTCGAGCCGTTAATCTTCAGTCCGTAGGCCACGTTGTCGAAAATGGATTTGGGGAAAGGATTGGGGCGCTGGAAAACCATGCCAACGCGGCGGCGATGAGCAGTAACGTCCTGAACGAGAATGTTCTGGCCGTCGAGAAGGATTTCGCCTTCGAGGCGCGCGCCGCGCACGGTCTCATGCATGCGGTTGAGAGTGCGAAGGAGAGTGGACTTGCCGCAGCCGGAAGGGCCGATGAGCGAGGTGACCTTGTTGGTGGCGATGCCCAAATTGACGTCGAAGAGGGTCTGCTTGGCGCCATAGAAGAAATTGACCTTGGAGATGGTCATGCGCATGGAGAGGGCGGACGCCGGCTCCCGGTTGACCGCGCTCGTAGCAACAGGTGGAATTTTCACGGACACTGCCGGCCTCACAGTTGCGTGCATTGGTTAAGCCCTCGGAACCGCAATGCCCCGGGAAAGAATCGCCCGGGCAACGATGTTAATAATCAAAATTAAGCCGAGCAGGACGAGCCCCGCGGCCCAAGCCTGCCGATGCCAGTCATCATAGGGCGCAATGGCGTAAGTATAGATCATCGCGGGCAAAGAAGCGGTAGGCTGATTCCAGCCATTGCTCCAAAAGCGATTGCCAAAAGCGGTGAACAAAAGCGGGGCGGTTTCACCAGCGACGCGGGCGAAAGCCAGGAGAATAGCGGTAAGAATGCCCCGATACGCGGCCGGGACGATGACCGAGGTGATGGTTTTCCATTTGCTGGCGCCCAGGGCCATCGCGGCTTCGCGCAAAGCTTTCGGGACGCTGCGAAGAAATTCTTCGGTGCTGCGGAGCGTGATGGGAATCATCATCAGGCCGAGAGCGAAACCGCCGGCAAGCGTCGAAAAATGCTTGAAAGGAAGCACGGCGAGGGAGTAGGCAAAAATACCGATCACGATGGAAGGGACACCATTGAGCAAGTCCGCGGCATAGCGCACGACAAAGGCGGTGGTGCCGCCGCTGAATTCGGCAAGATAGATGGCGCCAAAAAATCCGATGGGAACACCGAAGAGCGTAGCGAGCAGAAGGAGCTTTCCGCTGCCGACGATGGCGTTGGCCATGCCGCCGCCGGTTTCGCCTACAGGCGCGGGCAATTTGGTGAAGAAGTTCCAACTGATCGATGTTCCGCCATGATAGACGAGGTAGCCAAGGATGAAGAAGAGAACGGAAACGGAAATCAAGGCGCACACGCCGGTCATGGTGAGCATGAAAGCGCTCAAAAACTTGCGCCAGTGAAGCCGGAAGCTCATGCGTTCCCCATTCCGGCGCCGCGCTGGGAAGTAGCGACGATCAAGAGGCGAGCGAGGCCGTTGAGAACGAAAGTCAGGATAAATAGCACGAGTCCCAGCTCAATGAGCGATTGATAGTGAAGATCGCTGGTAGCCTCGGTGAGTTCGTTGGCGATGACCGCGGCGATGGAATAGCCCGGGGAAAAGAGAGAAGCGCTGACGATGGGGTTATTGCCAATGACCATGGTGACGGCCATGGTCTCGCCGAGGGCACGAGCGAGGGCCAAAAAGATAGAACCCATGATGCCGCCGCGAGCAAAGGGGACGACCACTTTCCAAGTAGCTTCCCAGCGGGTGGAGCCGAGAGAAAGAGCGGCTTCGCGCTGGTCGCGCGGCACGGAGAGCAACACTTCACGCGAGACGGAAATAATATAGGGGATGACCATGATGGCGAGGACGATGCCGGCGGTCAGGAACCCGATGCCATAGGCCGGGCCCTGAAAGAGCGGAAGGAAACCGAGAGTGTTCTTCAGCGCAGGCTGCAAGTAATCGCGCATCAATGGAACCACGATAAACACGCCAAGCAGTCCGTAGATGACGCTAGGCACGGCGGCAAGCAAGTCGATAAAGAATTCGAGCGCGTCGGAGAGCCTCGCGGGAGCCAACTCCGCGAGGAAGATGGCCGCGCCGATGCCGAGCGGCACGGCGATCACCAGCGAAACTCCGGCAGTAACGAGGGTGCCGTAAATGAAGGGCAGCGCCCCGAACTGATCGAAAATAGGATCCCAGACAGAGGTGCGGAAAAAACTGAAGCCGAATTTGTGCCGCGCCAGAACGGAGCCTTGCCACAATTCGAAAACCAGGAGCAAGGTAACAAGAACCACGGAAGCGGCGAACAAAAAAGTAATCATGCGCGCGATTTCATCGCCTTCGCGAAGGCGGGAAAGGAACGAGCGCGAGCCCGCAACGGGGCTCGCGCTCGGCACAGTGGTGGTGGTGGTTGCCACTCTATCTCAGCCGGTCTTATTGGATCTTGTCGATGGCCTTCAATTCCTTGGCCACCACTTCGTTCGGGAGCTTCGCATATGACAAGCTTTCCGCATAGCCTTGTCCATCCTTCAGCGCCCACTTAACGAAGCCTTTGATGGCATCGCGCTTGGCCACATCTGTGAATTTTTCCGGAATTAGAAGCCAAGTGAATGTGGATATCGGGTAAGAGGCCTTGCCCGGCGCATTGGTGATGGAAACGCGAAAGTCGTCGGGCATGTCCTTCGCGGCACCGGCAGCGGCTGCGCTGACGGCTCCCAACGAGGCCTTCACGAAAACGCCCGAGGCATTTTTCACGTTGCCGTAAGGGATTTTATTCGATTCGGCATAAGTCAGTTCCACGTAACCGATCGAGTTCGGAGTATTCTTGACGGTGCCAGTAACGCCTTCGCTGCCCTTGCCACCGAGACCCACGGGCCAGTTCACGGAGCCACCTTTGCCCACCTTCGTTTTCCACTCCTCGCTGACCTTGGAAAGATAATCGGTCCAGCAAAAAGTTGTGCCACTGCCCTCGGCGCGGTGCACCACCACGATATCGTTGGCCGGAAGGCTGATGCCCTTATTTGTACCCGCGATTGCAGGATCGTTCCATTTGGTAATTTTTCCGAGGTAGATTCCGGCAAGAGCTTCCGGGGTAAAGTTCAACTCCGCGGTGACACCGGGAATATTGTAAAAGGGAACCACCGCGCCCATCACGGTTGGAAAATGAAGTATTCCCGAGCCGTGTTTGTCCGCGTAGGCCTTGAGCTGCTCGTCATTCATGGGGCCATCGGAAGCGCCGAAGTCTACGGTGCCTTCGGTGACCTGTTTGATGCCGCCACCGGAACCGATGGACTGGTAATTGATCGAAAGATTGGCGTTCTGCTTGTGGTACTCGTCAAACCACTTGGAGTACATGGGGTACGGAAATGTGGCGCCGGCACCGGTGATCGAGAGCGCATTATCCGCCCACAGAACTCCGGCTACAGCAAGAACTACCAAGAGCATTCCTGCGATTCGCTTCATTCGTGATCTCCGTCTCAGATGACTTGTCTTTCCCGGGGAGGGCCAGTATGTGCTGCGATTGTTACGGCATTGTTACAAACGGTTCATTGTTGTTTGAATCGAAGGAGACTTGGAGCACCTAAGATTCTTAAGGATGAGTGGTTTAGCGCCTGAGAGGAGTGCACAAATAAAAAAGGGCAGTCCGCCGAAGCGGGCCGCCCTTTTCCGCCCCCAGGGGAGGGGCGTAACGCTAATTGCCTAGCCGAAATTACGGCAGGTAATAGCGGAAAGAGGTCCAGACCATGTTGTCGACAGCCTTGGGTTGAAGGCTGCCTGCTCCTGACCATCCAGTCCTGGTCAAGTAGGAATACGTCATGCCCCAGCGAAAGCCACCCTTTGGTCCTTGGTAAATCTTATGCCAAAAACCGAGTGTGCCTTCGATGACCACGCGGGAGTCTCCGGCGCACGTGCCGCCACCGTTCGGTGTCAGTTGATTGACAGGAGGATTCTCGGTGCTGCAACCGGAGTTGTTGGCAGCCGGATTTCCGTAGCCTCCAATGTTGCCGACGGAGCGCGCCACTGTCGTGTTGACTAGAATTGGTGCGCCAGCCACACCGTTCGGATTGCTGATCGATACGGTGCTGATTCTTACGGTTTGATATCCGGTATAGGCAGCGCGGGCTCCGTACTCGGCGCCTCCGTAGCCATAGACGTCCAGCTTTGGTGTCGGGTGCAACTCGATGATGCCTAGGCCATGCCCAGAACGAATGGGAGCGAGAGTGCCATCGGGGCGAGCAGTGGCATCTGGGATCTGAGCGGAGCCAAAGCGGCCGATGCCGTCCCCGTAAACGCCCTTGCCACCAATGTCCAGCTTCTTGGCGAACAACGAAAAGCGGAAGCTAGCTCCGGCTCCGCCACCGGTACGCGAATCGTTGAAGGCGCCTGCTGCCGTGGGAGCCGTGGCAGCGGGAGCCCCGGCACAAGTGATGGGAGCGCCTGTAAATGTGGTCGTCGAGCCGTCCGCATTGGTTACCACGCCAGCGGCGGTGGCGCTCACGACGGCGCAAGGATAAATGCGGGCACGGAATTGGCTGAGGATGCCGAAGATTTCATAATGGCCAATGCCCGGATCAATTGCCGCCTTGAAAACGACATCGGGTGCGCGGTTTTGCGCATAGCCGGTGGTGTCGAACGCATTGTTGAGTCCGCCGCCATTTCCAGGAGCAGCGTACCAAAAGTTTTGCGAGGTAGCGCCCGCGGCGTTGGTGAAAGCGGAGAAGCCGCGGCCGCCGAGCGTGGTCTGCGGGCCTTCGATGGAAACGCCGAGGGTGAGTTTATTGTCGAGGAGACTCTGAGTGGCGCGGAGCGAATAGGCACGCTGCCAAGTGAAGCCGACAACGTATTGCGGGTCGATCATCATGGGCAAGGCTTCCTGACGGTTTTGAATGCCCTTCCTATTTTCCGTGGCAAGGCTCCACATCTGGCCGCCGGTGATGGAAAAGCCGCTGTCGAAGGCAGCCTGCGCCCACAATTGGCGCTGCCGGAAAACATAGCTGTTGCTCTGACGATTGTTGGAAGTGGTGCCAGCGCCGAGGAAGTCCATTTCGAAGTAGCCGGTGAGCTTGGCGGGGCCGACCTTGGATTCGACCAACATGGTGGCACGAGTCTGGCGCGCAGAAAAAACGTTCTCGGAAACTTTGCCCAGCGCGTTGCCCGGGTAGGGGATGGCGTTAAGCTGGGTGTTAATGTCGGCACTCTCAGCGCGTTGGCGATAAGCTGTTTCCGCCGCGATGAAGCCGCCAGGTGTGATGTTCACGCCCTTGTACTTGATCGTGGCCGGGCCATCTTCGGACGCTTTCTTGGCGTCGGCTTGTTCCTTGTCCACAGTAGTCTTGATAACTGCGTTGCTGGCCTTCAAGTCGCTGACGGTGGAGTTGAGCGCCACCGCGGTGGACTTCACTTCGGCGGTGGTGTTCACGGCTTCGGTGGCTTTGGTGCTCGCTTCGGTGGCACGAGCATTAGCCGCTGCCGCCGCTTCGCGCGCCTCATCGATCTGGCGGTCGCGCTTGGCGAGCTCTTCCTTCAGCAGTTGAAGCTGCTCCTGTTGGGACTGCAGAGTCTGGCGGAGCTCTTCGAGCTGAGCCGAGATGGCTGCGTCGGACTTGTCAGCCTTCTTGGCCGCTTTGGGTTTCGCCGGCTGAGCCTTGGCAGGTTGCGCATCGGCGTCTTTCGGTGTATCAGCAAATGCAGTTCCAGAAACGAGGAACATCGATAGTGTGAGTGCTGCTAGTTTTTTCATTTCCTCTCTCTTTGGAGCAAAATTCGACCTGGTACCGAAAAGAATGCGTACCACCCCGCG
>Ga0137418_10000104_pt1 | contig 61516 bp, 53 predicted proteins | sample CZODoug3_1_2_16f_FD_122242 | JGI IMG/M metagenome (GOLD analysis project Ga0137418, IMG submission 122242) | Vadose zone soil fungal communities from Angelo Coast Range Reserve, California, USA - CZODoug3_1_2_16fungal (Hybrid Assembly) | ecosystem: Environmental > Terrestrial > Soil > Vadose...
CGGACAGCGGACAGTCGAGCAAAATCATCCCGGCCGTCTGCAAGCGGTCATGCGCCGCCTGTTTCACCTCGATCGGCATCGTGCTGAGCTCGGCGACGACGAGATCCGGTTGCGGCGCAGCGACGAGGTTCGCGACGGTCGCGTCGAGCGCGTCGACCGTCGGCAGGCTGGTCAACACCAGATCGGCGCCGCGCGCCACTTCGGCGGCGGAGCCGCAGCCGATCACCCCGTCGGATCTCAGCCGCGCCAGCTTGTCGGGATCGGTGTCGAAACCGCTGACAGCGTGGCCGGCGGCGATCAGGTTGCGGGCGATCGCCGAGCCCATGATGCCGAGCCCGATGATAGCGACCGGCACCACAAGTGTGCACCAGAACAACAGCGAACTGTTTCGCAGGATCGAACCATCTAATTCAGTTTTCATGTTCATTTGTATTCCCCGGCCCACTGGAGAGCGGCGTCTGCCAGGATAATTCCGAAAAAGCCTATCGCCGGTATGACATGCGACCAGCGCTCCCGCCATTTCAGAAGCGTCACAAGCGCGGCAAGAATCACGAGTGATAGTGCGACGAGCGCGATGAGACGGGAGGATGGAAGCAACAGAAACGCTGCACCCACGATTTCCAGCCCCGCCGTCAACAGGCGCCATCCTGTGGGATAGCCCCAGCGCCGGAAGTTGGCTTCCACGTCGCCGACATTGAAGAGGTTGGCGAGCCCTGCGCAGGCGAACGCCAGCGCGGTGATCGCCACCATGGAAGTTGCGGGGCGAATGTCGTGGAAGAATTCACCGTGAGCTTTACCGACTTTTTCCCAATCCGCAATATTTACTACGTACATGCGCGTGCGCACCACATCTTTCAAACTGGCGCCGGCTTTTTGAAGAGCTGAGTCAATGTTTCTTAACGTCTGCACCGCCTGTGCGTAGGCATCGCCTGGGATGATCTTTCCGTCAGGCCCTGTCGCGGTCGTACCGGAAACGTGGGCGTAAGGGCCGATTCGAACCGCGCGCGAGTAGCCGACGATCGGCTCCCACGGACGGCCGCTGGAGATGTTTTGACGCATCCCCGGATGTTATGCTCAACCCGTGAAACGACAGATTGCTTACGCCGTCGTCGCCGCGTGCGCCCTCCAGCTCGCGGCGTGCCGCCAGGCCGACGGGCCGATGCCCGCGGCGACCGCCTCGACACCCAACGAGCTCGGAGACATCAACCGCGACCTGCAGAACCTCGCGAGCGGCGATCCCTCGGGGACGAAGGACCTGAGCGACGACATCAGTCATTACGCCGAGGGGGCCAGCGGCGGCCCGGCCGCGGCCGCGGAACTGTCGCGGCGGCTCGGCGAGGCGCTGACGGGCAAGACGTTCAAGCTCGCGCAGGCGATGCCGGTCGCGCATACGTGCTGGGTGGCGGTCTCCGCCCGCCAGTTGAGCGAGAAGCAGATCGAGGGGCTGCAGAACGAGATGAAGTCGGGATTGATGTCGCTCGGCGCCAACGAGCAGCAGGCGCAGAACGTCGCCGATCAGGTGGGGGCCGTCCAGCAGGCGGTGACGGCCCGCCACCGCCGCTGGTACGAATTGCTCTGAAGGCGGACCTGAAGGTCCGCCTCTACGATCGCGTCAGCGGGCCACGGCGACCGGTTTCTCCACAATCTCCCAAGGGAGTCCCGGCCGGCCGAAGTGCCCGTAGTTCGTCGTCGTCCGGTAGATCGGCCGCAGCAGATCGAGCTTCTCGATAATCGCGCGCGGGCGGAAGTCGAACGCGCTCGTCACGAAATCCTCCGCCGCCCGCCAGTCGCCGGTCCCGAACGTGTCCACCTTCACCGAGACCGGCTTCGCCATGCCGATCGCGTAGCCGACCTGCAGCTCGGCGCGCTTGGCAAGCCCCGCCGCGACCACCTGCCTGGCCACGTAGCGGCAGAAGTACGCGCTGCTGCGATCCACCTTCGAGGGGTCCTTCCCGCTGAACGCGCCGCCGCCGTGCCGGCCCCAGCCGCCGTAGCTGTCGACGATGATCTTGCGCCCCGTGACGCCGGCGTCGGCCGACGGACCGCCGTGGCTGAAGTCGCCCGTCGGGTTCACGTAGAGCGTCACGTCCTTGCGCCACCACTTGCCGAGCGCGCGCGGCCCGAGCTGCTCGCGGACGTATTCGGTGATCTGCTTCTGATTGGCGTCGGGCGTGTGCTGCGTCGAGATGACGACGGCGGTGACTTCCTTCGGCTCGTTGTTCTCGTAGAGGACGGAGACCTGGGACTTGCTGTCGGGACGGAGGAAGTTGACCTTCCCCTGCTTGCGGTCCTCGGTGAGGCCCTTGGTCAGCTTGTGCGCGAGGAGAATCGGCAGCGGCATCATCTCGGGCGATTCATCCGTCGCGTAGCCGAACATGATGCCCTGATCGCCGGCACCCTGGTCGCCGCTCTGACTCGTGGCCGCCGTCACGCCCTGCGAGATCTGCGACGATTGGCGCGTCACGATCGGAATCAGCTTCAACGTCGTGTCGCAGAAGGGCTCCGACGTGTCGGTGTAGCCGATTTCCTTCACGGCCTGCCGCACGATCCTCTCGTAATCGAGCCTGGCGTTCGTCGTGATTTCCCCGGCGATCACGACCGTGTCGCTCTTGCACAGCGTCTCGCAGGCCACGCGGCTCGAGGGATCCTGTTCGAGGCACGCATCGAGAATGGAGTCTGAGATGTAATCGCAGACCTTGTCGGGGTGTCCTTCGGAGACGGATTCGGACGTGAAGATGAAGCGCGACATGGTGCTCCTTCGAGGAAAATTCGTCTTGCGAACGCCGCCAACAAAAAAGCCCGCGACTACGTCGCGGGCATCGAGCGCGACTTAGACAGTAGCGTCCCGGCACGTGCCTGGACGACCATATGCAGCGCGGCCCATCAAGTCGGTGAAATCGCCGCGCGCCACGAAACGCGACAGTATAACACCTTAAGCCCGGAGCCCCGAGCCTTGAGCCTGCTTGTTCTCGTTCATCACGGCGACGCGGTCGGTCCCGACGTGGATCCGATGCGGCCGCTGTCGTCGGTGGGACGCGCGGCCACCGGGCGGCTGGCGGGCCTCGCGGCCGAGCGGGGCGTCAAGCCCGATGCGATCTGGCACAGTGGGAAATTGCGTGCACGTCAGACCGCGGAGCTGTTCTGGAAGGCGTGCAATCCGTTCGCGCCGATCACCGCGGAGCGCGGACTGCTTCCCGACGACCCGCCGCACTGGATGCGCGATCGGCTCGCGGCCGAGGCGCGCAGCATCCTGATCGCGTCGCACATGCCATACCTGCCGCGCCTGCTCGCGTCGCTGCTCGGCGAGCGCGACGAATCGCGCGCGCCTGCATTTCCGCTGCACGGGTGCGTCGCGCTCGAAACGGACGGCGATCGATGGAAGGAGGCGTGGCGGCTCGAAGGGTAGTCGTTCGGATCGACGGGCGATCCGAACGACTCGGCTGAATCTACCAGCGGAACGTGAGACCGACGGTGCCGCGCCAGAAGTCGAACTTGCCGGTCGCGAGCGTGAAGTCGCCGTTCTGTACGGTGTCCTGCAGATCGCGGAAGTACCGCAGGTCGCCGCGGAACCCGACGTTGTCGGTCATGAAGCCCATCGCGCCGACGCCGAGGTCCATGCCCCAGTCGTTGCTGTTGACCGTGAACAGCTGAGTGGCGTCCTCGACGTGCGTCTTCAGCAGGCCGAGACCACCCACGACGTACGGCCTGAAGCCCGCGCCATGCTGCCCGCCCACCGGGACGCCGAGCATGATGTTCGCCATCAGGTTCTGAACGTTGTCGCTGTCTGCGAAGCTGATGTTGTCGGTCTGGTTCTCGAAAAACGTCGGCGTGTACGACCAATCGGCTTCGAAGCCGGCGATGCCCGCACCCATCCAGCCAAGCGAAGCGCCGTAGGTCAGCTTGTCGTTCGACGGCGTGTCTCCGCCGAAACCGATGCCGATGTTCGGCGTAAACAACCAGTCGGCGCGCGCGCTCGCAGGTCCTATGACCAGCATCAGCGCGGCTATCAAAGCGCACTTCTTCAACATTGCGGTTCCTCCTGGACGTTGCCGTCCATGGTCGTCGCTCTGGGCGACGGTTCGGGTTCTCCCGGCCCGCGAGGGTGCAAGCAAAATGCCCACGGCGATCCGCGAAGCTGAACGAAACGATTGAAAGAATTGAACTTGTTGCCGGCAGACGGCCGTCAGCGCGCGCGCGCGAGCACGGCCGTATGCTCGAGCAGCAGCCGCCACGCGCGGCCCGTGTGGACGCTCGTCGTGCGCAGGTGGCCGATCGCCATGCGGAGCGCGAACGCCCCATTGAGGCGGGTATGCGAAAGAAATACGTCGCCGCCGGCGTTTACGGCGTCGAGCACGCGTTCGTTGAAGCGATCCAGCTCAGGCGCCGTGAGCGAGATCGCCTGTGGTCTCGCCCGGAAGCAGACCGTCGCGAACGGAACCGGCGCCAGCCGCTCGAAATCCGGATGCTCATCCACGCGCGCGGCGAACTCGTGCGCGAGACGGATGTGCTCGCGCAGCACGGCGCGGAGGCGCGCCGAGCCAAAATGCCGAAGAACCATCCAAAGCTTTAGAGATCGAAACCGCCTGCCGAGCTGAATCCCGCTATCCATCAGGTTGCGGACGCCGGCGGTGCCTTCCGCCGTCTTCAGGTATTCCGGCACGAGCGAGAACGCCTCGCGGACGACGTCCATGCGGCGGCAGTAGAACGCGCTGAGATCGAACGGCGTGAACAGCCATTTGTGCGGGTTCACCACGATCGAGTCGGCATCGTCCCATCCGGCAAAGTGCGGGGCGCACTCGGGCAGCATCGCCGTGACGCCCGCGTAGGCGGCATCGACGTGCAGCCAGACGTGATGCTCGCGACAGATGCGCGCGATCGCGGCGACGGGATCGACGCCGGTGCTCGACGTCGTGCCGATCGTCGCGACGACCGCGACGGGCGTGACGCCAGCGCGGCGATCCTCGTCGATCGCGGCGCGCAGCGCGTCGGCGCGCATCGCGAACGCCGCGTCGACCGCAATCTTCCGCAACGACGACTGGCCGAGGCCAAGCGTCAGCACGGCCTTGTCGATCGACGAGTGCGCCTGCTCGGAGCAGTAGATGCGCAGCGCTCCCACGTCGGTCCGCGCGGCCAGCCCGCGCTGGCGAACGCCAGGGACGGCCGACTGCCGCGCCGCGGCGAGCGCGTGCAGGCTCGAGATCGACGCGGTGTCGTAGATGACGCCGTCGAACGCGTCCGGCAGGCCGAGCAGGCGGCGCAGCCACGTCAGCGAGACGTCCTCGAGCTCCGTCGCGGCCGGCGACGTCCTCCACAGCATCGCCTGCTGGTTGAGCGCCGCCGACAGGAACTCCGCGAGCACGCCCGACGCGCTCGTCGTCGCGGGGAAGTACGCGAAGAACCCCGGATGATTCCAGTGCGTGAGCGCGGGCACGAGCACGCGTTCGAAGTCTTCGAAGATCTTCTCGAACGGCTCTCCCGCTTCCGGAGGGAGATCCGGCAGCGCGTCGCGAACGTCACCGGGCGCGACGCGCGGCAGGACGGGGTACTTCTCGGAGTTACTGAGGTAGTCGGCGATCCATTCCACCAGCGCGTGGCCGTGACGCCGGAACTCCGAAGGGTCCACCTATTTGTGCGCGGCGATGTAGCTGGTCGCGAATGTCTTCAGCCCGGGGTTGAGCGTCGCAATCGCGTTGGCTTCTTCCGCGGCGCGCTCGGTCGTCCAGCCATCCTTCAGCGCGCGCTTGATCATCCACATCGCCGCGGCGCGCCCGCCGCCGCCGCAGTGGATGTAGGCCGGCTGATTGCCCTTGTCGGCAACCGCCGCGAGAAATTCGTCCGCGACCTTCGGGTCGGGCATCGCGCCGTTGAGCGGCAGGTGGACGTACTTGATGCCGGTCGTCTTGATGGCGGCCTCTTCCTCGGTCACGCCCTGCTCGGTGGGCAGCCGGAAGCTGATGATCGACGCGAAGCCCTGCTTCTTCAGGTTCGCCACGCCGGTCGCGTCCGTCGCGCCGCCGCACGCAAAGACGGCGTCAATCTGGTTGAAGTTCTGGACGCCCTGGACGTCGACCTTCTTGACCTGGGCGAACGCGGGAACTGCGAGAGCCGCGACGATAAGCGCCGCGGCGAGCCGGTTGCGAATCATGAGGAATCTCCTTTGCCGGAGATTCTACTGCGGGCCGACCCCTTATTCTTCGACGGTCACCGTGGCGGGCTTGACGAGCCGCACGGTCACGGGCGTGCCGGAGGGGAGCGTCGCCGCGTTCCGGCCGCCGGCCACGACGGCCGCCGTTCCGGCCCCGGCGCCGGTTGCCGCGCCAATGGCCGCGCCTTTCGCGCCGCCGAAGATGCCGCCGATGATGGCGCCGCCAATCGCGCCGCCGCCGATCTTCGCCGCGCTCTCGCCGCCCGGGCTGTCCCCTTCACGGTAAATCGTGTCGGTTTCGAGCGGCACGCGCGTGCCGTCCGCGAGGACGACCGACGTGAACCGGATGCCGAGGCGCGACCGGTCGCGCAGCTTGCCGCCGCGCTCGACCATCGTCACCTCGCCGCGCGCCTGGGAGCCCGCGGGAATCGCCACGCGGTCGCCGACCCGAACGTCACGCGTCACGCGCGCCACGACTTCGTCCTCGACGCGCGCCTTCTCGCTCGTGATCGCGGTCTCCATCTGAAGGCCGAGCACCGAGTCGGTCGACACGACGAGATCGACGAACCGCGGGGCCGGCGGCGCCTTGGGTTCGACGGATTCCGGGAATGCGGGAGGCGCGATGGGCGCTGCGGCCGCGGCTTGCACCGGCCTCGGCTCCGGCGGGACGGGCGGCGTGGCGGGCCGTGCCTCCGGAATCGACGCGCGCGCGTCCTGCGTCGCGCGCGGCGCGCTCGAGACGCCCGCGGGCTGTGGACGTGGCGCTGCGGGCGCAGTGCGTGCCGCCTCCGCACGCGCGTTCGCGCGCGGTGCGGCTACTGGCGCTGCGGGCGCGGCCTTCACAGGTGCGCTGTCGGCCGCCGCAGCAACGGGCGTGTCGGCGTCGGAAACCACAGCTTCCGACTGCTCCACCCCACCTGTCGCGACATCGGCTACCGGCGCAGCTGTTTGCGGCGCGCGCGCCGGCCGGCTCGCGATAAACGCGCCGGCCGCCCCAACCGTGATGCACGATGCCGCGACGACCGCGACCGTGCTCGTTCGAATCTCCATGATGGCTCCTGGCGCGGGCGGGTATGACGGCCCGCCCTACATCGGAGGGTGCAGAGCAAGGGACATGCCCTTGATTTCGAGCGATTTCGTGCGAATTATCGCCTGTCTTCGGGCGCGCAGCTGTTCTCCAACGAGGACTTGTCCCCAGCCGTGGTCAAGCCTTCAGGTCTCTTCCGGGCCGCTGATCCACGGCGCCTCGGGGGGCGCCGGCGCCTGCGCCAGCGCATCGAGCAGCGCGCCGGGGTCGGCATCCGCGATGACGATACGGCGGTTCCCGATCTTGATGAACCCCTCGACGACGCCCCGGTCGAACTGCGCGATCAGCGGATCGTAGAAACCGCCGACGTTCAGCAGCCCGCACGCCTTGCGGTGCACGCCGAGCTGCGTCCACGTGATCACCTCGCAGAACTCCTCGACGGTGCCGAACCCTCCCGGCATCGCGACAAACGCATCCGCCAGCGCCGCCATCGTCGCCTTGCGTTCGTGCATCGAGTTGACGACACGCAGATCGGGCAGCGCACGGTGTGCGAGCTCGCGCGCGACGAGCGCGTGCGGAATGACGCCGATGGCGTGGCCGCCGGCCGCAAGCACCGCGTCGGCAATGACGCCCATCAGCCCGACGGCGCCGCCGCCGAACACCAGGCCAATGCCGCGCCCGACCATTGCGCGCGCCAGCGCTGTCGCGGCATCGGCGTAGAGCGCTCGACCGCCGGTGCTCGATCCGCAGAAGACGCAGACGCGACGCAACTCGAGCGCCGCAGGTGGTCGGGAGTCGGAGGGCAGAACGCCAGTTTACTCCGGCGGTTCGAGCGCGGAGTCGGGCGGCTCGGTACAATCGCGTCGTGAGGGTCACCATCGTCGGCGGCGGCATCATCGGATGCGCCGTCGGCCACGAGCTCGCGTCGCGCGGCGCCAGCGTCCGCATCATCGACATGCGCGGCACCGGCCGCGGCGCCACGCAGGCGTCGGCCGGCATCCTCGCGCCGCACATCGAAGGGCACATCGATGCCCTGCTGCGGCTCGGTGTGGCGAGCCTCGCGCTCTACGATGGTTTTATCGCGCGCGCGTCCGAGGATTCACGACAGGCGATTGAATACGAGCGCTGCGGGACGTTGCACGTGGCGAACACCGACGCCGCGGCGATGGAGCTGGCGATGGCGGCCCGCCGCCTCGCCCACGAAGGCATCGCGCACGAGTTGATGCCCGGGCACGAGGCGCGCCGCCTCGAGGCGGGCCTCTCGCCGCGGCTCATCTCGGCGCTGCTGCTGCCGATGCACGGCTACGTCCGCGCGGCGGAGCTGACGTTCGCGCTCGCGGCTGCCGCGGAGCGCCGCGGCGCCGAGTTCATCACCGCGAACGTCGATGAGATCTGCGCCGCCGGAAACGGTGTCGCGGTGAAGACGAGCGCCGGCCGGATCGAAGGCGACGTGCTGATCCTCGCCGCCGGCAGCTGGAGCGGCCGCGTGCCGCCGGTGAAGCCGCCGGTTCGGCCCGTGCGCGGGCAGTTGCTGCACCTGCACTTCAACGAACGTCCGCTGTCGCACGTCGTGTGGGGTACCGACTGCTACCTCGTGCCGTGGCGCAACGGCGCGCTGCTGGTTGGTGCGACCGTCGAGGAGGCCGGGTTCGACGAAACCGCGACGGCCGACGGCGTCGCGCGCCTGCTCGGAGCCAGCGCGGAGCTGCTGACGACCGTTCCCCAGGCGCGCTTCGAGACGGTGCGCGTCGGGCTGCGCCCCGGCACGCCGGACGAGTTGCCTCTGATTGGCCCAGCGTCCACAATGCCCGGCGTGTACTACGCGACGGGCCACTACCGGAACGGCGTGCTCCTCGCGCCGCTGACGGCAAAGCTGGTCGCGGACCTCGTCACCGGCGGGACACCCGATCCGGCGCTCGATCTCGTGCGCCCGGATCGCTTCGGGCTGTGACCCACGAAGGCCGCTTCGCGACACGTTCAAGCACACGAAGACATCTCTATGACACTACTTTCACAGACGCAGATCGACGAGGCGCTGAAGGCGCTCGATGGCTGGACGCGTGACGGCGACGCGATCCGGAAGCAGTTCACGTTCAAGGGATTTCCGGAAGCGGTGGCGTTCGTCAATCGCCTCGTGCCCGACGCGGAGCGCGCCGACCATCATCCCGACATCACCATCAACTACCGGCGCGTCACGCTGTCCTGGTCCACCCACGACGAAGGCGGGCTGACCGCAAAGGACGTCGCGGGCGCGAAGATGGCCGACGGCCACGCCCGCGAGCAGACGTGAGGCTCAAGAAGCATTACTCGTCGCGCGAGGTCGCGTCGCTGACGGGACTCACCGCGCGGCAGCTGCAGTGGTGGGATTCGAAGCGGCTGTTCATCCCCGCGATCGCGCCCCAGCGCACGGAGGCCGGCGGCTTCACGGAGCGCCGCTACACGCCGCTCGACGTGCTGGAGCTGCAGGTGCTGGCGGACCTGCGCCGCCGCGGCTTTTCAATCCCGAGGCTGCGGCGGCTGCTCTCCACGCTCCGCGGCGTGTTCGACGTGCGTCTGTACGAGGCGATCGGCGAGGGCGGCCCGCTGACGCTGTTCATCGGCGGCGATCAGCTGTTCGCGCGGACCGCGGACGGACAGCTGTACAACCTGGATCGGCCGGAGCAGGCGTTGATGATGGTCGGGGAAGAGCTGCCGCTGCGCCCGCTGGCGGCACGCGAGAGAAGGCGGCGCACTCCAATGCTGGCGAAGGCCACGAAGGGCACAAAGAAGGGAGCAGCTACCGGATAGGGAATACCTTCTCGAGGCCGTCCGCGGGGCGCGCGATGACGTGCACGCCGACGAGCTCGCCGACGCGCCGCGCGGCGGCGGCCCCGGCATCGGTCGCGGCCTTCACGGAGCCGACGTCGCCGCGAATGAGCGCGGTGACGAGCCCCGCATCCACCTTCTGCCAGCTCACGAGGACGACGTTCGCGGTCTTGAGCATCGCGTCGGCGGCTTCGATCATGCCGACGAGGCCGCGCGTCTCGATCATGCCAAGCGCGTCGCCAAGTTCGGGTTGATTGCTGCCTTGTGAATCCTTCTGCGGTGCGGCCATCGGACGTCCTACTCTACCACCCTTCCCGCTCGCGCAGCCGAGTGATATGCGCGACGTGATGGGGCGAATGCCAACCGTAGGACTGCACCATGTAGTCGACGGTGATGGCGCCAATCTCGGGGTGGTAGAGCGGGCGCACGAATTGTTCCGGCGTCAGCGCGCGCAGGACGGTCGCCCAGCGCGCGTGCAGACCGTCGAGAATCGACAGCGACGGCTCGATTGGCAGACGCTGGTCGGGGAGGCTCGCGAATGCCTTCTCGTCGTACGGCTTCACCGTCGGATTGTCCTCGGTGAGCGCGAGCTTCAAGCGGACGAACGCGTTCATGTGGCTGTCCGGCACGTGGTGCACGACCTGGCGCAGCGTCCATCCGCCGGGGCGGTAGGGCGTGTCGAGCTGCGCGTCCGACAGGCCGCGCACCGCCTCGCGCATCCGTGCGGGCAACTCGGCGATCGCGGCGATGGCCTCGGAGCGCAGTGCCGGCGTGACCGTCGCGGGCATCGTGAACTCGCCGATCGGATATCGCAAATCGGTCGTCGTCATGCGCCCCTTGTACATCCAAACGGGCGGACATCGAGAGCGATACAATTCCCGACCTGCAACTTCCGACTTTCGAGGAGTCTCCTTGCGGTTCGTCGTGGCTGAAGGCCCCATTCTCGAAGATATTCTCGACGCGACGTATCCCATCTGGAACGAAGGGCTCACTCGCGACGCCTACGCGAAATGGAATGCCGCGCAGCTGAAGACGGCGTGGGGCGGCGGTCACCTGCGCCGGTTCGCGCTCCTCGACGACCGCGGCCGCTGGGTGGCGGCCGCGAAGCGCTACCTGTGGCCGATGCGGCTCGATGGCGTGGACGGCGTCATGTGCGGCGTTGGCGCCGTCTTCACGCGGGAGGACGAGCGCGGGCGCGGATACGGCCGCGCCATCGTCAACCAACTGGTCGAGCATGCGCGCGGCGAGGGTGCCACCGTCGCGGGCCTGTTCTCGGAAATCGGCGAGCAGTACTACGGGCGGCTCGGCTTCGTCACCGTCCCGCTCGAGGAAGTGGACATCGAGGTCGAACGAAAGGGCGGCGCGCCGGCGATGCTCGTGCGATCGGGCGAGGAACGCGACCTTCCGGCGCTCGCGGCGATGCACGCCGCGAGAACAGAAGGGGTCCGGTTCGCGCTGCGCCGCGACCCGCCGCTCATCGGGTACGGGCTGGCGAAGAAGCGTCTGCTCGCCGGGCTGGGCCGCGGCGCGGAGCCGCGCGTCGAGCGCCAGACCGAATTCTTCGTCGCGGAGGAAGGCGCGTCCGCCGCCGCCTACGTCGTCCTGACGGTCAGCGCCGGCGGGTGGACGCTCGAGGAGGCCGGGGACCGCGATCCGGCGGGCGCGCGCCTCGGCGCCATCCTGCAGGTGCTCCTCGCGCGCGAGCCGTCGCGGCCGGCCCCGCTGATCCGGGCGTGGTGGCCGCGCGCGATGACCGTGCCGCCGCAAATCCGCCTGACCAACCGCGTCCCGGCGCGCGATATCTTCATGCTCCGGCCGATCGGGAATGCCGGGATCCCCGACCGCGCCGAAGAGGTCTTTTACTGGAGATCGGATTATTTCTAGGCTTCGGGCTGCCGACACATCGGGGCCGGCTCTACCCGGCTCATCCGATAAGATACGCGTATGTCCCAGGAAGTCCTGACCGAGCTCGTGAAGGCGCTCGAGCGCGGTGAGGAGGTGGCGCTCGTCACCATCGTCGCGGCGCAGGGGTCGACCCCGCAGCGCGTCGGCGCCAAGATGCTCGTGTACCCGGACGGCAGGATCTCGGGCACCATCGGCGGCGGCTGCTACGAGAACGACGCGCTCGGCAAGGCCCGGGAAGCGCTTCTCGCGCGCCAGCCGCGGCTCGTCAAGTACGATCTCACCGACGACTTCGCGGAGGAGTCGGGTCTCATTTGCGGGGGACAGATGACGGTCTACATCGAGCCCGTTGAAGCGGCCCCGCAGCTCTACATCGTGGGCGCCGGCCACGTCGGCACCCAACTCGCGCACGTCGCGCGTCCTGTCGGCTTCCGCATCCACGTGCTCGACGACCGCGAGAAGTTCGCCAACGCCGAGCGCTTCCCCGAGGCCGACGAGATCATCGTCGACTCGATTCCCGACTGGCTGCACAAGGCCGAGATTCCCCAGAGCGCCTACGTTGTCGTCGTCACGCGCGGCCACCGCCACGACCTCGACGCGCTCCGCTCGCTGGCGGCGCGCGACATGCGCTACATCGGCCTGATCGGCAGCAAGGCGAAGGTCAAGAAGATCTACGACGCGCTCGTCGAGGAGGGGATGCCGGTCGAATGCCTCGGGCGCATTCACGCCCCCATCGGCCTCGATATCGGCGCCGTCTCGCCGGAAGAGATCGCCATCAGCATCCTCGCGGAGCTGATCGCGGTCCGGCGCGGCCGGATCGACGAACCGCACGTCGCCTCCGCGTCGCTGCAGTGGAAGAAGCTGCCGGCCTCGCTCGCCAACAAGGAATGATCCCGGCCATCGTGCTGGCCGCGGGCAAGTCGTCCCGCATGGGGCGGACCAAGGCGCTCCTGCCGGCAGGTCCGTCCGGCGAAACCTTCCTCAACCGCGTCATCCGCGTGCTGCGCGAGGGCGGCGCCGACCCCATTGTCGTCGTGATCGGCGGCGACGCGGCCGCCGTCCGCGTGTCGCTTCCTCGAGACGAGGCGTCGCTGGCCGTCGTCGAGAATCCTCATTTCGAGGACGGGCAGCTGTCGTCGCTGCACGTGGGGCTCGCGGCGGTCGAGCAGCGGTACGACGACATCGAGGCGGCGATGGTGACGCTCGTGGACCTGCCGCTCATCTCCCCGTCCACCGTACGCGCGGTGCTCGACACGTTCCGTGCACACCCACAGGCGCCCCTGGTCCGGCCCCGCCGCGACGACCGGTACGGCCATCCGGTGATCTTCAATCGCTCAATTTTCGGCGAGTTGCGGCGCGCGGATCCCTTGAAAGGCGCCAAGCCGGTCGTCCACGCGCACGCGGCCGAAGAAGTGAACGTCGACGTGGACGATCCCGGCGCCTTCGCCGACATCGACACGCCCGAGGATTACGACCGGATCATCCGCCCGCGGGTGTAGGATGGGCCCGCGAAAGGAGGGGTGACCCATGGAACACATCATCGGCAGGCTGCTGCACGACTACGAGCATGGAAAGTTGACCCGTCGCCAGCTCATTCAGACGCTGGCGCTCACCGCGACCGCCGCAACGGCGGCCGAGACGACGGTTGCCGCTGCCCCCGCGAACGCGACCTACATCAATCACGTGTCCATGCAGGTCGCCGACTACCGCAAGACGCGCGATTTCTACACGGGTCTCTTCGGCATGAAAGTGTCGAATGACGACGGCAAGCAGTGCCGGCTGACGTTCGGCGACAACATCCTGATCGCGCGCAACGCGAGCGAACGGCCGGGCGCCAAGGTTGGCATCGATCACGTCGCCTATACGCTGGCCGGCTGGGACACCGACAAGTCGGTGAAGCCGGCGGTTGAAGCGGAGCTCAAGCGACGAGGCCTGATGATCCGGACGACGGAAGGGAGCTTCCACGTCGCGGATCCGGACGGCTTCGAAGTGCAGATGGGCGGAAAGAATCAGTAACCCCCGCGACCGTAGAGGCCGACTTCGTAGGGGCCGACCTTCAGGTCGGCCCACCCTCATCGATTGACGATCTTCAGGTCCAGCGACTTGGACTCGCCGTCGGTGAGCGTGAACTGCGTCGCGCGGCCCTTGATCTGTTCAAGGAACTGCGGGTCGGCTCCTTCACCATCTTCGAGGTAGTCGACCGCGACGGCGAGATAGCGGTCGTCGGCCGGCAGCGCCCTGATGCGGAACTGTCCCTGCTGATCCGCGCGCGCGGTCTTCACGAAACGCGACGGGAACACCCATTTCGCGGGGTCGTCGGGGAACACGACGACCGTGTAGTCGCGCGTGATCTCGCCCTTTGCCATGGTGACCTTGCCGTTCAGGTCGCTCACCTTGTCGGTGACGATGATCTGCAGGCCCGAGTTTTCAGTGTTGCCGCGGAAATCGAGCGCGGAGTCGGTCACGTCGGCGCCGCTCAGCGTCACCGCCTTCAACGTCCACTCCTGCGGAAGGCCGTTCACGCGAATGAACCGCTGACCGGCGAGGCCCGTGAGGACGAACGTGCCGTCGGCTTCGACGCGCGTCGGCCGATTGCCGAGCGGGCCTGGTATGAATTGCCCGTTCGCCGGCTGCGCCATGATCTGGATCTGATTCGTATTCAGTTTCGCGACGGAGCCTTCGGCCGCGACGACGTTGCCGCTGAGGCTTGCACCCTTGCCGGTGACGACCGTCAGGCCCGTCAGATCCTCGCTTCCAACGGACAGCGGCACCGCCGCCATCTCGATCTCGTCGAAGCCACCGGGCCCTCCGACGCGAAGGGCGAAGCCGCCGCCACGCCCGCCGGCCGGCCCTGCGACGGCCATCAGCGTGTAGTTGCCGGGCGAGACGTTCGCGATCGAGAAGCTGCCGTCGGGCCGCACGCGACCGTTGCCGCCGAAGTTGAAGAGCACGGGACCGCCGCCGGGTCCACCGCCGGGTCCGCCGCCGGCGTCGGCCGGCATCAGCGTGACCATCCCGTTCGAGAGCGCAGTGCCCATCGAGCTCAGCGCGGTGCCGGTGATCTTCACCGTTCGAACCGCCTGCAGCGCGAAGTTGACGTTCGGCTGCTCCTGTCCGATGCCGAGCGTGATGCGCTGCGCTTCCGCCACCGAGCCGGTACCCGGGTAGTAGGTGGACGCGTAGCTGGTGGTGTCGCTGTTGTTGTCGTCGATGAACGGGCCGTTGCCCGCGCGCAGCGTGGCGCTGATGTAGTAGTCGCCGGGTGCGAGACCGTAGATGCGATACGAGCCGGTATCGTCCGTTTGATCGCCGCCGCCCGCCGCATTCAACCGCCGCTGCCCCTGCACGATTTGATAGCGGAGCACCTGCACCCGCGCGTTGGCGACGGCATCGCCATACTCGTCGAAGATGCGTCCGGTAATCGCCGCGCCCTTCGGCAGCGCGAAGTCGGCGCGCTCCATCAGTTGGCCGTCGGCGATCTCGATCGGCGAGCCGGCTTCGAACGGCCGCTTCTGGCCGTAGCGAAGCGTCATGAAGCCGGCCTTCGAGGCGGTGAGGGTCCAGCGGCCTGCGGGAAGATCCTTGAACTCGAAGCGGCCGTTGGCATCGGTGTTGACGAGGCGATTGGCCCGAAGCTCGCCGGACTGGGCGCGGACCTGCGCACGGCGCACGGGCATCCCGTTGTCGGTTGTGACGACGCGCCCGCGGATGATTGCGGTGCCCGCAGCCTGGTCGCCCGTTGCGTTGCCACCGGTCTGGTCGCGCGGAGGCAGTTGTCCGCGGCCGCCGCCACCGCCCTGGCCGAAAGCGCCCCCCTGGGCGCCGCCGCCCGCGCCTCCCTGGCGCGCCTGCGCGACGAGCGAGGGCGCGGATGCGGCGAGTGCAAGCGCAAGAAGAGGCGGCACCAGCCAGGCCCGCCTTCGCCGCCGCGCGGCTACGGCAGGGCAAGCCGCAGTGTGTCTCATGGCGAAATTATGACGCGCGGGACGAGCCGAAAGTTGTGAAGGTTTTATGACCCCTCGACCTCGCTCGGGGCGAGCCCCTCGACTGCGCTCGGAGCGAGGGCACGGGCCGCGCGATCGAGGGCCTCGGCCAGGCGCCGCTCGGCCTCGGCCACCCGTATCGGGTCGCGAGCATCGATGGCTTCCGAGAGGCGCGGCAGCACTTCCGGCGCATAGCTGAAGGCCGGCGCGTACAGCTGATGCCGATACCACGGCCGGCCCTCGAGCCCCGCGGGATCGGTAAACGCGTGTTCGATCTCCATCAGCGCGCGATTGATGAGCTCCAGTGCCGCGGCGTCGCCGCTGGCCAGCGCGGACGCGGCGGCTGCGGCATGACGAGTGGCGGCCGCCTGGAAGCGCGCGACCGCGCTCGACGCGAGTTCGAGCGGTGCGCCCCTGCGCCGCTCCACGTCCGACAGGAAGCTGCCAATGTGTCTCGCGTATCGCACCTGGTCGAGCGGCAGCAGGTCCGCGTTCGCAAGCCGCGCGGCAAGCGAGGTCCAGATGCGCGCGAGCTGCGCGTGGCGGAGAAAGCCAGGGTCGATGCGCGAGACCCAGTCGTGCGTGTCGAACGCCGAGTGGTAGACGCGATACGGCCCCTCGAAGCGCAGGTCCACGATGGGGACGCCGACGAAATTCAGAAACACGCTGTAATCGGAGCCGGCGCCGATGCGCGTGTCGATCGTCGAATCGGCGACACCCGCGGTCGATGCGACCAGGTGCGCGAGCGAGGGCACGGCGCGCGCGGAAAAGGCGGCTCCGGAGACCGCGGCATCCACGTTCAGATAGGCGACCGCTTTCTCGCGCAGCTCGAGCTCGTGCTGCTCGCCCCACTCGGTAGACGAGGTCATGGCGAATTCCTCGGCGTCCCAGCTCGCCAGCAGAATGGTCCGCTTCGGGCGGGCGCCGCTCTTCACGAGCGCGCCGAGCGTTCTCGCCATCTCCATGAGGACCGCGGATCCGCTGGACGGATCGACGCCCCCGTAGACCCACGCGTCGCGGTGGTTGCCCGCGATTACCCACTGGTCGGGGTGCGTTACGCCGTCGATGCGGCCGATCACCGTCCAGACCGGGCGGATGGCGTCATCGTTCTCGACGCGCACCCGGAGCGTCACCTCGCCACCGCGCAGCGCGTCGAGGATGACGTGCGCGTTGCCGGTGGCGATCGGCACGCTCATGATGGCCGGCAGGGCTGGTGCGTCCGCGGGTAGGAGGCGTCGCGCGCCGGGCATCGAGCTCCAGCCGGGTGTCAACGGATCGCCGGGGACCAGGAAATCGAATCCGACGCCGCCGCGCTGGATGCCGGCATCCGCGGCGTCCGCGTACATGAGCACCGCGGCGGCGCCGCGCTGCTGCGCGAGATACACGGTGTAGCCCCGGTAGGTGTACTGGTCGGCGTAGCGGACCAGCACGATCTTGCCGCGCAGATCGACGCCACGCGCGGCGAGGCGATCGAACTCGGCGAGCGTGCCGGTGCCGGCGGAGACGACCGCCGCGGTGACGTCGCCGCTCGCGCCGTACGCGTGGAACGCAATCGGGTCGGTGGCGCGTTCGCGCAGCGTCGCATGCCAGACGTGGGGCGACGTCATCTCGACCGACGCGCTGCGCGGATACGGCAGCAGCACCTGGTGCTCGACGATCTCAGCCGAGTCGAGGCCGGCCGCGATCCACCGATCGCGCGTCCACTCGGCGAGCAGACGATCGCGCGGCGATCCGGCGACGTGCGGCTCGGCCGTCAGGTAGCGGTGGTCGGCCTCGATGCGTCGGGTTGACGGGAAACGCGCGATGCGGCGCTCGAGGTCGCGCTCGGCTGCGAGGCTGGCGGGCGCGAAGCCGTCAATCGGCGCTTCCCGGTCCGGCCGCGCGGCCCCGGGCATCAGCAGCAGCGAGGTCCCGACGGCTGCGGCCGCCAGCACCGCCCACAAGCCCGCTGGTATCCGTCGCATCGCCCGCGATGCTACACCCGGTTCCCGCCATTTGGAGTCGGAGTCGGATGCGCGGCATGCGACTCACGTGATGAGGCGACTCAGGGTCGCAATTGCTTCGCGGAGTTGGTCGTCGCCGACATAGGGAGCGGGCCCCAAACGCAGGACGTCGCCGCGTGCGTCGGCAAAAACCGAATCCCGGCGCAAGGCATGCGCGAGGTCGGACGCGCGCGGCGTCCTGATGGCAAGGAAGCCGGCGCGCCGCTCCGCCGGCACCTCCTCGACGTGCGCGATGGAGGGATCGACGTCGAGCGCCGCGAACTCGCTGGCCAGCAGTCCCACATGACGCACGCTGATCGCTCGAAGCCGTTCGGGCGTAAGGCCCTGCGCGACATGAAAGTCGAACACCGCGGCGGCCCGGTAGTGTGACGTCGGGTCGTACGTCGCGCCCGCGAATGCTCTCGCGCCGCCGGCATATACGACCCCACCGGTGTGCGTCTGCGCGAGCTCTTCGAACTCCGCGAACCATCCTGTGAGGATCGGCCGAAGGCGTGCGCCATCCGGCACTCGCAGGAAACAGTTCCCCTCACCAAGCTGACAGTACTTATAGCCACCGCCCGTCACGAACGCGCCCTGAAGTCCCATCGCCCGGACGTCGAACGGGACGACATTCACGTGGTGATAGGCATCGACGAGGAGCGCCGCGCCGTGCCCGTCACACGCGGCCGCGACGCGCTCGAGCCCCGGCACGATCTCGGCGGTCTCGAACAGGACCGACGACATCATGACGGCCAGCGTCCGATCGTCGACAGCTCGCGCGACGCGCTCCGCGAGCGCATCCACCGGCCGCGCCGCCACCCGCACGACCTCGATCCCTTCCTCCGCCAGCCGATCGAGCTGCCGCCTGATCGTGTGGAACTCACCGGTCGTCGTGACGATGCGGCGGCGTTCGCGGAAGGGGAGCGCCGACAGCCAGCGCGTGACGAGCTCGTGCGTGTTCTGGCCGAGCGCGATGTTGGCCGCCGCGTCTCCAAGCAGCCGGGCGAAGCCGGCCCGCACCCGGTCCGCCTGCGCGGCGGCGCGCTCCCACTTGCCGTCGACAAGTTCCGCCGCATCGAGCCACGCGCGCTGCTGCGCCTCGAAGCCGACGTCGGGCCAGGCCTGATGCGAGTGGCCGCTGAGCAGGATGCGCTCGCTCACCCGGAAGCGCGAATAGTGCGCCGCGAGCGGGTTGCTCAGAGGTTCCCTCGGATTTCCCAGAGGTCAGGGAACAGCGGCTTGCCAACCGTGCCCGCGAGGTACGCGGCGCCGCTCGAGCCGCCGGTGCCCCGTTTCATGCCGATCGTCCGCTCCACCATCTTGACGTGGCGGTATCGCCACTCCTGCAACCCCTCGTCGAGATCGACGAGCCGCTCGCAGAGCTCCGCGTTCTTCGGATCGCGGCGATAGACGTCGATGAGAATCGCCTGGATCTCGGATGACGCCTCGGCGCGCGCGGTGACGTCGCGTGACAGGTGCCCCGCCGGAACGGGATACCCCTCCCGCGACAGATAGTGCAGGAACGCGTCCCACAACGTCGGCGACTGGTAGCGGCGCAGCAGCGCCTCGCGCGCGCGGCCCGGCTCGGGGAACCGCGCGATCGCCTGCTCGCTTTTCGCGCCGAGGAGGAACTCGATCTGACGGAACTGGTCCGACTGGAATCCGCTCGCCGCCTCGAGACGCGCGCGGAAGCTGAGAAACTCGAGCGGCGTCATCGTCTCGAGGATGTCGAGCTGCGCGACCATGACCTTCAGGATGGTGAGGATGCGCTTCAGCGTGTGCTGCGCGCGATGCGGCTCGTCGCCGGTCAGCAGGCGCGCGACGTGATCGAACTCGTGCAGCAGCTCCTTGAACCAGAGCTCGTAGACCTGGTGAATGACGATGAAGAGCAGCTCGTCGTGCTCGGGTCCTTCGGAGCGCGGCTGCTGCAGCGACAGCAGCTCGTCGATCTTCAGGTAGCTTCCGTAGGTTGCGGCGGCTGTGGTGTCGGCCATGTCACTCCTGCTTGCCCCGAGCGATGTCGAGGGGCACGTCGAGGCCGACGGCCCGCATCAGCGCAATGGCGTTGCTGCGGGTGACCGGCCCCGGCTTCATGACGTAATCGAACACGATTTCTCCGGCCTCGAAGCGGTCCTCGAAGTGCACGTTCGACGCGCGGCCACCGAGCGTGGCCGCGACGTCGGTGAGCGCCAGGTCGTGCGTCGTGATCAGCCCGATCGCGCCCCGGTGGAGCAGCGCGCCGAGGATGCCGGCGGCGCCGATGGCGCGATCATGCGAGTTGGTGCCGTGTAGCAGCTCGTCCAGCAGGAACAGCAGCGGCACCGGACCGGCGGCGAGGTCCGCCAGCTCCCGAATCCGGCTGATCTCCGCGTAGAAACGGGAGCGCCCTTCCTGCAACGAGTCCTGGATGCGAAGCGTCGCGCCGATGCGCAGGGGCGAAATGCGAAGACGCCTCGCGCGAACCGGCGCCCCAGCGAACGCCAGCACCGCGTTGATGCCGACCGTTCGCAGCAGCGTGCTCTTGCCCGACATGTTGGATCCGCTGACGACGAGCAGCTGAGGACTCGAGGACGCGGGGTCCGCGCCGCTCAGGCTGGCGTCGTTCCGGACCATGCGCGCCGCCGCCAGCAGCGGGTGGCCGAGCGCCTCGCCATCGTACGCCGCGTGCCGGACGCCGGCTGCGTCAATGTCCGGAAAGGGATCGTCCGGGTGTTCGTAGCGGTATGCCGACAGCGACGCCAGCGCCTCGAATTCGCCCGAGATCATCAGCCATTCGCGGACGTGACGGCCGTGCGCCCGCCGCCAGGCCTCGATGGCCAGCGCCAGATGCGTTCCCCAGAGCAGCGGGGCCGCCAGCACCGCGAAGATCGCGTTGTGCTGCCAGGCGTGCAGCTCGGCGAACCAGTGCAGCCGGTGGATGAACGCGGAGCCATGCGTGAGCCGCCCCTGCAGCGACGTGAGCCGCGGCGCCTCGAACGTCTCGCGCTCGAGCGTCGTGAGGACGACGGCCAGCACGTCGAGGTCGCGCGCGGCCCCGTCGGCGCCGTGCAGCGCCTTGAGGATCCGTTCGCGCAGCGGCCACGAGAACGCGATCTCCGCCGTGACGACCGTCAGAAAGGGCGCCGAGTTGCCCGTGGAGATCCACAGCGCAGCGGTTGCGACCGCGGCAAGCGTCAAAGCGACCGCGAGTGGGCGAAGCCACGCGCCGCCAAGCAGCGGCGGAGCTTGGGCCCACGCAACCAGCCCCTCCGTGTGCACCGCGGCGCGAACATCGGTTCCCGCGAGCGACAGCGCTTCCCGCAAGTCGAGCCTCGTGGTCAGGTCTGCCGTCGCCTGCTGGCGTGCACGAATTTCTTCGGGGTCCGCGGGCGCGAGCAGCCACGCGGCAAGCGTGTCCTCGCCGGCCCGCGTGCGCGCGATGGACAGGAGCTCGAACAGGGAGGCGGGCCCGAACAGGTCCAGGTCGTTCGCGTAGAGGTGCTCGGGATTGCGAAACCGCTCGCCGGGCTCGCCGCCGCCCGCCCAGCGGTCTTCGATGCGGGCGAGGCCGCGATCGTAGAACGCGATCGCGCGCGCCGCCGCGTCGCGTCGGCTGATGACGGCATCGTGCTTCACGACGAGCGCCACGAACGCGACGACTGGAAGCGCGATCCACCAGGGCGCCATCCACCCGCGCCACGCGGCGACGATCAGTAAGACAACGGCAGCGAAGACCGCCAGGCGCGCATAGCTGAACTGCTCGTCGATGCGCGACAGCCGGGCGTGCGTAGCGCGCCGGGCGGAGAGACGTGCCCGATACTCGTCCGCCGGCGCGTGCATCGGAGCCTCGAACTAGGGGACGAGGGGACCCAGGGTGTTGAAGCTTTGCAGCCTCCCTGCGTCCCTCGGTTCCGAAGCGCCCTCCGAGAGGATTGCCGTATTGAGAAAGCCAACGAGCGGCGCGATGCCGCGGAACACGGACAGCACCTCCGGGTAGAAGCGCGGACTCACCGCGAACTCCGCCGGATACTCGCGCCCGCCGATGAACTGCTTGCGTCGCAGGTAATCGGCGGCCGGATGATCCTTCAGGTAGCCGCGCGGCACGCGCGTCAGCTGGTCGCCACCGAGCTCGCCGACCGCCGCCCGAAACGCGGACGCCGTCACGACTCGATGGAAGCGGCGATGATCGTCCGCGATGCGGGCGCGGATCGCGCGCAGCTCCACAGGCGACGGCATGTAGATGCCGCCGCCCATCCACACCCACTGCGGCGCCACCTCGACGTAGAGGCCGGCGCCTTCGCCCTTCGTGAATTTCCTCGACGGAAAATGCGCGGCGACGTTCGTCTTCAGCGGCCGCTTGTCGCCGCTGAACCGCGTGTCGCGATAGATGCGGAAGAGACACACGCGCGGATCCGACACGAGGTCGGGCGCGAACGCCGGCAGATCGCGCGCGAGCCGGCCGAGCAGCGCGACCATCGGACCGCGGACGTGCTGCTCGTAGTCGGCCTTGCGCGCGCGGAACCACTCGCGATCGTTGTTCCGCTTGAGCGCCCGCAGGAACGCGAGCGTCCTTGTCGTGAACGGCGATCCCGCCACTACGACCGGGCCTGCGCCGCCGCGAAGCGCTCCTGCGTCGCGCGCGTGAGATGCGGCGTGATGCCGAGCATCCGCTCGACCAGCATCAGCTGACCGCGGTGGTGCATCTCGTGCTCCTTCATGCCCATGATCATCTCGAAGCGGCTCTTGGTGGCCGGCGTCCCCCGGGGCTGCGTGAACGGCTCCGCGAGGAACTCGTCGCTGAGCGATTCCAGCCACGTCGCGGTCGCCTCGCCGCGCTCCCTGAGCAGCGCGATCAACTCCGCCTTCGTCCGCGGCTTGGCTTCCTCGGCCTGCATCTGGCCGACGAGCGCGGGGAAGTTGACTCCGTCGAAGCTCGTGCGCTTTTCCTTGTGGACCGACGAGAAGGAATCCGAGAGCGCGATGTGCGTGAGCATCTGCCGGACCGTTTTCACGCCAGGCGCCGGCGTGAAGTCCAGCTTCGACTCCGGAATGTCCTCCGCGACCTTGATCGTGTTCTCGCGAACGGTGCGATACGCGCGCGCGAGATCCTTGCCTCCGTAACAGTTCATGTGCTCTCCTCCGGGACTAAGCTTGGAATAATACAATCGCTCGATGGCCTCGGTACTCTCCGCGCCGGCGCGCGAGGCGCTCGTCGCCGATCTTCGCGCGCTTGCCGGCGATCGCTGCACGACGAATCCGACCCAGCTCGAGCATCACAGCCACGGCGAGTCCTGGCACGACCACGCCGCCCCCGACGTCGTCGTCTTTCCGACCAGCACGGACGACGTGAGCGCGATCGTGAAGGTGGCGGCGCGTCATCGTGCGCCCGTCGTGCCGTTCGGCATCGGGTCGTCGCTCGAAGGGCACGTCAACGCGTTCAGCGGAGGCGTCTCGATCGACTTCTCGAGGATGAGCCGCGTGCTCGCGATCAACGCCGACGACCTCGATGCCACCGTCGAGGCCGGCGTCACGCACCGGGCGCTCAACAAGGTATTGAACAACAAGGGGCTTGCCTTCTGGGTCGACCCCGGCGCGGACGCGACCATCGGAGGGATGGCCGCGACGCGCGCGTCGGGGACGACCGCGGTGCGCTACGGCACGATGCGCGAGGCGGTCCTCGGCCTGACCGTCGTCCTCGCCGACGGCCGGGTCATTCACACCGGCAGCCGCGCGCGCAAGTCGTCGGCCGGCTACGACCTGACGCGCCTGTTCGTCGGGTCCGAGGGGACGCTCGGCGTGATTACCGAGATCACCGTCCGCCTCTTCGGCCTGCCGGACGCGGTCTCGGCCGCCGTCTGCCCGTTCGACACGATGGAAGGCGCGGTGCAGACGGTGATCACGACGATTCAGCTCGGGATTCCCGTGGCGCGCATCGAGCTGCTCGACGAAGCGCAGCTCGAAGCGGTGAACCGCTACTCGAAGCTGAACTGCGCGCTGAAGCCGACGCTCTTCTTCGAATTCCACGGCACCAGCCAGGCGGCTGTCGGCGAAAGCGCGACGGCCGTGCAGGAAATCGCGGCGGACAACGGCGGGCGCGATTTCCAATGGGCGACGACGACGGAGGAGCGATCGAAGCTGTGGGCGGCGCGGCACAACGCGTTCTACGCGGCGGTGGCGCTTCGTCCGGGCTGCAAGCCGTGGACGACCGATGTGTGCGTCCCGATATCCCGCCTGGCCGAGTGCATCCTCGAGACGCGCGCCGACGTGCAGAAGGCGGGCATCCTCGCGCCGCTCGTCGGGCACGTGGGCGACGGCAATTTTCATCTCATTTTCCCCTTGGGTCCCGACGATCCGGTGGAGCTGCAGAAGGCCAAGGACGTGAACGCGCGGCTCGTCGCGCGCGCGCTCGCGATGGGCGGCACGTGCAGCGGCGAGCATGGCGTCGGCGTCGGGAAGATGGCGTACCTCGAGGCCGAGCACGGCGAGTCGCTCGAGGTGATGAAGGCGATCAAGCGCGCGCTCGACCCGGAGAATCGAATGAATCCGGGTAAGATGATTTCGATCTGATGGCGAAACGCAGGTCCGAGCCTTCTCTCTTCGATCTCCCCGAAAGCAAATCAGCCGCGCCGCCGCCGCCGGGCGGGTCCGAACCGATCGCGCTCCACGAGGCGGCGCAGACCCGGTACCTGAACTACGCGCTCTCGGTCATCACCTCGCGCGCGCTGCCGGACGTGCGTGACGGCCTCAAGCCGGTCCAGCGGCGCATCCTCTACACGATGTGGCAGCAGCACCTGACCGCCGACGTGAAGCACCGGAAGTGCGCGAAGGTCGTCGGCGATGTCATGGGGAGCTACCACCCGCACGGCGACGCGGCGCTCTACGAGACGCTCGTGCGCATGGCGCAGTCGTTCTCGCTGCGTTATCCGCTGATCGACGGCTCCGGCAACTTCGGCTCGCTCGATGGCGACAGCGCGGCGGCGATGCGCTACACGGAATGCCGCCTGGCGCGAATCGCCGACGAAATGCTGTCGGAGATCGAGCGGCGGACGGTTCCGTTCCGCCCGAACTACGACGGCACGAAGACCGAGCCCGTCGTCCTGCCGGCGCGGCTCCCGAACCTCTTCATCAACGGCACGACCGGCATCGCGGTTGGAATGGCGACGAACATTCCGCCGCACAACCTCGGCGAGATCTGCACCGCGCTGATCAAGCTGCTGGACAACCCGGACTTGAGCAGCGTCCAGCTCTGTCGCTACGTCAAGGGCCCGGACTTTCCAACCGGCGGCCAGATTCTCAATTCACCGGAGGAGCTGAAGCAGATTTACAAGACTGGCTCGGGGACGGTGCGCCTGCGCGCGACGTGGGAGGAAGGCTCGGGCACGCGCGGCGGACGCACGCTCTACGTCACGAGCATCCCGTACGCGGTGAACAAGGCGGCGCTCGTCGAGCGCATTGCCGACGTCGTCCTGACGCGCAAGCTGCCGCCGCTGCTCGACGTGAAGGACGTCTCGACCGACGACGTGCGGATTGCGCTGGAGATCAAGAAGGACGCCGACCCGAAGATGGTCATGGCGTACCTGTTCAAGAACACACCGCTCCAGACCAACTTCATCGTCAACCTGACCTGCCTGATTCCGACGGAGAACGAGGAGGTCGGCCGGCCCGAGCGGCTCGATCTGCACACCGCGCTGATGTACTTCCTGCAGTTCCGGCTGCAGGTGGTCACCAACCGCCTCGAGCACGAGCTCGAGGCGCTGAAGAAGCGCATCCACATCCTCGAAGGCTTCGAGAAGGTCTTCGACGCGCTCGACGAGATCATCAGGATCATCCGCAAGTCGGACGGGAAGGCCGATTCGGCGGAGAAGATCATCAAGCGCTTCGGCCTCGACGCCGAGCAGGCCGATGCGATTCTCGAGCTGAAGCTGTATCGCCTGGCGCGGCTCGAGATTCTCGTCATCCAGAACGAGCTGGCCGACAAGCGGAAGCGCGCCCGCCAGATCGGCACCCTGCTCAAGGACGAGGAAGGACGCTGGAAGGTCGTTCGCGACGAGATCGAGGAGATTCAGAAGACGTACGGCGGCAAGGACGACAAGCGCCGCACGCTGATCGAAACGGAGGAAGAGGTCTCCTTCACCGCCGACGACTTCATCGTGGAGGAGGACAACGTCGTCATCGTGTCGCGCGACGGCTGGGTGAAGCGGCAGAAGGAGGTGCGGGACCTGTCGACGACGCGATTGCGCGAGGGCGACTCGGTGCTGGCGGTGATGCAGGGCAGCACGCGCGCGACCGTCGTCTTGTTCAGCAACTTCGGCGTCGCGTACACGCCGCGCATCATCGACGTGCCGGCATCGACCGGGTACGGCGAGCCGGTGCAGAAGCTGTTCAAGCTGAAGGACCGCGAGCGGATCGTCGCGGCGTTCAGTCTCGACCCGCGCGCGGTCGGCGACATCGCGACGCCGCCCGCCCGGCGAGGCGGTCCACCCGACGCGATGCCTCCCGTGCACGCGATTGCGGTCACGAGCGACGGCTACAGCCTCAGGTTCAGCTTCGAGCCGTTCGTGGAGGCGAGCACGCGTGCCGGCCGCCGGTTCGCGCGGCCGGGCGAGGGCGTCGAGGTGGTCGGCGTCGCCCGCGTGACCGGGCCCGAGGTCGTCATCGCCGCGACGGCGGACGCGCGGGCGCTCCTCTGCCGCGCCGACGAGGTGAATTACCTTTCGGGGCCGGGCAAGGGCGTCATCCTGATCAAGCTGACGGGGAAGGACGACCGCGTGCTCGGCTTCATCGCGTCGACCGGCGACCGCGACCTGATGCGCGTGGAGACGAGCCGCGGCGGCGAACAGACCATCAGCACCGCAAAATACGAGGTGACCGGCCGGGGTGGCAAGGGGCGCGAGCTTCTCCAACGCGGCCAGTTCACGCGCGTCATCCCCAACGAAATCGACAATCCGCAGCCGCTCGCCGGCAATACGTAGCCCGGGATCGGACCGGCCCGGTGCACGGGCCGGTGCGAGGCTGCGGATGGTTGCCACGCTATACTTAGGCGGTTCTATTCCACGCCCGGGCTCCTGCAGGCCAACCACCTCGCTACAAGGCTCCCGGAACATTGAGCCCGGCAACAGCCGGCGCAGAGCGCCGGCCGAAATGATTGCCCGGCGGAAGTAACACGTGAACATCCCTACAACAACGACAAGTACGACACGGATCGCCGTGTTCATCGATTTCGACAACGTCGAGATCGGCGTGAAGAACACCATCGGCAGCCAGTTCGACATCGGCCTCATCCTCGAGGCCATCAAGGAGCGCGGCGAGATCGTCACGAAGGTCGCCTACAGCGACTGGAAGCGCGCGGGCGATTACAGCCGTGTCCTCACCCAGCACGCCATCCGCATGGTCCAGCGCAACATGACGCCGGGCGGCGACAAGAACGGCGCCGACATCACCATGGCGCTCGACGCGCTCGAGATGGCGTTCACCCACGACCACATCAACGCCTTCGTCATCGTCGGCGGCGACAGCGACTTCATCTCGCTGGTCGAGAAGCTGAAACAGTACGGCCGCAAGGTGATCGTGGTCGGTGGGCGCCAGTTCACCAGCCTCACGATGCAGAAGAATTGCCACGAGTTCATCGCATACGAGAACCTCGTCGGCAGCAGCCGCGGCGTAAGAAGCGGCGCGCGCGGCGAGAGGCCCGCGGCGGGCGCGGCGAGCGACATCGCGAAGGCGCTGCCGCTGGTGAAACGCGCCCTGAAGGTCCTGTCCGAGCGCGAAGTCGCGCCGCAGCTGGGACTGCTGAAGAGCACGCTGCTGCAGCTCGACTCCACGTTCTCCGAACGCGAATACGGCGCCAGCAGCTTCCGCGACTTCATGGAGAAGGTGGCGAAGACCGGCTCGGTCACGTTGAAGAGCGCCGGCCGCAGCATGATGGTCGAGTCGCGCGAGGATGGCGATGTCGAGATCGCGCCAGCCGTCGTCGAGAGGCCAGGGCCCGTCCTTTCGGACGCACCGCCGGTGGACGAGGACGAAGAGTCGATGCCCGCGTCGCCGATGACGATGCAGGACGGCATCCGCGCGATGCAGCAGGCGTTCGCGAGCGCGTCACCCGCGCCGAGATGGCCGATGTACGTCCGCCAGGCGAAGCAGTTCCTCAAGACGCGGATTGACGGCTTCGACGAGCGCAAGTACGGCTTCGCCTCCGTCGTCGATCTCCTGCGGGCGGCAGCCAAGGACGGCGTGCTGAAGCTCGAACGCGATCGCCACGGCGCGTTCCGTGTGTTTGCCGGCCCGAAGATGACCGCGTCGGCGCTCCCTGTCGACGTGGAAGAGACGCCACTCGACGTCACCGGCGAAGTCGTCATGGACGAACCGTCACCGGTCCTGGAGGAGCCGATCGAAGAGGCGCCGATCGTCGAGGCGGAGCCGGTCGAGTTGCCCGAGGCCGTCGCGGTAGACGTCGAGGCCGCGTCCGTGTCTCCCGCGAAGAGGGGCGCGCGTAAACGGAAGACGGCTGGTCCCAGGCCAAAGGCGGCGAAGGCCGCGCGCCCGCGCCGCGCCTCGCGGACCAAGTCGCAAGCCGCGGACCGGTAGCGACCGCGCGAGCCGCCACCTATGGTCATGAAACAGATCGTTGCGGGCGTCTCAATCGCTCTCCTCACGATTGCGGCGATTGCTCCGCGCGCGATGCAGGTGCCGTCGGACGCCCTCCTTGCCAGGGTCGATCATCTCGTCTACACGACGCCCGATCTCGAGCTCGGCATTCAGGCGATCGAGAAGCTGACCGGCGTTCGCGCGAGCGCCGGCGGCCAGCATCCTGGGCTTGGCACGAGGAACGCGCTCATCGCACTCGGATCGTCGACATACCTGGAGATCATCGGACCCGATCCGGACCAGCCGGCGCCGCACGGGGCGCGCCGCTTCGGCATTGACGGGTTGAAGGCGCCACGCCTTCTGACGTGGGTCGCCAAGGGAACCGATCTGGTGCCGTTCGTCGATCGGGCGCGCGCCAACGGCGTGCGTCTCGGTGACGTGATTTCCGGCAGCCGCAAGCGGCCCGATGGCGTCCTGCTCTCGTGGCGATATACCGATCCCGACGTGATTCTTGAGGAGCGCCTCGTTCCGTACTTCATTGATTGGGGAACGTCGCCGCATCCCGCGACGACCGCCGCGCCCGGCCTCTCGCTGAGCGCGCTCCGCGCCGAACATCCTGATCCCGAGCGGATGGCGCGCATCCTGAAGCAGCTTGGTCTGGATCTCCCGGTGCGTCGCGGTGCACGGCCGTCGCTCATCGCGACGATCGACAGCCCGAAGGGCCGCATCGAGCTGCGCAGCAACTAGCGCCGCGGCACCTCAGCGCGCCAGGGGATCGGGACGAAGCTGAATCCTGACCGCCTTCGGGCGGTTGGCTGTTCCGCCTTCGAGGTGGAACATCGTCCGCGTGCCGTAGGTGGACCACAGCGCGCGTCCCTTCCACCCGGCATTGGCGTCGTCGATGCGCGCGTCGACGTTCTTCGCGAAGAACCCCATCGGATAGGGAAGCGTGATGTTGACGAAGCGGCCGTTGACGAGCGCGAAGATCGAGCTGTTGAGGTTCCCCATCGCGATCGGCACGTTCCTTCCGAGGCCGAACACGTCGAACCGATCGATCCACGTGTAGTAGCTCGCCTCCGCGCTCCCGGGGTCGGTCACGTCCTTCAACTGCGGTCCCGGGAGTTGAAAGAACGTCCATCCCTCGGTGCATTGACGACCGTCCGCCGACGGCTTCGCGGTCGTACGGCACTTCCGCCGATCGAAGCTGGCCAGGTGGCCACTCGCGAGCGACACCCAGTACACGCCGCTGCCGTCGACGTCGCCGCCGCGCGGCCCGAAGCCCGGAGCAGGCGGCTCGTAGATGTCGGTCAGCGCCGTGTGTGTCGGATCCGGTCCGGGAGCGACCCGCACGATGTACCCGCGATAGCCCACGACCGTTCCCCACACCGAACCATCGGCGGGACTCACCGAAACGGCGTATGTGTTCACCGCAACACGCGTGTCCTTTGCCGGGTCCGATGGCTGGCCGGGCTCGACATACCCGTCACGCTTGCCGTTCCCGTTGGTGTCGACGATGAACGGCGTCCAACCCTGCGAGCGGGCCTCGTCGTGCGTCTCCTCGAACATCTTCCGGTTCAGCCAGCCGATGACGCCCGGCCCTCCGATGCCCGCGCTCGTCCAGAGCGTCTGGTTCGCGTCCGACGCGAAGTTCAGATGGTGCGTCGGAAAGCAGGTGCTGATCAGCGTGAAGGTCCCGGTTGCCGGATCGAACATCGACAGATGACGGCCGGATTGCTCGAGCGGGAACGCGCGCGCAGATGGATGCTCGGAGCCCTGCCTGCAGAAATCGGGATTGGCGTCGGGACGCACGCGCGGCGTGAACCAGACGCGTCCCTTCTCGTCCATCATCGGGTTGTGATTCAGCGTCCGGCCATCCCAGATGGGATCCGCTCCCCAGAACGCGGATGGCGCCATCGAATTCGTCTTCGTCGACGGCGTGTTCGGGTCGCGCACCGGGTGCAGCACCTCGCTCGCGGTGTTGCTGCCGGGGTCGAGGATCGGGACGAAGTCCGAGCTGTCTTCCGGCGACCCGTAGACCCTGCCGTTGGCGTTGACTCCCGGGTTGCGCCGGTCGGTGGAGACCGCGTCGTGGAGATACGCGGTCGGGTGGCCCCAGTCCCACTGCGTTATCACGACGTTGCGTTCGATGCCGCGCGGCCGCTCCGGTATCGCGAACGGGAGCTCGCCGGCCGCAATGCGATCGGTCCAGTCGCCGAACAGCTGGAGCGCACGCTGCGTATCCAGGCGCGTGATATCGCGCGCCATCAGCGCCGAAGCCTGGCCGGATCGGAGCCTGCGCTGCCACGCCTCGGCGGCATTCGCGAAGACGCCGAGCTCCTTCCGGATCGTGCGCGTGCCCGGTGTGCCCAGCGCATGACAGGACTGGCAGGCGCCGGTCTTGACGATGTTGAGCCACTCTCCCTGGCTCTTGATCTTTGGAAGCGGAAACTCGCTCGCGGCGGGTACGTGCATCATCGAGAACCAGTAGATCGGCGGGTAGTACTGCGCCGCCGCGGCGGCCGTCGGCGCGGCCGTCGCGCGAAGATCGAGCGTCCTGCCGGGAACGGCCGGCACCTTCGACGAATCGACCAGCCCGTAGCCCCGCACCCAGACGGAATAGCGACCCTCCGGCAGGTCCGGCAGGAGATAGCGTCCCCGATCGTCGGTGACGACGATCTTGGCGAACGTCGTCGGCAGGTCCATCGTCTCGGCGATGACCCACACGCCCGCTTCGGGGCCGCGCGGGCCGGTCACCACGCCCCCGATGTCGTCGCGATCGATCTGAACGGAGGCGCCCGGGAGTTGACTGGCATCACCGGGCGGGGACGCCAGGAACGCCGCAACGCCCAGCACGAGTGCCGTTACCGTGAGCTTCGTCATCACACGCATCGCATGCCACCTAGTAGATCGTTTCCACGAAGCCGTCCGCCAGCGTCCACTGGACGCGCCGGGTGACGGCGTTGACCGGGCTGCCGATCGGACGCACGTAGATCAGGACTTCTTCGTACTTCGCGCGAAGCGGCTCGACGATCTCGACCGCGATCGTCTGCGCGTCTTCGGGCTTGTCCGCTTCGACGTCGATCACCATGGCTCGCCGCGCCGACGTGGCGCGCGTCACGATCCACGGTTCGTGCCTCGCGAACGGCGACGGCGTTTCCATCTTGTTGAGCGCGCGAACGAGGTCGGTGAGCGCCGGCGGCGTAGGAGTGGGCCGCGGGCGCGCAGCCCAGTCGACGAGCGCCGCGAAGAGGCCGAACGCGGTAAGCCAGGCAACGCCGGCGACGAACAGCCGGGTCAGCATGGTGGCGCGGTGGATCGCGCGCGCTAGACTATAAACCTCAGTGGCAACGAACTACACGGCAAAAGACATTACCGTTCTCGAGGGGCTGGAACCGGTCCGGAAGCGCCCCGGGATGTACATCGGAGGTGTGGGCACCGCCGGCCTGCACCATCTTGTCTGGGAAATCCTCGACAACGCGGTGGACGAGGCGATGAACGGCTACGCCTCGAACATCACCCTGACCCTGCACGAGGACGGCAGCTCCGTCACGGTCACCGACGACGGGCGCGGCATCCCGGTGGACAAGCACACGAAGACGAAGAAGAGCGCGCTCGAAGTCATCTTCACCATGCTGCACGCCGGCGGCAAGTTCGAGCAGGGGAGCTACAAGACGGCCGGCGGCCTCCACGGCGTCGGCGCCAGCGTCGTCAACGCGCTCTCGTCGGAGCTGCGCGCGAATGTCAGGCGCGACGGCGCCGCGTGGGAGATGGCGTTCAAGCGCGGCAAGGCGACCGGTCCGCTGAAGAAGGCGGGCGCCGCGCGCGGCACGGGCACGACCGTCTACTTCCATCCAGACCCGACGGTCTTTCCAAAAGTCGAATTCGATCCCGCGGTGATCCGCGAGCGGCTCGAGGTCGTCAGCTACATCCACAAGGGCGTGCGCGTCACCTTCGACAACGAGGTCGAGGGGAAGAAAGAGGTCTTCCAGCACGAAGAGGGGCTCGTCGACTTCCTCAGGAAGGTCGTCGCCGAGCGCGGCGCGAAGCCGGTTCACGAAGCGCCCTTCGTGCTGGCGCGCGACGCGCCCCCACGGCTCGACCTCGTGGCGCAGTGGACCGAGGCGACCGACGAGCACCTGCGCAGCTACGTCAACGGCATCCCGACGGGGTCGGGCGGCACGCACGAGAACGGTCTTCGCGCCGGCCTCGGCAAGGCGGTCCGCAACTACATCGACACGCACAACCTGTCGCCGAAGGGCGTCACGCTGACCGCGGACGACATCCGCGAGGGTTTCACCGGCGTGGTCAGCATCTTCATCGAGGAGCCGCAGTTCCAGGGGCAGACCAAGGATCGATTGAACAACCCGGAGCTGACGTCGGCGATCGACTCCGCCGTGCGCCCGGGGCTCGAGCACTGGTTGAACACGAATCGGACGGTCGCCGAGGCGATCGTCGCGCGGATCATCCTCGCGGCGCGGGCGCGCGAGGCCAGCCGTGCCGCGCAGGCGGAGGTCACGCGCAAGACCGCCACGTACGGCCGCCTCAACCTGCCCGGCAAGCTGAGTGACTGCACGGGCACCGGCCGCGAAGACAGCGAGCTGTTCATCGTCGAGGGCGATTCGGCGGGCGGGTCGGCGAAGCAGGGGCGCGACCGCGGCAAGCAGGCGGTCCTTCCGCTGCGCGGCAAGGTGATGAACACCGAGGGGATGACGCTGGCGAAGGTGCTCGAGAACAAGGAGCTCGCCGACCTGGTCACCGCGCTCGGCTGCGGGCTCGGGAAGAACTTCGATCTCTCGCGGCTGCGGTACGGCCGCGTCATCATCCTCGCCGATGCCGACTCGGACGGCCATCACATCGCGACGCTGCTGCTGACGTTCATCTATCGCCACCTTCCGCAGCTGATCGCCGGCGGCAAGGTGTTCCTCGCGCAGCCGCCGCTCTATCGCATCGACATCGGGAAGGAGACCTTCTGGGCGCTCGACGACGCGCATCGCGATCGGCTGCTGAAGCAGCACGGCAACGGCCGGGCGAACGCGGAGATCACGCGGTTCAAGGGACTCGGCGAGATGATGCCGAAGGTGTTGTGGGAGACGACGCTCAACCCGAGAACGCGGCGGCTGCTGCGCATCGAGGTCTCCGATCAGATCCAGACGGATCGCATCATCAACGAGTTGATGGGGAAGGACGCGTCAGCGAGGTTCCGTTTCATCATGGAGCGAGCCGAGGATGCGCAGGAGCTTGACGTTTGAAGCGGCGCGGACCCTGTCGGTCCGCGTGGGACTGTTCGCCGCGCTCGCCGTGACACTCGCCGCGCAGCGCGCGCCCGCCACGGGCGTTCGCGCGGTCGCCGACTCGAAGCAGCTGCACGACATCCTGATCAGCCCCGCGTCGGACGCGCTGTTCGACGCGAGCGCCGCCAATCCGCCGGCCGACGAGAACGGCTGGACGGCCGCGCGCAACCAGGCGCTGCTGCTGGCGGAAGCCGGCAACCTGCTGATGCTGGGCAGCCGGGTCCGCGACAACGGCAACTGGATGAAGATGTCGCGCGCGCTCGTCGACGCCGCCGCGCTCGCGGTGGCGGCCGCGGAGAAGAAGGACGCGAAGGGCCTCGAGAGCGCGGCTGACGCCATCACGGTCGCCTGCATGGAGTGCCATCGTCCGTACCGGGACCGGGGCCGTCAGATGGGGGCGCCGAGGTGACGGCGCCCTATCGTCTCCCGCCGTAGCGCTCGTTCATCCACTGATACATCCGCTGCATCCCGCGCAACTCTACGCCCGGGCCCTGGATCTGCGGGAACGCACTCTTGTACTTCGTGAGATCGACGCGCTGTGCCGCGACCTCCGCCGATGCGCCAATCCTGTGGAAATCGACCGCCTGTTTCGTGAAGTCGTTCAAATAGCCCTGGAATGTCGTGATGAGCGCCTTCCCCTTGAACGGCATCCCGTGTCCGGGCAGATCCGTCTCGAAATCCAGCTTCTTCAGCGCATCGAGCGTCGCCACCCACTCGTCGAACTGCGCGTCGCCCATGTAGGCGATCTGCGATTCCATGAGGTCGCCGGTCGCGACAATCTTTTCCTTCGGCAGATAGATGACCGTATCGCCATTGGTGTGCCCGCGCCCGAGGAAGAGGAGCTGAACTTCGCGTCCACCCAGGTCGAGAACCTTCTTCGTCGAGTACGTCATGTTGGGCGGCGTCAGCTTGATCTCCTTGAGCTGCTCGAATCCTTCCTGCGCGGCCTTGAGCTGCTGCTCGAGCATCTTTTTCGCCGACGCGTCCTTCTCCATCGCAATCTGCGCCTTCAGCATCTCGATGCGCCGCGGCACGTTCGTCAGCTGCGATGTCTTGTACGGCTCGCGGTGAAGCACGTCGAGCGTTTCCATCGCCTGCTTCACGTACTCGTGCGCGATGATGTCGGCCTTGCCCGCGTACACCTGGTTCCCGTCCGTGTGGTCGTAATGGAAGTGGGTGTTGACGACGTAGCGCACCGGCTTCGGTGTCAGCAGCTTCAGATCCTGGATGAACGCCCGCGCCGCGGCCGGCGTCGTCCCGGTATCGACGACGAGCACGTCGCGGTCGCCGATGATGGCGACGTTGTTGCTGCCGGTGACCATCGATCCGGTCGAGGTCGCGTAGTAAACGCCGTCGGCGATTTTCTCGAACCGGTATGCCTTGCCGACCGTGGCGGCAGACGGCACCTGCAGAAGAACCGCAAGAAGCAGACTGATGATTCTCATGGTCGACCTCGTGTGTGAGCGCGATTTTACCGCTTCCGTGGTGTAGTAGACTCGCCGATCCCAGTGGCCACCGAGACCGTCAAAGCCTCGAAGTACGATCGCTCGCTCGTCGAGGGACCCATCGCCCGCGCGGTGTGGACGCTTGCGTGGCCGACGATGCTCCAGAACGTCATCGCCGGGCTGCAGGGCATCATCGACCACATCATGGTCGGGCACTACGTCGGCTACGTCGGCAACGCCGCCATCGGCGTCAGCTGGCAGATCGTCCTGGTCGTCATCGTCTTCATCAGCTCGGTGTTCACGGGGATGGCGGTGCTGGTCGCGCGGTTCGCCGGCGCCGGCGATTCGCACAAGGTCAATCGCGTCGTCTACCAGTCGTTCCTGACGGCCGCCGGCCTCTCGGTCGCGCTCGGCGTGGTCGGCTACGTCGCGGCGCCGTGGCTGCTGACGCTGATCAACGCGGCGCCGGAGGTACGCAGCGAGGCGCTGCCGTTCCTCCGCACGATGTTCGTCGGCATCGTCGGCCTGATCATGTTCTTCATGCTGAGCGGCGCGTTTCGGGCCGCCGGCGATCCGCGGACGCCGCTTCGTCTCGGCCTGGCGATGACGGTGCTGACGATCGCGCTCAACGTGACGCTGATTCCCCTGTTCGGGACGATCGGCGCGGCGTTCGGGACGGTCACGAGCAGCACGCTGGTGAGCACCTACGGCGTGTGGCGCCTGACGCGGCCGGACTCGGTCATCCACTTCGAGCGCGGGATGGACCGGAAGCCGGAGTGGGGCGTCATACGCTCGCTCTTCAAGTTCGGACTTCCCACCGGCGTGCAGGGAATCGCGATGAACGTCGGCGGCGTGTTTCTCCTGCGGTTCATCGGATCGCTGGAGCACAGCGCCGCCGCGCAGGCGGCGTTTGCGGTCGACTACACCGAGCTCTTCTCGCTGATTACGTGGACGTCGACCGGCCTGCTCGGCGCCTCGGCGACCATCGCGGGACAGAATCTCGGGGCGGGCAATCCCGACCGCGCCGCCGAAGGGGTCCGCGTGGCGTCGCAGATCGGCCTCGCCGCCGCGGCGATCGTCGGCGCGGCGTTCGTGCTCGTGCCGCAATACCTGCTGGCCGCCTTCGGCATGACCGATCCGCTGGTGCTGTCGATCGGCCGCCAGTTGCTCGGCTATCTCGCGGTCTCGGGATTGTTCATCACGGTGGCGCTCAGCTACACGGGCGGCCTGCAGGGCACGGGCGACACGCGCAGCCCGCTCTACATTTCCATCATTTCGCAGATTGCGATCCCGCTCGGTCTGTGCACGATGATCGAAGCGTCGCGCCCCCTCGCACCCGCCGACATCTGGATGGCGATTGTGCTTGGTCACTTCACGCGCTGCGTGCTGAGCGTCGCGCGCTTCCGGCAGCAGAAATGGCGCACGATTGCGGTGGATATAGAACCTGCGCGGCCGTAGCGCGCCGTAGCGCCGGTAATTCGCGGTAGCGCCGGTAATTCAAAATGCAAAATTCAAAATGCAAACCGCGCTCACGCGTCGCAGCTTCTGCCACATGATCCGGCTGACGGGTCGATGACGGTCGGATTTCCACGAACTTTGTAGAGCCAGTACACGGCTCGCGTCGTGCACACGCGGGCGGGCATGACAGACTCTCAGAACATTCGTGATCGCTCTTTCGCGTTCGCCTGCGCCGTCGCCAGGCGGATCCTTCGATTGCAGTCGCGGCCTGGAATCCGATGTCTAATCGATCAACTATTGAGGTCTGCTACTGCCGTCGGCGCCAATCTCGAGGAAGCCAAAGCCGGCTCGTCTAAACGCGAATTCATTCGGTATGTCGAAATCTCCCTCCGTGAAGCCCGCGAGGCGGCATACTGGTTACGTATCTTCGCGGCTCTGGAGCTGGACTCCTCCCCGGAACTCAAGGAGCTCGCACAAGAGGCGGAGCAGATCGCGAGGATTCTCGGGGCTATCGTCGTCAAATCGAAGCTTCGAATGAGTGCAGGTTATGCATTGTTTGCATTTTGCATTTTGAATTTTGCATTAGTGGCGTCCTAGGAAGAACATGGCAAGTCCGAACGCGACGATCTCAGAACCGGTCTCGCACAGTTCCCGTGAGGCCCAAATGAGCGTAGTAGGTGGTACCGCGGGAATCACGCGTGTTCCGACGCCCGTGAACGAGCCGAACCTTGGGTACCTCCCTGGCTCTCCGGAACGCGCCGCGCTGAAGGAGCGGCTGAAGGCGATGGCCGCCGAGCGCATCGACATCCCGGTCGTGATTGGCGGACGCGAGATTCGGACGGGGCGCACGCACGAGACCGTCATGCCGCACGACCACACACACGTGCTGGCGGACTGGCACGCCGCGGGTGCCGAACACGTGCACGACGCGATTACCGCGGCGACGCGCGCCGCGCGCGAATGGGCGAGCTGGCGCTGGGAAGACCGCGCCGCCGTGTTTCTCCGTGCCGCCGAACTGCTCACGACGACCTGGCGCCAGACGCTCAACGCGGCGACGATGCTCGGCCAGTCGAAGACGGCGTTCCAGGCGGAAATCGACTCGGCCTCGGAGCTCATCGACTTCCTCCGCTTCAACGCGTACTTCGCGCAGGAGCTCTACGCGGAACAGCCGATCAGCTCGCACGGCGTCCAGAACCGTCTCGATTACCGGCCGCTCGAAGGGTTCGTCTACGCCGTGACGCCGTTCAACTTCACGGCGATTGGCGGCAACCTGCCGACGGCGCCGGCGTTGATGGGCAACACCGTGATCTGGAAGCCGGCATCGAGCGCCATGCTGAGCGGCCATCACATCCTGCGCCTGCTCGAACGCGCCGGCCTTCCTCCCGGCGTCATCAACTTCGTGCCGGGCGATGCGGTGCAGATTACCGACATCCTGCTCGACTCGCCGCATCTGGCGGGCATCCACTTCACGGGCAGCACCGCGGTCTTCAACAGCATGTGGAAGAAGGTCGGCGAGAACGCCGGCCGCTACCGCGGCTATCCCCGCATCGTGGGCGAGACCGGCGGCAAGGATTTCATCGTCGCCCATCCCTCCGCCGACCCGCAGGAAGTGGCGGTGGCGGTCGCCCGCGGCGGCTTCGAATACCAGGGGCAGAAATGCTCGGCCGCGAGCCGCGTCTACATTCCACAGTCGCTCTGGCCCGACGTGCGCGATCGCGTCGTCGGGATCATGCGCGACATGAAGATGGGCGACGTCGCCGACTTCCGCACGTTCATCGGCGCCGTCATCGACAGGAAGGCGTTCGACAGGATCAGCTCGTATCTCGACGACGCCAGGAAGAACGCGAAGATCGTCCAGGGCGGGACCGCGCGCGGCGAGACCGGTTACTTCATCGAGCCGACGCTGATCGAGACGAGAGATCCGGCATACCGGCTGCTGTGCGAGGAAATTTTCGGACCGGTCGTGACGGCCTACGTCTACCAGGATTCCGCGTGGGACGCAACGCTGGAGACGATCGATCGCACGTCGCCGTACGCGTTGACGGGGTCGGTCTTCAGCACGGATCGGGCCGCCGTCGTCCAGGCGACCGACGCGCTCCGGAACGCGGCCGGCAACTTCTACATCAACGACAAGCCGACGGGCGCCGTGGTCGGTCAGCAGCCATTTGGCGGGGCGAGGGCATCGGGCACCAACGACAAGGCCGGCTCGAAGCTGAACCTGACGCGATGGGTGAGCGCGCGGACGATCAAGGAGACGTTCTCGCCCCCGCACGACCACAAATACCCGTACATGTCCGAGGCGTAGGGCCGACCTGAAGGTCGGCCCCTACGACGGTTGGCCCTACGATTCCAGCAGCAGGTTTCCTGGATCTTCGACGAACTCCTTGATCTTCACGAGGAACTGCACGGCCTCGCGGCCATCGACGATGCGGTGGTCGTAGCTGAGCGCCACGTACATCATCGGGCGAATCACGACCTGCCCGTTCGAGGCGACCGCGCGGTCCTGAATCTTGTGCAGGCCGAGAATGCCCACCTGCGGCGGGTTCAGGATCGGCGTGCTCATCAGCGAGCCGAACACGCCGCCGTTGGTGATCGTGAACGTGCCGCCGGCGAGATCCTCGAGCGTCAGCGTGCCGTCCGCCGCGCGCGCAGCGAAGTCGCGAATCGCGTGCTCGGTTTCCGCGAACGACATCCGATCGGCGTCGCGAAGCACCGGCACCACGAGCCCGCCTTCGGCGCCGACCGCCATGCCGATGTCGTAGTAGCGCTTCAGGACGATTTCGTCGCCCTCGATCTCCGCGTTCAGCCGCGGGAACGCGCGCAGCGCCGCGACGCTCGCCTTCACGAAGAAGGACGCGATCCCCAGCCCGACGCCGTGCTGCTGCTTGAACGCCTCCTTGCGCCGCTCGCGCAGCGCCATCATCGCGCTCATGTCGATCTCGTTGAACGTCGTCAGCATCGCGGCGTTGTGCTGCGCTTCGACGAGCCGGCGCGCGATGGTCGCGCGGCGCTTCGACATCCGCTGCCGCTCTTCGAGCCGCTCGCCCGTGCGCGCCGCCTTGGCCGCCGCCGGCTTTCGCGAGGGCCCGGGCTGCGCGACGGGCGCGGGCGCCGGCGCCGGCTTTGCCGCGGGGACGATGGCCTTCTCGACGTCCTGCTTCATCACGCGTCCCGCCGCGCCGGACCCCTGGATCGCCGCCAGGTTGACATCGTGGTCCTCGGCGATCCTGCGCGCGGTCGGCGTCGCGCGACCGGTCGAGACGGGCTGGGCGGGCGCGGCGGATGGCGCCGATTGGGCTGGTGGCGCGGGTTGTGATGCCTTCGACCCGTTGCCGGACGGCGTGACAGGGGGCGCCGTCGCGGATTCATCGACGACGGCGAGCAGCTCGCCGATCTTCACGTCGTCGCCTTCCTTGTGCTTGATGCTCGCGATGACGCCTCCGCGCTCCGCGTTGACCTCGAGGTCGATCTTCTCCGTTTCGAGCTCGACGACGGGCTCGCCCACCTCGACGCGGTCGCCCTCCTTCTTCAGCCATCGCGCCACGCGCGCCTCGACGACCGATTCACCGAGCTGTGGAACGACGATGTTGGTCATGGTGTCGCTGTCTCAGACTTCCTTCGACAGGACCATCGAGGGCTCGGGCGCCGAGCTCCCGAGGTCGAACGCCTGCTCGACGAGCATCTTCTGGTTCAACTGGTGCCACGCGGCGGATCCTTCCGACGGGCTCGAGCTGCGCGCGCGGCCGATGTAGCGAAGCGGGCAGCGGCCGCCGATCAGCTCCTCGAGCTGCGGCCGCACGAACTGCCAGGCGCCCATGTTCTCGGGCTCCTCCTGCAGCCACACGACGTCGCGGACCGACCGGTAGCGGCCGAGGACCTCGCTGAGCGCGACCTCCGGGAAGGGATACAGCTGTTCGACGCGGCAGACCGCGACGCTCGCCGCGGACGCGCGTCGATCGCTGGTGACGAGATCGACGTACACCTTGCCGCTGCAGATGACCACGCGCTCGATGCTGCCCGCGCGCCCGCGGCCGTCCTCGTCGTCGATGACCGAGAGGAAGCGGCCCTGTTCGAGCTCGCGCGGCGTCGACGCGACCGCCGGGTGACGCAACAGGCTCTTGGGCGTGAGCACGATGAGCGGGAGCGGATCGCGTTCGAGCAGCGCGGCCTGGCGCCTCAGGACGTGGAAATATTGCGCCGCGGTGGTGCAGGTGACGAGCCGCAGGTTGATGCCGGCGGCGGCGTCGAGGAACCGCTCGGGACGCGCGCTCGAATGTTCCGGACCCTGGCCCTCGTACCCGTGAGGAAGCAGGAACACCAGCGACGGTGCGAGCCCCCATTTCGCGCGCCCCGACGTGACGAACTGGTCGAGCATCACCTGCGCGCCGTTGATGAAGTCGCCGTACTGCGCTTCCCAGATGACGAGCCGCAACGGCTCCTGCACGTTGTAGCCGAACTCGAAGCCGACGACCGCATTCTCGCTGAGCGGGCTGTTGTGGATCTCGAACGACGCGCGCGCCTGCGGAAACTCCTGCAGCGGAACGAGCTGCTTGCCGGTGCTCGCGTCGTGAAAGACGGCATGGCGATGGCTGAAGGTGCCGCGCTCGACGTCCTCGCCGGTCATCCGGATGGGTATGCCGTCGGCCAGGATCGTGCCGAACGCCAGTTGCTCGGCGGTCGCCCAGTCGATCGACCGTTCCGTGGCGTTCGCGAACGCCGAGCGGCGCCGTTCCAGCCCGCGTTCGAGCTTCCGGCTGAACGTGAATCCCTCTGGACGCGCGAGCAGCGCCTCGTTGATCTCCCGCAGGCGATCGAGAGGCACGCCGGTCTCGACCCGCGCCGCCGCGCCGGCCGGCGCCTTCGTCGGCAGCGACGGCGCGTACTCCTGTTCGGGCTTCAACGAGGCGTAGGTCGATTCGAGCTCGCCGAAGTATTTCCTGACGAGCGACTCGGGAAGGTCCGCCGCAATCGTCCCCTTCTCGACGAGCGTGCGCGACCAGTGCTCGCGAACGGTCGGGTGCGACGCGATCTTCGTGTACATCACCGGCTGCGTGAACGACGGCTCGTCGCCTTCGTTGTGGCCGTGACGCCGGTAGCCGACGAGATCGATCAGGAAGTCGAGACCAAAGCGCACCCGGTATTCCCACGCGAGACGCGCGGCCTCGAGGCACGCAACCGGGTCGTCCGCGTTGACGTGGAGGATGGGAATCTTGAAGCCGCGCGCGAGGCCGCTCGCGTAGCTGGTGCTGTAGGAGTCCTCCGGCGTCGCGGTGAAGCCGAGCTGATTGTTGGCGATGATGTGAATCGTTCCGCCCGTCGAGTAGCCGGGAAGGCGCGACAGGTTCAGCGTCTCGGCCACGATGCCCTGGCCGGGGAAGGCGGCGTCGCCATGAATGAGAATCGGGACCGTGATGGCGCCGTCGAACTGGGCGGCGCCGCGCTGCGCGGCGCGCGTCCCGGCCGCGCGCGACATGCCGACCGCGACCGGATCGACGGCCTCGAGATGGCTCGGGTTCGGGGGCATCGAGATGTACATCTGCCCGCGGGGGGCGGCGGTCCGCGCGCCCGCGTGATACTTCACGTCGCCCGTCCATCCGAGGTCGGTACGGAACGACTGCGCGGCGACCGGATCCTTGAATTCCGCGAGGATCTGCGCGTACGGCTTGTCGAGGACGTGCGTGAGCACGTTGAGCCGTCCGCGGTGCGCCATCCCGAGCACCCCGTGGCGTGCGCCGTGGTCGGCCGCGCCGCAGATGATCTCGTCGAGGATCGGCACGAGCATGTCGAGCCCCTCGAGCGAGAAGCGCGTCTTGCCCGGAAACGTCCGCTGCAGGAACCGCTCGAACACCTCGACCTGCGTGATGCGGTCGAGGACCGCTTCGACGCTGTGCGCGTCCATCGGCGGCAGGAAGCGCCCGGACTCGGTCGCATTCCGCAGCCATACCCGCTCTTCGGGGACGAACACGTGCGCGTAGTCGAACCCGGTCGTCGAACAATAGATGCGCCGCAGCCTCTCGATGGCCTCGAACGCGTTGGCGGCCGACTGGGCGGCGGGGCCGTCGACCAGCGATGCGGGCAGCTGCCGCAGGTCCTCGTCGCTGATGCCGTGCGCCGCGGGAGACAGCGATGGGTCGCCTACGGGCGGCGAGCCGAGCGGGTCGAGCTGGGCGGCGAGGTGGCCGTAGCGGCGGATGCAGTCGGCGAGGTTCGCGGCGCCGACGACCTTCCGGATATCCACGCCCGCGGCCGCCGGCGTCTCGCCCGACGGCTGCTCGGCCGTCGGTTCCCACGACTCGAAGGTCTTTCGCGTCTGGGGGTCAACGGACTCGGGATTCCGCCGGTAGCGCTCGTAGAGCTCGAGCACGTACCCGGCATTGGCTCCCGCGAACTCATCCAGACGCATCGTGTACCTATCATACTGAACGGAACTTCATGATCCGGCTGATCGGCATCGACGTTGACGGCACGCTGCTCGACACACGCGGCCAGATTCCACAGGCCAACGTCGACGCGATCCACGAAGCGGTGCGCGCGGGGATTCACGTCGCGCTCGTCACCGGCCGCAGCTATCCGTTCGCGCGGCCGATCGCCGACCCGCTGCCTCCGACCATCACGCTCATCGTCAGCAACGGCGCGGTGGAGCGCGCGATGAACGGCTCGCGCTTCGCGCGGCGGCTGCTCGATCGCGGGATCGCGCGCGCGGTGCTCGAGGCGACGAGGCCCTTCCGCCATGCGGCGGCGCTCGTGTTCGACCGCGACGTGGAACGCCAGGTGGTGTTCGAGACGATGGACTGGGAGCATCCGGGGCGCAAGGCGTACTGGGCGCGAAACCAGTCGCTCATCACGCAGTCGGTGCCGCTCGAGGACGCGCTGGTCGAGGATCCGATCCAGGTGATGTTCAACGGCGGCGTCGAGGCGATGCGCACGCTCGCGTCCGCGCTGCGCGAGGAGGCGCGCGACTTCGCGGTGTCGCTGACCGAATACGAGCATCGCGACTTTTCGTTGATCGACGTCACGGCGCCGGCAGCGACCAAGGGGCGGGCGCTGGCCTGGCGCGCCGCGCAGCTCGGGCTCGCGCGCGACGAGGTCATGGCCGTCGGCGACAACTTCAACGACCTCGAGATGCTGGAGTTCGCGGGCCTGCCGGTCATCATGGCCAATTCGGTGCCCGGCCTGCGCGACCGCGGGTGGGCGATGACCGGCGACAACGAGAGCGCCGGGCTCGCGGACGCGATCCGGAAGTTCGCGCTTGCGATTTAATGCAGGACGCCCGATTTCCACCCGATACGATTTGACGGGACGCGATGGCAAACGGCAACGGACAAGGCGGCTTTCTGCCAGGCGGCAACGCCGCGGGGGTGAACCTCTCGTTCACGAAGTTCCTGTTCATCGTCCCGCGGCGCGAGGATGAAGCCGCGCTGGCGAAGCTGCGCGCGGCCGGCGGCCAGCTGTCGCGCGGCTACTTCAACGACTACGACGCCGACGGGACGCGCGAGTCGCAGCCGCGCGAGACCATCCAGTTTCTCGTCGGCAAGGGCGATCGGCACGCCGACTCGGGGATAGCGGCCGCGCGCTATGCCGTGCAGGTGTCGGGCAAGTACCGTCCGCGCCTGAAGGAGTTCGAGGTCGAGCTCTGCCGCCGGCTCGGCGACATGGGCGACGTGATCGCGATCGACGGCGCCGAGCGCACCCCGCGCTACACGAGCGCCGATCTCTTCGACTTCGCCTACAAGCGCGCCCTGCAGCGCAAGTCCGGCCGCGTCGCCCACAACGCGATTGTCCTGCCCATCTCCAAGAGCGGCGAATGGTGGAAGAAGTCGTCGCTCGAGCGCCACACGTACTTCTATCCCCACGTCGACGCCGGCACCGGCTGTCCCGTCCACGGCCACGCCCAGACCGCGCAGGAAGGGATCGCGACCTTGTACCGCCGGCTGTACCACAACCCCGATGGCTACGAACGCACGGGCGAATTCGATTTCATCACCTACTTCGAGTGCGAAGACGAGCACGTCAGCACCTTCGACCGCGTGCACCAGGGGCTGCGCGATATCACCAGGAACCCCGAGTGGCTGTACGTCGAGGAGGGCCCGCTGTGGCGTGGGAGGCGGGTGCTCAGATGGTAGGGAGCGACCTTCACCGACCACGAGCCACGGAGACACGGAGGCACGGAGGCCATAATTTTTCTACTTCATCACGCGCTTGATGCCCTGGTGCAGGAAGGCGGTGTTGAAATTCAAGAGAAGTCCGACGTGCAGACCGGTCACCCGTAAGTACGTCAACATCACTGCCGTGTGAATCGCTTCGAATCTCGCGATGCTCTTGATTTCCACGACAATCTGATCACCGACGATCAAATCCGGGCGATGTTCCGAAATGAGCTCTCCCTTGTAGTAGAGCGGAATGCCCACCTGGCGCTTCACGTCGAGGCCCGCGGTCTCGAGCTCGATACATAGCGCTGTTTCATAGGCGGACTCGAGCAGCCCAGGGCCGAGCTCCCGGTGAACCTCGATCGCACAGCGGATGATTTCATCGGATACAGCGTTCAGTTTGGGCTCACCGTACAACATAAGCACCTCCGTGTCTCCGTGTCTCCGTGGCCCGTCATCACAAAGCGTCAGTGAAAGTCCTTGAATCGAAGCAACGTGTTCGACTTCACCGCATCAGGCACGAGCGGAAAGGTCGAGAGCACGTGCACGAAGTCGGACTCCGACAGCCCGTATAGCCTTCCGGCGAGTCCCTGGAGCTCGGCGTACTCCGGTTGCTGCTCGGCGGCTGCCGGTGAATGCATCAGCGTCCGGGCGAGCGTGGACAGTTGGTGGTACGGAGGCGAGTCACGGTCGACGCACGGCACCCGCAGACGCGAGACGAGCGCGACGGTCACGTGCGTGTTGACCCGGGACCGAATCAGGTAATTGGCGACGAAGCTGTTGAGCAGCGCGCAGAGCACGTGCTGCGCGTCGAGCGGCAGTGGCGTCTTCAGGCAGAACAGCGTGTGCGTCGTCACCGCGTCGGCGGGAACGATCGCCGCAATCAACGTGACGCGGTTGGTGGCGCTCGCGATGTCGCGGTACGCGAGCCGCGGCCTGCGCGCAATCCTGACGCGCACGTGTTCGCGCACCTGGTACCGGCAGCCCTCGATCGAAACCCGGAACGGTTCTATCTGCTTGCCCTCCAAAACCGGTCGGCCGTGGCCGTCGCGATCGAAGGGCACGAACAGATCGCGGTCGTCGGTGGCATTGAGCTCGCGGCCGAATGCGACGTTCCAGCCGCGGGCCGAATCCAGCGTCGGCAATCGCGCGCTGATCTGTTCGAGAATCCGGAGGTCGGCGGGGTGCCGAAGCTCCGGGATCGCCAGGTCGTCCTCGCCGGACAGCCGGGAGATGAACGCGCGCGTCAGGTTGAACTCGCCGCCGGGAGCGCCGCCGCGATCGAGGTCCGCGGTGTTGTCGACCCCGAAACGGCATCGCACGCCGCCGGTGCGTTCGCCGATGGTTGCCGTCATGACGACGAACCGGACGCTGCGATGGATCGGGAAGATACGGCGGCGGTTGTCGAAGCCGACGATCGAATCGACGGCCGCATGATCGAACAGATGCCGGCGGAGCGGTGCGCAGCCGCCGTCGGTGACGGTGCCGGCCGGCAGGATGAAGCCGATGCGGCCTCCACGGCTGGTGAGCTGCAGCGCGCGCTCGACGAAGAGCTGGTAGCGATTGACGTGCGAACGCGTATCGACCCGGTAAATGCCCGATTCGCGGACGAACGCGGTGAGGCGCTTCGCCGCGTCGCGGCGTGACGCGCGCGTGGAGGGGTCGCCGCTGTCGCCGCGAACCATGTCCCACGGCGGGTTGCCGACGACGGCGTCGAAGCCGGGATTGGCGAGCGATTCGCCATGCTCGTCGTTGAAGACCTCTGGAAACGCGAGCGGCCAGTGCAGGAAGCGATGCCGCGCCGCGACCGCGGCCGCCGTGTCGAGAAACGCCTTCGCGACGCGCGGCGGCAGCGCCGGCGCCCGTTCGAGCAGGACATCGATCAGGTCGCCGAACGTCCCGCGGCTCGGCGGCTGCGCGTCGGGCCAGAACCACCCCGCGCACCACAGATCGAGCATGCGCGCATACCGGCCGAGCGGACCCTCGACCGACTGCAGCGCCGCGAGCGTCCGCTCCTTGGCTCGGACGATCGTGGCGGTTTCGTCCGCCTGGTTCGCGAGCTGCGCGCGCGTCTGCACGGCGTGGCGGAGAACGGGGCCGACGTCCGCGGCGTCGAAGAGAGCGGTCTCGAGTTGCCGCTTGCCGCGCCCGCCGCCGGGTTGGCGCCAGAGGTCGGCCGGCGACGCGCCGACCAGGCTGTCGCCGGTCACGAGCCGGTGGTCCAGGAACGTCAGCGGCTTGTCCGCGGCAAGCGTGGTGAGCCACAGCGACAGCCGCGCGACCTGCACGGCTGTCGGGTTCAGATCGACGCCGAACAGACACCGTTGCGCGACCTCGCGTCGAAGCGCGACGCGCTCCGATGCGCTCACGTCGGATCGGTGCCACCGGCCATCACGAATCAATGCCTCCTCGGCCGCCGCGGCCAGCTGCGTGCACGCCGCGACCAGGAACGCGCCGCTGCCCATCGCCGGATCGAGGACGCGCAGGCGCAGGATGTCGTCCGCGCTTCGGCCGGCGAGAAGCGGCTGCAGCGTCTCGCGGACCACGCAGGCGGTCAGCGCGCGCGGTGTGTAGAACGCGCCGGTGGATTTGCGAAGGTCTCGCGTTCGCGTCAGCCGGCCGGCGTCGGGCTCGTAGTCGAGGACCTGCTCGTAGACGGCCCCAAGCTCCTCGACGTCCAGGTCGCGATAGACGATCCGCTGCCGTCCCGCATGTCGATTCGGCGGCGTGGTGCTGATCGACAGCACCGCCTTCGCCATCACCCCATCGTCGATCGCCTCTCGATCGAAGGCGCCGGTGCCGGAAGGCGAGAACAGGCGTCCGTTGAACGCGGTGACTTTCAGCTCCCCGGCGGCGCAGCCGGCGTGCGCGAGCCGCGAGATGGCGTTGATGGCGCTCCAGACGCCCCGGTACCGGCGTCCGGCGATCAGGGTCGAGACAATCGAATCGATCGTGTAGCGGTCCCGGTAGACGGGATGCCAGATCGGAACCAGCCCGCACGCCTCGGCGAAGAGCAGGAACAGGACGCGATACAGCACGGTGAGCGATTGCTCGACGAGAAGCTCGAAGCGGACGTGACGGCGTCGGCGGCCGAGCGCGCACAGCAGCAGTTCAAGCGCTTCGAGTACCCCGCTGCCGAGCGCCTCGCAGACCGCGACTCCGTGCCGCGCGCACGCGTCCACGGCGCGATCGATGAGCCGCGGTGATGCCGCGAGCGACTCGGCGCGTCCGATTTGCCAGAGCAGCGTGAACGCGTTGGCATCGTGCGCCAGCAGCGCGAGATCGAACTCGACGAAGTGGCGCGACCACGTGCGATGCGCGTCGACGATCCGGAGGGACGTGCCGTTCAGCACCAGCGCCCACCGCTGGTCGGCGCGGACGGCGTCGAGAATCGAGTCGCGCCACGCGGTGTCGAGCGGCTGATCCCACCCGACGACGGTGGCTGGAAGGAGCGGCGTCCCGTTCCGGGCGGCTTCCAGACGCGCCGAATCGCGCCCATCGACGCGCCGGCTGACCGTGAATCCGAGGATCTTGAGCAGAGGGATGGCGACGCCGTCGGCGATTGCGCGGACGCTGGATGCGGGGCCGAACGATCTCTCGCGGTGGGCCGACCAGGCGTCGAGCGCTCGCAGCACGTCGGCGGGCGGCGTGCAGTGACCGGTGAGCGCCGGCAGCTCCGTTTCGGCAAACGAGGCCGAGAGCAGGCGGCCGCTGACGCCGCTGATCATGGCCGGAACGTGACGCCGAACAGGAGCTCGCGATCGGCGGCATGCAGCGGCCGTGCGCGCGCCAGCAGCGTCTGCCGCGCGCGTGATTTCTCCAGCGCCTCCTCGACGCGCGATGCCTGAGCCGCGGCGGCGCGTTCGGCGCGCCGATCGAAGAGGCCCGGCTGCAGGAGCGTGGCCGAGAGCCGCGCGTGATTGTCCCGCAGTCGCGTGGCGATGGCGTCTTCACGCCGGACAGCCAGGTCGAGCCATGCGGTCAGCGATGCCGACGTGGCCGCCACGACGGCGTCGTGATGGCGTGCCGCGATCTGTTCGATTCGACCGTCAACCGCGGAATCGATTCGCTCGTCGCGCAGCCCCGTGATGGTCTCGAAGACCACCTGCCCGCCCACGTCCGCGCAGGACAGCCGGAACGCCCAGATCGAGCCATGGTCGTCCCTTCGACCGGTGACCATCGTCAGGAGAGGCCTGTCGGCCGGCGGCTGTTGCCCCGCGGCGAGCGACCTCGCCGAGACGAGCCGCGCGGCTTCGGCCTCGGCATCCGCACGCAAGGCGGCGCCGGCATCCGCGGGACCGCCGAGCGACGCCTCGACTCGCGCGCGTCGCTCGTCGAGCCGCAGCGCGATCGATTCTTCCGGTGTATGCCTCGCGACCAGCTGCACGGCGTGCACGCGGCGCCGCTGGCCCAGGCGATCGACTCGACCGAATCGCTGCTCGAGGCGAAGCGGCGTCCACGGCAGCTCCAGGTTGATGACCAGCCGGCAACGGTGATGAAGATTGAGCCCCTCGCTGGCGGCGTCGGTCGCCAGGAGAACCGCGGCGTCGCCGGACGTGAACCGGCGCAGCACGTCGAGGCGCTCGCGCGAGGTGAGTCCGCCGTGCAGCTGCAGCGGCGCGAACCGATCGAGCGCCGAGGCCACGTGCTGCAGCGTGTCGCGGTACTCGGTGAAGACCAGGACCGGCTCGCGCGCCCGCCTGATCAAGCGCGCGAGCGCGCCGATCTTGCTCTCGAACGCCGATGCCCTGCGCGCGAGCGTCGCGAGCTCCTCGAGCCATCGGGTCTCCTCCATTCGGTCGTGCAGGCCGGCGACACCGAGCTCGCTGCCCGGCTCCTCGTCCGTGTCCGGATCGGCGAACGGGAGGGCGAGCTGATCGCGAGAGGCGGCCGGCGCGTCCCGCAGCAACGCCATGCGGCGCTCGAGCGAGCGGGCGAGCGAACACGCGCTCGAACATGCGCGGCGTGTCAGCAGCGGCGCGAGCAGCGTCGCGCCCACGGCGGACGCATCGCGTTCCGTGTGCAGGCGGTGGATATATCCATCGAGCGCGCGATGCATGGCCGCCTCGGCGTCCGTCGGTCGAACGCGCAGCCGGGTCGTTCGGCGCCCGTGCGGCAGGCCGACGTCGACTCGCGTGCGGCGAAACACCGCGAGCGGAAAGCCGGCGTCCAGGTCTCCAAGCGCCAGGAGCCGTGCATACGCCTCGTCATCGCCGGGATGAGGCGTTGCGGTGAGCAGGATCAGGCTGCGCGCCCGCCGGGCCAGCGCGGCAGCCGCGACCGCGCGGTCGGACCGGCCGGTAAGCGCGTGCGCCTCGTCGAAGACGAGCACGTCCCACGTCAGCGTTTCGAGCGACCGCATCACCTCGGGCCGCTTGACGTAGTCGATGGACGTGATGGCGAGCGGATGGATCGACCACGGGTTCACGCCGGGCGCGAGCTGCGCGGCACAGCGCGCCACGCCCTCCGCATCGAGGACACTGGCATCGAGCTCGAACCGCGAGTGGAGCTCGGCGCGCCACTGCTCGCGCAGTCCCGCCGGCGACACGATCAGCGCTCGCGCATCCGGCGTCCGAGCCAGCGTCTCGGCGACGATCAGGCCGGCCTGAATCGTCTTTCCGAGGCCGACCTCGTCCGCGATGAGAACGCGGCACGTGTCGCCGCGCGTGACGGCAATCGCCGGTTCGAGCTGGAACGGAAGGATGGTCAGCCGCGCGCGGGCGGCTGCGCGAAGCGACGCCCATCGTGGAACCGCGAGGGCGAGCATCGCGCGCGCCGCACGCCGCCATCGCGCATGCGTCACAACGCGTGGAGAGGTCGAACGCGAGGCGACGGCCTCGATGCGTTCGAACGGCACGAGGAAGTGCGCCTTCGTTCCCTGGTTGGTCGCGTCACAGCCGTCCACGGAGACGATCGACAGCTCGTCGAACGAGGCCGCTGCCGCAACCCGCCAGCGTTCACCGCGAATCCTGACCGCGTCACCCGCGCGAAGAGCAGCCGGCCGCATGATGCGGCGAGACGGTGCACGCGCCGTTCCGGGCAGAAGACAGCCTGATTCGCGCGATCCGGCGTGTCGACGTTGCGGAAATTCGAATCGCGGAGACCGCGAAAGATGGCGATTTATTCAACGGGTGCCGTGTCGCGGAGCCGCGCGACGGTCGCACCGAGGTGCGTCTCCGCCGCGTCCCAGAACTCGACGACGAGCGGGTGGCGCTCGAGCGCCTGCTGGACGATACCGCGCTGGACGCCGCGGCCGCGCCCGTGAATGAGGCGGACCTCGCGAAGGCCGCGCTCCCAGGCCGCGGTGACGTACTCCTCGACGACCGACTTGATGTCGCGCGGGTGGAAGGTATGCAGGTCGAGCGCGTCCTCGATGGGAACGTGCCGCGTCATGGCGCGGTATAGGACGCCGTGACGATCGTCTTCATGCCTCCGCGGACGGAAAAATCGCCGACGACCGTCATCCGGCGCGGCTGGCACGCGGCGACGAGGTCGTCCAGGATCTGATTGGTCACCGCCTCGTAGAAGATGCCGCGGTTGCGGAACTCGATCATGTAGTACTTCAGTGATTTCAACTCGATACAGCGATCGCCGGGCACGTAGCTGATCCGGATCTCGCCGAAGTCGGGGAGCCCGGTCTTCGGACAGACCGACGTGAACTCGGGGCAGTTGATCGCGATTTCGTAGTCACGCTCGGGTCGGGGATTCGGAAATGTCTCGAGCGGTGTCGCGGGGGACACGGTGACGGGATTCTAGCATTTGCCCTTGAAACACATCGATTTCTCGGCGTGTTTCGTTGACACTCCTGGAATGGCGCGCTAGCATTACGACGTTTTTCTAAGAGTTTCCGCGACAGTGTGCGCGCGCAACCTGTCACGCGGCCCGAAGGGAGGCGCGCACCAGATTGGGGGGACGTGATGGCAGACGCCCGACGCATGGGCAAATCTGAGTTGTTTTCTCACTTCGCCGAACGGTTCGAAGTGAAACGTACGCAGGCGCGCGAATTTTTCGACGAGCTGACGACGCTCGCTGAGAAGGAGCTGAAGCGATCCGGCGAGTTCGTGCTGCCGGGGATGGTGAAGCTGGTCGTGCAGAAGCGGAAGGCGCGCATGGGTCGCAACCCGGCCACGGGCGAAGCCATCAAGATTCCCGCGAAGACCGTCGTCAAGGCGCGCATCGCAAAACAGCTGAAAGACACCGTACTTCCCAAGAAGTAACGGCGGGTCCGCCCGCCGGTACTACAGCTGGAATAACCCCACTCCCCCTTGGACCCGGCGCCGGCGCGCCGGGTCTTCGAACCCGTCTCCAGAGATCGGGATGCTGCTTACATGGCGGCGAGCTGTGTGGGTCGCGCCTTGGTGATCGGGAAGCGCAGCGTGAAGGTCGTGCCGACGCCGACCTGGCTGGTGACCGAGATCGTCCCTCCCAGCTGCTCCACCATCTTCTTCGAGAGCGCCAGGCCCAGTCCCAGCCCCTGCTTCTTCGTCGTGTAGTAGTCGTCGAAGATCGTGCTCAGGCGCTCGGCTGGAATGCCGGTGCCGGTGTCGGCGATCTCGATGATCGCCTGCTCGTTGTTGCGGATCGTACGGATGACGACGCGCCCGCGGGGCGGGGTCGCCTGGAACGCGTTGGTCAGCAGGTTGCGGTGGATGCGATTGAGGGCGTAGAGGTCGCCTTCAATCCACATCGGGCCAAAGGCAAACTCCGTCTCCAGCGAGATGCCGCAGCTTCCGGCGCCGGGAAGCATCGATTCCGCGACGCCGTGCAGTGCCTTGTTCACGTCGAGCGGGAACTTCTCGAGCGGCTTCGGCTTCGCGAGGTTCCGCAGGTCCTCGAGCACGCGCTTGACCTGCTCGAACTCACGCTCGACTGTCCGTTTGAAGCTCTCCCTGTAATCCATGTCGTCGAACATCTTCACGATCAGCTTGCAGCTGTTGCCGATGTTCTGGATGGGATGTGAGAGATCGTGCACGAGGCCGACGGCGACGCGGCCGAAGACGGCCTGGCGTTCCTTCTTCCTGACGTCTTCCTGCAGCTCGACGAGCCTGTCGGCCATGTTGTTGAACGCTTCGCCGAGCTGACCGAGCTCGTCTTTGGTCTCGACGAGGACGCGCTCGTCGAGCCGGCCGGCGGCGAGCGCGCGTGTTCCGCGCGTGAGCGCCATGATCGGATTGATGAAGCTGCGGCCCCAGTAATAACCGACGACAAGCATCGCCAGCAGTGCGACGGTGATGGCGACCACGAGCTGTCGTTGAAGACTGATGGGGATTGCGAAGGCCTCGGATTGCGGCTGCTCGACGATGATGGTCCAACCGAGCAGCGGCAGCGTGGACGCGACGCCGAGCATCGAACCTCGCCCGTCTGAGTATTCCGCGGACGCCGTCGTCTGCTCCTTCGGAGCCCCCCTGAGGGTTCTCACGAGTGGATGGGACAACATGTTGTCGCCGCGCGCCACCCGCGACTTTTCGTCGGGATCGCCATGGGCGAGGAGCTGACCCTCACCGGTGACGACGAGCGCATAGCCCTGGTTGCCCACACGAATCCTGTCGACCATCCGCCAGAGCTCTTCCAGGTTCAGGCGTCCGACGAGCCACCCGTGACTCGTCGCATCATCGAGCCGGATCGCCACAACCGAAGTCGGCAGCAGATCATCGTCGACGGAGAATCTCGACAGGAGAGCGCCGAGGACGTTCGTGCTGTCGGAACCAGGCACGGTGGCGTTCGGCGTGCCGATGCGGCTGGAGACCACGGGCTGACCGTTCGCGTCGAGGATCGTCAGCTCCGTGAACTCGGGGAACTGGAGCACGAAGTTCTTGAGAATTCGATCCTGCTGCCATCGCTCCAGGCCGGTCTGCTGAAGGTCCGCGGCGACCGCATTCAGGATCTTGACGCTGCTCGTGACGTACAGGTCGATCTGCTCGGCGACCCGCCGCGCGACGTCAAGGTTGCCCTGGATCACGGCCCGCTGGGCGCCGTCACGGAGCGAAAGAATCGACACCGCTCCGTACGCGAGCAGCGGGAGCACGCCTGCCGCCGCCATGAGCAGCGCAAATCGGGTTGAGATTCGTTTCACCGGGTGGACGGAGCCTGCGGATTACTTATCGGCTTCCAGCGCCACAAGGTTAACAAGGGGTCTCGCCCGGGCTCGTTGGGGATCTCGAAATCGCGGCGAACGGCCCGTGCCCGTTCGTTCCATGCCAGGAAGAGGGCTGGAGGATCGTCCAGGAAAACGCGCTGAAGCTCCCGCGTTGAAAGGCGGACCGCCGCGTCATTGGTCGAAGTCCGCAAAACGTTGAATAACCGATCGGCCTCGCGGTTTTCGTATCCGAACACGTTCAGCCCCTTAAACTGCCGAGCTGAACGCCAGAAGATATAGGCACGGCCAGGCGTCGGGCCGCTAATCATGTCTACCAGAACGGCCTCGAACTTCCCGTCCCTGATGCGTGCGTCCTGCTGTTCGGCGGGAACACTTTGAAACTCCATGTCCACGCCGATGTTGTAGAGCTGTTTCTGAATGCTCAGTGCCACGCGCTCCATGATCGCGAAGTTCGCCGGGACAAGGCATGTGAAGCGGAGCCGCGAACGACGGGCACCATATTCGGGCGCCGGTCGGAGCTTGAGACCCGCGTTATCGAGCAGGGACATCGCGAGAGCGGGGTCGAAGCCGAACGAGGGAAGCGTCGCGTCGTACGCCCAGTACTTCGGCCACAGCGGGCCTGACGAGGGCGTGCCATGGCCTTGCAGAACCGAACTGATCAACAACGGACGGTCGATGGCCGCGTTCAACGCGCGACGGACGGTGGGCGACGAGAAGGGTGCCTTTGCCGAATTGAAAGCGATCAGGTACTGGTACCGCCGTTCGAACGAGACCACCTGCACCGCATCGTTGCTAACGAATTCGACCGCCTCGGCGGGGACGTCGGTCGCCATGTCCACTTCGCCGCGCAGCAGACTCGTCCACGCAGTCCGCAAAGTTTGAAATGGCCGGATGGCGACGCTCTGAATGCTCGGGATACCTTCGTGATAACCGTTAAACCGTTCCAAGGTAACACCGGACGGCTCATTGGCGACGATGCGGAACGCTCCGGTGCCGCTTCCGTCAGGCGAAAGCGCGAGGGGAATTTCGAGGTCCTCTGGCAGGAAAGCTGACGGCTGCGAAAGGTCCAACGTGACTTGCAGATTTCCCGACGGCTTGACTCCGGTCACGTAATTCAGCGACGGGTATAGCGCGCGATTTGCGGGTCTCGAGATCGCCACGCCAAGCACATCTGCGGCGACGTCGGCATTCAGGCTGACGCCGTTGTGAAACCTGGTATTCGGGTGAAGAAACACGCGCAGCCGGAGGTCATTGTTCTCCCAGACCCACCTGTCGGCGAGACGCGGCAGGGCGCGGCCGTCGGGACTGAGTTGTGTGAGGCCTTCCAGGCTCAGAGTGCGCGCAATCTGCTGGAGCCCGATTTCGGCGCCACTTCCGGCGCTTTCCGAATAGCCAACGACCAGGTTGTTCCTGGCCGACGCGGTGTCAGCTCCCGGCGCGGTGCACGCACCGCAGATTCCAGCGAGCAAAAGGAAAACGCCGCACTTAAGCCGGGTGGCGGTGCGGCGTTTTTCTGGTAGACGACTAGCCGAAGAGACCGAACGGTCTCCTAGTTCTTCTTCTCGGTGAACTCGTCGACGTACCAGGGGCAAAAGTTCTGGGGCTTCCGTGTAGACGCTGCCTTCTTGATTACGGTGATCTTCATGATTCTACTCCGGGTGGGGTAAATGGCCTACTGGCCGTTAACAACAAGCGGCAGCACTGCGCTCCGCCAGACTCACTAATGCCGATTCGAACGCCGTTTTGTGACACGAGGGCGCGTGCATGTCGCCCTCTTCTGCGGCCGAGGCGACGGAACATCCTCCACCGCAAACTGGAATGAACGAGCAGTCGCCGCACTCTTCCTTGTGCGGCGTCAGCCGATCGAAGTACGCGGCCGCCGCAACGCGGGCCGGTTCGACTCGGCCGTCGATGTGACCAACCGACTGCGTCACCTCGCTGCCGAAGCCGGGGCACGCGTAGAGCCCGCCATCGATCCCGATGGTGTGTGCGTTGTTTCGATGGATCTCGCAGGGTCCCATGTGCACGCCATCGGGGGTCGCGAAGCCGCGTTTCCTGGTCTCTTCGCGCAGGAACTGCATCTTCTCGTCCACGAAGTTGCACGAGTCGCACATGCTGGAGCCCTTGCCCGTGCCGGCGCCCGCGCCGGTCATGCACGCGCCGCTCAGCGGCTTGCCGCCCTCGCCGATCACGGTCAGCGGGATGATTCCCTTCGCCGTCGGCTCCGGCATCCGGATGATCGGCTTGAAGTTGATCTTCGCGATGTCGTCGGCGAACTCCTGCTCCTTGAGGAAATCGAGCAGCGCCGGGTAGCTGTCGGCGGACGATTCGTCGAAATTGCCGCCGATGGTCACGGGGCACATCGGCGCAACGCGCCGGACGTTCTCGATGATCCGATCGAAGGTGCCCTGCCGCCCGCGCAGCGGCCGCATGCGGTTGTGCGTGTCGCGGTCGCCGTCCAGCGTGACCTTGATGCCATTGAGCCCGCAGCCGAGCATCCGCTCGACGAACTCCGGCGTGAGGAGCAGGCCGTTGGTGATGACGTTGACGAACTGCTTGACGCCGCGCTCGGCGCACAGCTTGTGGCACTGCTCGGCGATCAGGTAGATGACCGGCGTGTTCAGAAGCGGCTCGCCGCCGAAGAACGCGAGCACGAACTTCTCCGGCTTGATCGTGTCGAGGCGCTGCTCGATCCAGCGCACCACGTTCTGCGCCGTTTCGAGCGACATCTTCTGGGCGAAGAGGTTGTAATCGCCGTGGTCGCCCTGCAGGCAGTAATCGCACGCGAAGTTGCACTGAAGGGTCGTCAGCACGGTGACACGCAGCTGCTCGGTGTCCTCGCGCATGTCGCCGAAGTACTTGCCCAGGGCCTGCTGCTCGTTCTCGCGGCTATCGACGAGGAAGCCGTTCTCGACCAGCGACTCGATCGTCTCGCGCTCGCCGGCGTCGAACGCGCTCTCCCCGTTGCGGACCCGCTCCAGCAGGCCGGTCACATCGGGCGAGACCAGGAGCTGCGCGTCGGAGAACGTGTTCATCAGGAACACTTCGTCCCTCTCCGGGAGCGGCACCTGCACGTTGAACATCGACGGTTGCATAAACCTTCCTCTGTCCCGAAGCGTGTATCTTCGGGCGCGCGTTTTTTTGAGTTCGTTCGGAGTAAGCAGACGGTGAGTGTTCACCGCGGCTCGATGCCCGGTATAGAGCAACGCACATACCACTGATCGTGATATAGGTCCTGCACACTGAATTCACGATGATTTGCAGCGGGAAATGCCGATAGTCGCGCCAGGCGCCGACTCAGCCATTTCGACCGCGCACGGCCAACGGTTCGCGCCGATGAGTCGGCTTCAGCCCGTTCGGGCAAACACCATCAATTTCTTGGGGAAATCCGGCGGAGTTTGGGGTGCCCGGAAGCGGCCAACTTCTTGGCCGCCTGGGTCAGTCCGTTGCGAGCTTCAGCGGCTCAATCGCCGCGGATCTTCCTCGCCAGCTCGCGGATGTCTAGCCGGTCCATTTTGAACTTCAGCGTGCTGAGCGGGATGCCGAGCGCCCGCGCGGTCGCGGTGACGTTCCAGCTCGATTTCTCGAGCGCCCGGATCAGGAAATTTCGCTCGAAGGTTGTGACGGCCCGTTCGAGCAGGTTCTCCGTCGACGGCCCCTGGGCATCGAGCTGTGCGACGTGCAACTCGTAGGGAAGGTCTTCGTCCGTGATCCAGTCCTTGTCCGAGACCGCCACGATCCGCTCCATCAGGTTCTCGAGCTCGCGGATGTTGCCCGGCCACCAGTACGACCCGAGGATGCGCAGGGTCGTATCGGCAATCCCCTGGACGTTCTTGCGGAACTTCTGGTCGTACCGGCGGATGAAGAACCGTGCAAGCTCCGGGAGATCCTCGATCCGGTCGCGGAGCGCCGGCATCCGGATGGGGATCACGTTGAGGCGGTAGTACAGGTCCTCGCGGAAGTTCCCCTCCTTGATGGCTTTCTCGAGGTCGACGTTGGTGGCCGCGATCAGCCGGAACTCGGTCTTGATCGGGTGCGTCCCGCCGACCCGTTCGATTTCGCCCTCCTGGATCGCGCGGAGCAGCTTTGCCTGCAGCTCGATTCGCAGGTCGCCCACTTCGTCGAGAAAGAGCGTGCCGCCGCTGGCGAGCTCGAATTTCCCCAGCTGCTGCCGGATGGCGCCGGTAAACGACCCTTTCTCGTGACCGAACAGCGTGCTCTCGACCAGCTCCTTCGGGATGGCGGCGAGGTTGACGGGCACGAACGGGCTCTTCGGGTCCCCCGACTCGCGGTGAATCAGGCGCGCCAGCAGCTCCTTGCCCGTGCCGCTCTCGCCGAGGATCAGCACGGTCGCCGACAGCCTGGCGATCTTGTGCACGAGCTCGACGATGTCGCGCGTCGCGCGGCTCGGGCCGACGATGAACTCGCGCTCGGTGTGCTCGGCGACCTCGGCGCTGAGCCGCATCACGTGGCGGCTCAAGTCCTGCCGCTCGCTCGCGTTCTTCACGAGCGTCCGGACGCCCTCGATGTCGAAGTCCTTGGAAAGGTAGTGGTAGGCGCCCTGGCGCATCGCCTCGACCGCCGTGTCGAGCTCCTTGAGCGCCGAGATGACGATGACCTCGATGTAGGAGTAGTTCTCCTTGACGATCTTGAGGACCTCGAAGCCGTTGATGCCCGGCAGGCGGACGTCGAGCATCATGAGGTCGACGTTCTCCTTCTCCATGATCTGGAGCGCGGCCTCCCCGGTCGCCGCCTTCAACAGGCGAAAGTCACGCCGGAGGACGGCCGACAGCGTATCCCGCATCCCCTCGTCGTCATCGACGATGAGGACGGTTTTGCGGCGCTCGGGCATCGGGTCGCGAGTATAGTAGCGCGGCTTCTTGACACCTCCGAATTTCCTTCGATAACGTGAGGCCTGGACCGTCGTGTGATGCCCTTCCTCTGGTTCGTCACTGGCGCCTCGCTCGTGCTTGCGCTCGCCGCGTTTGCTCAGGCGCGGCGCACCGCCAAGCGCCTCGAGCAACTCACACAAAACTACTGGGAGCTGAAGTACCAGAACGGCGAGCTGCGCGTTCAGCTTCAGCGGCTCACGGGCGAGTCGGCGCCGCAGCAGCCGGACGCGGAAGCTGCGCGGGGACGAGACTCGTTCGTTCCGCTCGCCTCGTTGAAGCGATAAGGAATCTTCGTGCCCAACTCCTACGACGTGGTGATCATCGGCGCCGGTACCGGTGGGTACGTCGCCGCAATCCGTTGCGCGCAGCTCGGGAAAAAAGTTGCCGTTGTCGAGAAGCAGAAAGCGCTTGGGGGCACTTGCCTGATTTGGGGCTGCATCCCCACAAAGGCGCTGCTCGAGCACGCGCACGCGCTCAAGGTGATTCGCGACGCAAAGGAATGGGGTGTCACGCTCCCCTCCGCCGCGCCCGCGATCGACATGAACCAGGTTCAGTCGCGCAAGGATCGCATCGTCACCGGCCTCACCAGGGGCGTCGAGTTCCTCTTCAAGAAGAACAAGATCGACTGGATCAAGGGGACCGCACATCTTGCCGGCAAAGGGAAGGTGGACATCGTCGAGGGCGAGAAGCAGACGCTCGAGGCGAAGGAGATCGTCATCGCGACGGGCTCGTCGGCGCGCAGCGTCCCCGGCATCGAGATCGATCGCACGCGGATCATCACGAGCGACGAGGCGATCGGGCTGAAGGACGTGCCGAAGTCGCTCGTCATCATGGGCAGCGGCGCGGTCGGCGTCGAGTTCGCGTCGATCTACCGGCGCTTCGGCAGCGAGGTCACCATCATCGAGCTGCTGCCGCGGCTGGTGCCAGTCGAGGACGAAGCGATCTCGGCGGAGCTGGAGAAGTCGTTCAAGAAGCAGGGCATCAAGGCGCTCACCGGGACGAAGGTGACGAAAGCCGTTGCCGGGACCAACGGCGTGGACATCGAGGCGCAGACGCCCGATGGCGGGACGCAGAAGCTGAGCGCGGATCTTCTTCTCGTGGCGACAGGACGAGGACCGGTGACCGCAGGCCTCGGCGTCGAGGAAGCCGGCATCGCGATGGAGAAGGGATACGTCAAGGTCGATGACCTGTACCGCACGTCGGTGCCGAACGTATCGGCCATCGGCGACGTCATCACGATGGGCAGCGGCGTCCACCCGCAGCTCGCGCATGTGTCGTCAGCGGAAGGCATTCTCGTCGCCGAACGGATTGCGGGCGAGGACGTGCGGCCGATCAACTACGACCACGTGCCGAGCTGCACCTATTGCGATCCCGAGATTGGCAGCGTCGGACTGACGGAGGCCGAGGCCAGGCAGAAGGGCTACGACGTGCGTGTCGGATCGTTCCCGTTCGGCGTCCTCGGCCGCGCGAAAATGGCAGGCGAGGGCGAAGGGTTCGTGAAGATCGTCGCCGACCGGAAATACGATGAGATCCTCGGCGTCCACATGATTGGGCCGCGATCGACGGAGCTGGTCGCCGAGGCGGTGCTGGCGCTGCGGCTCGAATGCACGGTGGAGGAGCTCATCAGGACGATTCACGCGCATCCGACCTTCTCCGAGGCCGTCGGCGAAGCCGCGCACGCCACGCACGGAGCCGCGATACATTTGTGATTGGAGAAATATGCCGACTTCGGTCGTGATGCCCCAGATGGGGGAATCAATTGCGGAAGGGACGATCGTCCGCTGGATCAAGAAGGTCGGCGAATCGGTCGAGCGTGACGAGCCCCTCTTCGAGATCTCCACCGACAAGGTCGACGCCGAGATCCCCTCGCCCGTCGCCGGAACCCTCACCGAGATCAAGGTCGGCGAAGGCAAGACCGTCACCATCAACACCGTAGTCGCCGTCATCGGCGGCGCAGCCGGCAAAGCTGCTCCGGCCCCTGCCGCCGCTACACCGGCTCCGGCAGCCTCCGCTCCCGCGCCTGTGGCAACTCCTGCAGCCGCTGCAACGGTAGGCGACCACCCACGCTCCTCGCCGCTGGTTCGCAAAATCGCCCGGGAAAACAATCTCGACCTGCGCCAGGTTCCGGGTACCGGCTCCGCGGGCAGGATCACCAAGGAAGACATCCTCGGCTACCTGGCCAAGGGAGGAGCACCCGCTCCAGCGCCCAAGGCTCCCGCGGCTCCACCTCCGGTAGCTGCTCCGGCGCCCGTTGCGGCAAAGCCAGCCGCCCCGCCGGTCGCGATGCCCGGAGATGAACTGGTGCCGCTGACCCGCATGCGCTCGATCATTGCCCAGCGCATGGTCGACTCCAAGCGCACAAGTGCCCACGTGCACACGGTCTTCAAGATCGACATGAACCGCATCGTGCGCATCCGTGAGAAGGAAAAATCCAAGTACGAGCAGCGCAACGGCGTCAAGCTCACCTACATGCCCTTCCTCTCCCGCGCGGTCATTGCCACCCTGCGCAAGATGCCCGTCGTGAACGCCTCAATGGAAGGCGACGCCATCCGTTACCACAAGAACATCAATCTAGGCATTGCCGTAGCCCTGGATTGGGGTCTGATCGTGCCTGTCATCCGTCAGGCGGAAGATAAGAGCTTCCTCGGCATTGCCAGGGCCATCGTTGATCTGGCCGAAAGAGCTCGAGCCAAGAAGCTGAAGCCGGAAGACGTGGCATCTGGCACTTTCACGATTACAAACCCCGGTATTTTTGGCGAGCAATTCGGCACCCCGGTCA
>Ga0137418_10000105_pt1 | contig 60936 bp, 98 predicted proteins | sample CZODoug3_1_2_16f_FD_122242 | JGI IMG/M metagenome (GOLD analysis project Ga0137418, IMG submission 122242) | Vadose zone soil fungal communities from Angelo Coast Range Reserve, California, USA - CZODoug3_1_2_16fungal (Hybrid Assembly) | ecosystem: Environmental > Terrestrial > Soil > Vadose...
AGCAACACAGCAATAGCGCCGCTTGGGATACCGCCAACGCCTGTACATGTCAAGGTGGTCGTGTTGCCATTGTTGACGGTCGGGTTGGTGGTCAAATGGTACGGCGTGATGATGCCCAGGTGGTTAAGTCGGCCTGCTGGTGTGATGATGTTGCCGCTTGAATCTGTCTGTATGAGACCCCCATCATTGTTAATTCCCGAAGATTTGAGGCTATTCAAGCTTGCCATAACATCAGGCGCATTTATGAGAGTTCCGTTGGTCAATGCGGTAATCGTCGCTCCAAAGATACCAGATGGCATTTTATATCTCCTTACACTAAAGTCGCGTCTTGCATGCGGAGCTCTATATCGAACAGGGCACGGGATAGAGAAGGGGCTCTTGCACCTAATTCCAGCGTTACGCTATAATAGTCATATTGCACGGAAACTATGGTCACCACCTGATTAAAAATGCTCCCTAGGCTTGCTGACCAGATAGCTTGTCCCCAGATGGATACTCCCCAGATAGCTTGTGTTGTCGGCGCTCCCCATTTGTCAGTTCCCCAAACGCCTGTTCCCCATTTTGCTCCCGTACCAACGATGGATGACGCAGGTGCTCTGGCATCGACAATCTTGAGTGTCTGGCCCACTTTGAAAGTCTCGATATCGTAGCCTCTACCTGTTTGAGGCGAGCCCCGGTAGTCAGGCACCTTGATCTTGGCCCGGACTGTTTCGCGGTCTAGGATAGAGAGGATGCCAGCCGCCATAAGGTCGCATGTATGCTGGTCAGTGATCCGGTTATCGCTCTTGTAGTAGACGCGAGGCCCTAGCTGGCTAGGATCAGCGGATGCACCCGTCGCAGTCGATTTAATGCTTCCTGCACCTTCTACCACGATGACATTCTTGCGAGGCACATTCGACATGCTATATTCGATAGATGATAGGTGTTGTCCGAGCAAAAGCGTATGAGTAGGATCTGAGGGAACGGCACCTAACAAGACGGTCTTGTCCTGGTTCATGCGCAAGAAATACGTAGCAGTAGATAGGGCTAATAAGACATTAGACACTGAAATAAGCTTTTGATTTTGGAAGGGAAACGCTATCATCTGCCCAGTGGATACCAAGCTAGCCGGGTCCATTGTGTACGGGTCACCATAGGGCCTGCTGGTGACTGGATCAAGCACAGATACCGTTGCTCCTGTGCTATCTACGTAGCTCCCAGTGAATAATGATCTGAGGATTGCGCCCGTATCGACATAAGTTGAGCTGCTACCAGCCGTGCCAAAGGTTACGGCTGTTGTGCCTATGCCGTGATCACCTAGGACCTGGCTGAATGGTGTAACAGTGACACCGACTGATTCGGCCTCGCTCTCATCAAGCGTGGGGTTGATTTCATCGATCTTGCCCTGGAATTTCAAGAGTCCTGTTGAGGGTAGCCCTGCTCCATAGAGCCACCACTGGACAACGTTCCCTGAAACGATTGTGTTCAGACTTCCAGGCTGGCCAGCACCATCAAAAGCATCGATTCTCCGAGGCAGCGTGATCGTTACCGTGTCCGCCGCTGCATTGATGTTTTCTTTGCAGGAAAGGAGAGGAGCATCGCGTATCACATCAATAAAGTTTCCAGACGGGTCATAGACTTTTACGACTTGGAACTTATATATACGAGCATTTTGACTAGAACTTGAAGAACCGATGCCTATATTGTATTTCAGTATAGGTAGATAATTCGGGAACTTATAATTATAGACTGCAACCTCATCAAGATACCCACCGACCATCAAACTACCAGCAAAATCCAGGATAGAGTCGATGAGCACCGACGCGCCGCTACCACTGAATGCTATATTCCCGTCTAAAAAGAGATTAGTGCTCGTTGCATCGACAGCCACAACAACATAATGCGTGCCAGAGCCAAGATTGATCCAGAATTCTAGTGTGAGTGCTGTCCATGTGGGTATATTGAGCGCAGGAGGGAAGGTGAGCCCGCCACTTGCTGTAAAGAGCATGCAGGTATCAGTATCGCCCGCGAGCAAGCTGGGTTGTCCTAGCGTAGCACCGCTGACCGTGGCATTGTAGCCATTGCCAGACGAATCATACGCTATCGTGCCACCTGGCTCATCTAGACGGTAGTAGGCCCGTGGGTTTGTGGCTACGGTCACCGATGAGTAGTACGAAAGCGGGGGGTATACACCTACTCCGTATGGCCCTACTCCGTATGGTCCTGGCATTGTTCTCCTCTATATAAAGACATGGTAGTTAAAGCCATACACTGTGTTCGCTTGGCTTGCAGCGGGCGCATTCACACACGAAACAGTAAAAGTTGTCGTTGTGCTCGTCACGTAAAAGTTGAGAGCCGCACTTGCTGAGTTAGTAGGCGTGATGACCACCTTGGGCGCGTTGACATACGCCGTGTTGAACGTGGCAACGACTTGAGCCCCTGCTGCCGGGCCTGTTCCTGTACCGAAGGTGATCTGACCAGCCAGATCAGAGCATCTCGTCTTCACAGGTGCAGGTGGTGATGTCCCTGCATTAGCCCCGGCAGCCGCTGAGGGACCAACTGGACTGACAGAACCAATATGGCCCAATACTGTGAAATCCCCGCCTACAACATCGACATCTCCACTATAGGTTATCTCCGTAACAACACCTTTTGCGTCATTATCATGATAATATGCTTTCCACAGGGAAGAATTATTTGTTTGGAGTAGATACCCGATTGACCCGCTTTGACTGCCTCCGATGACGGTATTGCTATTAATAATTGCAACCGCATTTCCTGAGCCTTGTCCGTTGATATTGATGCCATAATACGGACCTGTAGCAGCGCCTCCCTCAAAGCCGATATGATTGCCTATGCAACTCGATCCTCTTCCATCAAGAATATTCATCAGAATGCCAGCGATAGAAGTGGACGATCCTGAGCCGAAGCCATCAATGTAGTTGCCGATGACACGCGTCGCGTAACACTGATCGACCTTCATCGCTTCCTTGACTGTGCCGTAGATATGATTGCCTTGGATTAGCCATCCAGGCCCCATCTCGAAATTGATACCTCTTGCACCAGCACCAGCAACAATACAATCCTCAAGAAATCCATCCGTACAACTATTGAGAGGAGAGCCGCTATCCTGGATATAAATGCCATGCCCACCACACGTGCGCACCTGTAGCCTTTTGATCTTTGCCTCTACACATGTATTCGAGATATGCGTTCCATTGCGTGACTGAGCTGTAGAAAGGAATCCCGCCCCTGCAACATTATTAATTGAAATGCGGTCAAAGCTGCTCCAATAGTTCATGGCAGCAAAGCCATGAGCCCCTGAGCCGCTCGTTGCACTATTGCCGTCAATTTGAATGTCGCTAATCTCGACCGGATTGCCGCTCGTAGCCGCGTTGTTGTACCAAGCCGCTGAGCACAATACAGGCGTCGTGAGTGCCGTCCCTGTCTTCACACGGATGATTGTCCCACCGCTTGCATCACCGGACCCAAGGATCTTGATATTGCCAGGATAGAGGAGAGAAGCTGAGACAAGAAAAATACCGGGTGGCATGATATAGAGGCCATTAGCAGCGGCATTCAGCGATGCTTGCAAGGCCGCTGTATCATCCGTGATGCCATCGCCAGCTGCGCCCCACTTCGAGTCCCTGGGATTGACATAGCTCTTCAGCGTGCCATCGCTATTGTGGGCGACTGCAAGGAAGTCATCGAGAATCGCTCCCCAATTGTTGATGTCCGCTCCTACTATTGGCAATCGTGACATATCATGCTCCTTAAGCCGCTCTATACCATAAGCTGTTAGATGAATTCCATTTAAACAAACGCCCGCCATTTGCTGGTATTGCTGGATCTGTTGCGCTACCTGCAATATTACTTGTAGCTGGCGTCGTGTTAAATGTTATTGTAAATGCACTTTGGTTTGTTACAAAGACTGTTTGTCCTGGTATCGTTCCTGCTTGCAAAATAATTCCCGTCACATTCCCTGTTGGCGCTACCCGTGCCTCTCCTATATTCGCCGTGATGATTGTGCCAGCATTGGCTATAGCCGCTGCTGAAGCACTTTGTCCGTCAGCAATGTTGCCGCTTATTGCAATATCCCCCGTTGCAGTTTTAAGAGAATATGTTTGTGTTGATCCATTATCAGAATATCCATTAAATACATATCCGTTTGCTAAGACGAAAATCCCATCAAACGTGTCAAGTGTGACCATGGTCAATCCATTGATATCAAGCGTGTTGAGCATATCCTGGCTGATTAATCGTCCGGCTTGAAAGATACCGCCCTTACCGTCGCTGCCATCAGGGGTAAGGCCGCTTACAACGAGCCATATGGCGGTATTGCTTGATGCAAATCCTCCATTGCTTGCAATAGCAGAGCCACTTGATTGAGATACACGCCCGATTATCATGTTATGTCCGATATTGACCTCGTTAATGGCTCCTGTTCTACACTCTGTGAAGGTTGTTTCGATCATGCTAACATCACATGTGATAGCAGTAGTGACACCTGCTGATTGATTAATCTGTCCACTGAATGGCGCATTCCCTGCATTTTGACCAAGCTGAACGCCAACCACATTCCCGGCAGGATTTGCATAAATACTTCCACCAATCCAAGAAAGCTTACTTGCAATCCATGCGACTTGACAGGTATCAGACCCACTTCCTTCGCAATTCGAGAAAGTACAGCTATCCGCCTCAATAAGCCATGAGACGGCACTGACACCAGTTGATGGAGTATAGGCACGGCAATTAGAGAATTTTAACGAACGTGCATTGGGAGCAATATGCACATTATGTGATCCATTTGCATAAGATATAACATTTGACCATTGCGTATCATGAGGACCGCCTATTTGGATACCGACGCCGCTATTATCATGTACTTTGACATTAGCCCATTGTACCTCTGCCTGATCTTGTCCTGGCGTGGTGTTTCCCCCATTCCAGTCTGAGAGGATGCCGCCCGTGCGACCGTTACGAACGCGGACATTTTGGAGAATGTAGCCATAGCCGTAGATACGCAGACCCCAGCACGTTCCACTGGATTGATTGGCCTTGTTCCCATCGAGCGTCAAATTCTGGATTGACCAGTTCGCTATGCCGCCTGCACTTCCTGATCCAAACGAGGCAGAGAGATTAATTGATCCCGTGCTAGCACTCAGTAGATCGGCATTCGTGCTATTTTTAAGCTTGATAATCGTAGCTTCAATACCAGCTCCGAGTAGATGCACATTGCTATAGAGTGTCTGGTTGCCTGTAATAAGCGTGCCAGCAGGGACAAATACCGTACCACCGCCTGCACTATTTGCAGCACTCATAGCCGCTGCAAGACCCGCTGTGTCGTCAGTAACGCCATCAATTACACAACCGTATTGCTTGACATTATAGTAGATTGGCGGCACAAGCGCAAGAAACGTCATTAGAGATACCTCGCAGACCATGAGAAAATTGCTTCAGCACTAACAGCAGATGGACTTGTGATAGCAATGTTGAATATCGTGGTATCAGGCTCAATTACAGGAAAAACCCCAACAGGATCGCTTTTCTCGCCGCTCCCGTTCGTGATGATTGACATACCTGCTATGGGGTCACATTGGATGTCCACATAATCACCGTTAATAGCTGGTAGTGGCACACCAGCCGTTGAGTATGTCGTGAGTGTCTGCGAGTCCTGGACCTGGCTCACTGAGATAGCAGACCACTGGTGTGTGCCTGATGTTTTGTTCGTGATCCTGATGAGTGGGTAGCTCTCGATTGTGCCACCGCCTACAATGCTGATAGCCGGAAAGTTGTAGACACCAGAAGCTAAGGTCAGAGCGACCACGCCCGTGTCGTATAAGCTAGAAGAGGCTGCATATGCCATCGTATCATACGAGCGAAACGAGCACTGCACGATACAAGAGGCTATGTTCGCGGCCCCGGCGAGTGTTGCTACAGCCGAGAGGCAGTCAGTATTAGAAAAGTACCGACCATCTTCGAATATTGTTAGCGCCTGCCCTCTAAGCCTCAAAGCCTTCTTGAGAGCGTCTAGTCGTGCATTCAAGTCATTCCTGTCCGTTGCAACGATCTTGATAGTGAGTGGAATGTCACGCGGCCCTACAAGCTCTCCATTCTTCACAGCTCCATAACCACGTGCGATATTTGATGTAATTGGAGTGACGACAGGAGCACTCACATCTTTTGACCGTAGAATACTGCCAACACCACTTGAGAAGGCATCCATAGAATATGAGCCGAATAACACATAAGCCATCTACCAAGCCCCCCTTGCGACACTCTCATATTTTTGCCCTAATACGTCTCCAATCGCTTTTGCAAGCTTGTCAGCGTTGACATCGCTTCCCTGTACTGAGGCGTTCATGGTGACGTTACCAGTGCCTTTCCCTTGCTGTGCAATCTGAGAAAGCAACCCCACAGCTTGGGTAAGGAGACCTACGAGCTGGTCACTGCCTTGCGTCTGAGAAGGTGCTGAGCTTGGTGACTGCACAAAAGAAGGTGAGGGCATTGTGATGTTTTGCATGAATTGTGCTGTTTTCGCCTCATTCCATACACTGGACCCCTTGGGCAAATTGACCAGCATCTCATTGGCGTGGACGTAAGCTAGACCACCTCCAAAGTTCTCTATGCCAGAAGCGAAATTTCCTACAGCACCGCCACCACCTCCGGCAGGGGACGGTGTTTTTGTGCCGAGCACACCGCCTGTAGCATCCCTGATAGCATTAGATAACGAGTGATACCAGTCGATAGCGGTGGATATCCAATCTATGACATCTGCTAAGCCGTTCACGACATGTGTCATAAAATCAAGAAAACCGTTAATAGCAGGCCCAACGACATAATCCAGGACTATTTGCAGCCCCCTAAATGCTCCAGATACAGGCCCTAATACTGAGGCTGCAAGTACTCCCAAGTCACCGAGCAGGTTGGGCGATATTGAATTCCAGAGATGACCGAGCGCCTGTGTTAGATGATCTGAACTTCCTTTCACGCCGTCCATATGCGGCATAACATCAGTGCTTAGAATATTGCTTAGAGATTGGAATACAGGAATTATATTAGCCTGTATCCAATTCCACAAAATAATAAGTGGTGGCATCACCTTTGTCTCTATAAAGGTTTTAAGGTTATCCATTTTTATTCGCACATCTCCCATCTCATCGCCCCACGTCGTGAATATAGGCACTATTTGTGTCTGGATAAATGCCCAAAGCTGCTGTAACTTTGGCATGACCTGTGTCTCTATAAATATCTTGAGATCGTTAAACTTGTCTATCACATATATCTTGATATTATTGCCCCATTGCTGCAAAATAGGAATGATCTGTGTCTGTATGTAATTCCAGAATCTGATAAGCTTAGGCATCACCTGAGTTTCAATAAACGTTTTTAGAGCATTAAATTTATCTATGACCCATACCTGTATATTATGCCCCCAAGCCTGCAAAGTAGGCACAACTTGCGTTATGATGTAGTTCCAAAACGTCCTAAGTACAGGAATCACCCTTTGATCTAGGACATTGCCGATAAATCCAAGGACATTGCCGATTGCCGCGCCTGCTCCAGAGACGAAATCTTGGAATGCCTTGCTCGATACAGCAGTTGCCAGCCCCTGGAATAGCCCTTTTACACGATCAACAACAGATCCGGTCTGCACCATGCCGTCTTTTATGCCAAGGAATGAGTCTAGTCCCTCTTTGAGGTAGCCTGACAGCGTTGACAAAACACCTGACAAAGAAGCAGACTGCTTAGCCATGCCGCCTTTATAGAGCGGATTCATCTCTATCCCCTTGGTCAAAGCATCGATTGCGACCTTGGCTGGCAAGGTGCCGTTGCTTGCCATGGCTCGAAGTGCTTCTTTTGTCTTGCCTGTGGCCCTACTCATTGCATCTAGAACATCGATACCATGTGTCTGCATTTGGCTGATATCACCCCAGGTCATCACGCCTGCCACTTTGATCTTGCCAAGGATATCGACAACAGACTTCATCTCAGCTTCAGAGCCATGTCCTATGCCAAAGAGCGCATCACCTATGCTGGTCAAATCAGGAATAACATCTTTTGCAGCTATACCCATGCCGATCAACTGAGCTGCATACTGCTGTACAGGCTCAGGCTCGAATGGGGTCACGTCTGCAAAGTGATTCAGCTCTTTGATCTCCGCAGCTGCTTGCTTAGCACCACCCATCAGAGTCGTGAAGCTTATTCCTAGTTGCTCAGCAGAGGCAATAGGGCCAAGCAGGGCACCACCTAGCTGTATAGCGCCCTGGATTAGCCCTTGAACGCCAAGTATAGCCATGCCAGCTTTAGAGGCAAAGTCAAGAAATCCTCCTCCACTTGATTCAGTCTTTGAGGAGAGTTCACTCATGTGGCTTGTTGTGCTGCTCATCCCTGACGTAAGGCCGCTAAGAGCCCCTTTCGCCATCTCTATTGCACGTGTGAATATGCTCGTCTTCTCGGAGTCTTCAGTCATTGCAGCAGCGAGGCGCTGGCCTTCTGCCTGTACCTTGTTCATAGCTGTACTGAGATTATTTTGAGCTGTCTGGACTTTTTCAGCAGCGAGACCAGCCTTAGCCTGCGCTAGTGCTACCTGCTCAGCAGATGCTTTACCACCAAGCGCGGCATCCTGAGCTTTCTTGAGAGCGACGGCTGCACTGGCTTGCGCTACTTCAAGTTTCTTGCCAGCTTCAGCAGCCTTTGTCTGAAATGCAGAGAGCTTGTCAAAGTTCTCGCCAGCTTTTGTGACTTGACCAATCTGGTTTTTGACAGCGTTGAGGCTATTCTCGAAAGCCTTGAGTGTGGCTTGAGAATTGCCAGGGGTGATATCTAGTTTCCAGATCGTGTCGTCTACCATGTTACCTCTTATGCTATGGAATGATCCTCATCTATCCAAACAACTTTGGCGTTATCGTTATAGCAATGAATCGCCTGGACACTCAAAATATCTGGATATTGTCTCGTTGTTTTCGTTCCAAGCCAGTAGAGACCGGCTTGACCGCCTTCTTCCCACTCAACACCATGCGCTATGACTCCTGTACCTGATATACCTGTTATATCTGTATCACGATCTAGAATAAATCTTCTCATATTCATCTCCTAAATCAGTTGAATGGTCTCACCTGTGTACTGCTCCGGTTGTGGGAACTGGTTAAGTACTGCCTGTACTTCACCTTGGTTCTGCTTTTTCTGACTTTCTGTCCCTCCCTCAGCTCTTGCCTTCTCTTGCAAGATATAGTCGAGCTCACGAACATACCCAAAGAAGCGTCTATAATCTATGCGAGCAAAATCTGCATCAGTAATTGCGCCTCTGTAGTGGTATAAGACTCGCGCGTACAACTTCATCGGGTCATAAGGCTGTACTTGAGCCTTTGCTCCCTGGCTACCATTAAGCTTTGCTTGTGCGGCCTGTGCTTGTGCTCTAAGCAGATTTGCAGCGTCTAGATCGCCCTCCTCTTCGCATTCGTGAGCTTGGGCGAGTGCTTTCTTGATCTCTTGCGGTCCCCAATCGCAATTTGGATCTACAGGAACAGAATCGACTATGACAGGAGAGCTCATCCCACGCTTTGCGTTGTACTGGCGTCTGGCGAGGGACTGCTGCTCGATGGGGGGCTCATCCGAAAAAAAATCTGAGTGAAAATTTCGATAAGATGCAAACCGTCAATTCCCTCCCTGAGCATCTCTTTTGTCATGAAAGGCTCGCTAATCTTCCAGCACTCGAGCAACATGTCAGTCATGCTGTCGAGCTGCTCTTTAGTAAGCTTGTTTATCGAAAACCCTGCCTCAACTCCATCAAACATAGCTACAGCCCGAGTGTAAAGGTCAATCGGCGCAATATTCTTGATCTTGGCAGTTCTGGTACCTGCTACCACACGACCTATGTACTGATTGCCTTTCTCGTCCAGAAAAGGTGTACCGTCATCAAGAGTGAGAGGCTCATCTTTGTAGATAGAGAGAGGGATATGCATCATCTCTCTCGTGACCTCATCACGATTAACCACCTTTGGCGCTTTCGCCTGCTCAAATGATGCTTCTACCGTTCCATTGTTCATAAATGCTCCTAATATTGCGAGAATTGGGTATTTGTGAGTGTTGTCTGTAGCTTGTATGGGTTATTCGGCCCAGCTCCAGAGAGCGGTACTACTACGCTCGTTCCCTCATAGTCGATCTCCCAATGCTTCCCGTCTTCTTGCGGATCTGGCCAGGGACTGTTGGTATACCCGACTGTGAGCACCTTGTACTGAAGTGAGTTCAAAGTGTCAGGCTGCGTAAAGAGTGCGTTAAAACTCCCTAAGCCGACTTGAGTTGAGTCGGTTGTCCCTGTTTTCGAGCCATAGAAGGTCTGATAGATCGGTGAGAAGTCAGTCAGAATAAGCGACCATTTGAGCTTCACGTCACGCTTTGTGAAGAGTAGGCAGGTAGGATTCAGACCCTCGCCTTGTGTGTCTGAATCGATGTTATTAGAGCGTTCAATGGTGGCTTTGCGGAGAGCCTGTGCTGTGCTATTCCCGTCAACGGTGTATGCGCCTTGCGTGAACATGAACGGCGCGTGCTGCTCAAGTGTGACAGTTGCAGCCGAGCCTTGGACCGTGCTCACGATACCAAACATTTCTATGGTATCGATAACGATCTTGCCGTGATCCAAAACTGTGGTGAATTTGTTGACTTTACACGCCTTGACGCGAATGGCTGTACCACCACCTGAGTAGAGAATTCCCCATCCTGCCTCTACAGTGACGTATGGCGGATCGGTAGCCTGGTCAGGAATGACGTGGGTAGCTTTGCTCTTGACCGTACCAGTATTGGCATGAGCAAGCCTGAGAGCACCGCCATTATAGGTTGAGGCAACTGTCAGCGTGTATGGCCCGACTCCGGTCGCAGGGATATTGAACACGGCTATTTCCTCAGTAGCCGTCCCTGCCTCAAGAACAAGTGCTATTGTGCCACTGCCAGTTAAGCCGGTCTGAGCTGCAACTGTAATGCTTGTCGCACCGACCGCCGTCAAAGCAGAGAGCGTGGTAGCAACGGCAGGGGCTGTGTAGGTGTCCGAAGAAGCACCTTGGTCCCACTTTTCAAAATAGCCCCGTTCATTCGGCCTGAGTGAGCTGACGACCATGATTTTGACCATTTGGCCGTTTTTGATGAGCAGCGTAGTCCTCCTGCTCGAGTCGCCCTCCTCAACCTCTTCAAAGGCAGGCTCGATCACAACCTTTGTGCCATTCTTCCATCTAGGGAAGATCGTAGGCGCAGCGGGCGTATCTGGGCTAGATTGCTCTCCAAAGCCCAGATAAAAATTGGACCCGCGAAAGGCGTTCAGGATAGCCATTAGTTCTGCTCACTTTCCTCTTGCTCTTGCTCAGCAGGAACGTCAATGGGCTGCTCGATCACAACGGTTTGTGTGATCTCTTTCTCAGCAGGCTTTTTCTGCCGTGCCAAGAACGCTTCAAGCGGCTCTAGAGGCTCAAGATCGGATCTTGGATCGTGAAACTCAAAACCAATGTTTATCAATTCCTGCTCACTTTTGCCAGCGTGCTCAGGCGTGACGACCTTGCCCAGTCCAATGTACTTGGAGCGTAGATTTTGGTTAGGATCATGCCATAGCGTCTTCCCATACACATCCTCATCCCGCCATAGCATCTCGTCTCCAGGCTCAAGGGTCAAGCTTTCCTTGACAGTTCCATCTGCATTGCGATGCTTCACGCCCTCTTGCAGCCCTGTGCCGAGCCCTTTGTACCGAGCCCCTGCAAGTCCTTCTGGTATTTCTGGCATCTATTCACCTCTTTCAAGATCCATATGGAAGTACTGTATAAGTAAGCGTCATCACACGCTTTACTAACGTTAACCCTACAAATGTCTCATCTTTTTGATCTTCATAGGAAGATAGAGAAATCTTGTCTAAGCTTATCGTGTGATTTGTTCCCTGATATTCTGTGTCATCATTGCTTTCTACATTTGCACACATTCTCTCTATGTCAGTGTCAAGATCATCCCATATTGCATCAATCGTTTCATTCCTATCATCCCACCTGGAATAGTATCCAACCGCTATAGGAACTATTGCACCATAAGCTGATTGCGCCTCTGGTACTCTCTCCTGGACATCTGAGAATATATTCACGGCTATTGGTATGGCATCATTCATATTAAGAGCCATTTTGTATTTGGCTTGAACGTATATGAGCTCAGCCCCCGTACCTGACTGACTAATAGCAGCCAGTTGCGTACCAACTGGTAAAATGCCTTTAAGGACATTCATTATAACTTTACTGGTGTTAGGGTTGTTTGGCTGTCTGAGCGGCATGGATTAACCTCTCTCTGGATAATGCCACGTACCGGGCTCTTTGTCTTCAGAGTAGAGGCAAGATTTATAATCCATTGTCTGAAACTCACGCACATTGATATTGCCTGTATTCTTATCAAGGACATCCATAACTATGGCTGGCACATGCTTGTAAGGCTGTCCAAAACCTAGGTTATAGACATAATGCACAAGTATACCTATAGTCAAGTCTTCCATATCATCCCCCTAAAATAGACCGTATCTCTTGTATGGCCTTTTGCATCTCAGCTTTTACCGCGTTGGCTCTTCGATTCATGACAGGAGTTACGAAGTCATTTGCTTTTACGGGACCTGAGCGCATAACAGGATGAGGTAACCCCTTCCACATGAGAGCTTTCTTAGTTACTGGGACAACTGCCTTTCGCCCTCCTGTGACCAATTTGAGCTTAAATGGCTGGCTTGTCTTCAACTCCATATGCGCACCAATACCCCTCTGCTCTGCTTTCGCTGAGAAAGAGCCTGATAGCGGCCCTGGGCTATCACCAGGTGGTGGCATACCCCCAGACTGGCCCTTTGGAGCTGCACTCGCTAGCTGTCCTTTCACGGTGTCACCCGCTCGCTGAGCAGCGTTCACGGTCACACGTGGCAGCTCAGTTTGTGCCTTGCGGACACGAGCCAAGAGCTTGTCTATGCCTGATGTGTCACTTCTGAAAATCATGTCTACCTCGTTATAGATGCTCTATCAGCATCGATACATTGAAACTCCATATGATTGTCTGGAAAGTTTTCGGGGATATTAGTGATTTGATACGCCTTTGGCATAGTTGTTACTGGATTATTCACATTTAAGTCAGTTATATAGTCATTCTGCCTTAGATCAAGCTTGCCCAAGCAATATCCATCGAAGCTATAATGCGGTGGTAAGCTGTATGTCATTGCCTCTATCTGACTCATCCTATCTATCTGGAAGAGGACTTTTGCATAGACTTGTACATTATTCCTCGTTACTTTGCCGTATACATCGTCACTCATACTATCCTCTAATGCACTAATCTCAGAACTATATATACAATGTCAGCTACTACTGCAATAACCGCAAGGATGAGCACGATAATATCTAGCACATTGCGACGAGGACCAGCATATGCGCCAAGGACAGGCCAGAGGATGAGAACAAATAGATTAAGGATAGCTAGAAAGCTGAAGTCTAAGAAAATGCTCATAAATCCTCCTTAAACGCTTCTCTTGTACTTCTTGAGTATGCTGCATGCCTGCACTACCAGCGGATCTTTATCGCCTCCACTTGTAGCCCATCGCTGTTTACGCTTACCCATCAGTTGCTCAATGGCCCCATAAGGATTGGCTTGTAGCCTCATCTGGACTGCAAAGAAGAGAGACGTTGCCTCTTTGATGTCGTCAGGGATACTCTGAAAGCCTCCCGTATACGTTGTCCTCATCAGGCCCTCTCGCATGATGACACTTGCTGGTTGGAACCTATACCAGCCATCATGCGGTACAGGGACCTCTATAGATGTGTCAACTGAGCTAAACTGACTTGAAAAGGAAAATGCATGTTCTATCGCTGATATATTGATGATTGGATAATTCCTGAGAAAGATGACACGCGTAAACCCGCCTTGCATCACTGGGGGCATATGCGCATAGGCTATCTCAGCTTCTTGTGTGAGCAGAGCGGCTGCAAACGGATCACTGGAAGACATTCCCCCTGCTTCTGTTGTCTCTTTGAAGAGGAATGCCACGGGATCGCCCGAGTTGTGCGAGAACTGTGTAGCACTTGCGAGATTGATAGTGCCTGGATAAGGGCTCGCCCAATTGGTGACAGTGACACCGCCTGGCTTGACTAAGATCGTCTCTTGAAGGGCTCCGGTGCCGATCTGGACAGCCTGTTCGTCCAATTCATCAAGTGTAAGCGTAGACGCTAGCGAGATTTGTGTTGCTCCGGGACTAGCATTCTGTGAGAGCGTGCTAGAGCCCGGGGCTTGCAACCGTCTTCTACACTCGCTATCACAGCGTTGGCTGGCACGTGCTAGGAGCTTATCGATGACATTTGCACTAAGAGCTGAGATAGAGGAGGACAAGGCAATGCCTAGGGGTGTCTCATTTAACTCACTAGGAGTGAGATATAGTCTAGGCATGTATAATCCTCTTATGCTTCTTTTACTCTTCACTCCACTCGATCATAAGGTTAAGAGATGCGGTCGCAGTAGGGGTTACTCCGTTCAAATTGACCGCAAGGACCTCGCCAGTCCTCACGACAAGCGACTGTGCTGGTCGGTTGCCAAATTCCCAATTCACTCTGTCCATAGGCGGGAAGTCTGTAGCCGTGTAGGTTGCCAGTGCCAGCATGAGCTTCTGGTTTCGAATGGCAGTACCCACAATGGCACCCAGCGCCGATGGATTAGCAGTATATGAGAGCACTGAAGCGCTGGGTGCTAGATTTTGGCTGTCATGTGCTACAGGCGTTGGGCTCCCTGTTGAGGTGCCGCCTGTGTTTGCTACCGATCTCTTGAGCAAGAGCACATCAAGAGCAGCAGCCGTCGCAGCCGTGCTTGTGCCTACAATTTCAATGCGAGTAACTCTGACAAGCAACCCGCCTGCTGTGATCGTGAAGATATCGGTTGCACTGTTCGCTGGTACCAATCCAACCTTTGCAGCGGAGTACGTTGCTTTCTGTCCATCGGTCGGGCCGCCTATAGTTTTATAATTGGTATCAAGCGCCTGTTGAAATGGCATTTTTTATTCCTCCAATCGCCCTGCACGCTTTTGCTGTTTCGCATACGTGTTTTGCTCCTCAGCAGTTGCCAAACGATATCCAAGCTGATTAAGCTGTTCAATATCATGCTCTTTGGCATTAGCAGGCGGATCAACCTTCAAGAAATGTCCGTCATGATAGTAGCGCCTCTCGGGTGTGCGTTGGCCTGCTATGATCTCCTCAGAGAGAGCTACCATGCCGTGATCTTTTGTTTCGTGATAGAGCAGAATCCCCATTTATGCAGCCCTCACTCTACCGATTTTGGCCGCGAATGCAGGAGCCCTAAGAGCCAAAGACTTATCAGAAGTAAGTGCAAATTGGCGGGTCCTGGCATTGACGACAGCTAGAAGCGTGGTCTGAATCGGGTTGACCTCTGGGCAGACCAAGATGTCGGGGTCACGCGGGATGAGGTAGATGTCCTCGGTCACCTGGGTACCTGTCTGCACACGTGGGAAGGTCACGCCATCGCTTATAGCATTAGCACCTGAGCTGGCAACAGTCGCCCAATAGAGAGTATTGGTGGTAGCAGGGTTTTGGATCAAGCCAGTGTCTGTGAAGCTTACTACAGCCGCGTCATTGGTGATGTCATAGGCTGCACATACGGCATACAAGCTCTCAGTGCCACTAGAAGTGCTTCTGAAAATGCGATAGCCGATGATATCAATCACATTGCCATCCGCGTCTGTGGGAGCTGGTGTCGTCCAGGTCAGGACGACGTTTTTGGCATCAGCGGATGGGGTTTGTGAAGCTTCAGCACTAGCCGCTGTTAGGCCATATCTCGTTACTGCTTCCATCCTGTAGTAGTAGGTATTTGCAGCTAAGAGGGAGGAGCCAGAGCCAGTGTTACCAGTTGTGCTAATGGTTCCCATAGTGCCTTGGTTGCCCATGAAGCTAGAAATGATGATAGGGATGTTTCTGTATGACTCGACTTCTACACCTGCATCAATAGCATTGTCAGCTACAGGTGCATTAGGGTCTCCAAAGTCATCGCGCAAGAACATGCGCTTCATCACTTGATTGTATCGTGCATTCTGGACGTGAAGACCGTTGAGGTATGATTGCATCTTGGGAGACATCATCCAAAAGTAGTCCATACCAAGCTCTTGAGCATATCGGCCTCTGACAGCATCAATAGCATTGTCCATCATCAGAAATGCGAGCAGCTGGCTATTGGCATCAATCTTGTTGGCATTGGCTACCATCAGATCTACGCCGTCCCATTGCGGCCGCTTTGTGTTGAGGGTGGCAGACGCTGAGCCATACATGTGAGTCGTCTCTTCCAACCATGCCATCGCCTTCGCATGAGCCCCCAGTTCCAAGTCGAACAGGTTCCCATTTGCCCTTGCAACCTGTACTGTGAAGTTACTCAGGTCACCAACGGATTCAGTATGCTTGATAGGGAATTGTCCCTGAGTGTATGTGCTATTAGAAGCAGCCACCGATCCCGTACCACTGTTAGGAGGTGCTTCTGTGGTGTGCTGAGGCTGTGGTAAAGCCGTTCGCTTATTGAAGTAAAAGATGTCTGTTTCCCACGTCTGGTGCGGAATGGCTCTCTCAAGTGGTGCCCAGGCACGTCGTAGCTCAGTGAGCAGACGATCAATGACTTTTGGCACAAGATTGATTGCGCCGCCTGTTGAGGCCAGTGAGTATGCCTCTCTAATTTCTCTAAGAGTCGCTGGCATTTAAACCTCCCCTAAAAATTGCAAGTTGCCATCCAGGCTCTGCTGAGCGTCCATAATCCCCATCAGCTCAACTTCAAATTCTTTGAGTATCCATTCGCCATTCATACCCTCAGGAAGTGGCTTTGAGCGGTCAAGAAGATCAAAGCGGGTATTCACATCTCGCAACTGCTCACGCATGTAGTCACCCTTGCGATAGTATGGCTTCTTGGGCTTCTCTTGCTCATTGGAGCCTTCAACCATGCTCTTTCGCTGGGGAACATAGCGCGGATTCATCTTCTGTTGCATCTCAGTGAGCTTTGTCTCAAATGAGGTTTGCATCTCAGTGAGCTTGGCATCAAGCTTTTCCTGCATGATCTCATCTTGTGTCTTAGGTGCTGCGACTGTGTAGCCAGCCTCTTGCAAGAGCTTCAATGCATCCTCAGCAGTCGGCTTTGATGCCTCTTGCTTCTGCTTCTCAGCTTCCTTTTGCTGAGCTTGCTGTTGTTGGGCGAAAGCCTCTTGCAACTCCTTGAGGAGCTGAGCTTTCTCTTCAGGTGTCATAGGTTGCTCCTTTGTTTCTGGAGGTGCAGACTTATCGCCCGTACTCTCCTTGCATTCTTTACCAAGAAAAGCGGCTAATCCGCTATGTGCTTTTGTGAGGTATTCTGAAGTCTGAGAACTAAACTTTGCTCCTACCTCAGTAATACCAAGAAACGTTAGTGCAGTGGAACGCTCCATATCATCAGGAGCACAATCTAAATCCATTGCTTTTGCAAGATAATCATGAGTAGTACTGAGTGATTGTGGGTAGAGAGCTTCTACTGTTTTTACTTCTTCTATAAGTGCAGTATCTTTAAAAGTGAATATCTCAGTAAGGTCTTGAGGTTCTCTCGATTCGGAGACGTACTCGACGCGTGCGTTAGGAATGCCAGGTGAGGAGGTAAAGTCGATGCCAGTCAGGCGAATGTTCTCGCCTCCTACCATTGGGTATGGCTCGTCATTGTCGATGTACATCTCAGCATTGACGGCTCGCAAGCTCTGGGATTTGATGTAGCCACCCTTGACCAGTTCCACAACCTCGTGGCCTGCTTGTGTGTCCGGTACATCGATGAGAGCAAAAGCTTGCGTGCCTTCCTTGCCGATGGCTGCAATCTTGCCGACAATCTCATTAGTGGCATCCATATATGCAGAGTCGTGTGAGAGGTAGACAGTGAGAGGTAGCGCGTTAGGGTCGCTGAGCTGTACTTGAGCAGCTTGCACGAGACGATTGACGGTCAGGGCAGGGTACTTCCTGCCATTCAGAGATGTGGCGTCATCCTCTAGGAAGATAGATTTTACACGAGCTATGCGGTTTTCTACCATGGTTACCTCGACAATAAAAAAAGAGCCCTAACCTCGAAAGGTTGGGCTCAGGCTCTAAGGGCTCAGGCTCTTGGTTACTTATTCAGTTAGGTGAGAGGCTAGGATTTGCACCTAGCATGTGGGATAACCTCGAAGACTCTATCTGCTTTCGCTTAATCCCTGACGATAGCCCGCTTCTAGCGTCTACCTATTCCGCCACTCTCACATAATACGCGCTAGTCGAATCGAACGTCGTCGCCCGCGGATTGAAGTCCGCCATGCACCTTACACCGAACGCGCTTGCAGCAAAAGGCGTCTGTAGACTTGACACTTTCCTTGCAGGTGCCTGGTGTTCCTGCGTCCTCTTGCTGAAACTAGTATAGCACGGTATTATCATTTTACGCTAGCCTCTTGCTTGGCTTGCTGCTCATCAAGTAGAGCCCACATCCTACCAATCTCCTCACGTGAAATAACATGCTCAGCATTGCATCTACTACACCATAAATGGATACCATCGTGGCTGATGATAGCCAGTCTTCTATGAGTCGTATCGCAATTGATCGCACGTTTATTCATTCAAATAGCCCCTCTAAAATCACGATTCATCAATGCCTGCTTCAACACATCCTCGATACTATGAGTACCTGCAAACTTGATTGGAGGCTGGTAAGGCTTTGCAAGTACGGTCACGCAAGCGCCTCCCGAGATAGGCATGAGACACACACTCACCAGTTCCACAGGACCGCCTACCTCCTCAAGAAGATTATTGCATCCTTGTGCTATGGCAGTGTTGATGCCTTCTGCTTCTTGGCCTGCTACGAGGCCTACGGTTACAGTGGTGTAGAGCATCACGCCCTGCCTCTCCATTCCTTGCTCATCCTTGCCTGACTTTTTTGCTTGCGAGGCTTAGGATATCGATATTGCTTAGCATAGGTATTCAGTCCGCCCTCTGTAATATTGACTTTAATGTGCTCAGATCCCACGTTTATTGATGTCCACTGAATAGGCGTTGTGTGATCAATAATGATAAATTGCGACATTTCATTCATCCTCCACTAGCGAATATGCATACCGCTCGTCTCCAATCGCCAGCCATAGCAGGTCAAAGTCGAGATCAATAGCAGGAACGCTATTGATCGGCATAGGATCAGTAGCAGGGATGTATGAGAGCGTGATATGGGCCGTATAGCCATGTGTTGCATCAGGAGAGAAGCCAGCCACTTGCAAGGTTTGCACCAGATCTTGACGCCACTCAGGAAGCCCAGGCGCATCTACAGAAGCATAGACAGGTGTAGGCTCACCATCGGGTACAGAAGTGAAACGGCCTATTCCTGATACTCTCGCCTTCAGAGCAAAAGCATTCTCGGCATAGGTTTGCACTGCTTTCTTGAGTGCATCTATGTTCCCTAGTTGGCTCTTGTCTCCCAGGAATGCCAGTGTGCAATGCAGCTCGTCAATCGGCTCACCAGTGTCTAAGACTAACGCTTGGGACTCGCTAGGTTTCAGAAAGAATGCAACCATAACGCCAGTGTTGTTAGCCTCGGCCAGATCCTCTTTGAGCCATTGAAGAAGCTCTATTCCCATTGGTGGCGTACTGAGGATAGATAGAGCCTCTTTCTGCTTATTGTTCTGGGCCAAAAGTATCTTGGGATCATACTCTTCTGGCATAAAACGAAAACGCATATTATCCTCTTTCTTAGGAGGTTGCTTGTCCTCCGGTGGTTGGTTCCCATCTTTGCCCTGGTTATCAGGATTGCCTTGCCCTTGCTGCATAGCCTGCTGAGCTCCTTGCAATGAGAGCTGAGCTTGCTGATTTTGCTCGTCCTCTAGGGTCTGCATCCGTGCTACTGGAGTGATGACGTTGCCAGTGGTGATAGTAGGGACATCGCCGCCGGGTACATCGCCTTTCCCGCGTTCCTGCCGTGCTTCATTTCTGGTCAGCGTGCCATTGCCAATAGAGGTATTTTCGATTGAGGCAATGTCCTTGTCATCCCTATAATCTGCATGACGCGTTTGTACTCTCCAATCAGGCACATTCAAACCCGTCTTTACTGCTCTATAATTCAGCTTCTCAAGTATCCTGTTCTCTAGTGGGATAACCTTATTGTAGATAAATGATTTATTCTGGCTCTCACCCGTTCCACCACCTATATTGCCACTTTCGATAATGCCGAGCATAGCAGGTGGTACGCCGTACACAACAAGGGCTCTATCACGCTGCTTATCCTGACTCTTATCGAAGTCCATCTCGATAGAGCCCTTGCCGAACTCTTTCAGCTCACCACCACCATACATCACAGGAGGCTTGTGAGCGTTCTGTATGCCTGTGTAGTTCTCTTCATACCATTTGAGGTAACGCGTTCCATCCTCCTCTTCAGATTCAGGCCCCATTGATACCCAATAACTAGGCTTGCCACCTTGCCTGAAGAACTTCTCTCCCCACGTGACCATGCTCCGATCTAAGAACACCGGGTCCTTGAGCTTCTCGATAGGCGAGAGGGCTTTCTTCTTGGCACGCGGGTCTGGTAGCCACCATCTGATAATCTCGCGAGGTTCAAAGTCAACCGTCTCTGTATTCTTCTCTAAACGCTGAGTATAGCCTGTGATGACACCGTGCCTATCAAATCGTGTATTCATGGTGAGAGAGTCGATAGTGTAGAGGTTGCGTACAAGCCCATCGGGACCATACACCATCTCGCAAAAGGCTTCACCAAAGATAAGCATGTCTGTAGCAATGGAGTTGAAAAACTGCAAGAAGTCTTCTTCTACATCCTCAAATGCGAATAACGCTTTGACCTTCGCCTCGTTGGTAGCATTCCCCTTGCCCTGCTCTATCTCAACCGTCTCCCATCCTCCTGAGATCATGCGCTCAGCAGTCGTATCTACACACCCTGATACCCATTGGTTTCCGCAGTAGACCTGATAATAGGTATCCTTCTTCTGCCGCTCGTCCAGGAAGCCTTCTTTCGTCTGCACACTGCCTAGACCTAGCGATGTATCATCCCATGCCATGCTGAGGTTCTTAGGACCTTTTGCTGGTAGAGCTTTCATTGGGCGCTTTGATGCTTCTTCCAAGCTAATAATGTTGCGCTCATACATCTCTGAAGTGTGAGAATTGCTATCAAATTTGGGGATATCGTAGGGACGTTCCATCACACGGGAGCGCCGTTTGCGCGTGCGTATCCAGTTGGGAAAGCTTATCGCCATGTATCACCTCATTCCGTACTAGATAGCAGGTCTCTAGCCTGATGATATGCCTTATCAATAACCTTTTGCATTTCTTTCTCTCTATCAGACATTGGCGTATCTGATGTTGGCAAAAACTTCTGATTGCACATACAGTTCAATAAGTGCTCAAAGAGTCCCCTGTCTATAGTGATATCTTTACTTGCGCCGCTTTTATACGCCTCAATGATAGGCAAGATATGAGCAACCTCGTCCCTGTCAGATTGTTTTTCCTGCTCTGATAGCTCTTTATAGGGAGTCCGTATCTGTCTCTCCCATCGGTCTAGTGACTCTTTAGGAATACAGAGATGGCTATGACCATCAGTGCCTTCTACCGCCTCACACTCTCCAATGAGGTGGGCCATCCATCCTGACCATCCATCATGTTCTTTGTCGGCTAATTGCTCTATAAGCTCTTTTTCGCTCATCTCCATGCTAGTTCATCCTCCTCTTCATACAATTGTCTCTCTTGCTCCTCTTCAGTTGGCTTGTGGACGACCATACCGCCTACTGCATTGTTACCTGTCATCAGCTCAGTAAATGCCCACACATTCGCGTCTAGACGATCTGGAGACCTTTCACCAGGACACCAATTGCACTGCTGGTCTTCGGTATCTGGAAACACGCCCACGTGATGGATAAGGGCACGCTGGTAGAGATCTGAGATAGGCTCAGCTCGTAACTGTTTCCCGCGTGTCGCTCTCACTGCCTTAAACTTGATATTCCCTAGCTTCTTTTCCTTGGCAATATTGCGAACTATTGTACCTACCATCTCACCTCCATTATTGACCTCACCAACGATACAATCAGCTTGAAATATATCGTATGCCTTCACCGCTGCGCTTGCCCATTCGTTCGGAGTGCCTATCATCGAATAGTCTGCAAGCATGTAACCCTGATTGTCGACCCCCAGACCTGCTACGATGATACCAGCCTCCGCAGGATCTTCGCTCGTTTCCAAGCTCGCAGCAGGCGGGTCCACTGCTACCACAATGCGCTTTAGCTCAGGGCATTCCCGTACCCTGTTATCATCTATCCAATCCCGCTTCCAGAGAGCCCCATCAATATCATCTACAACCTCCCCATCTATCTCTTGCTTGCCTAAACGTGTCCCTTTATATTTTCTATCTATTTCATGAATAAAACGCTTTGAGAGATTATCACTATTATCATATGTTGAGCCTTTTGTTACAATGGTGTTAGGCTCTTTCAGCAAGGCTTTCATGGCCTTCGTGTTGCGCGGGGTGGTCGTCACCACACATTGCGGTTGCACGCCTGGAGCTGGGTCAATACGAAGCCCAAACATGAGTTGATCCCAAGAATCATCGTACTGCCAAGCTGCTCGCTCATCTGCCCATGCAAAGGAGTGCTGTGGCCCTCTTAGCTGGTCTGGCTGGTCTGCGCTATAGGTTGTGGCATAAGAGCCGTTGGGCCATGTGATCCGTCGCTGCGATGGGACATATTCCGGTTGAAACCATATCGGCGAGATAGGCATAATACCGGATCTGCCATTCACCATCACATTGCGGACATCGGCAACGGTACGGCCCACGAGTGCTATGTGGCACCCTGGATATTCGAGTGCCTTTTCGATGACCCACTCGGCACCCGTCCTGGTCTTTCCCCAACCTCTACCAGCTCTCACAACCCAAGTAGACCAGTTACCCGGCGGCGTTAATTGATTGTCCCTTGCCCACGCTTTCCAGGTGTATTTAAGTGTTAAAGCCCGTTCAGGTGGTGATTTTTTAATGTACTCATACTTTCGCTTCCTTGACCATTGGGCAAATTCACGAAAGAGCCTGAACTCTTGCTCAGGTGTGATGTCAGCTTTGGTTAGTTTTTTCTTGACCTTCATCCTTCGCTGACTCTTCTTCTGCTGACGATACTAGATCATTTAATAGCTCGTTCTTAGCATTCGTTGCCATTGCATTGATTTCATTGAAGATATTGATTTCAGGCTGTTTATCTTTGTATTCTGGAAGATTAGCTTTTGCCCATCCGAGCTGTAGAGATGTATCCCACTTGTGAATGTAGACCACATCACCACGTTGCATGATCTGACGGCCCTGATCGTCAAGCTTCTGATCGCCATTTTCGTCAAGCACCGGAGTGTACTCATAGACGACTCGGTTCATGCTCAAGGCTATCTCTTTCCATCCATAGGCAGCTCGTTGGAAGATAGCGCTACGGATGATATCCTTGGCACGCTCTATCGATGCATCCCAATCTTTCGCGAATTGCTCGTCTGCCTCACGCCACTCATACGCAGTTTTGCGAGATATGTTAGCCACATCACAGGCCAAAGACACATTTGGATCCTTGCAGAGAGAAGCAATAAACAATGCTTTCGCCTCTTTACGCTCTTGGGCGTTCATAGGACCCTTGCGCGTAATAGGTGTCACCTTGTTAACTTTGTGCTCATTGTCCATCGCCCACTCTCTTAGCTACCACGGCGGATTCCTTATCAGTTCGATGTAGAAGATCAGAACAATACCTGCAATCGTCGCCACTATCCCTACACCGAGCCCTATCAAAAACTGCATGCTACTCCTCATAATCGTCCTCAGCGTAGATCGCAGCCTCATCATAATTCCCCACGACGAGCGGTTTCACTTCCATATGCTCACTAATCGGCTCCCACTCTGCTACTGGATAATCGCCATATTCATCAGGCTTCGTCCAGATACGCCACGATTTACCGCAATTGACGCACATGCGGATAGCACAGTATGCACCGCCATAGGCGCGATAGTGGCCCTTGTGGTTACACTCTTCTTCATCCATATGTGTAATTGTACCATAACATACAGGAATAGATATAGTGCTACCTATACCTATGAAGAATAGATTGAACTGAGAGCGATCTGAGGGCATATTGGAGGGTAGGTACTCTGTATCAAAGAGGCTCATGCATGCCCTTTGTGAGTCATCCTGTGAGCATGAAAATGGACTCCTCGGGGTTGCAATAGATGCAAAAGTGTGAGAGGAGTCCTTCCGTTAAGGTTTGTGTATTGGATCGTGTTTACAGATCTGACGCCAGTATAGCACATACCAGATTTGAACTGGTGACTTTCTGCCTGAGAAGCAGACGGCCTAACCACTAGCCTAATGTGCCATGAATAGCGCATAGCAGACTCGAACTGCTAATCTCTACATTGAAAGTGTAGTGGCTTAACCATTCGCCCAATGCGCCCAATGAGAGGCTATGAGCGCCTGTGTGCGGGCTACTTTACACAGACTCACCGCAACATACTCGAGTTCATTGCAGCTACTGATACCACTACACCAGCACGCCCGATTGTTGGCTGTTTTGGTATTCTTGCAGTACCCTCCAACGGGTCAATCCTCTGGCAACAGCCATTCCACATACTAGCCCTGCGCCTCTCAAGAATGGCTGCTCTCATCTTAGCAGAGGCGTCAATCGGCTCTTGCTCTATTTCTCATCACAGCAGACTCAACATCTGCTCGATTGTAGAGCAGATGCACACCGTCACTCGTCTGAAATCGAATTGGTTGATGCTTCCTTCTTGCCAATTGTCGGATGTATCGCGCAGGGATCGGACGCCCCATTTTGAGAGAAAGAATACGAGCAGCATCAGATGCACAGATATAGTCAGTAAGAGCGGCAATCTTTTTCGCCATAGCATGCACCTCCAGAGCTTATTGTACCTTCTCATGGCAAATAATAGAGAATAAGAGCCATATGGCCGAAAAGTAGTCAAAATATAGAAGCCATATGGCCGAAAAACAGAGAAATAGCTTCTGTAAATTAGGGTTTACAGAAGCTATTCGAAGCTATCAGAGCGGTGCCCATTTCACAGCTTTTCATCACCATTCACTCATACTTTCCCTCTTGCTCATCCCATTCTCTTAGTAGCATTTCTCGCAACCAATGAGCCAAGTAAGCAAAGTAGATAGTGCTACCCATGAAGAGAAGTATAAGCAGAGATGCGCCTATAGCCAGAACTATGAAATCATGACCACAATCACTCATACTTTCCTTCTCTCTCTTCTTCTATCACTTTACATTCACTCTTAGGTATCCACTTGGGAATACTGTCGCTTTGCTGAAATCTGTCATTCTTCCATCTCACGTTGTACAGATTTGCTGTCTCCTCTATTATCCATACTTCATGATATCCACTGCTATAGTCTCTTACCCGACCTGTAAAGATATTCGTGGCCTCTATATCAGCCTGAACAAGCCCTCTTCTACATGTAGAATATTCTTTCTCCTCTATCCGTACAATTATCCACGATGCTAGTGTAGCTCCTCCAAAGATAAGAAGTGTCATCCCGACTATACACAAGATTGGTATAAGATTATCCATCATTCTTTCCTTCTTTCTTTCCCCAGAAAGCTTCTATTCTCTCATCTAGCTTAATGAAATGATAAGCACTTATACCATCAATAGGCACAACCTTACAGGCTAGCTTCTTCCATTCCCTTAATAGCTCCTCAGCCTCTCTCATACGTGCATCCTCAGTACCTAGAATATCAAGCATACTCACATCAAGTGCTTTTGCTAGTGCTCTCAGCTTCTCTTCAGTTGGTATACTCCCTCCGCTCTCAATCAGATAGAGGTAGCTTCGTGACACTCCTGAGCGTCTTGCAAGCTCACTGAGCGAATAACCCCGTATCTTGCGATATGAGCTGATACGCTGTCCTGAGCCCTCTTCTTCTTTCACTCTATCTCTACTCCTACTACTTTCAATGCAGCTAAGCAAATAGCTTCTGACGCACTTGTTTTTGAGTAGCCATATCCTACTTTGATGGATGTATTCACCTCTCTTTTATATGCCGTGATGCCATACTTATACGGATAACCAGCATCCATAAATATGCACATATCAAACTGTTCATACAGCTTCTCTACAATCTTCCATGCTGCATTCATGTCAGTGCTGTACTTTGGTACATCTACCTTTGGCGGGTGCTCTTTGGGGATATTATCCTCACTATCGCTATACCCTACCAGCTCACACGTGTCACAAGCTATTTGCCAGTAGCTGTACGCCGTTCCACCTGCACGTGAGGGAACTTTCACGTGACTAGCTATGAGCTTGCCCGGACACACAGCAGCATGACCCATCACCTTTTCATGCACGAGTCTATCACGCTGCTCAGCACTCAATTCATCCCATTTCATATCATCAAATCCCTCTCTACATCATGCCAATCATGCCAGCCGTATCGCGCAGCATTCTCACCCAGGTTCGCAATCGCCCTGATGAGAATAGCGGTCGCCTGTGCATCCCACAACGCCCTGTGCTGCTGTGGGCCAAGCAAAATATCTTGCTGAGCTAAAGCCTCTTCTAGTTTCTGCCAAGCTGGCTCGAAATAGCCGTATCTGTTCGGCTCGCCATAGAACGCGGCGTACTCGAGCATAGCACAATGCCACGTCAGCTCAGGCAATGTGACGTTGTGAGCATTGGCTGTATGAGCCAGCCTACCCGAGTCGAACTTAGCATTGTAGGCTATGATCGACTTGCCTCTGATTAGCTCTAGGATTGAAATCCAGGCCTCTGCAAAACAAGGGCTATCAATTATCATGGATGCATCGATATGATGCACACGTGTGGCCTGAGCCTCAATAGGGCATGCTGGAGAGAGGAGACTATCGTAGAGGACATTTCCCTGGATATCGACAATAGCCAGGTCGATGATTTCACCTTTTAATCCTGTGGTTTCTGTATCGAGAACAACATATTTATCGCTCTCGACGACTTCTCTACACCAATCTATAAAGCTTCCTTCTATTCTCTTAATCATCCCTGTATACCTTTCAATCCTAATATCTCGACTATCTGTTCCAGCACACCTTTCGATGGTCGGGCGTGTGCCGTCTCGTAGCCCTGGATAGATGTCTTGGCAATGCGTCTGCCATCCTTCCGATAGATCTTATGCGCAAGTTCCTCCTGTGTCCATCCCAACCCTTCACGTGCTTCTCTCATCTTGCGCCCTAACTCCTCATCACCTACTTTCAGTGTTCCTTGGCCTGTCAGCACTCGCGGCTTAGGCTGTGCTTGGTTGGCTTCCCACTCCTGTCTGCATTCCTCAAGCGATGGGTAGCTTTGCAAGATTTGAAACACGCACCGCTTCATCTCCTTTGACCACAGAAGCGATAGCTGGCATCGCAGGCAGTAGATCCTACCATCCATGCTGTGGTAGAGGATACGTGCCTTACAGCCTGCACAGGCATACTGAGCGGACACCACGTACGGTATGCCGCTCTTGAGCTCTCTCTTCAGCTCAATGACGAGAGCTTCGAGCTTTCGCTGGTAGTACTCGTCAAAGCTCTCACGCTGCATCATTTGGTTCCCTGACCAGTGCTTCTTCTCAGCTTCAATCATTCAACCCTTCCTTTCATGTGTGCTGGTAGATACCGTTGCATAGCTTCTGCTCTCCTGATGCCTTCATCCGTACCACGAACATCTAGCATATTCCCTACCTTCTTCTGCTCATCATACGATAAGCGCCTTCTGATGTGATAGTACTGTCCTGTCCACTCATGCCACTCTCCAAGCGCCTTGTTCCCAACTCCCTGTAGAGCGTCAAGAGCTGCACGCTGTAAGAACTGTTCATTAGGCACATATCCGGGTGCCATAGCCGCTGAGGAGTGCCAAACTGGTCCTCCGTAACCTTCTTCCATTCACTCATATCCTGAGTTTATTGTCAGAACTATACTGTATGTGCCTTTCTTGTATCCAAACCTTGGATGAGCTGTTTCGATTGCTAGACGGCAATGATGCTTGATAGCTCTTGATTGCTGTTCATTCACTAGCCATCTCCTTTCTTGCTAATGCGCCGGATAGTTGATAGCCGCTTCAGCAGCCTTTTCCTTCGTTGCCACCTTCACCACAGTCCCGCCGTCAATCTTCCCTTGTTTCGTCCTAGCAGCCCTTTCTAGCCGAGCCTTGACTTCTGCAATAGCTTTTGCTACCTCCTCTTCAGAAGCAGCCTCTAGCGCCTGCTGAGAGGCGAACTCGATCTTGCCGGTCTGGACGCGGTACCCGTAGGTGGTCGGTACATAGAGCGATATCAGGAAGCGCGGCGAGTACTTGCTGAGCAGGTTGAGCCCTGCGCCAGTGACCAGCCTCTCGAATTGATCCTTATCCATCTCTCTCTTCTCCTATAGCCCTATGGCTACATGAACTACTCTACTGCTCTTTACTCTCTTCTACATCTTCTGTGCGACCTAAAATGTAGCCCGTCACCATACAAAGGTCTATGCCATCCCGCTGTTGTTCAAGTGCTAGAAGACACCAGCCGCTTTTCAGGAGCTTGTTCACTTGATTGATGTTATAAATCTTCGTTATCTCTTTGATGTGCTCAAGTGAGCCGTTTTGACTGTTCATCGCTTTTAATCCTCCATTCCTGGCATCATATCAGAAAACCGTGTCAACTGTGGCGTAAACCAAAGCGTGTCGACTCCTACAGGTCCGTTGCGGTGCTTTGCTACCATAATATCAAGAGCGTACCCATTATCCTTTATTTCTTGGTTTGGGTCCTGATGGATAAACATCACTACATCTGCGTCTTGCTCAATTGTACCGGATTCTCTCAAGTCTGATAACTGAGGCGTCTTGTCCTGTCTTGTCTCAACTGCTCTTGAGAGCTGAGCCAGTGCTACCACTGGCACATTCAATTCTCTTGCCAGTTCCTTGAGCCCACGACTGAGCAGCGAAACTTCCTGTGTCCGGTTCTCTGGTGTCTTGCCCTTGTCGGTCATACCCCGCATAAGCTGCATGTAGTCCACAAGGATGAAGTCTAGCCCATGCTCAGCTTGATAGCGCAACGCTCGACTCCTCATGTCAGTCAAGCTGATAGCAGGCGTGTCGTCAATCCACATCCGATCTGTAGAAAGCGTGCTCGCAGCGTCCATAAGCCGTCCCCAGTGCTCTTCCTCAATATCGCCATTGCGCAATCTCGTCTGATCTACCGTCGCTTCCATCGACACCAGACGGCGTACAAGCTGTTCTTCACCCATCTCAAGAGAGAATATCATGATGCTTAGTCCCTGATGAGTAGTGTCTTTGATGATACGCGAAGCAACGTTCAAAGCCAGGCTGGTTTTGCCTACAGCAGGTCTCGCAGCCAGGACAATCAAGTCTGATGGCTGGAAGCCACCGAGTATCTGGTCCAGTACACGGAAGCCAGTCGGCACGCCTGTTAGACTGCCTCTGTTCTCATGAAGCTTATCAAGTTTGACCATAAAGCGAGAGATGGCATCCTTTAGCGATGTACCACGCCCCATGCTCTTGCTCTGTCCAATCATGTGTATCATCTCCTCTGTCTTCAGCATGGCATCCTCATCTTCGTTATACGCCCATTGTGCCATCTGAGCAGATGCATTAATGAGTTGTCTGTACTGTGCTTTCTTCTGGACAATACGAGCATAGTATTCAACATTCACACTCGTTGGGGTCATGTCCGCAAGTGAGGTAATGTAGCTGGAGCCGCCCGCATCCTCTAGCTTATCAGCACGCTCTAGCTCCTCAATAAGTATGATATAGTCGGCTGGCTCGTGTCTGGCATACAGTGAGAGCACAGTGCTATAAATCACCTGGTGTCTTGTCCGGTAAAAGTCCTCTGGTCGGAGGATATCGGCAACCCGCGTGATAGCCTCTGGATCAATACGGATACTTCCGAGTACGGCCTGCTCAGCTTCGATGTTATGCGGTAACTGCTTTTCCATGATTATTCTCCTTACTTAAATGTAAACTTCTGTGTAGCCTTATTGCCTAAAGTAACCTTCTGCGTTTCCTGTGTCTCCATTTGTGCTTGGTATTGAGCACTTTTCCATCTCGAATACTCACTTACCACGTGCCCTAGCTCCTTAGACTTTCCCTCGTAAAAGCCGTTTCTGTCGTTTTTCTTGGCAAAGTTGAGCACCTTGAAGATAATGTCCTTGGAGATCTCAACCTTGGAGAGCGTCTCACAGTGCTGAGCAGCCGTCTCTGTGAGCTTGGGAGGTATGCCCTTATTCCATGGCATGTCGAGCCAGATATCCCAGACGCGTCGCCCGGCCTCTGAAAGCGCGGGCTCTTCCAATTTTGGCAGGGGTTTCTGTAAGGGCTCGGTGTTACGTGTCACACGAACGCTTTTCTTGGAAGAGGTCTTTCGTGTAGTTTTTGGCTCTACGGGTGTTGTATCTGTTGTGGCTATAGGAGATGCATGTTGTTCTAACTGCTCCTGCTCAAGGCGAGTTGCTTCAGCTACGTGGTAAGCGATTTGTTCAGAAACAGAAAGTTCAGTCGGTGGGGCATCGACGTTAGTCGCTATACCGTTAGGTATATTATCTATGTTAGGTTTCTTAGTAGATTCTATGTTGCGTTTACTTTTAGACGGGTCATCGTCTACTAATAGACGGGTATCCCGTTTACTTTTAGACGCGTCCTCAGAATTATCCCGTCTATTAGTAGACGCGTCTACTTTTGGACGCGTGTGTTTAGGCTCTCTTTCAGGCAGATCCTTTACTCTATGGTTAAGTTCCTGACAGTTAAGCCGATACTTATAAGTATCCTTTCCGTACATTCGGTGTTTTTCGCGGGATATGAGACCTTCACCTATCAGCTCTTCTAGGCTATCAATGATGACACATCTGCCAAACATGCTATACATAGCTTCTGTCCATTGGGGATAGGTCATGTAGATGCTCAGGTCCTCGCCTTTACCGCGCTTATCGTTTGTCCAGCTTTCGAGAATAGCTAAGATGAAAGCTTTGCAATGAGGGGATGCCTTGCTCTTACTCTTCCTATAAGAGCAGCCCTGGCAGATGTGCAGATACTCTTCCCGAAGCTCTATAAAGTAGTAGTTTGCCCTGTGCTCAATGACGCTATTATTACTCATAGACGTACTCCGTTTCTATCTATCGCTACCCAGCACGTCTATGCATTGCCTTGACCTTTTTGATCGGCAAGGCTATACTAAAAACAGGTAGCGACTCGTAAGGGTCATCTCTTCCGGTCGGCAAAACTATCAGAGGTGACCTGAATGCTACTAAATCTTCAATTGTAGGGGGCCACCCAACGGTGGCTTTTATTTTTTGTCTTCTGGCTCCTGAATGTTGCTTTGCTCTTCCAGGTATCTCTCTATCGCCGTCTCTGTGATCCTCCACTGACTCCCGACTTTGGAAGCCTTTAGCTGCTTGTTTTTGATCAGGTGCATAATCGTGTCCGGGGATACTCTCAGCGCTTCCGCCGCTTCTGCCAAGGTGAAGATTTGCTCTCTCATTGCTAGCATCGCCATTTCCCTTTCTGTCATTGTATTTTCGATCCGTCCCTATAGTAGCATACATAGACAGGCAATCGCAAGGCTTTACGGCTGTTTGCACTATCATACCCGTATATCCGTTACATTCGCTCTTATTCACTTTCGCTCTCCTCTCTCGGCGTCTCGCGATACTCTCTCACAACTCTCATAGCAAATATCGCCCATACAATCCCTACCCACACATACCAGCTCTTGAATGCTACATCTAGCAGTGATAGCGCCCATGTGAGCCAATCGATATCATGCATCTCTCTTGTCCTTTACAGCTATCATGGGTATTCTAGCCTTTATTTGCTGCAATACGAGAAACTCAATACGTGACTGTGTTGTATTTATCTCTGATAATGCATCCATACTACGGTCTAGTATCTGTAAGAGCACGCTTATCTCTTTGATACCGTGTAGCTCCAAAACTAAAATATCTTGCTTGTGCATAATTCTTGCCTTTCTTCCTCTGCTAGCAGTTCTGCTTCCTTCTTACGTGCCATAGCTATGATAAGCTCTTTTAGCAGGAACATCTCTTCTTGATGATCTGTGTGCATCCTGATCAGGAGTGTGTCTATGAACATGTCATAGCCTCTAACTAAGTTCCATGCCGTGATAGTCCTCAGCTCGCTATCTAATCCATTGATCATAGTCTATATCCTTTCTTGCCCTGTATTGTCCTATGCATTGTTTACCTCACCATGCTTTCATCTGTAAATATTCGTCTGCATCCATATCTGATACTGATGCATCTATTCCTTTGCATGGCAACATACAAGTGACACATGCCATGATGATGCACATGATGAGTACAAGCAGCAAAGGTAGCGATATGAGCAGAAGATAGATGATAGCGAATATAGCGTTTATGACATACTTCATATGCGCCTCCAGTTGCCAAAGAGGGCTATGGCGAGCAGGAGTGCATCGAGTATCCAGTAGGCAAAGAAGGCGAGCACCTTGAGCCAGTGAGGCCAGGGTGAGAGCGTGAGGAGGATAGCATTGAAGAGTGGGATCATGGTCGCTTGTCCTTTATCATTTGTAGGTACTCTAAATACTGTTGTTTAAGGTCAGCGTAGATCTTACGCTTCTCCTCTTCATCAGTAATGCCTGCTATGTGCTTTCTTCCTTCAAGCCATACTTTCGCCCTTCCAGCAGCGTCAAGGTCTTCTAAGTTGTATCGCCTGTATTCTTCTTTATAATCTATGTGGCCCTTAATGAAGATGTTCTCTTGTTCGTTGGTCATATCAGTCTTCCTTCCTGTTTGCGTCGTGGGTCATTCTCTGGCTTCCAGCTTCTATAATAGACAATGCCACTAATACCGCCTTCGCTATAACCATACATTTTCCCAATCTCTCGAAGCGACATTTGCTTACTTGCATAAAGTCTTCGTATTTCATCGACTTGTTCCCATGTAATCCTTGCATTCGGATGATTTTCACCTCTAAGGTGTTTAATCTCTATTCCTTGCTCTGCTCTTATCTTGCATCTATGGGAACAATAATCTCTGCTTAAGGGGCTAAACTCAAGACGGTGAAAATCTGTACCACAAGCTTTGCAGGTATAACTTACTCGCTTTCCATACTCCCTTTTCTCTTGGGGCGCTATGATTGGCCTTTTCACTCTAAGGGAATACTCACGATCAATAGCAATAGCCAAGCGCTTAGCTGTCATTGGCATTTTTGCATCTTCCAACTCACACAATACTTTTCTTGTTTCTGGGGCATAATTCCCCCATCTCTCCAGATCATTGAGCCCATATCTAGGGGTATACCTGTAAGCGTTAAAGCACCTCTTGCTGCAAAAATATTTTGTACCAATCTTTGGTTGACTGATAGGCTTTCCGCACCTTTTACAATTCGATCTAGTTCTACTCTCTTGATAAGATGTATCTACTTCCCCTACGCGGTAATATCTAGTCCAGCAGAGATTTTTATTATCACAAAAATCCCTTCTGCACCTATCGCCTTGAGCTAAGGGTTTGCCACAAGCTTTGCAAAAGCCCCTTCCAATTTTTCGACATTCAATGCTGCAAAAGTCCTTATATCTCCCGTACCTCTCTTTGATATCTGGCAAAGCCCCTCCGCATGCAGCGCACTCTGCTGGTAATTCGTAAGACTTGCTCGTGTTCATGCTGTCTTTCCTTCCCTATGGCTTCCAGTTCCTCATAGTCTCCGCTGCACGCCTGTCATACTGCATGCCGATGTCCGTCGCTTTCATGCCTGGGAACAGTCTCTCATAGTTCTTATTCAGCATCTCAGCTTCTTCCATAAGCGCCCTCTGGTAGTCCTCTGTGGTGAATAGGCCATGCCTCACACAGAGGCCGATGAGGGTTGAAACTTCAGCTCGTAGCAGGATCGTGACCTCGCGATGGTCTTTCACGGCCTGACATTCCGGGTCATCTGCCAGCCGTGTGCCGAGCTGCCATGAGACTAGTACGACTCTCCATTTAGCAAGCCTGTTGAGGGTGTTCTGTAGTTTCTGAGCTAAATTCGTGTTCATGCTGATGTTGCCTTCCTTCCGTAGTCGTGCTCAATGGCATGCTTGATAAGTAGTTCTTTCTTGTGAATACCAGTCTTGAGCATAATGCTATAAACATGGTCATATACTGTTATTACGCTAATACCAAGATTTACGCTTATATCCTCGTAAGTTCTATGTTCTGCTAATAGCCCGAGGACTTGCTTTTCTCTTGGGCTTATTGGTCCTTCGCGTCTCATGTGGACTCCCTCCTATCTAGCCAAAAAAGACAAGGGTATTATCCGTAATTATACGGTACTATCTCTAGTACTGTCATTCCGTAAAATTACGTATTTTGCAGCTATCAATATGCCGAGCTGTACCGGGAAGCCGATCTGCGCTAAAAATGGGTGTGTTAAATTCCTGTCAAGTAGGCCAAGTAGCTGAGCCCGTATAGGCATGATGATTCCACATATACTCGAATAGTATGTTGAGGCATGCGGATTGATGCATGTAAGGTGTAAGGCGGAGGCAGGTTGTAGTACGACATATGAGTTCACTTTCTTGATTTCTTGTGTAAAGAGTTTATGGCTGAGTTTACACTTTTAGTGTACATGTTAAAATTACATTAAGGCGCGGACTTTGGATGCGCTTTGTGGTTGCAATGTCTTAACAAGTAGATACAAAGTGGTTGTGATTGTGTGTTGCTGGTTGAGGACATGAAGATATCCGTATACCGGGTGATTCCCCTATATACGGACGTGGTACGATATGTGGTTGAGGCGCGTATTCCATGTTATTGTAGACCCACTACAACTTCACGTGCCTCATATTTCTGGATGATCTGGGAATGTTACAAGCTCTCGAATGGGTACTCCTAAAGCTTGCGATAGTGCTTGCATTTCTCCGGGTCCTGGGAACCTTGTCCCGTTTTCCCATCGCCTGATCGTGCTAATGTGTACTCCCATGATGATAGCAAGTTTCTGCTGTGTCATCTTCTCTTTCTGGCTCTTGCGGATCTGCCTCAGTCGCAACGGGAACAGGTCTTCTAGCACAGCAGGCCTTATCTAGTTTCGCACTACTATAGCAGAGACTAGACGCCCAAAGGCTAGCCATAATGGCTATCTTTTCAATCGCTTTATAGTACAATTGGTGCATTTCAATGGCATGATATACTGAACATTCCGCCTATTCAAAACAACAGTTCTTGTGTAATTTATTGGAACAAGTGTACTAGGAGGTTTACTATGCACGGTCTGATTTTTGCGACCTGGGAGAAGTTCTTGTCAGAAAGGTACGGCACACCGATACTAGAGGAGTATAGAGCGTCTATAGCAGATACAGATGCAAAGTGGGCATTGACATCTCGCATGTATGACGACTCGATACTGATTAGGGGAGTAGAGACTACCAGTAGGAAGACTGGTATCTTTGCCACGACGCTGCTCCGAGAGTACGGGCGTTACTTTCTGAACAACAATCTGACCAACCACCTATGCGCCTATTTGCTCAGCAGAGCGACATCTGCCAAGGATTTGCTCATGCAGATACGCGGTCCACTCTTCACCTTCACGGCGTACTCAGACGGCTCTCAGCGACTCCTGTTGCAGTATGATAGCAATCGCTTCCTGTGCTCTCTGATGGTTGGATGCATTGAAGGTGCTGCTGATCGCTTCAAAGAGAGCGTGAGGGTCCAGGAGCTGTCCTGTATGCGGTTCGGTGCTCCGCTGTGTTTGATGGATGTGAGGTTTGAGAGGAATACGGAATCGCTTGAGGACTTGAGTGTGCTGAACAGGCAAAGCGAGTTGAGATGGATAGCTGATGAGGTGCTGAAGCTGCTACCACCGGCTGGTGGTTACACGTTGCCTCAGATAGAAATGCTGCTGAGGGCGCATCCAGGGATACCGGTAGAGCAGGTGCGCAGGAGTGCGACCTACAATGCGGTGACACACTTGCAGCATGCGGGGCTTGTGGCGAGTAGTGCTGACATTGGGGACCTGCTACAGACGAGAAGGTATAGGCGGGTGTGAGTAAGGGAGCTACTTTGCTCCCTATTTTTATGTCCAGAATGAATATCTATCAGTTTTGAAAATTGGTCATAAATCAATGCAAAAAGCCCTTGACAACATAAAGGTTGTCATGCTATACTTCTAATAGTGAAGACAACATAAAGGTTGTCAATAAAGATTAAGGAGCAAGCGATGAAGACTCTTGATTTCGGAAAGCATGAAGGCGAAAAACTAGCGGAGTGTCCAGTATCTTATATCAAGTGGCTGGCTACTCACAAGGCAGTTTTAGCTGAAAGAAATCGTTGGGCTTCTAGACTTGCCAAGAAGCTTCTACAGGAGAAAGAGATGAGCTATCAAGTTGGACAGGCTGTAAAAATCGTCGACGCAATTGGTGGTACGGTTTGCGCCACAGTAGTTAGTGTTAACGATGAGAAGATCTCAGCAACACTGCTACACACAGGTGGCACCTACGAGTATGACAATGAGAGCTTGGCACCTGCTACAGAACAAGACCTTGCAGATGCAAAGAGGTGGCACGAGCGGAATGTGTCAATCTTCGGTGGTGTTCGTCCTCTGAGTCACATGGATGTTCCTGCTGACTTCGGAATGTTTGATGAAGACGGCGTACGCATAGCATAGGAGTGATGTGAAAGACATGGCAAACAGAAAAGTAGAAGGTCCGTACCAAGTCAAGAATATTGGTGCTAATGGAGATGTGTACAAGGTAGTCTATATGTTAGATGAGCAGAAGAACACCTATCAAGAGTTAAATCCTGATAGGACTTATCTAAAGAGGCAGTCAGCTTTTAGACGTGCTCTTAATCTAAACAAAAAGTGGAATGAAGAGCGCGTGTTTGATGATGTTTATAGTGATCTAGAGATGCAAGAAGAGTTAGAATATCCTGGATAAAGAAAGGGAAACACGATGAGCAATTATGACGATTTATTCAAGCAGGCATTGCGCAAGTGCGATGATGCCTCAGTCGCAACAGAGATCAAGAGTATGTGGAATGATTGTGATCCACGCGATTCCAATCGAGATCTGCCAACAGACAGGCCTGCTGATCGCAGGTACAAGCAGTATATCAGAGATGTGCAATCTCTCTCATCAGCAGATGAGATTATCGCCTATGCTGAAAAACGGATCGCACAGTTTCAGAAGTGGTATGAGACTACTTTTGTGGATGAGATCGCCGCCTATGACAAGAGGCAAGCAGAGCGTTTAGCTAATCCAGAGTAGCACGAGGCTCCCGGGTAACATCTGGGAGCCTTTTCTTTGTCCTTATCCAATCGTTCTAATTGTCCAGAAATCGCTCGCCAGCCCTTTATTCATGAGATACTCGTAAGGTATTTCAAAGTAGCCAGTGCCATTGATACCCCATCCTGTACCCCAACTATTGCGACAAATGAACCTCTGTACGTCATCCTTATAGCCACAACATAAAACCGCGTGGCCACCCAAAACCTGCTCGTCTGGCCCGGGCATAGGCACAATTCCCCTACCAGCCACGTCCTGACTTTCAAAGCTGCTATAGACAGTAAACCCATAGACAAAGGGATAACCGCTCGCCAGACACGCTTTCATCTGTGTAAGGTTGCGAGTCACTCGCTGGTAGCTCACAGCCTTGTCTAGCTGGGCTTGCTGGTAGCAAAGGGCAGACGGCCTGGTCGTGAATTGCGAGATGTCGTAGGGCCATTCTGGTTCGCTACAGGCCCCTTGCTTATTCACGCTCTTGATGCCATCACGGATCATCGCCCCGGAGTCGCTGCTAACTGTATGCTCCATGACGCGCTCATTGAAGTAGATAAATAACCTGGAAGGTGTGAAGTCTGGCAGCCCCTGTTTCACCCGATCAAACTCAATAGCCCCTGCAATGGCATTGGCTGTGCAGCTCCCCAGATTGCCTTGGTCATACACAGGCGGACACCCGGGCCTCAGATCTGCACTCGGCGGTAAAGCTGCGATGTGCTCAAGTGGTGCTGAGTACATATGGTCGCGTGTATCCGGTAAGTCGGGTATCCATCCTAATTTATGAGTCATCCCTGTACCTCATTTCTGGCAATAGCTGAATTAGCGTGCATAATAGCCTCTTCTAGCTTCGTGAGGGCTAGCGACTGCTCACGTGAGACAGGTGTCTCATTCACGATCTGTACAGCGAGCAGTCTACCAGCCTCACGTAAAGCGGCATAGCGGGCTACTTGATCACCGTGGGGACTGTGATAGGTAAAGTCATTATTTACTCGTTTGATGAGGTCTTCTTTTGTAAGCATGTTCAATCCTTTCAATGAGTAGATACTGGGTACTCTGTAGTTCCATCGGTAGGAGATTTCTCTTTTTCTAGCATTTCTATAATAGAGAGAAAATCTCTAAGAAATCCAGGATCTAGCCGTTCTACTAGTCCTTTGATGATTTTAAGCGTCTCATCAGTACTTGACGAGACAATGATTTCAAGCAGCTTTTGAGATATATCTGCTTGAATTTGCTTAATTTCTATCCCTGGGTATGCAGTCATGCTCCCTCCATGAATTTTCTGTCATCATACCATAGCTCAGTATGAATAGATTGTCATGTGACAGGCAACAAAAAAAGACCTGCCATTTCTAGCAGGTCAATCGGGCTGGCTTTTGAGCCCTGACATGTTACAGTGCTGCTACACTTCGTACTTCCTCCAGAGTAGCTTCGATAGGTTCTATCTGGATATTTCACCTCTCATTTTGCCAAGCCAAGCGCAAGAGGTTTAGCTACCATCAACTGATATTATTATACCACATTATGTGGTATTGTCAATAAAAAAGAGCCAGACTGCTAATCTGGCTCGAGTGCCCTTCTTAGGGGCTCCGCATGGTAGCACCTCACTTTCTACCTTAGGAGATACAGCATTTTACCATGGTCAATGGCTTAATTAGGTTAGCTTGCGGTACACCTGACTTCTTATCCACTCGCCACATGGCTGTCCAGGGTGTACATGTTCACAGGAAGCCCCATAATCGATATCACCTTCTACGACAATAGGCTTTTCATCCTTGACGAGATCCAGGTTGATCCTATGGACTTCTTCCACTATTCCCTTTGAGGTTATCCAGTGATCAAAATTTTCGTGGCCTTCCTCAATCACCGGATACCACAGTCCCTCTATCTGCACCTCTACAACGGTCTTACCATCCTCTTTGGTGAGATGGATTCCTTCAATTTCTATTGGTTCCATACATCCCTTTCTAGAGGCTCCCGCGAGAGAGCCCCGTTGCTGCTATGAAGCTTTCTTCTTTTGCTGCTCTATCGTTGCAAAGAGCTTTACTTTGTGCTCTGCATCCAACTCAGGAACAACAGCCTGTAGAGCATAAACCTTGAACTTAGGCCAACGGCTATCTACCTCTTTCTCAGGAATGTTGTAGGTCCTAGCCCAGGATGCCTTTAGATCGTCCTCACTGATGGCGTCTGCATCCACTTGTGGAACCTTGCCATCTCCATAGAGCCCATTAGCGAACTGACTCCCTTTCGTCCGTAGGCACCGTTTTAGAGCGTCGGTAGCAGCTCCTTTCCTGGCTACTTCGTGGGCGTCTACGATCGTTCGCTGAGCGTTGACTTTTTCCCATTCCTGGATAGGTCCGTCTTTATCATCCTTTTTGCGACGGGACATCACCACATCATGCACATTCCAGGTTGCTACGGGTTGCTGACCAACGTCACTCACTGGCATGCAGCCCTTGATCTGAAGCTCTACCTCTGCCTCGTAAGTGACTCCGATCGCCTCACCGTTGCATGGATCAAGTATCACATGCTGCGTGATAGAAAGAGTCTTGTAGCCCCAATTGCCATAGCCAAAGATCCGGTTAGCTTGGTCTATCGCATTGTGCCCTTCAATGTGCTTGAGGGTACTGTTACCGCCGCCTTTGCGCTCAGAAATGAGCAGAGGATTAAGATCTTTGTCTAGTTCTGCAATTTGCTTTTCATCAAATGGAGTCTCCATGATCTCTCTCACTTTCTTTATTATTGTATAATTCCAGTTGAGGGACTGACCTTCAATCAGTCCCTATTCCATCCCTGGGAAGGCTTGTTCTTGCCGTCTAAGCCTTCCCGCCCACGCTAGAACTCCTTCTTCCTTGGGTCAAGACTCCCTTTCTGGTACTCAGTCCAAGCCTGTTGACCTTCCGTTCCTAAGCCATCAGGGTCAATCGCCTGGTCTAGGACTTGCATGTCTTGCTCCTGCTGGTAGTGGTAAAGACGCTCAGATTGCAACTGAGCTATCTTCTCTTTCCATTCTTGCGTGAGGGTATCGTACCTATCCTCACCTGCCGTATCGAGATAGAATCCCATGTCAGCAGCTTCATTCGGGCCAATATTCTCATGCTTAACATACAAGAAATCATAATCTTCGTATAATTGCCCAATAACACAATTACACTGACTGCCTAAGTTGAGATGATCAAGATCGATATCCTCAAACCATTGCTCTCCAATCACTTTATCTAGGAAATCGACACCTTTTACTATCTGTGCTTCAAACATTGAAATTGCTCCCTTCCCTTTCGGGCTACCTATACGCTCTCTTTAAAGTCTCTCTACGCTTCTCAGCGTCTTGCATGACCTCTTCATCTGAGATATCTTCACCAAAGCATTGACGGTAAAGATCAAAGTACATCTCAGTCCATTCAGACTTGGGGATCTTATGAGCCCTCGGCCTGACCTCTTGATCAACACTTGCCGCTCGATTAGTTCCACTCATTGATAATTCCTTTCAACTACTGAGAGGCCCTTACCTCTCACTCAACTATATAGATTATGCCACACAGAGCCATAGAAGTCAATAGGTTTTGCCATCCAATATTGACATTTTAGAAATATTCGTCTACACTTGAATACAATAAGCCACTGAAAGGAGGTAGGTATGCTAGAAGAAAAGGAAGTCTACAGTATCCAGGACCTTTTCGACAACTTAGACATATCGATGAGAAGGCTTGCAGAAGAGAATAAGATGAGTGAGGTCACTTTAGCGCGTATTCGAGATGGTAAGCCGACATACAGGACAACGGCGAATAAGCTGCTGAAGATCTTTTCAGAGGTATACGAACGGCCTTTTTATCTGAATAAGGTAACAGGCATTAACGTTGCCATAAGTGGCAAGAAGAAAGAGAGAATGAAAGTATGAAGCAGAGCAAAGAACAACTTGAGTCGCTTCTAGGACCTTCAGCACCTAGCGACCACCAGCCAGGGGACAGTATCCAGTACACCAGTGGTGACGAGCTACGTGAGGGCAAAGTGATCTACACGCGAGCTGCTGGTCCTGTGGCGAGTGGGCGAATGTTGCGAGCTGGTCACTTTGTCGAATCGGGACGGGGCTGGCCGCGATATGTGCCACTTGGGAAGGTGGTAGAGTGAGTGAATACATACCAGACCTTGACGCCGTGCTGTTCGACTACCTAGCCGATGAGCCACCACCAAGCTATGATAAGCTTTGTGAGTGGTGTAAGCGATATCCGCAGTATGCTAAGGAGTTGGCAGATTTGGAGGTTGGCAGGGCCATGATAGAGACATTAGGTCCTAAGCAGGTGGTAGAGTAGACACAAGATAGGGTAGCTTAGCGGCTACCCTTTTTGATTGCTAGTAGGTGAGTATGTCGTCTATAGGCTCAGTCTGCTCAGGTTTTGGTAGCTCTATATTTTGTGAAGCTACCCACTTGGCATGATCACATGTTAGTCTCTGGCATGTCAAGCACTTCCATTTATCGTCCCCTTGTTGAAACACACTCGAGCGATAACCTAGCTGGTCTTCAATGTCAACCGTATACAAGGTTTTGGCTATGACTTTGTATTCCCTCTTGAGTACCTGTGTGATCCTGGCATAGTTCCATCCGATCTTTTCCAGTTCAAACTTTTGTCCGTCTTTGCAGGTAGCCATGATGGTTGACTCACCATAAGCTTTGAGAGCCTCTTCTGGCGTGCCTATAGGGAAATGTACAAAGCATCTGCTGTTGCAAAAGTTACAATATGGTCCCATCTTAATTTTCCTTTCCTAGGGGAGCCTCTCGACTCCCCATCCTTTCTAGTACTCTCTCGGGCTCTTGTCCATCCCCTTTGATGGCCTCGCATTCAACATCCAAGCGGGAATGCTATCCTCAATTCTCCTGACCACTGGCATCTCTTGTGGATGCTGCAAGGTTCCCTCTGCTTTTGCAGTCTGCTCAGCTTCGATCATTTCCTGCATCGCCGCTTCCTCTTCCAGGAAGCAAGCGACGGCTGCTCTCAAATGCCAGCACACCCCGCTTGAATGCCTGACGTTGCTGAAGCCTGTTTGCCCACTCTTGCACGTACAGGTGAAACCGTGTTCGTGGCTGTACTGTGCTTTGTACTCAATGACGTCTCCATTGTCGTCAGTATCGCCCTTGCTGTTCTCAATGAGGTAGAAGTCCTCGCCCGAATTGAAAGCAATAATTTTATGAGCTTTGCCGATCTGCTCAGAGGTCACATCCTCTAGGTTGCTTTTGATCTGTTCTAGTGTTACCATTTGTGTATCCACATTTTCTAGCCCTTCTGGGCTTTAGCTCTGTAAGTCTTGACCACTTACGGAGCAATTTTTTTGTACCTCGTTGGTACATTCATAGAATACCACACTTAGCGAACAGTGTCAATAGCTTTTCAAGGCAATTTGCATATATCTTTGAAATTGGTTGACTTTTGCCTCTTATCATGGTATCCTTCTTCTAGCGAACAGTAAAACATAGATAGGAGGACTACCGATGAACACAAAGAAGATAGAAAATCCGGCTGCTAGTCCAATCGGGTGGATTAACAGCAAACAAGCTGCTAAGATACTCAGCGATAAGCACGGCAGGAAGATATCAGACGCTTATGTCAGACGGCTCAGCAATATGGGTAAGATCACCAAGTATGAGCCAGACGGGCGTACCAAGCTTTACTGGCAAGCTGATGTAGAGACGTGTGATATCAGGAAGCAAGGGGATGGCTCGGTGCGTCGGGCTGTACGTGGGAAGAAAGTATGAGTGAAGATCAAGAGCGTACTCCTTTTGAGCAAGTGGCAGACCGTCTTGAGCAGTATAGAGAAGCATCTGATGAAGAAAAGCAATACCAGCTAGAGAGAGCTGTTCGAGACTGTTGTGCTCATATGGGGAAAGAGGAGAAAGAGAATACACTGATACTAGTTGATATTTTCTTCAGTGGATGGGCGAGAGAGACAATACATGCTGCTCTACGAGACGATGCAATATATCCTGAGAATGTGGTAGGGAGTGAGTCCCCAATGCCTAAGCTGCTCCGTTGAGAGCAAACAAAAACCGACTTCCAGTAGCTACTCTGGTCGTCGGTTCCCGCTTATACCTTCATCCATCTCACATGGATAGGAAGCATCGGAAGGATGCATATCCATAAATGAAAGATATAGTCGTTATTCTTCCAATACGCGCCTATCCATAGATCATTTACTTTGAACTCTAGGCTAATGCTCATTTTCTTCTCCTAACTCAGGAATAACTGTACTACGCGGTTTCAAACTCCAGCCATCAAACCACCGCTTATCCTCAGACGCGATGAATTTCGCCATCAGAGGCGCATACACGGCTGTCCTGAGCTGTACCTTCTGTCCTGTACCTTCCATCTTTGTGTACCGCACCACGCCTGCTACATCGCCAGCCCACGGTATGCTAACGGTGACTTTATCGCCTACAGCCCAGGTCATTGTGCAGCCCTTGCCTTTGCCTGTGCGTCGGCATATGATCATACGTTCTTGATCTTCCATCAGACTGTCACCTCCATAGCGTTACAGGCCCACAATGCCAGCCAGCATTGGCGACATCGCTCTGTCTCAGGTACATCCTCAGTAGTCTTCCGCTCTATCTGGTCACCGTGATCATCCTCATAGTAAAAGCCCTGGATAATCTCGGTTACGGCGTCGGTTCCATGCTTCCATTTGGCACATCTGAGCCCTAGCAGAAGGCCATCAAATATGCCGATGACAGGAGCAGTAGGCGCATTCTCGTAGCGCTGAGGCCCTATGATCTGAGGAAGAGGCTCATGAGAACTGCTTAGCCTACTCTTTCTTATTTGTTTTATACAGTATTCGCATGAATTGCCAATAAGGCCGCTATACACAGTTGATTTATCTGTGTCGCTTCCACATATGGCACATCTCATCTTGTCCTCCAATGCGGAGCCCGTGAAGAGCCCCGCTTTGCTCAGCTACATCTCTACAGGGAACTGTATCCATCTTTGACCGTCTAACTCTGGCGTGGGGACCTTTTTGCCATTTATCGCATTTTGCTTGTAAAAGAAGCTTCTGCCTCTCTCTATACACTGGTCTCTCAAGCCGCGTACCCAATCCTCATTCATCGGTCTAGCTCCATAGCCTGACTCTGCCCCGGTGATGATCCAGTCCAACCCTCGCACGTGTGGGTACGTCTCGCAGTATCCACAATTCTGGTATTCACCGTGTGGCCACTCACACTCAGGACAGTACTCGAGCCACTTGCGCAGATCAAGAGGCCCTAGAAGTGGCTCGGCACTAATAAAGCGTATCTTGGCAGGCACCTGGCATAGCTTCTCGGCACGCCACGCATAATCTTGGCTTTCTATGGACGTTCCAAGCCAGATGTTAGGGGTCCAAGTCAGCTCATGAGCTATAAGAGCAGCTCGGCTAGGGCGTTTTGTCAGGACCTGGAATATATGATGAGAAGCCTTATTCATCGTCTCGAAAACCTGAGCTATGAAGCTGTCCGGTACATCCTTGTGGAAGAGGTCACTCATTGAGTTTACAAAGATGGTCGTGGGCTTCTTCCACTGCAACGGTATGGTCAGTCTGTCTGGCCAGAGCTTCAGATCAAAACCTTGCTCATACGGATGATTCGGTACTCCTCTGAAGCGCTCGGCAAAGGTACGGGCGTAACAGTGGTCACACCCCGGGCTAACCTCAGTACAGCCTGTTACCGGATTCCATGTCTTCTCTGTCCACTCTATTTTTGAGTCTCCTGGCATTGTCTATAATCCTTCCTTGAAACTACTGAACAAATATTCCAAAGTCTCTATAAGCCTGAACTATCTCCTGTGTACTATATTCTTTTCGCTGATGGATATACGCATGCCACTGGTCAGAGCGGTGACACCAGCATGTGACACCCGAGCAGTATGGAGCATGTGAGGAATGGCTACCAGATAGACAGATGATACTGTCTTGTGTAGGATTGGTCTGAGGAACGTTGGCGTTGACCATGATGGGTTCCTTTCAGGGCCAGCTCTTGACCACTGGCCCACACTTTCCTAGAACACCTTGAACTGCACCAACATACAGGCTATGATGAACAAGCTGAGCAGAAAAGCGATAGCATCGATAATGATGCTCTTCTTGCTTCCCAGCCAGCAGGCTATTATGATGCCTGACAAGAGCATAGCGATAGCTAGCTGTAGCTTATCCGTATGGAATTCCATCACTCTTGCTCCTTTGGCTTCTGCTGGTCTGACTTGTTCATCTGCTCAGCTACCAGCTTCGCGGCCTCTTCCTCACCTACCAGTTCCGCCAGCTCCTCATGTGCCTTACCCATACCTTCCATCCGCTTGGTGATAAATTCATGCTTTGATACGCCTTGGGCGAGTCCTGAGAGACCTTGCTGAGCCGATGCATACTCAGCATCTATCTGGGCTAGTATCTTCGCTACGTCGCTCTCATTGCGTTCTGTCATGATGCCCTCCAGGTGCTCACGTCGCTCTCAACAGCGGCGATGTAGCTACTTGGATCATTGTTGTCGCTCGAAGGGGCGTACTTGGGGACAATGGCCTCTACAGTTGATAGGCCTCCGCTGACATATGCGGGTCCGCTGATGAGACGATACCAATCGTCAATACCCGCTTGCCATGATGGATACGATCTGAACCTACCGATACAGCTATAGCCATCTGTACAGACGATGTTGCCTATCGAGTGTGTCTGTACCGCTGCTCCCGATGTACCATAGCCCGATTCGTGGTGGAAGAAGGCCATGGCCACTGAATCGTCAATGTCATACTGAGCCGAGTCAAGTACAAAAGTTGCGCCAGTTCCCTTAGCCGTGCTACCTGCATTTGAGAGGATAGCGTCAATCTTGGCTGCTGAAAGGCTAGGACCTCCGACCACTGAGCTACCTGTAGCAGGCGCTTGACTACTGCTACCATTGGTAAGATACTGCCATCCTTGCCCAGTTCGTGAGCCCGGGCCTATGGCTGTTAGAAGTATGCCGAGTAGAATAGCGACGACGGCCGCCGCTCCGAGTAATTCTGTTTGTTTCATGCGTGAATCTCCTGTATGAGAGGTCCACAGGCATGCTAGAATAGATCTAGCGATGCCTGGGACACACCTTGGGTTGAGCTAAACTACTAGAGGCAGAAGTTGTAGTGGGCCTATGCCTCTAGCGAACAACTTTCACGTTACGAGGACGCGCTACATTTGCCCTCTTCGGTAGTGGCTTGGGCTTCTTCTGTGGCCTCTGCGACATGACTCCCAAAATGAATATCAGGATGATCGTCACCAGTAGCAGGACCCCTAATACTTCCCACTTGTCCTTGAATGTGAGGACTTGTAGGCTCCCTGCTACGAAGCCGATGTATAGCATGAGTAGATATGCTGCTTTCATGAGCCTACTTTCCCTATCCACGCATTTACGGTATTGTATGCGCTATTAATCTCTTGCATCTTCTTAGCGTCGCCTCCACAATCGGGGTGATAGAGCTTTGCCAGCTTGCGATAAGCCTCTTTAAGCTCAGATGGCTGTGGAGCCTGGCTAACAGGCAAGCCCAAGCTCTTCAAAGCGGCTACCACGTGTGGTGGAACTTCAGTTTCTCTAGGCATTGAAGGCGACTCAGTAAGGCGCTTCAATGTCTCGCGCAGCTCGGGGCTGCTAAACATGCCTGCATCAGCATTCAATCTCTCTTGTAATAGATGTAGTCGATGGAGCACCTCCTCGGTCTTATCCATGGATCTCCTTTCTGCGCTTCGTACTAACCTTGCCCCCGATCTTACCAGCCTTGCGAGCCTCCTCCGATGACCACCTGTGGCCTTTGCCAGACTTGCCGCCCTTGCTAGCAACTGCACGTCGCTTGGCTGTATCCATGCTGGCAAAGCCCTTGGTTGCATTCGACAACCTTAACCTCCTTTCCTCCTACTTTGGACTGACTTCTGAATCATCATCCTGCCAAGCAGTACACTCATTGCACCAAGGGGCATTGCCCACAACGCGCCATCCGTAGAATTTGAGCCTCATGATCGCCCGTTGCGGTGACCCTTCTTCATACTCTACATGCCCACATTTCGCGCATTTTGCTCTGTGACACGGTATTGGTATCAATTGCCACTTCTCAACTTCTGACAAACTATGCTCCTTTCTTCAGCTTCTCAGCCTCAGCTCTGTACTCTTGCGCCCAAGCCTTTTGACGTGCCTTGTCGCGTTTGTGGATCTCGCGCCACTCCTCAACGGTGAGAGGTCGGCTACCGTCGTACTGCTCAGGCGTGTGTACCTCCTCAACTTTGGGCTCCACAACCTTCTCAGCTTTGGCCTGCACCACGTGCTCAACGACATACTGCTGAGCAACGGTGGTATGAGCATGAGCTTTGCAATTGGCCCCGCATGAGCACTGGTACTGGTTACGCTCTGTATTGAACTTCACAGCATAGTAGCGTTGTGCTCTGCGCTCAGATGCTACCAGGAAGAACGTCTCGCCCTCTGCGATGTGGCTATTGCCAATCGTGAAGCTCTTGCGAGCTGTACACTTGACGACCTTCTTGGTGATGTTCTCGATGAGTACGGTTGCCTCGACCTGGGGCAGTGCTTTGGCTGTACGCTTCGATGTGCTGTGGTTCATGGTGATTGTCCTCCGCTTTACGTTTATTGTTCCGCTTGGTATGTAAGAAGGATAACACGAGAACGTGAGATTGTCAAGAGGTTTACACTGATATTTTTACGAATGTGCTTATGTGGTCGCAAATTGATTGCCATGTGGGTAACTACGTTGACAATAGTGTACTCTCATGATATTCTTAGAACAAGCCAAGGGCTTATGGCTCTTGAGAAATGGAGGATACAAATGTCTAAACTAATTATTAAGGAAGTTGCAGTAAAAAAGGGGCTTAACCAGAGTCAGCTACAACTTAAAGCGGCGGTTACTCCTCAGCTCCTTTATCGTTACTGGCATAACTTCACAAAGAGCGTAGAGCTAGAACAGCTTGAGAAAATAGCAACCGCTTTAGAAGTAGATCCGGGTGAGTTACTCGTGTCTGAGAAGAAGTACAAGGCCATGACAGCACAATCTGAAGAGCCAAGTGTGGCATAGCCCAGGGCACACGCCGCACGGCTGACAACTGAGGGCGTGTACCCCTAAACTACTCGGGGACAGTATAGCATGATACATTTACTTGTAGGGAGGCGGTAAGGTGACTACTCCAAGAGAAAGGCGGCCACGCCAACGCGTTGTGCCACAGCCAGCGCATAGCGTTCTTAACCACAAGAACGATCATGTCACCCGCCAAATAGAACGAGGTCTCATGCAAGCAAGGGAGTACAAGGTGAACGAGAAAGCTAATCAACTCATGTATCACCATGAATTTGAAGCACCTAGAAGGAGTATTGGAGAGATACGGTTTCTTGTAAAGGGTCTGGCTGAGCAAGCACACGAAAAGATTACCGTAGCACTAGATTCGCTTGGGGATGCTTGCCGAGATACCTTCGTTGCGATTACTGCTCTCGGTATCCAGAAAAACGGTACTGACAACATGTGCGCCACATTCAAAGTCTCTGTAGATGAAATACTCGATGCCTGTGGCAAACAAAGAAGCAACGGATCTTTTAACCCCGAGGCTAGAGCAGAAGTCATTAAGCATGTCAAAACACTCTCTCAGACTCAGATCAAATTCACCATGCCAACAACAAGGCAGGTAAAACAAGGCAGGAAGTGGGTATGGGAAGACAGTGAAATTAAGGTTATTGGTCCTATCATCGTCTACAGTGGGACTATTGGTGAGTATATGCGGATCACTGGCAAGGAGTTATGGGAGGTACAGGTTGTCGCACTTGGCCCCTGGGCTGAATTCACTGGTGGTAAAGTAACGACAAAGGTTATGCCTCAACAAGTCCTGGCTTACTCTTCAAAATTAGAGCCCTATCATAAGAAATTAGGACACTATCTGTCCGAACTGTTCCGCAACAATGCCCGTGAGACTAAAGGTGTTATGCCACATGGGATTACCATGAGAGCACTCTTTGAAGGCGCTCTCATTGAACCTCCACGCAATCGAGGCGAATTTAAGAGCGATATCGACAAGGCTTTAGACCACCTAAAGCAAGATAGCGTGATTGGGAGCTACTGGTACATGTCAGAGAAGAATCAGCCAGCAGCATGTCAAATAGTTGAGAAGCGCATGGGTCGCTGGTTCGATGTGTACCTTGGCTTGTTCATCAATTTCTCACCGCCTAAGAGCACACTTGACCACTACAAGAACATAGCAAAGAGGGAGGGCACAGCAGAGGATGAAAACAGCTAACTTGTATGGTACAAGTTCCACTGTTAGACGTACTGAATCCACCGCAAGACGTACTAACTCCACTGTTAGACGTACTAACTCAGCTCAAAAAGGCGTTTAATAAACTTAATAAAATTAAGTGTGAGAGCGTGTCTTTAGCTAACGCCAGACACGACTCACATAGGGAACGAAGAGAGAGCTGAACATTCCTGCATAAGCAAAAGGAGAGCAGAATTATCGCTGCTCTCCTACTTGGACACAATGTCTAGACGCTACTTTAGTTCCTGAATCGTGATAGTCCAGTCGATACCACTGAAGATCTTCAGATAAACACTGCCACCTTTGTGCTCAAAACTCTCTCCTCTTGTTGGAGTGCTCTTGCACGTGGTATTAACGGCGTCAAAATCTGCCATATCGCTAGTGTTGGCATCGTAGACTTGGACAATGAGAGCTGCACCATCGTACTGGCAAAACCATTGGATCTTCCAGTCATCCACAACCTTGATCGTCTCTGTCTGATTATCGCCATTGCCTGTATAGGTGTGTGTGGTCTTCCAGGCTTTGGGGATAGGAGTAGGCGTAGGCGTAGGGACTGGGTTGCCGCCAATATCCTCATGAGAGGTCGTCGGTTGACTGGTAGTTGAGCTATCCTTGTTGAGAGTGCTCCCATATGCCGCTAGAAGCACGAAAAAGCCGATGACGATACCAGCGACTAGCCAGCCATTAGGCTTCTTCTTTGGAGGTCCTACGGGCTGCTGTGGTGGATATTGCCCATACTGCGGAGGAGGAGGATAATTGTTCATGAACTCCCTTTCTAACATGTAAATAACTAAATATGTGCACGCGAATCAAAACGAGTGGATAGACAGAGTTTAACAGCAGGAATTTACACAAGAGGAGAGGTAGGCAGGAGAGCGCTATATCTTGCCATGCCTCTTCAGCACTTCGATAGCTTTCTCTTGTTGCTCAGGTGTGAGGTACTTCATCGTATACCCCGCTCTCGAATGGTGGGGTATCTCAGTGACCTCCAACGGGTCTCCATACACACCACGTTCTATAGCCCTTTTGAAGAAGTTCTGATAGTCGATGCTGTATAGCTTGCAGAAGTCGGTAGCCGAGAGAGTACCTTCTGGTAAGTCAGCAGGGATAGGGATGCTTGCGGTTGTAGCGCGATTCTGGGGCTCTTGCTGAGTGATGGTAGCAGTAGTGGTCATGGTTGGTAGAGACGTGCTAGAAGCCTCTGCAATGGGAGGATATTGCAAATCTAAGGGAAGCGGTGCTTTGTTGATCATCTCCTCTTTCAAGCGGCGGATAACCTTTGAAGCTGCTGGTCTGGCTAGATCAAGTTCGTATGCATTGAAAGCAAGGTCAGGACGCGGGGCCATAAAGAAATGTTGCACAAGCATATCGCCCTTTGCGGATACAGCTTGTGCGTAGATCTTGCGGATGTAGCGTTCTGGATACTGTTCAAGCCAAAACTGTGCATACCTGAAAAGCAGCTTATAGAGCAGATCCGGTCTATCAGGATGAGCAACAGCACTATTAGCCAGTAGAGTATAGCCACCCGGTCTATCGTAGCGTTCAATCTCCTCTGCTCTGATAGAGTATTCCTCTCGTTTCCCTCTCAGCACATCGAATATAACGCTCTCATCTGGTATGGGGAGCACACAGATATACGCTAGGCATTTCTCTCTATCTTCCTGGTCATAAGCCCCTATCGCAACGCGGGGATTCTTCTCTAGCCAGGGGCGATAGGTCGCAAAATCCGCAATCATTTGGCTATCATAGACAAGATAGTCAAGTCTGAGAATGCCGATTAGATCACGCGGGTATGCCCAATCTATCACAACGGGGTCCCAGACCAGCCTCTTTTTATATTTGCGCTTTGTCTGCGTTTCTCTTTTCTCTTTGATGGCTATGATATCTGCAAGGCTATATCTTCCGTGCCTTGGCTTACTGCCAGACTCCACTCTCACTTGTCCTGACTCAACGAGATAGAAGAAAGAGCCCCTGCTTATTCCCAGCATGTCAGCTCCCTCTTGCCAGGGGACGTATATTTCTTGACTAGGCTGTATATCCATGATTTCTCCGTATTGATATCTTAACTCCTCTTTATTTTAACGGATTTTTTAGTTAAAGTCAAAAGATTTCTTAGTCAAATACTTGACTAGGCTAATATAATCGGATATACTATGTTTGTTGTTTAAATTCTACGAGTAAGTAGTCCCCTGTAGTATGTCCCTGTAGCCCAAAACGTTGAAATGCTGGGTACCAGCCCACGAAGCAGTCACCCAGCATTTGTTCAACCAGTAGTTTACCCACGGGTCTAATTCAATTATAGAGCGACGTGGGTAGCGAGTCAAAAGGAGAATTATCCATGGCAATGAACAATCCCCAACCCAGCAATTCAGTAGAAAAAGCTGAAACCATCCTGGAAACCCTCAAAGCAGAAGCCAAGAGCGCATTCGAGGCGAAGGATGTTTTCTTGATGAGCGTCCTGACTCAGTTGATCAAAGTTGCATCGCCCATCGTGACCACGGCTATTGCAAGGCAACATCGTGAGCAGCGATCCAAGATTAATGCAGCCCACAAAGTCTTGCGCAAGGAAGCTGCCGACGAGAGGAAAGCTGCAAGGGAGAATCCTTCCACATCAGAGCCGGACCTATCGGACCTGTAGTGCTCTTAGTCAGCGCCATAGCCGCGACATAGTTTATGCGCGGCTATGATTTTCCCCGCTTAGCAATGCAGATTTACGCTTTTTTATGTCGTATTGATCTCAGAATTAAAATTGTTTCTCAAAATACTTCTGGATTAATCGGCATTAAGAGAGTTGATAGAAAGTTGATTAATCATGAGTCTCAAGACCAAGGCGCTCACCTACATCATGAATAAATTGGAGCCAGACAACCTTGTCGATCCAAATGCAAAGACATCAACTGCTATGGCCCCTGCCACAAACGAGCAAATAGCAACTATGCCAGAAACAGCAAAGGATGCAGAGGTTGTGTCTGGTACGTTTGTCCCTGATATCCAGATTAACACGGCAAAGGGTAGCGACGCCCTGGCTCATACAGAGCGAATACGTGAAACTGTTGAGTCATTCAACGAGGATAAGCAAACACTTCTCGAATGGCTGGTAGTCAAATTCTTTACGGTATTGGCATACCTTTTGCCTGTCCTGATAGCTTGGGTAGTTGGCAGTGCAATAGGGCAAGTATGGGCGGGTAAATTTGATTGGGGGAACGCTTGGAGTGTGTATAGCTACGCAATTAGCATCGGCTTAGAAATGATGATTCCAGTCATGGGCTACGCGGTAACAGTCGCCACAAAGCGAGCGATGAAAGACCATTCTCAAATGGTATGGCCAATCGTTTTAGCCGTTCTTTTCTTCGCTCTTGCAGTAGGCAATAGCTTTGCTCAAATGTTCATGATTGACAGCCATATAAAGATTGCAAACAATGATTTTAAAGGGCAAGCATCGCTCTACTTTCGTAGCTTTGCACCGCTCGTTATCGACCTGATTGCGACCATTTTCCTCACCATTGTCACGGTGAAGAACCAGCGCAAATTCATCAAGGATATGCAGGAAAAAGAGGAGGCCATTAACTCTGTAGCGCGTTCTGAGATTAAGGTTGAAGCAGCATTTGACCAAGCGGCTATTGATCGTGAAAACGCGCGGACTGAGCAGGAGCGCAAACGCATGGATAATGAACTACTTAGAGAGCTGACCAAACGTCGCAATAATGACACGTTGGGCGGTGATGACAATCCAAAAGACAACGGCAGGAGAGGCCGTCATGGTGGATGGTAGCTTACATCTTTCAGAGCGTCAGAAGCGTGCCCTGGTGGCTCACCAATTCGAGCTTCAGATGCCCAAATATCCTCTCAAGATTTTGGAGCGTCTGAGCAACTATCGCTATCGTATGTACGACGAGAAACTAGAAGTTGAGGAGCTGGCAACGACGCTAGCTCACTCCTTTGACTTCTACGAATACCGCATGAACCTACGAGGTGGTATAGACCTGATTGTCTGCCAACGTCATAATGCAGCATTGCCAGTATGGTGCTTGGAACTTGAAACAGCGATGCTCTACAAGCCAGGGACCGGACCTGAGCTAGAGCGTCCAGACCGCAAGAGGCGGACGCAGGATGAGCAGAGGCTATTCATCTCGCAATTGATCCTAGGAGTAGATGTTGCTCGCGAGGAGTTGCTGGAGCTAGACCCGCGTACACAGCAACGATACCTTGTGCTGAGGCAGAGGTATCTCAAGACAAGACCCGGGAGACCTTGGGTTAGTTGAAAGGATTTCATTCATGTATCAGGACCCATTTGATCTGATGTGTGAGCGTATTATGACTATTATCACATGTCTAGTGCTGATGATGGCATTAAGCGTGTATTATGTGTACACATCTGCAAAGTATGCTATTATCTTTGCTTACCTTCGTTTGAAAGGCGTATATATTGATGTGTACTACTTTGCGCTCAGAAAGTGGAAGCATTTCTACTTGAGGCATATTGAGCTTTGGTTGGTTGTCTATGGCTTTAAACGATCAAAGACGTGGGTAGAGATAGAGCAGTATCGGCTAGAAGTGTCTGCCTATTGTGGCTATGAGATACCACGGACGCCTGATCTGGAGGAAGGCCTTAGGCAAGAGGGGTGCATCTAATCCCATCCACAAAAGTAGCGCCTTTCCCACCAGGGTTAGGCGCTTTCTTTATGCTATATTTTGACAGAGGAGGAATAATCTATGCTCAGCAAAGAACTCAAGCGCAAGCAGTACATTCTAAAAGTGCTCTCAGACATACATTCCGTTACTATCATTCTAGAGCTCGTCAATGCTCGCGATGCTGGTAAGTATCCAATGCTACATAACGAGCTCTCGTATCTTGTGAACGTAGCGCAGCATGAAGCGATCAACTGGCAATGGGCTAAGAGAGAGCTTGTAGACAATCTGGGCATTGTAGAGCTGCTGGTAGAGGAGGGCAAGCCATACGGACCCGATAGCATATCGTATAGGCTCAATCCACAGATGGATAGCTTTTGTGCTGAGCTGATAGAAATGATGTTCAAAGCAGAAGTAGTCAAGCATTGACATCTGATGATACAATACCTGCATGAGAGGGCATCGAAAGGTGCTCTTTTTGTGGGCTTTTTCAAGATGCAGAACAGGTATTTGCGAGATATCAAAACTGGTGCCAAAACCCCTTGACAGCAAGATAGCAATATACTATACTTCTACTATACCAAGTGACACACAAACAAAGGAGATCAAAACAATGGCAGCACTTTTACCAGAGGGATACACAGTTCGCAAGGTTGGCAATACTCTCAAGGTGGTCCCGATGAGGAAAAGAAGGGTTGCCATTGTGGAGGAGAAAGAAATGCTGAAAGCAGTGCGTGCAACCATCGGCAAGAAGCAAATTTTTGAATGGCAGGAAAGTCTGCAAAAGACGATCCTTGCCAATAAGGATCAGTCTTTCACAGCAGACGAGATGTACGCGGCTCTTGAGAGCGTCTGTCGCGAGGGTGAAGACCTCGACAGCAAGCAATTTGTTACTGAGTATCTAAATGGATTTGTAAAGCATCCTTTCCCTCCTTTCCGCGTTCGCAAGGATGGGGATCTCTACAAGCATGTCGGTTAGTTCAGAAAGGAAAAATATCATTATGGAAGCGTATTATGGTGTAGATCTCAGCAATTTGTCTGAAGAGGAAAAGACGGATGCCTCTCAGCGGCTCCATGAGCTGCAAGAGACGTGCATGAGGCTTGAAGGTGAGGGCAAGATCGGAATTGTCTATGGTACGCCCAGTTGCGTCGAGTCCCTAAAAGAACAGGGATTTGATGTGGAACTCACCTATGAAGGTGTACACGGCAAAGTACACCAGGGAAGATAGTTATGGGCCAATTCAATATTAGGGAGATGCCCGAAAGGGCTCTCCAACAATTAGAGGATTTGGTGGAATGGGCAGGATACACCAAGACGCAGCTCGTCTTGATAGCCATAGATCGACTATGGCTAGAGACCAATGCAGATCGAAACAGACGGCTATCACCGCCCAAACAGAGCGGATACATTGAAATCCGCCTCACGCCTGAGCAGCTCGATCTTCAAGATGAGATCAATGAGAAGTGCAAAGGTGTCAGCTTCCCAACGCCGCGAGACCCGTTCGACAAAACGTGTGTCATAGGTGTCTCAGTCGATACGGACACAGCATTCCTAGATAATCTAGGAGTAGAGTACAAACAAGTAAAGTAGTCCCGCCAGTAGGTGGCAAGTCAGAAGCGTCGAGAGGCGCAAAAGGAGAAAGAAATGTCTGGTCAGCGGAATGCCGAAAGGCATCAATACGAAATTTTTAGCACGCAAGAGGGTGTGTCCGACTGTGGGTATTGCAAGTGCAGTCCCTGCAAGTGCGATGGATTGGGAAATTATCCATGTGATCATGGGAGCTTTAAAGGATGTTCTATCTGCGAAAGCGCCGATAAGGCACTAGAATGGAAAACAAAAACAGGGAGATATTTTAATCTTCCTAAATAGCAAGCAGTCCCCTCAAAAGCCGTCGCACACACCAGCGACGGCTTCTTTTTGCCCTCTTCACCTCAGCGTGATCTTCAGCGCAAAAACCGCCACCATCAGCTTGCCAAAGAATGCTGATAGCGTTATGAGCATGGCAATCCCCATAGCGACAAAGACTACACGGTAGCACGTCTTCTCAACGTCTATCCTCTGCTCTTTCAGGAGAGAGCGCCAGTATGGTGGCGGCGTCCACTCACGCTCAGGATAGGCAGATATACCGCTATAGCTACTCGGCTTGGGCATAGCTGGTATCTCTTGCTCTGTGTCAATGTACCGCTGATCGTCATTATGCATAGGCGGAATGCTGATGGGATAGGGCGTCTTGAACTGCATAGGGCGTGCCTCTTCACAAAAGGGTGGTTGCCAATCCGCTAAATTACGCCGTCAGGGATGCACGGCCCTCATCGTGCAGGGTAGAGAAACGTGCAGCGGATCGGCATATCCAATTCTACTGGACAGTAGGCGGTGTGGTCAAGGTTGGCAGATATTTTGAAATTGGCCTCAAAACCCCTTGACACTTCGCATTATCTCGTATATACTATATATATGAAGTTACTTGAAAGGGTAAGGCAATGACAAAGAAAATTACCAGCCAGAGAGAACTTGAGCAGTTCATGAGAGAGCTATTCCAGGAGAATGGTAAAGAGATCTCTTGGATACTCAAAAAAGACTGCGGAAGATACTACCGCGTCTTTGTAGATAAGCAAATTGTTTCTGAAGTTCATGCCGATCAGTACAAGGCGTTCCAGGATGCTCTTGTTAAGAGCGGAATAAGCGGCAAATTGACATACAAGTGGAATACAAAAAAGGATGTTCCTGAATGGACGTATAAGGAGGCTGTCAATGCCTGATATTCTTCTGAAAGAGGTCCCTGATGATATCGCTCAGGCTCTGAGTCAGATGGCTCAAGCTGCTGGCAAGGATCGGCATACATGGCTCAAAGAGCAACTCACTATCCTTGCCTCCGGTCCAGTCATTCGCAAGCGCTATGCCATCAAGTTCTACAACGATGGCGAGAAGAGCGGTCTCATACGCCGCTTTGGTGATGAACTTACCTCAGTGGCTCACGATTTTGTTAGTCAGGAGACAGGGAAGGCTATTGAGAAAGCCACCGATCATGTTCGTCGCAATGAACAGGGAGACAAGGAAGAGGCCATGTGGCTCTTGAAGAATTGTTTCAATAATGTCTTTGAGGTTCCGGTGTGAGCGAGCCCCAATTCTCTCCTGATGAGATAGCAGATTGCCGATTCTACCTTATACGCCTCTGTGAGTTAGGCCCGCTCTATCCCGGTACGACAGCAGATGAAAAGATAGAGTATGTGCATCCTGAAGACAAAGAGCGGTTCTTGCGAGGCAGGGATGCCTATCTCAAAGGATGCGAGGTAGAAGAGGACGACTAATCTTTGAAGCCCCGGGCGAGCAACCCGGGGCTTCTTCATGTCAAGCCTGCTGAGGCTTATTCACTTCTGCTATCTCAGGTACAGCAAGCGTTCCTTGCACCACTTTTGCCTGCTTGGTCTCCCACACGAACGATTCCAGAATGGTGTTCACGACCGTAGGGTCAAGGTTGTCGTACCCGAAGAATTTTGCCAGATTGTAGATAGCCATCTCGGCTTCCTTCCTCTTTTCCTCTGGTGTCATGTTCCCAAACTTCTGCTCTACCATCTGTACGGCGTGCTGCACGATGCTATCTAGCAAAGCTGCTCTATTGGCTGGCAAGGCTGCTTTGAGCTTGTGATAGAGCAAAGGCAGTAAGAGCAGCGCAAGAGGCCATAGAACATCTTGTACTAAGGGTTGAATGATCTGCATAATTTGTTGAATAGTCATGATTATTCCCTTTCTTTCTTGTAAAAACCCACTCTCTCGAGTACTATCTTCCAGTACATAGAAGATTGGGCTGTACTAAACACGACGTGTGATATACCTATGAGAGAGAATAGGCGTGCGAACATCATACTAAATGGCTGCTTGAATGCTGCAAGCATAATCCACGCACCGATGAATGACACGACAAAGAGGCATGCAACTATCACAGCCGCTTTATACTTAGTATTGCCGTAAAATTGCGGTATAACAAGACCTGCTAGGCAGAATATGAGAGGAATAATATCTACAGGGGAAAGAGTAAGCACGATCACCTCCTCACTTGGGTAGAAAATGCTCCACAACATTTAAAAGCAGCGTCCCGCCTATAATTGCCGCTGCCCACTGGACAATTTTCATGGATTGCCCAATCGTTGCGAGCGTTTTTGTTAGCTCGAGCTCTTTTGTAGTATCGGCATCGGTTTTCTTCCTGAGCGCCTCTTCTTGAGCATCAGCACGACGTATCTGCACTTTCAGCATTTCTTCTATCCGTATTTGTTGCTCTACAAGTTTGTCAAGCAATTGTTCATGTTTATCCACACGTGGGTCTCTTCCAAATTGATCAGGCATAGAGCCTCACTATTGTATCTTCCCATTAGGGGTATACCAAGTTGATACGCCGTTGCTATACTCACATCTAGCATGAGCAAATTCCTGGCAAATGATATGCCCTCCAGACCAATTGTTACTGTCATACTCTTTCGTGATCGGTGGCCCGTAATGCCTGCCACGATTCACCCAGTCTGAGACCCACGCTTGATAAATGCCGGTGCCAGTAGCAGGAGCTGGCTGGCCCAATGTCCGTTCAAAGTAGCTCTTCCAGCAGTCGAGTGCCTCTTTGAGCTGATAAGCTGTAGGTTGTGCTGGTGTAGGCGGCATAGGTGGTTTTCCTCCTAGAAAGATGTTGGCATCAACAGTCGCGTTGATCCCAGGGATGTTTGTGGCACGGTCGGTATACTGGACAAACTCGTAGCTCGACCACGGCGCGGGAACCGGAGGCCGCTCGTCTGGTGTAAATTGCCAGTTTGCGAGCCACAATGGATAGCGTGCTAGTCGTACATCATACTGCAATCTGCTCTGAATGTAGTAGGTGCTGGCATAGAGCCCCGGAGCCTTGCCGTAGTTGGCTTCCTGCTGAGCAAGCCAAGTATATGCCCATGCACTCGTAGCCTCACCCACGTTCTCCTCAAAGTCAAGGATGAGTACATCCTGAGTGCGAAGATTGCCAACTACGCTCTTCTGCCAATTCGCCTCGTCAGCAGCATTGTTGAATTGGGGGTATGAGTAGTGATAGTAAATGATCATGTCGATTCCAGCAGCTAACGCACCTTCCCGATATGTTTGAAAGTGCGTATCCACATAGCCTAAGCCGTAGCTAGATCGCATAGCAACACGGCTGATACCATCCCCCTGTGCTGACCATGCCTTGTACGCTTGCCAGTCAATTTGTTCCGGTTGGAATTGTGATAGGTCACAAAAAGTGGGTGTAGACATTAAATCTCTTTCTCCCTTCGTTTATTAGCCTCCCTGAGTAGGGCGGATTCACGTTGTTTGCGTTTTGTTTCCTCTGTATGGGTACGCCCTTTCTGGGCATTTCTCATTTTTTGCTTTGTCTCTTCAGTAGCGATACGCCCTTTTGGTCTTGGTATTCCCCTCTGTACTTCGCTCATTTTCTGACGTGACTCTTCGCTGTGAGACTTCCCTTTATTGGCTTCGCTTAGTTTTTTTCTCGTTTCCTCAGTGACTATATGCCCTTTAATAGCACCTTTCCCTTTGTGCGACCCACTTATTTTTCGCTTGGTTTCTTCGCCAAGGCGCTTGCCCTTGTTGACCTCGCTTAATTTTGCTCGGGTCTTTTCACTGACAATGCGTCCCTTGTGCGCTTTACTGAGTTTTTGCCTAGTTTCTTCTGTCTTGACTACTCCCTTGCTTATATTGTTGCCTAGCATCATAACACGTCTCTTTTCACGTGTTTTTTTGGAAACAACGAGCTTTTTATGGGATTCGCTCATTTTCCTTCGTATTTCCTCGCTAGGGTTAGATTGTCCCTCTCCGCCATTGTTGAGATTTGTAAGCCCATCCATAAAGAAGATGAGGGCAATTTCATATTCAAAGGCATCCTTTTCACTGGCAAAGTAGGCCAGGATTGTTTTAACAACCTCTTTACCTTCTGACAGTATCTTGCGGATAACATTACACTTATAAGGGTTTTCGTCCTTCCCTGATCGTGCCTCTACCTCATGCCACTTAATTCTTCTACCTGAACCTTTGCCGATATAAAAAATTCTACCTCCCATTGAATCGGGATAAGCGAGGGCGTAAACGTAGTGCTTGCCTTGCGGGTTGTTCTGAGGTATAGTGTCACTCATGATAGAAACTTGCCTTTCTGTCATCACGCCTCGGATGCTACCCGTATCGATGGTTAGAACATCGGTACAGCATTGCGAGGCAAAACCATATTCAAATTTACCTCTACATTTTATCATAAACCCGCCTGTAGAGCAAGTTTATCCACTATTAGGTACCTACAAATTGCGGTGTCATATGCCTCCCTCTTGTGCAAGTTACTTTCACCCTTCTCGCACGTTCTAAGCGTAGAAAGGTAAAATCATATGTTTCAATATGTCAAAGTTGCTCTAAAAGCACTCTTCATCGCTGCTATGCTCCTTATCGCTGTATTAGTGCTCTATATCCTTTGCTTTGTTGTCTGGTATGGACCTAGATGAAGTAGCCATAGATATACCAGTCCTGCAAGACGATATTTGCGCCACTTGCTTTGACCGTGATTTGTCCGCCTGCGGAAAGAGGCGCGATCACAACCCCCATGCAATACGTGTTTGTAGGCCCCGCTGCCGTAAAATTGGCATACTGCCCTGGCGTTGCTCCCGTTGGATAAATTGAGACGGACCCTCCCTGCGCAGTGACAGAGAAGATCCCGACTTGGAGCAACACAGCAATAGCGCCGCTTGGGATACCGCCAACGCCTGTACATGTCAAGGTGGTCGTGTTGCCATTGTTGAC